>ENA-OPZM01000064-OPZM01000064.1-human-gut-metagenome-genome-assembly--contig:-NODE-64-length-42432-cov-2.353126_pt1 | contig 42432 bp, 44 predicted proteins | sample MGYA00242478_ERZ504493 | MGnify/ENA primary metagenome ERZ504493 (study PRJEB26092, sample SAMD00036227) | human gut metagenome | host: Homo sapiens | study: EMG produced TPA metagenomics assembly of... | reverse complement strand
AGTATTATGCATGCTGCCGCCAGAGAAGATCCGAAAATTTCTGGAAGAAAATTCAGATGAAAAATGATCTGGTTTTAGGATTCTGTTTTTATCATTCGAAGCGAGGATGCCCGGGGAACAAGTGTCACCGGCAGTACAATTTTTCCGGTTCCGCCGCAGGGTTTTCCAGTGCGGAAAGGAGAATCCGGCTGGCTTCCCGTCCGATGCTTTCAAAGTCCTGATGAATAGAGGTAATTTCAAGGCTTCGGCTGAGACTCGTGTCATCAAAACCACAGAGGCAGAGATCTTCCGGAATCCTAAGGCCAATGGTACGGCAGGCAAGGAAAATAAGTTCGGCAACCTGGTCATTTTCTGCGAGAAGAGCAGTGATTCCATTTTGATGCAGAGCAAGGAGCTGCTGCTGAAAAGAAGTCAGTTCTGTGGAAAGGGCATCCTCTTCAGAAAGAGAATGGGGCCAGGTGACAAGCTGCTGAGAATCGGGCATGATTCCGGCAGCTTTCATTTCGTGCAAAAATCCGCCGAAACGATCACGGACCGACGAGGTTTCGGAAAGGGGAGCTGTTGTGAAAAAGGCAATGTTGCGATGCCCCTGTTCCAGGAGGTGACGGGTGAGCTGCCGTCCGCCATCGTAATTGTCGCAGACAACATTGTTTAAATACGGACAGTCGGTCTGCTTGTCGATGATGACAACCGGGCGTTTGCAAACAGGAAATCGTTTAACTGTTCCAGGTGGATATTGTCACGCTTGGATAGTAGACAAGTCCGGCGATGTTCTGAGAACGGAGCAGTTCCAGTGTCGTACGTTCCTTCGGAGAGGAAGAGCCGGTGATATGAATGCTTAAAAAGTATCCTTTTTCGGCCAGTGCGGCACTTAAGGAACCAATCGTTTCCGAAATGTTTCCCTGTGTTGTGGCAAAGGGAAGCAGCAGGGAAACCATTTTTGATTTGCTATCGGTTTCTGATGCGGAGGGGGAAACCGGTGGGATTTTCTGCGAGACAAAGCTTCCGACGCCGCGTTTTCGATACAGGATTCCCTGCTGTTCCAGATCTTCAATCGCCCGCTTTGCTGTGATGCGGCTTACCTCATATTGCTCCGAGAGCATTTTTTCCGTGCAGAACACGGCATCGGAAGAAAACTGTCCGGTGCGGATGCGCTCTAAAAGAGCTTCTTTGATGATTTCATATTTGGGTTTCGTTATTCTTTTACTTCTATCCATGTCTGTAAAATTCCTCAAATAGTATGATTGGTGACAACTGTATTTGTAAAAGTGTGATATCGACTTGCTTTGTATTATAATCTCGGGAAAAAGATAAGTCAAACTAAAAATGATATATCAAATGAAAAGAAAATGATATAAAATCATGGAAAAACGTAGAAATACTTGACAGAAGCATTGCGTTTTTTATGATATGATATATCAAATCAACACGGCAATACAGGAACAAGACTTAATATAGAAAGAGTTTTAAGTTTGAAAATCATTTTTATAACAGGAGGAAACACATCATGAAAACAACTGTTCATATTATTTCCCATTCCCACTGGGACAGAGAGTGGTATCAGTCTTTTGAAAAACACAGAATGAAACTGATTGAGCTGGTAGACAATATTTTGGAAAAAGCAGAGAACGATCCGGAATTTGGCGGATTTTTCCTGGATGGACAGACGATTGCCCTGGACGATTACCTGGAAGTGCGCCCGGAAAAACGCGAGCAGGTGGAAAAATGCGTCCGTGAAGGAAAAATCCAGACTGGCCCGTGGTACATTCTGCAGGATGAGTTTCTGACCAGCGGTGAGGCATGTGTCCGCAATCTTCAGGTCGGCATGCAGGAAGCAGCGCGTTACGGAGCGATCGGAAATGTCGGTTATTTCCCGGATGCATTCGGAAATGCGGGACAGATGCCGCAGGTGCTGAAGCAGGCGGGCATGGATGCGGTTGTGTTCGGACGCGGCGTAAAACCGATCGGACCGAATAATGAGGTAACCGGAGGACAGTATGAGTCCACGTATTCCGAAATGATGTGGGCATCCCCGGACGGAACGAAACTGCCGGGTATTCTGTTTGCAAACTGGTATAACAACGGAGTGGAGATTCCGGTGGATGAGGCAGAAGCAAAAGTTTACTGGGACAAAAAACTGGCCGATGCGAGAAAATTTGCGGCAACACATCAGCTTCTGATGATGAACGGATGCGACCATCAGCCATTGCAGAAGGACATTACCGAGGCAATCCGTGTCGCACGGAAACTATACCCGGACATTGAATTTATTCATTCGGATTTCAAAACCTATGTAAAGGCAATGGAAAAAGAAATTTCCGAGAATTTCTCTACGGTAAAGGGCGAGCTGACAAGTCAGGAAACAGACGGAAGATGGACTCTGGCAAACACCGCTTCTTCCTGGATGGGACTGAAAGTGGACAACCGTGCCGGCGAAACAGCGCTGGAGCGGAAAGCAGAACCGGCGGCAGCCATGGCAGAGGTGCTTGGCAAAGCATACCCGGAAGACCAGATGATTACAGCTGGAAAAAGCTGATGCAGAATCATCCGCATGACAGCATCTGCGGCTGCAGCGTCGATGAAGTAAATGAAGAAATGAAAACCCGCTTTGCGAAGAGCAGACAGGTGGCGGATGCGATTTACGATGAGAGTGTAGAATACCTGACCGATCAGGTGAATACCGCGGCACTTCCTGGAAACAGTGAAAAGATTCCGTTCGTTGTATGGAATACTTCTGGCACCGCGAAAAAACAGGTCATTGCAAAAGAACTGCATCTGTTCCGCGATTACAATCTGTTTGTATGGGATGGTTATGAGGCGGCCGAGGCGGTAGAAATGCCAAATCTGGTGCTTCGCGATGCAAACGGAAATGCAGTTCCGGCAAAAATCGAAAATGCAGGAATTTCCTTCGGGTACGATCTGCCGGATGACCGGTTCCGTCAGCCATATATGGCAAAGAAGGTGCTGGTAACGTTTGAGGCAGAAGTTCCGGCGATGGGATATGCAACATATTATCTGGAGCAGGCAGAGCCGGATCAGAACCAGGAAACCTCTGCAGATTTTGCGAATGAGCGCGTTCTGGAAAATGAAACCTGAAAGTTACGGTCAATGAGGACGGTTCCTACCAGATTCTGAATAAGGAAACCGGAAGAACGTATGAAAATCTGGGACTCTATGAAGATACCGGAGATATGGGAAATGAATATATTTATATTCAGGACTCTGGAAAACAGACAATCACAACGAAAGGCATGAAAGCTGAGATTCGCTGTGTGGAGAAAAATGCATTCCGCACGGTAGTTGAGATCTGTCACGAAATGATGATTCCGTCCGGTATGGGAGAGGAACTGCAGAGACAGCGTGAGATGTGTATTGACCCATATACGCGTGTGGCAAACCGTTCGAAGGAACTGGTTCCGATGGAAGTAAAGACGGTTCTGACACTGGAAAAATCGGGAAAAGGTCTGCGTGTCGCAACGACGATCTGTAATCAGGCAAAGGATCACAGAGTCCGCGTTGTAATGCCGACCGGTCTGAATACATCCATGCATCTGGCAGATTCTGCCTTTGAGGTTGTAAAGAGAAATAACCGTCATAATGATACCTGGACGAATCCCTGCGGATGTGAAAGACAGCAGTGTTTTGCTGCAATGGAAGATGAGACAAATGGTCTTCTTGTGGCAAACCGCGGATTGTATGAATATGAGGTTCTGGCGGATGAGGAGAATGCGATTGCGGTAACGCTGCTTCGTTCCGTTGCGGAGATGGGTGACTGGGGTTATTTCCCGACGCCAAAGGCGCAGCAGATCGGAACGTTTACCCTGGAGTTTGAAGTTGTGCCGTATGCAGCCGGTAAGACGGGCGAGGCATTTACCGAGGGTTACGCATTCCAGCAGGATCTGACAGCAGCACAGGCCGGTCTTTCAAAGGCATGGCTCAGAAAGCCGGGTCAGGTAAAACCGGAACTCGTATCGGGCGAGATGCCGCTAGAAATGAGCTTCCTCCGCTTTGAAGGGGAAGGAATTCATCTGACGGCGTTTAAGAAGGGACTTGCAAAGGACGATCTGTTTGTGCGGTTTGTGAACAATATGCCGCAGGATGAGGTACTTTCCTTCCGAAAGGAGAGCTGGATGAAAGAGGTTTACCGCAGTAATGTAGTGGAAGAGAAGGGTGAGGTACTTTGCCGGATGAGAACGGGGTGTATCATGTGACACTCCGGGAGTTTGAGATTGCGACGTTTGGGGTTGTGAAATAACGGCTGGCGCGTGAGCTGGGAGTGAGAACGGGAGGAAAGTCTGGATCCGCCTGAAGGGCGGATCGGCGCAAGATGGTTGAAAAGAATAGGATGGAAAAAGCAAGAATGTGCTGGACTTTAGAGGGGACAAGTTATATGCTGGAAATATGAGAAAAATTTCCAAAGGAGGGTTTTTAAGATGCAGAAATGGACGAGCAGGATTGAGACCCCGATCAAGGCGGAGCTGATTTGTTATGATGTGAATGGAATTCATATTGTGTTTGGGGTGACGGAAGAGAATCAGCTGAAGCTGTTTCATTTTTCACATGCACCGTTTGACGCGGAGAATCTTTGCCGGAAGCCGGATGGAGTGTGGATGATGGAAGGAATGCGGGAAGCTCAGATTAAGGAGAGCTTCCAGCTGGTGCAGGTGAATTTTTCGGGGTATAACCGGCCGTATGAGAAGCATGGAAATAAGTATATTGTGACGGCTCCGGGATTTTTGTTGAAGTTTGATTCCATTTCCGAGGAGAGAAATGGGAAGGGTGATGTGCTTCGGATTGTGCAGTCGGATGATGTGACGGGCGCGAAGGTGGAGTCTGTGATGCAGTTTTTTGATGGGATTCCGGTTGCGAGAATGTACAATACAGTGACGAACGAAGGAAAGGAAGACCAGACACTGGAGTACATTTCGAGTTTTAGTTACTGGGGTATTGAGAAGGAACAGAAAGAGGGAATTCCAGAGCTTGTCAGCTCGGATGACAAGATGTCGATGGTTGTGGTTCACAATGGATGGCAGAAGGAGCTGACGGTGAAGAAGTACCGGTTTGCAGATCTTGGCATGGCGCAGACGCAGCCGCATAATTATCAGAGAACTTCGAAGACGATTGAGATTACGAATACGGGCAACTGGTCGGCGAAGGAATATGTGCCGATGGGATATATTGGAAACAGTGCGGCAGATTCGAGTCTGTTTTTTGAGATTGACCACAGTGGTTCCTGGCATTATGAGATCGGAGATCAGAACTGCCATTTTTATCTGGCGGTGAGCGGTCCGACAGAGATTCAGTCACACTGGTCGAAGAACCTGAAGCCGGGAGATTCCTTTACAACGGTTCCGGTGGCTGTCGGCGTAGGTCATGATGATTTCGAGGAAGCGATTGGTACTTTGACGAAGTACCGCAGAAAGATCCGCCGTCCGAACAAAGATAATGAAAATCTGCCGGTTATTTTCAATGATTATATGAATTGTCTGTTTGGAGATCCGACCACAGAAAAAGAGTTCCCGCTGGTGGATGCGGCAGAGAAGGCCGGATGTGAGTATTTTGTCATTGATGCCGGCTGGTATGCGGACGGCAACTGGTGGGACAGTGTCGGTGAGTGGCAGGAGAGTAAAAAGCGCTTTCCGAATGGAGTGCGTGAGGTGACGGATTATATTCGTTCGAAGGGCATGATTCCTGGTGTCTGGCTGGAGCTGGAGGTTATGGGTATCAACTGTAAGAAGGCTTCCATTCTGCCGGATGAGTGCTTCTTCCTGCGCCACGGCAAGCGTGTGTATGACAGAAGCCGTTATCAGCTGGATTTCCGTCATCCGCTTGTGATTGAGCATGTGACCGAAGTCATCGACCGTGTGGTACGGGACTACGGTGTCGGCTATATCAAGATGGACTACAATATTGAGCCTGGTATTGGTACGGAAGTGGATGCAGACAGTTTTGGAGACGGTCTTCTGGAGCATGAGAGAGCGTATCTGGCATGGCTGGATGGCATCTACAAAAAGTATCCGGATCTTGTCATTGAGAACTGCTCGAGCGGCGGTCTTCGGATGGACTATGCGATGCTGGCGCGAAACAGCATTCAGTCGACGAGCGATCAGGAGGATTACCGCAATTATGCGACGATTTCGGCGAATGCAGCCATCGGCGTGACGCCGGAGCAGGCGGCGATCTGGTCATATCCGCTGCGGGACGGCACAAAAGAGGAAGTTATTTTCAATATGGTCAATGCGCTGCTGCTTCGTATTCACCAAAGCGGCCATCTCGCAGAAATTTCGCCGGAGCGGTTTGAACTTGTAAAAGAGGGAATTGACTGCTACAAAGAGATCCGCAGCGGCATCAAGGACGGCGTTCCGTTCTGGCCGATGGGATGGGCAGACAATGAAGAAAAACACCTCGCAGCCGGAATCCGTGTGCCGGGAGATGTAATTTATCTTGGTGTGTGGAGACGCGGCGGAGAGGCCGGTTTTGAGGTTCCGCTTGACCGTGCATTCCCGGGAAAAGAGCTGGAAGTAAGCTGCATTTACCCGAAGGCCTGCGGCGATGTGTTCCATTACGATGACTACAGCAAGACGCTGCAGATTCACTTCCCGGAGACGTATATGGCGCGTCTGTTTCAGATTAAAGTGAAATAAAGTTACATAAATCCCCGCCCGCGGAATAAATTGTATCGGAGTGTATCTGATAGGATTTTTCTGGGGAGGGGATTTTTTGCGTTTTCTTTCGGCGCTTTCAGATCTGATGGTTCCCGTGCTGATTTTTTATGTGGTCGGACTGGGGCTTTTGATGAAACAGGATGTGTTCGGCGATTTTCTGAACGGGGCGAAGGACGGCATGCGGACGGTGATCGGAATTGTGCGACCTTAATCGGGCTGATGGCGGCGGTCGGCGTGCTGCGGTCATCGGGATTTCTGGAGGAATTTGGAAAACTGCTCGGAACGGTGCTGGAACCGGCGGGGATTCCTTCTGCCCTGGTGCCGCTCGGGGTTGTGCGCCTCTTTTCCAACAGTGCGGCGGTGAGTTTGCTGCTGGATCTCTACAAAGAGGCGGGGTGTGATTCCTTCGCCGGACGGGCGGCTTCGATTATGATGTCGTGCACGGAGACGGTTTTTTATACGATGGCGGTCTATTTCGGAGCGGTCCACATCAAAAAAACGCGGTACACACTGGCGGGTGCATTGCTCTCTTCCCTGGTCGGAATGGCGGTCAGTATTGCGCTTGCAGGTCTGCTCTAACCATCTTTTCTGATCATATCAGTGAAATGTGTTGACATTTTAAAACGATTGGAATAAGATGGAAACAACTTAAAACATACAAACTCAATAGGAAATAGGGAAATAGAGAAAAAGCGAGCAAAAGTAAGGAGGAAATCAACGATGGCAAAGGTATATGACAGCATTCTGGATCTTGTAGGAAAAACTCCGCTGGTAGAACTGAAACGAATTGAAGAAAAAGAAGGACTGCAGGCGAAACTGATCGCAAAAGTAGAATCTTTCAATCCGGCAGGAAGCGTCAAAGACCGTATCGCAAAAGCGATGATCGAGGATGCCGAGGCAAAAGGTCTCTTAAAAGAAGGTTCCGTTATCATTGAGCCGACTTCCGGAAACACCGGAATCGGACTGGCAGCGGCAGCTACCGTAAAAGGCTATCGTATGATCCTTACGATGCCGGAAACCATGAGCGTAGAGCGCCGTAACATTGTAAAGGCATACGGCGCAGAGGTTGTTCTGACGGACGGAACAAAGGGTATGAAGGGTGCGATCGAGAAAGCCGATGAGCTTGCAAAAGAGATCCCTAACAGCTTCATCGCAGGCCAGTTCGTGAACCCGGCAAACCCGGCAACCCACAAAAAGACAACAGGTCCTGAGATCTGGGAAGATACCGACGGAGAGGTTGACATCTTCGTTGCAGGTGTCGGCACCGGCGGAACGATCACCGGAACGGGTGAGTATTTAAAAGAGAAAAAACCGGAAGTAAAAATTGTAGCAGTAGAGCCGGCATCCTCACCGGTACTGTCTGAGGGTGTTTCCGGACCGCATAAAATCCAGGGAATCGGCGCAGGTTTCGTGCCGGAGACTCTGAATACCAGCATTTACGATGAAATCATCAAGGTAGAAAATGAGGATGCTTTCGAGACCGGAAAATATCTGGCAGCCGAGGAAGCCATTCTTGCAGGAATTTCTTCCGGCGCAGCGCTGTATGCGGCAATTCAGCTGGCAAAACGCGAAGAGAACAAGGGCAAAACCATTGTTGTGCTTCTGCCGGACAATGGAGACAGATACTATTCTACCCCTCTGTTTGCAAAATAAAGATTGAGAGCGGTATGCTCTGAATCGAGACATCATGCATAAATGTGTAAACTGCCATCGCGGAACTCTCCCCTCCGCGAATGGCAGTTTCGTATATCAAATTATACCAGAAAGGGAACTTTACTTATGACACTACAACAGCTTCGCTACGTAATCCAGGCCGCGGATTCCAGATCGATGAATGAGGCGGCGAAGGCACTCTATATTTCACAGCCAAGTCTCTCGGGCGCGATCAAGGAGCTGGAAAAGGAGATTGGAATTGAACTGTTCAAGCGCAGCAGCCACGGAACGGTGCTGACCCCGGAGGGCGAGGAGTTTTTAGGCTACGCGCGCCAGGTTACCGATCAGTATCAGCTTCTCGAAAACCGCTATGTTTACCGCACGAAAGGCAAGAAAAAATTCAGTGTGTCGATGCAGCATTACAGCTTTGCCGTGAAGGCATTCGTGGAGCTGGTGAAACAGTTCGGCATGGATGAATACGAGTTTGCCGTTTACGAGACGAGAACGTACGATGTGCTGATGGATGTGAAGAACTTCAAGAGTGAACTCGGCATCCTGTATCGGAATGATTTCAATGTGAAAGTGCTGAACAAGCTGATGAAGGATAATAACCTGGAGTTCCACGATCTGTTTTCCTGCGGAACATACGTCTACCTCTGGAAGGATCATCCGCTGGCGGACAAGACTGAGATCACCATGGAGGAACTGAAGGAATATCCGTGTCTGTCGTTTGACCAGGGAAGCAACAACTCATTTTTCCTGGCGGAGGAAGTGCTTTCTACGTATGAATACAAACGAATTATCAAGGCAAACGACCGTGCAACGATGCTGAACCTGATGGTCGGCCTGAACGGGTATACACTCTGTTCCGGAATCATCTGCGAGGAGCTGAATGGCAGCGATTACCGTGCGGTGCCGCTTCACGCGGATGAAAATATGATGATCGGCTACGTTTCCAGAAAAGGAATGTCGATCAGTGCGATGGGACTGCAGTATCTGGAGGAGATCCGGAAGTATAAAGAGTTTGTACTATAAAAATTGATTTGCGTTTGCAAACCGGGTATAGGAAATTCAAAAGAAAGTGCAATGGCAGTAAAGATATGATATAGGAAAAACCTATAACCAGCCATTATTTTTCTGTATTAGACAAAACAGAAGACAGCCGCTATAATATCCCTTGTAAACAGATAGGAAATATCACAAAAGCGAGAGGAAGCGAAGTCATGAGAGCAGTTTTCGCAGAGAATCGAATCGTGATCTATGATGTCATGTGTTGCAGCGTAAGCAGATAAATCCAGAATCAAAACGGAGCCGCTTCGCAGCAGGGGACAGACAGAATGACGACCGGTTCCGACAAATAATAGAAAAACGAAAATAAAAAAAGACAATCAGAACAGGAGAATAAAATCATGAGCAAAAAAACAAGAGCAGAAAGAAATCTTAAATTTGAAACCTTACAGCTTCACGTAGGACAGGAAAATCCAGATCCGGCAACTGGAGCAAGAGCAGTGCCGATTTATCAGACATCTTCTTTCGTATTCAATAACTCCGATCACGCAGCAGCAAGATTCGGACTCCAGGATGCAGGAAACATCTACGGTCGTCTGACTAACCCGACCGAGGACGTTTTTCGAGCAGAGAATGGCAGCACTGGAGGGCGGCGTTGCGGCACTTGCAGTAGCTTCCGGAGCAGCAGCCATCAACTACACCATCATCAACCTGGCGCAGAAGGGCGACCACATCGTATCCGCAAAGAACATCTACGGCGGTTCCTACAACCTGCTGGCACACACCCTTCCGCAGTACGGCATCAGCACCACATTTGTTGATGTATTTGATCTGGATGAGGTCCGCGCAGCCGTTCAGGAGAACACAAAAGCCATCTACATCGAGACCCTCGGAAACCCGAACTCTGATGTTGTCGATATCGAAGCACTTGCAAAAATTGCACATGAGAACAAAATTCCGCTGGTTGTCGATAATACCTTCGCAACTCCATACCTCGTTCGTCCGATCGAGTATGGCGCAGACATCGTTGTTCATTCCGCAACCAAATTCATCGGCGGCCATGGAACTACTCTTGGCGGTGTGATCGTAGACAGCGGTAAATTTGACTGGGAGGGATCCGGCAAATTCGCATCCCTGACTGAGCCAAACCCGAGCTACCACGGCATCAGCTTCACAAAAGCAGTTGGACCTGCTGCGTTTGTTACAAAAGTACGTGCGATCCTTCTTCGTGATACCGGAGCTACGCTTTCTCCGTTCAACTCCTTCCTGCTTCTGCAGGGACTTGAGACCCTGTCTCTCCGCGTAGAACGTCATGTTGAGAATGCGCTGAAGGTTGTAAAATATCTGGAGAGCCAGCCACAGGTTGAGAAAGTACATCATCCGTCTGTATCCGACGATCCAAAGCAGCAGGCACTGTACGCAAAATACTTCCCGAACGGCGGCGGTTCTATCTTCACCTTCGAAATCAAAGGCGATGCACAGAAAGCAAAAGATTTCATCGACAATCTGGAACTGTTCTCCCTGCTGGCTAACGTTGCCGATGTAAAATCTCTGGTAATCCATCCGGCAACCACCACTCACAGCCAGTGCACCGAGGAAGAACTGCTGGATCAGGGAATCAAACCAAACACCATCCGTCTTTCCATCGGTACCGAAAATGTCGATGATATTATCGAGGATCTGGATGAGGCATTTAAGGCAGTTCAGTAAGAAGTAAGAAACAGGTTATAGTAAAATAAAACGTACGCCTCTGGCACAAGATTTCGTGTCAGAGGTGTACGTTTTTTGTTGGATAAATTTCCTATTTCCTATTGATTATGTAGAGAATGTGGGATACAATAAATCATAGGATAAAGATTCGGAGGAAATGTGAATGAGAGTTTCAACAAGAGGACGATATGCGCTGCGCTTAATGTTGGATCTGGCGATGAACAACACCGGAGAGCCGGTGCGCCTGAAAGATGTGGCAAAGCGGCAGGAAATTTCCGAGAAGTATCTTGAGCAGATCATCTCGATTTTAAATAAGGCAGGTTTTGTAAAAAGCGTCCGTGGCCCGGCAGGCGGCTATTCCCTGAAACGAAAGCCGGAGGAGTACACCGTGGGCATGATCCTTCGGCTGACCGAAGGCAGCCTTGCCCCGGTCGACTGCGTCGAAGACGGCACCGACTGCGGCCGCGCCGACCAGTGCGTCACCGTTCTGCTCTGGAAGAAACTGAAACGACGCCATCAACGGCGTCGTGGACAACATCACCCTGGCAGACCTCGTGGACTGGCAGATGCAGAAGGCGAATGAATATGTGATCTGAGATTCAGAGTAAAAGAGAAGGATGTATTGCGGGTAATGGGTAAAAATTACCGCAGTACATCTTTTTTGATTCGATGATCTGTAGCTGCGGGGAGTAAAGGCTGGGAAATCGCGGGATCCGGCATTTACAAGTGAAAAAAATTTTGTTATGATAAAAAACAGCGCCGGAAGCACATTTTTGCGGCGCCGAGAATATGAAAAGTGAGGAGTTTTTCCGGATGAAGAAACAGCAGGAAAGTCTCAAAAACATGGTATACCAGGCCATTTTGAACGGCATTTTTACCGATGAATATAAACCGAACCAGATTATCAATGAGCAGGAGCTTGTGCAGAAATTCGGTTGCAGCAAGACGCCAATCCGTGAAGCACTGGTGACGCTCTGCAACGAGGGAATTCTCCGCAGCTTCCCGCGCTTCGGCTATCAGGTCGTCAGCGTATCCCGCGAGGAGGCACAGAATATCCTGGATTTCCGTCTCGTTCTTGAAGGCGGATACCTTCGCCAGTCGATCGGAAACATCACCGAAGAAAACCTGGCAGAGCTCGCCGAAATCGACGAGAGATGCAAGCAGAGCACCGACAGCGTCTGGGATCACTGGGAGGCAAATACAGCATTCCATCTGAAGCTGATTTCCTTCTCCGGCAACGCTTACGCATATCAGGAGCTTGAACGCACCATGAACGTTTTAAAACGCGCTTACGCCCAGTTTTACTGGCAGACCTGGTCCAACGTAAACCCGGCGCTGGACATTGCGCATCATAACGATATTATGCAGAGTATCCGGGAGAAAGATCTGGAGAAGACGCAGAATTATCTGAAAGAGGATCTGGCGGATTTTTGTGGGTAAGAAATGAAACAGAGTGCATGGGAACGAAAAAATCCCAAGACACTCTGTTTTTTTTGCGCGCTGGAGGCCTTTTTCAGGCACGCTCCGGTGCTCGTGATTATCCATGAAAATGCTTCTCCCGATACTGCTGCGGTGTCACCCCGCTGCTTTTCTTGAACTGCCGGTAAAAATAGGAAACGTTTGCGATTCCGACCTGGTCGCAGATCTGCTGGGGGGAGAAGCTTGTGGTGGCAAGCAGGCGTTTTGCGGCTGCCATGCGTTCATCCATGATGTAGCTGCTAAGCGATGCTCCTGTCTTCGTACTGAAAATGTGGGATAGGTAATCCGGGTTCATGTGGATTTTGTCGGTGATCGAGGTACGGCCCAGTTCAGGATCGGAAAGATGCGAACGGATATGAATATCTTGGTATACTGATCTTGTTTCGTGCTAATACTATATCACATTTGTGGTATGTTGATATGCTGATTTTCTGAATTTTTTATAAAGCGTCTCTGACTTCCGCAATCGTCGGAATCGATGTGCTGGCGCCCTTTTTCCCTACCGCAATCGCAGATGCCATGGCGGCAGTTTTGAGTGCTTCTTCCGGTGTTTTTCCGTTTATGATTTCACCGACAAAGTATCCGGTAAAGGTATCGCCTGCCGCTGTGGTATCAACGGTTTTTACCGGGAAAATGCCCTGTGCGCAGCGTTTGGTGTGATAGCCATACATGGAACCTTCTTTGCCGAGGGTGAGCACAATTTTGCTATCCGGAAATTTGTGAACCAGTCCGTTCAGCAGAGCAGTGCCATCCGCGTTTTCAGCAAGGGCAGCACCCGTTTCTTTTAAAATTGCAGCGGCCTCAATTTCGTTCAGAATCAGATATTCGGCCTTTTCGAGCGGCATCTGGAAAATCTTTTTATTGACGGGTGAGGGGTTCAGCACAATGTGCATGCCTTTTTCATGCGCGCAGTCCATCAGATAAGGGATCTCACTGATTTCATTCTGCAGAACCAGATAATCGCCAGGTTTCACGAAGGTTAAGACATGATATACATCTTTCTTTGTGATTTCCTGATTTGCACCGCCGAAGAGGATAATACAGTTTTCACCTTCCGGTGTATTCTGAATGATCGTGTGTCCCGATGATCCTTCTTTTTTCAGAACAAGATCCGTGTGAACACCAGCATCTTTCAGCGTTTCCAGCAGCGGAGCAGAATCCTCCGCCCCAACAGCGCCGGCATGCCACGTTTCCAGACCATATTTTGCAAAAGCAATCGCCTGGTTCAGCCCTTTTCCGCCGCTGAAAATCTGCCGGTCATCCGCCGAAAGCGTCTCGCCGGGCTGGACAAAATGATTGACGGAGTAGACGTAATCGATATTTAAAGAACCGAAGACTAATACTTTCATAGATACTCTCTTTCTGCTTCCTGTTTATTTTACAGAATCCGTCACAAGGAAGACACCATAGCTTTTCGGAAGCGGTAAAGCCAGTACATAGATTCCTTGTAATTCATCATAATGCAGAACCTCCGATTTTTCAAATCAAAATCAGAGCCTGTTTGAAAAAGCCTGTTAAAAAAAGGTTTTCCGCAAAATGTGTGTCACAATTTACGGGAGATTTTGCCCGGATGAGGGCATCGTAGAGGTTTTCAGGGTGGACAGAAAGAGCAATATAAAAAAGCCATCTGTGCAAGTCTGCCCAGATGGCTGTCAAGCGTAATACTTTTGTTATTTACAAACTTCGTCAATATCCACACGGTCGATCATAATATTCAGGATCTCCGTATCGGTATCTTTCATGCCGACTCTTCCGATGTATCCCATACTCTTAATCGTATCTTCGACATCTTCCCGCACGATACCCTCGCCCGGCTGGAAGCTTCTGTGGTGCTGACCCATGTAATGAGCCAGAATTGCGGCATCAACAGCGGATGCGATTTTTGCTGCACAGGAGGATTTTGCTCCGTCGCAGACGATACCGCCGACGTTTCCGATGGTGTTGACGATGGTCAGGCTGACATCCTCATACGATCCGCCGGAAAGATAGGTGATGGCAGCTCCTGCGCCGCAGCCTGCGCTGACGGCACCGCAGTAAGCGGAAAGGCTACCAATATATTTTTTTTGATGAACGGCGATCAGGTTGCTGACAACGAGTGCGCGGTACAGTTTATCCTGAGAAACGTTCCATTCTTTTGCAAATTCAATAACAGGAAGAGAAACGGTCATACCCTGGTTTCCGCTGCCGGAATTGATGACAACCGGAAGGGAACAGCCGCTCATACGTGCATCGGAACCGGCTGCTGCGCGGGCACGGGCGCGGATTTTAACGTCATTGCCATAATCATTCAGAAGGGTGCGGCCTACCTGTGCTCCGTACGATGATTCAGGCTTCATCGGAAATCGCAGAGTTCATGGTGATCTGACGGTCAAGAATGTCTTTGACATCTTCGATTCTTACTGTATCGGCAAATTCGAGAATGTCTTTGACATTCAGCACGCTTTTATCTACATATTCCGGAGAGTCCTCATGTGCGGCAATCTGGTAGAGTACTTCACCGTCTTTTACAATGCGTGAAATTAATGTATGGCGGTTGACGATGGTAACCTCCGCACTATGTTCCCCGGCAATGACTTTTGCAACGATATAGAGATTTTCTACACCTTCCTTTAACGTACAGGTGCAGAATCCCTGCTGTACCAGCTCTTTTGTCTTTTCGATGTCTGCTTCGGTTACGTCCTCAAGAACCTCAAGCTCACGATCTGCCCGTCCGCCGACAACACCGAGTGTTGCCGCAACATCAATTCCCTTCAGTCCGTTGGAATTTGGAACCTTAACGCCTTTTACATTTTTGATAATATTTCCGCTGCAGCAAAGTTCAATCTTCTCCGGCATCTGTCCGAGTACCTCGTGTGCTTTCGCAGCCGCATAGGCAATCGCAATCGGTTCGGTACATCCGAGGGCCGGAACAAGTTCGTTCTTTAAAATCTTTACATAACTGTTGTATAATTTCTGATCCATTGAAGTTCTCCTGTGTTTTTTATCCGGATAAACAATAAGTTTTGCATACTATCTGGTTATACTAATGATATATCACTGATAATATCAGATGTCAAGCATAGAATTGCATCTTCCCAGGCTACAAGACTGAATTTGCGGAATGCTTGTTCTTCTTCGGCTATTATAGCCGCGTGAACAGTTCTCGTCGCAGGTTTTGTTTCGGAAATTCTTTTCAGACACACGTGGGGATTTTCCGGCAACACGTTGTATTTTTTTTCGACATGTCCTATACTGAAATATATAGCAAAGACCCAAAATAATACGCAAAAGGCAGTATTGCAGAGCGCGAATTACAAGGAGCCGATGGGAAGGCGTACCAGAGTATGATAAAAATCTGTGACGCAGTAATTCGCGCTTTGTGGTGCTGAATTTCTTACAGGGGAGGAAGTCTGTATGCAAAAAATTACGTTTCGAAAATTAATCGGAGAGAACTATATTTACCCGGAGCTGCAGGGACACTTTATAGAATTTCTTGGTTCTTGTATTTACGATGGCATCTGGGTCGGTGAGGATTCGGAGATTCCGAATTATCATGGAATCCGCAAAGATCTTGTGGATGCGTTTCAAAAGCTGCATCCGCCGGTGATCCGCTGGCCGGGCGGATGCTATGCGGATGTTTACCACTGGAGAAACGGTATCGGACCAAGAGAGAACAGGCCGGTTACTTATAATGAAAATTTTGGTACATTTGAAACCGATCCGAATCAGTTCGGTACGCACGAGATGATGGAATTCTGTGAAATGATCGGCGCAAAGCCATGGTTTAATATCAACATGATGACAGGTTCTCCGGCAGAGATGCGTGAATGGATGGAATACTGCAACAGGCGAGAATCCACAACACTTACCAGAGAGCGGAAGGTAAACGGACACGAAGCGCCGTTTCAGGTAGAATACTGGGGCATTGGAAATGAAGTCTGGGATGGCGGCGGAAAAATGACGCCACAGATGTATGCGGATGAATATCGGAAATTTACATCGTCCTGTCCGTCCTTTGGATCGGGCGATCAGGCGTTTCCGCCAAAATGCATTGCCAGCGGTCCGGATGGAAACAAGCCAAAAGAGCGTGTTGTGTGGACGAAAGACTTTTTCAAGGAGATGGGAAAATACCGTATGCCATCGCTTTACGGCTACGATCTCCATTTTTACAACTGGAATCTGAAACAGCTTCAGACAGAGAAAAAGTTTGATGAAAAACAGTGGTATGATGTGATCAATGGATGCAAAGAGCTGGAAAATGTCATTCACGAGCAGCGCCGCCTGATAGACGCTGGTCTTGAGGCACTTCCGAAACCGGAGGGTCCGTTCCAGGCGGCACCCAGAAAATGTGAACTGATTGTCGGTGAGTGGGCAACTGGCACAGCAGTGCATTTAATGCGCGCCCGGCGCTGTATCAGCAGTGTACGATGCGTGATGCCGTTACAACTGCACTGACGCTCGACATCTTCCACCGCAATACCGGGGATGTGCGCATGGCATGTGTGGCACAGTCTGTCAATGTCCTGAATTCCCTGTTCCTGACGGATGGTGAGCATTGTATTCTGACACCAAACTACGATGTGTTCGATATGTATCAGGTGCATCAGGGTGCGTATACGCTTGGCTTTGAGGAAAAGAACAAAGATCCTGAGGTCTGCATCTTTGCTTCGATCAAAAATGATGATATCTACGTCAACCTCGTAAATACAAGCTACAGCGAATCAAAGAAAATCGAATTGAAATTCAAACAGTGTCCGGAATTTGTTGAGGCCAAAACACTGTACTCCAAAGATCCGCAGAACTACAACGATGCGAAACATCCGAACCGAGTCCGCTGCAAAGAAGGAAAAGCACCTGCACGGGAAAAAGACTCCTTCCAGATTGCACTGCCGGCGGCTTCGGTCAGCGTTTATCATTCAGAAAAACAGAAACAGAAAAGTAATACATACAAAACGGGCCGCCCCGGGGAAAAGGATTGTTCCCACAGGGCGGCTCATTTCTATTACAAAAATAATTCAATCACAAACACCACGGCACAGCATGCCACCGAAACCTGAAACAGGCTTGCACCGAACCATGCGGCTGCGATGCCGACGACAAGCGCGAGTGCGCCGGAAACAGGGCTCTGTGTTGCATGGACAATCGCCGGGAAGGTCATGACTGACAGCGTCACGTATGGAACGTAGTACAGAAACGACTGAATAAACTGATTTTTAATCGGCTTCCGAATCAGCGTCAGCGGCAGAATCCGGATTGTGTAGGAAACCAGAGCCATGACGGCGATATAGATATAATTATTGTACATCAGCATTTTCCTCCTCTGTCTTTACCGGGAACAGGATAGCTCCGGCGCAGGAAATCAGAACGGTGAGCAGAATCGTTCTGGTTCCGTCGGAGAGAGTGGAGATGCCCGGGAGATAGCTGCAGATAAAGCTTAAGAAAAAGCTGACGGCAACAAGACCCGCTACCACACGGCTCTTTCGCGCCGGGGGAATGATGATTGCAAGGAACATGCCGTACAGCGCCACGCTTAAGGCACTGACAGCGCGCAGCGGCAGCAGATTTCCGGCAATAATACCAAGAGCCGTGCCGATCGACCACGCGGGAGCAGCGACGAGAATGGCACCGTATGTATAATACGGATTCAGCCAGCCCGGGCGCGCGATTGTGATGCCAAACAGTTCATCCGTTACATCGTAACCAATGAGAAAACGGTGGAAAAACGGCGTGTCCGGCGAAAAGCGCTGGGCAAGCGCACAGCTCATCAGAAGATACCGCGCATTGGCGATGAGCGTAATGATAGCGACCTGCAGATAGCCTGCGTTGGCGGCAATCAGTGTAAAGGCAGCGTATTCTCCGGCGGAAGCATTGTTGAAAAGACTGGCGAGAAAGCCCTGAAAAGGACTAAGACCTGCCTTACGCGCTGCAATGCCGAGCGAAAACGAGACCGCAAAATAGCCAAGCCCGATCGGAATGCCATGCGGATTCCGTTGACCAGAACCTGGCGGGAAAATGAATAAGATCTTTGTGAACTCATAAAAAGCTACTTCCTTTTCTTTCGCAGAAGCTAGAGCATGTCTGAAAAAATCATTTCCGTAATCTGAGATTCGCAGCTTACGAAAAGGTTTTTTCAGACATGCTCTGGCATCTGGCAAAAATGTTGGGGTCAAGAGATCAAAAATCCTCTTGCAAGCGAGCTTGCACCGGCTTTTTGATCTTTTGCCCTGATATCTGATGAAGATTATAGCAAGTTTCGACAGGTTCGTAAACTCTTATTTTGTTCTTGTTCGTTTCACGCAGCCACTGCTTACGCCTGCGTTTCTAAGTCTGTTGAACTGAATTGTATAAAATTATGTACAAAAACAGAAGATAACGCTTGAAAATAGAAGAAAAATCCATTAATATCTATGTATACAAAAAACATTACCGAAGGTGGTGCCTACGATGAAACTGCGTGCGCTTGCAAAAATAAATCTTGGTCTTGATGTGACCGGAAAAAGAGAGGATGGTTACCATGAAGTCCGCATGGTAATGCAGACGATCCAGATGTACGATCAGCTGGAAATAAAGGAGAGCAAAGAACCCGGCATAAGGCTGACAACCAATCTGCCGTTCCTTCCGTGTAATGACGGAAATCTCGTATACAAAGCGGCAAAGATTCTGATGGATGAATTCGATATCCGTCAGGGTGTCGATATGAACCTGACAAAATTTATCCCGGTAGCGGCCGGCATGGCGGGCGGAAGCTCGGATGCGGCAGCAGCACTGGTAGGAATTAACCGCATGTTTCAGCTTGGTCTGACAAAACGCCAGCTGATGGAGCGGGGTGTGCAGATCGGAGCGGATGTTCCGTACTGTGTGATGCGCGGTACGGCGCTGGCAGAAGGAATCGGCGAAAAGCTGACATCCCTTCCCGGCGTACCGATGTGCTACGTGCTGATCGGAAAACCGGGCATCAATGTTTCGACGAAATTTGTCTATGGAAACCTGCATCTTGATGAGGTGACGGAGCATCCGGATATCGACGGCATGGTAGAGGCGATCCGAAATCATGACCTGTACGGCATCACGGACCGCATGGGAAATGTGCTGGAATCCGTGACGTGTCCGGCGTATCCGGTGATCGATGAGATCAAGGCACAGATGATGAAAAACGGTGCGGTCAATGCGATGATGAGCGGCAGCGGCCCGACCGTATTCGGCATTTTCGACGATCCGGACAAGGCAGAATTTGCCCGCGATCAGTTAAAAATAAGCGGACTGTCGAAACAGACATTCCTGACTACTGTATCAAAACCGGGAGGTACAAAGTATGGCAAAAAATGAGTTAGACCTGCAGATGGAGGATTATCAGTACCTTCCGCTCCGCGATGTCGTGTTCCGCACGCTGCGCCAGGCGATTCTGCGCGGGGAGTTAAAGCCGGGTGAACGGCTGATGGAGATCCGGCTGGCAAATCAGCTCGGCGTTTCGCGTACCCCGATCCGCGAGGCGATCCGTATGCTGGAATTGGATGGCCTTGTAATCATGGTGCCGCGGAAGGGTGCGCAGGTAGCACAGATCACGGAAAAAGACCTGAACGACGTGCTGGAGGTGCGGCTCGGACTCGAAGAGCTGGCGGTAAAACTGGCGTGTCAGCGGATTACAGAGAGCGAACTGCAGAAGCTTTATCAGGCATCGCGCAGCTTTGAACAAATGCTGGAGACAACAGAGACGGATGATCTGCAGAAGCTTGCACAGGCAGATGTGGCATTCCATGATGTGATTTATCAGGCGACGAACAACGAGCGCCTGATTCAGCTGCTGAACAATCTGCGGGAGCAAATGTACCGTTACCGGATTGAATATTTAAAGGATGTAAAATCCCGACGTTCCCTGGTCGAGGAGCACGATGCCCTCTATGAACGTATGAAAAATCGGGATCTTGCAGGCGCACAGAAGATGATCCGCGAGCATATCGAGCGACAGCAGGAGAGTATTATGCAGACCGTACATCACCAGAGCATGACGGGTGTAGAAGAAAAATAAAAGCGTATAAAATTTCGAAAAAGGAACATTCTGTTACAGAGTAAAAAAATCGTGACAGAATGTTTTTTTATGGAATTTTGCAGAGTATATTTCTCCAGATGGTTTTTCGGAAGCTTTCAAAAGGAGGAGAAGGAGGGACGCAGGCATGGAAAAAGAGAAGACGCAGATTTCACTCACACTGGCGGAAAATGAAAGCGTGATCCGTACATGGTGTGAAAATTGCGATGATATTCAGATCCGCCCGATGAAACTCGGCAAAACGGGCGGAACCGGTGCGCTGCTGATCTACGTAGAAGTGGCGGTGAGCTGCGTTATGTTGAAGGATTCCGTGATCGGGAAGCTGTTGAACCGTCTGATGGAGGTTCCCGAGGCAGATATCCCGGGGGTTCTCTCGGAAAATCAGCTCGGAATTTCGGATGCACTGGAATTTGACACTATGGAAGCTGCGTTCGCTTCCATGCTTGCGGGAAATGCAATTCTTTTTGTGGATCATTATGACCGTGCAGTCAAGATCGGATCGAAGGGTTATCCAAATTTAGGAGTGCAAAAAGCGGAGTCCGAAAAAGTGCTGCGCGGCTCTAACGAAGGTTTTTCCGACTCTGTCAAAACCAACACGGCACTCGTCCGCAAGCGTCTGCGGACCACCGATCTGAAAGTGGAGGAGATACATTTTGGTGCGCGTTCTGATACGGTTCTGGCTCTGGTGTATGAGAAAGAGCTGATTTATCCGAAATTTCTGGAAGAGGTAAAACAGCAGATTGCCGGCTGGGAGGTGGACGGCGTTTTTGACAGCGGCATGGTCGAGCAGCTCTGCGAACCGCAGTGGAAATCGCCGTTCCCGCGCTTCGAGACGACCGAACGGCCGGACCGCGCGGCGATGGAGATTCTGGACGGAAGAATCCTGCTTTTATGTGATAATTCCCCGGTCGGGATTCTCTTCCCGGCATCATTTGACAGCTTTTTAAAGGTCAGTGAGGACCGGTATCATCATTTTCTGATCGTCTCATTTGAGCGGCTGCTGCGGTATGCGGCGGTCTTTCTCGCCCTGTGGATTTCGGGCGGATACCTGGCTGTCACGGGCTTTCACACACAGGTGCTTCCGACCAAACTCCTGCTGGCGTTCGCCGAAGCGCGGAAAGGCGTTCCGTTCCCCGGCATTCTGGAAATTCTTCTGATGGAATTTGCTTTTGAACTGATCCGCGAGGCCGGTGTGCGCATGCCGGGGCCGCTTGGCGGGACGATCGGAATTGTGGGCGGGCTGATCATCGGAGATGCAGCGGTTTCCGCCAATCTGGTGAGCCCGATGACCGTCGTTGTGGTTGCGGTTTCGGCGCTCTGTTCGCTGGCGATTCCTAACGAAGAGTTCGGTGCGCCGTTCCGGCTGCTGAAGTTCGGCTTCATTTTGATCGGCGGATGGCTCGGCATTTTCGGCATGGTGCTCGGCACGTTTCTTCTCGCGGGTCATCTTGCCGGGCTTACGAGTTTTGGCATTCCCTATCTGATGCCGTTCGTCGGGAAAGGACTTGCGGGCTACCATGCGCCGAAGGATTCCGTATGGCGGCCCCCGCTGCATCAGATGCGGGAGCGGCCGGTCTTTACAAAGCGCGATCAGAGAGTGCGGCTGCGGAAAAACAGAAAAGCTGCGGAGCCGGAAGAAAAACAGGAAAGGGGAGAGTGACGCATGTTTTCGGAAAATGACAGAATTTCACAGCGCCAGATGGAACGCCAGATCGTGCTCGTTCTGCTCTGCCCGGCGTTCTGGCAGCTCGCGGTGTACGGCGCATCGGACGGCCTGCCCGGTATGGCAGGGATTTTCGTTGGATATGGGCTGCTGGCGGTGTGGTGCATTTATCTCGTGCGCCTTGGCGGGCTTTACTGCCGCCTGGAAAGCGTGATGGGAAAGGCTGGGAAACTCCTTCTGGCAGTGATGTATCTGTGTTATCTGCTTTTCCTCGGCGGAACACTGCTTCGCAGAATGGCGGAGCTTGCCGCCGCGTATCTGACAGCGGGTGTACCGCAGGAGCTCTGCGGACTGTTTCTGCTCGCGGCGGCCGGGTTTGGTGTCGGCAGTGAAGTACAGAAAAGAGGACGGCTGGCGGAAGCACTCTATCCGTGGATTGTGGGCGGGATTTTGATTCTGCTTCTGCTGACGGTTCCGCAGATGCATTTTTCCTCGTTTGAGGATGCCTGGGAGACAGCAAAGTCTGTTGAAATTGTGGATAACGGAATACTTTTTGGGTGGAATGTGTGGAGAACACTGGAAAATGGAACACCGATTGCGCTGCTGCCGTTTTTACTGGGGCATGTGCAGAAAGAGCACAGGAGTGTCATTCTTCCGGTGACGCAGAGTATCTGGAAAACGGGGCTTCTTGTAATTGCAGGAAGCATGGCGCTGCTCGGCGTTTTCGGCCGGCGCGGCACGGCTGCGGCGCAGGACCCGCTCTTACTGTTAATGGCAGGAACGAGCCTGCCGGGTGGATTTCTGGAGCGGTTTGATATTCTGTGGATGGCATTTCTTTTGATGGGACTGCTGTTCACACTGGGAAGTCTGCTGTTTTACGTATCGCTGATCGGAGAGAAGACGGGACTGTGGAAACCGCAGAATCTCTATGTACGGATCGGTACAGTGCTTTTTATATGGCTGCTGTCATGCGCGGAAAGCGGCTGGTCGGTCCGATACGGTTACTTTCCGTTTTTCCTTGCCATCACGGTGCTGCTCGGCTTCTGCCAGAAGCATATGAAAAAACTGCGGCTTGTGTGTCTGGCGCTGGGCAGTATGATTTTCCTGTCATCCTGCGGGGCAGTAGAGCCGGAAAAGCGGCTGTATCCACTGGCGGTTGCCTTTGATTATGTGTCGGAAGAGGCGACTGCGCCGGAAAACAGTGAAACTGGGGAAGAAACCGGGACGGCGGTCAGTGAGAGCGGCGGAGAAAAGGAGACGGCTGGCGGTAAATGGCGCGTCTGGTATGCGCCTGCGAATCTTGCGGTGGTGACCGGCCAGGGAAAGGATGAGCAGGAGGAGGGAACCGACGAGGACCCTGCATCGCTGTTCTTTGAAGCGGAGACGTTTGAGGAGATTGCGCAGCAATATGACAGCACAGAGGAATATGATCTCGACACCGGACACGTCCAGGCGATTGTATTTTCCGATGCACTGCTCAGTGACCGGGGACGGATGGAAGAACTGTTGAAGTACCTGGAACAGGACCGTGCGCTTGGGCACAGTGCCTATCTGTTTCACGCAGAAAAACCAGAAGATATCATGGAGCAGAACGGAAAACAGGTGGAGTCTGTCGGTGAGTACCTGTGCGGAATTTATGACAACCGGGTGAAAAGAAAAGAGGCGGTGACACTGGCGGACTTGTGCTATGCGTGGGAAAACGAAAGGAGCATTCTGTGGATTCCGAAAGCGCCGTAAAAGGTTTAAAGTGTATGGAATATCGGAGCGGGCAGTGAGTGTCTGTGTATAAAAGTTTTGAAATCCGGCAAAACTGGGAAAAACAGGAGGCAGCATATGAATGAGAAAAAAGCACAGAGCCGGAAACGGAATCAAAATCAGACACAGAAGAAATCCAGGGACAGGCAGGCGCAGCCCCGAAATACATTTGGGAACCAGTATAGAAGTCAATTCCAGGCGGCATTTCAAATTTTCTGCCGCCGCTGGCTCCCCGTCTGCATTGCGGCGCTGATCCTTTCCGGAACCGCCAATCTTCTCCGCGAGTCCCGTCTGCAGCAGGAAGTCGCTGCAAAGATCGTGCGCTTTCACGTAAGAGCCAACAGCGACTGCGCCTCCGACCAGCAGATCAAGCTTCAGGTACGCGATGCCGTTGCCGAAGAACTGCAGACGATCCTGCACGGAGCCGAAACAAAAGCAGAAACCGAAGAAATCCTGCGTGAAAACGAGCCCTCCATCCGTGCCGCCGCCCTTCAGACGCTGCGCGCAGGAGGCAGTACTGACGATATCACCGTAACGTACGGAAAAGCCAGTTTTGAGGAAAAAGAAACGGGCAATTATATTCTCCCCGCCGGAACGTACGACGCTCTTCAGATCAACATCGGCAGAGCCAAAGGGCACAACTGGTGGTGCATGCTGTACCCGTCCATCTGCTTTTCGGATGCCCTGCGCCCCGTAAACGAGGACGGCGAAAGTGCAGAAAAAGTCGAAAAAAGCCGGATTCCGCTGCAGAATCTGTTGAGTGACGCCGCCTACCGCGAAATCCTGAAAAGTGACCGGATTTCGTTCCGGTTTTTCTGGCGTTAGGCGGATTTTTCGAAAGACTTTCAAGAGAAATGATTGCAATATTCCTCCATTCGGGTTAAAATAATGTATCAGCGACCTATTTTAACCAGGGTCGTGAAATGAAAAAAGAAATGTAAAAATTCAGATATATTAAATATAGAAATGAACCCCATTCGGCATGACAAAAAAGTAATGCCGGATGAAAAATGGAGGAAAGTATGAAAGCAGACAGACAGGCGCCGATCGGCGTCTTTGATTCCGGTGTCGGCGGACTGACCGTAGTGCGTGAGATTATGCGAAACCTGCCCGACGAACGAATCGTATATTTTGGAGATACCGCGCGTGTGCCGTACGGTTCCAAATCGAAAAATACCGTCATCCGTTATTCCCGCCAGATCGTACACTTTCTGGAAACCCAGCAGGTCAAGGCAATCGTCATCGCCTGCAACACCGCAAGTGCGCTGGCACTCGATACGATCGAAAAAGAGATTGATCTCCCGATCATCGGCGTGGTAAAACCGGGCGCACAGATGGCCGTCGAGACGACGCGGAACAAGCGTGTCGGCGTCATCGCAACCGAGAGCACTATTCAGAGCGGCCTCTACCAGCAGCTTATTACCGAGGCAGATCCGGCGATCACCGTTTACGGAAAACCGTGTCCGCTGTTCGTGCCGCTCGTGGAAGAGGGCTGGACAAAAGATCCGATCACCGAGGAAGTGGCGCGCCGCTATCTGGCAGAGATTCTGGATAAAGACATCGACACGCTGATTATGGGATGCACCCACTATCCGCTGCTGCGTTCTCTGCTGCGGAAAGTAGTCGGAGAAAAAGTAACACTCGTCAACCCGGCATACGAAACCTCACAGGCACTGCGCAGACTGCTGCGGGAGCTGGATCTGGAGAATCCGGGAAACGATGAGCTGGGCCGTCAGAAATACCAGTTCTTCGCAAGCGACGGCGTGGAGCGGTTCAATGCCTTCGCACATTCCGTTCTGCCGGAGCAGATCAGCGATACGAAACAGGTACAGATTGAAAACTATTAAAAACGACATACAGAAAAGAGAGAGGAACACCAGAAAAGGATGGAAAAAGACGTACTCATCAGCATCCGCGGACTGCAGTATCTGATGGATGAGGAATCCGGCGAACAAGAACCGGTGGAGGTTATGACGACGGGTTCGTACTACAAGAAAAACGGCCATCACTTTCTGATCTACGACGAGGCAACCGAAGGCTTTGATATGATGACGCACAACATGATCAAATTTACGGAAAACGCCCTCGAGGTGCGCAAGCGCGGCCTCATTGATGTCCATATGATTTTTGAGGAGGATAAAAAGAACATTTCGTTTTATCATACGCCATATGGCATGATCAACATGGGAGTTGCGGCGACGAAGGTCAGAATGAAAGAGACGCCGGATCAGATTTTACTGAAGGCAGAATACGCGCTCGACATCAACGACAGCTACGTGGGGGACTGCGTAATCGATATCGAGGTAAGACCGCGGGAAGGCGGAAAACTGAATTTATAAAAAAATACCCGGGAAGAATGAAAATCATTCAACTCGGGTATTTTCGCGAGCAACGAGCCAAAGTCCGGGCTTGCACGAGACCTTGGCGACTGCCGCGAAAGCAAAAAGAAACACGCAAAGCGTGTTTCTTTTTGTTTCAGATGAAATTTTATTTCTCCTCGCCGCGTGCCTTGCGGAGCATTTTCTGCCAGAAGCCGTTTTTCTTTGCCGGCTGCTCTAACGAACCGCGGATGCCGCGAACTCCGGTGATGTAGATGCCGCTTACGGTAGCCTTGACTTCTTTTTTCACCGGGATCTGATCGAAGATAGCAGCGTCGCAGATCAGGGTCATGATTCTCGGACCGACTTTTGCTTTGACGATCGGCAGTTTTGCGCGACGCATCATTTTCGGTGTCTGGTCAATGACCATCTGTGGGAGTCCGGAATCTTTCATGCGAAGCTTTTTCTTATCTATGATCAACATGGAGACAGTCTGTTTCATGGCCTCCATTTGTTCCTGCTGTGCGGCCTGTTTTGTCTGTGCTTTTTTACCGAAGTAATACAGCAGACCAAGGATGACAGCGATGACAGCTAATACGATTAATACGATAATCCAGGGTTTCATCCCTCTATTCCTCCTCTGCAAAAAATAATGTGGGCATCGGAACATACAATGCCAGTCTATGAACATTCTAACATTGATTTCGGCAAAACGCAAACACATTTTAGCGCAATCCAGGCGATTTTACGGTTGAAAATCATAAGAATTTCTAAAATCGGAGCCCCAGCCTTTTTTTTACCAGACAAGTATGGTAAAATGAGATTACAACGCGCCCGGGAACGGCGTAGTATGGAGGAAAATTCAAGAATGAAAAGAAAAGCAGCAGTCATGCTTCTGCTCATGACACTGGGAGCAGCCAGTGTGAGCGGATGTGGAAAAAACAATACAACAAGCAGCAGTTCCGTATCAAGCGCAAGCAGCACAAGCGCTTCCTCAGCATCCGATGCGTCGAGCGCAGGCAGCACATCGTCCGACAGCACAGCTTCTGAGGAATACGCTTCCCCGAGTGATGTAGACGGGATTCCGGTTGTCGATGAGGAAGTTGATCCGGCAGAGTGTGTAACGCTTGGAGATTACAAAAAGCTCACACTGGAAAAGAAAGTAGAGCAGGTAACGGATGATGACGTACAGACGGCCATTATGGCAGAGACAGCTGTCACCATGGACGATCCGGATGCCACCGTACAAAAAGGCGACACCGCCGATATTGCCTATGTTGGCAAAGTTGATGGCAAGGAGTTTGACGGCGGAAGCAGCGATTCCTACAATCTGGTGATCGGATCCGGTACCTTCATCGATGGATTTGAGGATGGTGTCATTGGAATGAAAACAGGGGAGACAAAGGATCTGAACCTGAAATTCCCTGACAGCTATCAGAGTACCGATCTGGCAGGAAAAGATGTTGTGTTTACCGTTACGGTAAATGCGTTTACCCGCCCGGCAGAAAACATTGACGGATGGGAGCTCGATGATGCATGGGTAGCAAAAAATACAGATTACAGTACTGTGGAGGAATACCGTGCCGGAAAACGCGCAGAGCTGGAGGCTGCAAATGAGACGACAGCGGAAAATAATCTGCAGAATGACGCGATGCAGCAGGTGGCAGACGGCTGTACGTTTCACAAAATTCCGAAATCCTATATCACCCTTGGCGAAGAAGATTACGATAAACGGTATACCGCTTATCTTCAGAATTACGGCATTTCCCTGGACGACTATCTGGAGCAGTATGCGGACAGAGCGACCTACAATCAGGAGAAAGCAACGTATGCAGGAACGATGGCAAAAAGTGCCCTCCTTCTGGATGCCGTAAAAGAGGCAGAAGGCTGGACAACAGATGACCAGGATTACCAGCAGATCTTAAACGATGAGGCAGCCAATGCCAATATGTCGCAGGAAGATTTCCTGAAGGCAGCCAATGACTATTACGGGGAAGATACGGTAGTGCGCAACATCATGATGGAGCGCATGATCAATATGGTTCTCGACAATGCAACAGTCAATACCGTGACTGTGGATGCAGACGGAAATACAGTAAAATAAAAAGAAAAATCACCCGAAAACAGGATGAAAACTTCTGTTTTCCGGGGTGATTTAACCGAATCAAGTAAGTCCCCTGCTTCCATTGCGAAAAGCAATAAGCAGTGGGTGGGGACTTGCTTGTATCAGGAGGAGTGCAAGCTCCTTCTGATAAACTGCGGAGCAGTTATTTGGTTATGAGCAAGTAGCGAAGCGGATTGCGAATATCCGCTTCGCATGTGGGAAACGAATTGTGTTCGTTACGCCATGATTTTGCGGAACAGATCCTTCAGATCTTCTACGCTTGCATCCTTCGGGTTGCCCGGTGCGCAGGCATCTGCGTGTGCGGAATCTGCAAGGAACTGCAGATCTTCTTCTTTGACTGCCTCGAGAACAGATGGGATTCCAACGTCTGCGGACAGCTTCTTAACAGCATCAATCGCTGCTTTTCTGTACTCTTCCTGAGACATTTCGTCTACACCTGCAACGCCCATGGCACGTGCGATTTCACGGTATTTCTCACCGGTGCACTCCTGGTTGTATTCCATAACGATCGGAAGCATCATGGCACATGCAACACCGTGTGGGGTATCATAAACAGCACCAAGGGTGTGTGCCATGGAGTGAGCGATTCCAAGACCTACGTTGGAGAAGCCCATACCTGCGATGTACTGGCCAAGAGCCATTCCTTCGCGTCCCTCCTTGGTGTTTGCGACAGCACCGCGCAGAGATTTGGAGATGAGTTCGATGGCTTTCAGATGGAACATGTCAGTCATTTCCCATGCAGCTTTTGTGGTGTAGCCTTCGATTGCGTGAGTCAGAGCGTCCATACCGGTGGAAGCGGTCAGCCTTTCGGCATGGAGGACATCATATCCGGGTCAACAACTGCGATGATCGGCATATCGTGCGGGTCAACGCATACGAATTTACGTTTTTTCTCTACGTCGGTGATAACGTAGTTGATGGTAACCTCTGCAGCAGTACCGGCTGTAGTCGGAACGGCGATGATCGGTACACACGGATTTTTGGTCGGTGCGGTGCCCTCAAGCTTCTGACATCCTCAAACTCCGGGTTTGCGATGATGATACCGATGGCTTTGGAGGTATCCATAGAAGAGCCGCCGCCGATGGCGATCAGATAGTCAGCGCCGGATGCCTTGAAGCTTCTACGCCGTGTTTTACGTTTTCGATGGTCGGGTTTGGCTTGATATCGCTGTAAAGCTCATAGTCGAGTCCGTTTGCGGTCAGAATATCGGTTACTTTGGAAGTAAACGTTGAATTTAATCAGATCCGGGTCAGAGCATACGAAAGCTTTCTTGAAGCCGTGTGCCTTTGCTTCATTTGCGATCTCGGCAATAGCGCCTGCTCCGTGATAAGAGGTTGCATTTAAATTAATACGATTTGCCATGATTGAAAAACTCCCTTCTAAAATGAATAAATGGTTTTACTGAACTTGTTATTATATTAACAAATCCGGAAGGGAAAAAGAAAGTGACAGAAGAAGCGAAGTGTAACACTTTAAAAAAAATCGCCATTGTGACAAAAACAACAGAACAAAATTTGTGAAAAATAACCAGAGCGTGTCTGAAAAACCATTTCCGCAATCTGCAAGCCCCACTTTGACACGCGCTCTAAGAGAGCAGCTGCAGATTCCGGAACAGTTTTTTTAAGTCTTCCGGCATTGCCCGGACGAGAAGAGCGGCAAACTCGGAAGGTGTCAGATCCATGCCGGTAAGCACCCATTTTACGGTCATGGTGATGGAACCCTGACAGTACATTTCGAGAAGAAAATGCATTTCCGGTGAAACCGGACTGCCGCTTTTTTTCGTGAATCAGATTTTCGTAGAACGCGAGAATCAGATCGAAATCGTGCTCACGCAGAGAATTCTGTTTGTCGTAGCGGAAGCCGCGGCGAAAAGCTTTTTCTTTCTGAATATAGGTAAATTTCTTTTCCAGACTGTCAAAAACGGTCGTTCCGCGGCCCATATGTTCGAAGGATTTTGTCAGTAATTTATCAAAGTACCAGTTGATCAGATCGTATTTGTCGAGAAAATTACGATAGAAGGTCTGGCGGGTAACACCACAGATTTCACAGATCTGGCGCACGGTGATCTCTTCGACAGGGGTTGATTTCATGCACTCCTTCATGGATTCGGCAAGACGGTATTTTGTTCTTTCTCCTTTGGGAGCAGATACGGTGGAATGGATCATCCGGGCAGTTTCCTTTCGCTTCGAAAATTGTAACTATGCAGAGTTATGCATATATTATAACGCGAATCCGAAAAAATAAAAAGCCCTGAACATGTTCCGAAGATAAGATACAGGAACATATTCAGGACGATTTTGCTTATTTTCTTTTGTTTACGGCCTGTCCGACACAGTAGCATACAGCGGCAACAACCATACCGTTGATGGAAGCGATGCCCCAGTGTAAGAGGTTCGCAACAATGGCACCGAGAATGACACCGGCAACCGCAAACCAGTCTACGGTTTTAAGCTTCGGCTGATCGGCTTCAAAGTCCTCTTTGTTCATGAAGTAGGCGAGCACCAGAATCATGCCGACCGGCGGCAGGGTACAGTTCAGAATGTTGAGCCAGCCGCAGAAGTTGTAGTACAGCCATACGGAGGCAACCGTTCCGATGATACCGGAAAGGAGAACCATCGGTTTTTTCCTCTGATGGAAGATGTTGGCAAGACCAAGACCTGCGGTGTACAGAGCGTTGTCATTTGTAGTCCAGATATTAAGACCGAGAACGAGAACAGCCAGGTAGAACAGGTTCAGGCGGACCATAACCTCGAAGATATCGTTTCCGCCGACAAAGATCGAGGAAACGGCACCGAAGAAGAACATCAGGGAGTTTCCGATGAAGAAGGCCACAACCGTGGTGATGGCACCCGCTTTTCCGTCCTTTGCAAAACGTGCGAAGTTCGGGGTTGCGGTTCCGCCGGAAACGAAGGAGCCGATGACAAGACCGGCACCGCCGATGATAGTCAGAGATCCGCTGGATTTGGCAAACTGATCGATGATCGTTCCGTCGCCTCTCATTACGGCCATGACCATGGCGATCGTTCCGAGAATGGCAACACTTGGTACAGCGATATAGCTGACGATGGTCAGAGATTCAATACCAAAATAGGCAGAGGCGGTCATGCAGACGCCGGCAAGAATAACAAGTCCCCACTGTGCCGCAGTGCTTCCGCCGAGCAGCTCCTTGGAAACCGGAATTGCAAACATGGCAAGACCGACACCAAACCATCCGATCTGCGTAAAGCTGGTCATGGCTGACGGCAGATAGGAACCTTTTTCGCCAAAGGCTCTCTGGGACAAAAGATCAAGTGACAGACCGGTTTTTGCACCGACGTAGCCGAGCAGACCGGTATAAATACCAAGAATGATTCCACCAAGGATCAGTGATCCCAAAAAGCCCCAGAAATCGAGGCCGTCAGCGAGCTGCTGGCCGACCCACATGCTTGCCGAGAAGAAGGTGAAGCCAAGCATGATCATAAACATGGTTACTACATTTTTCCGGGCAGAAGACGGAACCGCGCTGTCCGCGAAGTCAACATCTTTTACTTTCTTTTCTTTTTCCATAATATCTCCTGAAAACTGTGATTACGGTTCGCCGAAATTCAGCGAACCGTAAGAAATGGTTTTTTGTTACAGCATGTATTTGCGAAGTGCTGCGGTAAACTCTTCAATTCGTTCAGCCGCAATTTCTTTCAGGGTAGCATCGCCAAGGCTTGCAATATAGCCTTTTTCCTGGCGGTACAGCCATTTGGTCACACGTTCATCGATTTCTTCATAGTGATTGATGTGAATCCACTCTTCGTAGGATGCGCCAAGCGGGCAGCCGAGCTTCTCCTCGAGCAGTCTGGTGAAGTCGATCCGGTCGGCCTTCTCCAGCATTTTATTCCAGAAATCGAGAACCTCCTCGACATGCTCATGGATTTCATAGCGTCTTGCACCGCCATCGTAGATGATGCATTTTTCAAACAGAGGATCGCGCATGGAAAGCGTTTCTCTTCGGAACTCCGGTGCAATGATACCGTCTTTCCAGTAGAAATCGACATCCGGCAGATTGATTCCAGATACGCCCCTGTCCTGATAGGTGCTGAAGATTCCTTCGTAATATACGGTGATAAAGCCTTCAAACTCCGGCCAGAACTCGCGGATTTCTTTTGTGAGACGTTCCAGAATTTTGATTCCGGTTGTGCCGCCGATCGTAAAGATGATAATGTTGCGAAGGGAAGCACCGTGCTCACGGTAGAAATCGGTTACGTAGCGCAGGCAGTGGATCAGCGTTTCACCCGTTGCGATGATATCGCCGATCAGAAGTGTACTTCCCGGAACCATCGTCAGCTTGCTGTATTTGATTTCCAGCCCTGCGATTTCTTCCTCTTTAAAGACGCGCTCACTTGACAGAAAACTGATGTCATGTACACGAATGTGCTCACGGTAGCAGCTTTCCTCCAGCGGATAATTCAAAGCGCCGCGCAGGATGGAAAGGATGTTGCTGCGGTTACCTTTCCCTGCTCTTTAAAATAATAAAGCATCTGTGAAGTAGACGGAATCAGGCAGTGATAAACCTCATATCCGACAACCTCCGGTGTGTTCAGAAGCTTTCTTGTCTCTGCTTCGGAAACGACATAGTATTCGTTCTCATAATCGCCGCCTGCGAGGCGATAGCAGTCCACGCCCTGTTCCGAAAACTCCGGCACCAGTTTTACTTCATTCCATTTTTCCATTCAAAAGTTCCTCCCGGTTTTCCCTCTTTGGTAAACATGTTATAAACTTTTAACAGTGTAAGGGGTAGCAACCTGATTGTCAAGGGAAAAGGCGAATTTACATGATTTTCTTACAGAAGAAGGGAATGCGCCGCGAGAAAAGGAATTTTACCGGGTTTTGCCTTCTCCGGAAAAGTATTCCTTTGTAAGCTCCACAACCTTGCCCGAAAGCAGGAAGAGCGCAATCAGGTTTGGGATCGCCATGAGACCGTTGAAGGTCTCGGCAATGCTCCACATCAGGCCGAGGTTTGCGGTGGCGCCAAGGATGGCAACCAGCGCATAGGCGGCCATAAAATATTTTGTGATTCTTTCGGAGAATAAAAACTCGATGCAGCGTGCACCGTAAAGTCCCCATCCGAGAATCGTGGAAAAGGCGAAGCAGCACATCGCGAACGCGGTGAGCAGCGAAACCCAGTTTCCGTATGTAAGGGTAAAACCGCTGATGGTCAGCTCTGCGCCGGCAGCCTGTCCGTAGGTGATGGAAGTACCGCTGCAGAGAATAACAAGTGCAGTTAAGGTACAAATCACGATCGTATCAGTAAATACCTCAAAGATACCGAACATACCCTGTTTGACCGGCTTTTTTGTGTCGGCACAGGCGTGCGCGATCGAACCGGTACCAAGACCTGCCTCGTTTGAGAAAATACCGCGGGACACACCTTTTTTTACACTCATAAGCATGCTTCCGACGATACCGCCTGTAACGGCGGAGGGACGGAAGGCGCCCTCAAGGATCGAAACGAAAACAGACGGAATCCGGTTGAGGTTCAGCAAAATTACACCGATGGCAAGGACAATATAAAACAGAGCCATAAACGGAACGAGCTTTTCTGTTACCTGTGCGATCCGTTTGACACCGCCGAGCAGGATCAGCGCTACGAGTGCCGCAATGATGATACCCTGAATCAGGTTGGAGGTCGGGATCGCGTCCTTTGAGATCACATGGTAATTCATCAGTGCGGAGTTGACTGCGGTTGTGATGGTGTTGACCTGCGTTGCATTTCCGGTTCCGAACACAGTCAGTACACCGAAAGCAGCGAAAAGATAGGCCAGAAAATGCCATTTTTTGCTGAGACCGTTTTTGATGTAATACATCGGTCCGCCGACGAGTTCTCCGTTGGCGTTTTTCTCGTGATAGAAAACAGCCAGTGTTACCTCGGCAAATTTCGTACACATGCCGAGCAGGGCGGAAACCCACATCCAGAACACGGCACCGGGTCCGCCGATAGCGATAGCGCCGGCAACACCGGCAATATTACCGGTACCGACCGTGGCGGCAAGTGCTGTACAGACCGCCTGGAACGGTGTAATTGCGCCATCGGAAGCATCTCGTTTGCGGAACATTCTTCCGAGCGTTGTGCGGATCGCATACGGGAATTTTCGAATCTGGAGAAAACGGGTGCGCAGACTCAGGTAAAGGCCGACACCGAAAATGCAGATCATAGCCGGAACACCCCAGATAAAATTGTTCACGGCATTGTTGATGGTTTCAATCAGTTGGAGCATAGATACCTCTTTCTTTTTCATAAGCAGAAGCACTTTCTTGGAAGATCAGTGCTTTCATAAAGTAACACAATGCAAAAAGTATATCATCTCAGATGAGATTTGCAAGTTTTTTCGAGAACGCGGAACCCCAAATTTCTTGCGATTCCGGAAAGATATATTTTCTCTAGCCTTATGGGTTTACCATGAGCCAGGCGGTTTTTTACGTTTTCTTCCAGTTTTTGTAAAGGAATGCAGCGAAGTATGATAGAATAGAGAAAAAACAGAAAAGAGGATTATTGCCATGTTTCAGGTAATTGATATGCACTGCGACACCATCCCGGCGTTGCAGTGGAAGGAAAAACAGGAGCATCTTGCGGATGCGGATCTTCAGATCAATCTGGATAAGCTGGAAAAGGGCGGCAGTCTCTGCCAGTGCTTTTCTCTGTTTACGTTCCTGAAGGGACTGAAAGACGAAACACCGTTTGAGCATGTGAGAAAGCTGGCTGATCTCTGGAAATCAGAGGTGGAACGGTATCCGGACCGCATTTGTCAGATCAAAACGTATGCGGATCTGATGCAGGTACAGAAGGAAGGAAAAATAGGTGCGGTGATGACCGTCGAAGAGGGTGGTGTTTACGAAGGCAGTATCGAAAAACTGCACACACTGTACGATCTCGGTGTGCGGATTTCCACGCTGACCTGGAACTTTCCGAATGAGCTTGGATTCCCAAACCCGGCGCGGGAAGAGGGAAAGCCATATCTTCCGGATCTTGAAAACGGGCTGACACCGACCGGTATTGCCTTTGTCGAGGAGATGGAGCGGCTCGGCATAGTGATCGATTTATCACACTTAAATGATGCCGGAATCCGCGACGTTTTTGCGCATACGAGAGGTCCGGTCATTGCGTCCCATTCCAATGCGCGCGGCGCGTGCTTCCATCTGAGAAACCTTTCAGATGAAATGATTCGTCAGCTCGCAGAGCGTGGCGGCGTCACCGGTATCAATTTCTGTCCGTCGTTTCTGCGCGAGGAGGAGCCGGCAGCGAAAAAGGCATCGACGATGGATATGGTACGCCATATGAAATATCTGCGCAACGTCGGCGGTATCGATATCATCGGCCTTGGAACCGATTTTGACGGTTTCAGCGGCAAGACGGATGTGCCGGACACCGCGCATATGCAGCATCTCGCAGATGTGATGAGCCACGACGGTTTCACCGATGAGGAGATCGAGAAGGTCTTTTCCAAGAATGTACTTCGGGTGTTTAGAGAATGCTGGAAATAAAACTACAGCTCCGGTGATGCCGCCAGAAGCTCCTTTGTATAATCATTCTGCGGATGCGCAAACAGTTCTTCCGTCTCCGCGTTCTCCACAATCCGGCCTTCTTTCATCACGAGAACCCGGTCGCACATCTGATAGATCACGTTGAGGTCATGCGAGATAAAGAGAATCGAGAGCTGAAGCTCCTCCTGAAGCTGAACCATCAGTCCATGATCTGCTTCTGAATCGTCACATCGAGAGCGGAAACCGGTTCGTCGGCAAGGATCAGGCGTGAGCCTGGATCAGTGCGGCCGCGATGCTGACTCTCTGGCGCTGGCCGCCGGAGAGCTCATGCGGGCGGCGTTTCAGGTGCTCTGCGGAGAGGCCGACTCTTTCAGCCATCGCAAGAACCCGTTTTTTTCGTTCTTCTTTCGGAACCTTCTGCATCCGAAGCGGTTCTTCTAAAATCCAGGAGATTTCTTCGCCGGATTCAGGGAGGAAAACGGTCCTGGAAAATCATCTGCGGATGGTCGACCTGCGAAATTATTTCGCCCTCATCTGGGCGGATAAATCCTAAGATCACTTTGGAGAGTGTCGATTTTCCGCATCCGCTCTCTCCGACGAGACCGAGAATTTCATTTTCATGAAGCTCGAAAGAGATATCATGAAGCACCGTTTTTCTCTGCTTTCCCTCCTGATAGGAGGCAGAAATATGGCTGACTTTCAGAATGTTGTTCGGACTGATTTCTTCCATGGGTTATTCCTCCTTTTCCGCAGGCGGAGCAGCTTTTTTGTCAGAGCCTGTCGGCCATTGAGCTGTTGGAGCGATTTTGATTCGCTTTCGCAGCGATGTTCGTCGGTTCGGAATTGCATCGAGCAAGCGGCGGGTGTAGTCTTCCTTCGGGTGGAAAAAGACATCGTCTACACTGCCGGATTCCACAATCGTCCCATGATTCATGACGATGACCCGGTCACAGAGCGAACGGATGACGCCGAGGTCGTGTGAGATAAAAAGAATCGCCGTGTGATGGCGTTCATTGATTTTTTTCAGCAACTTTAAGATCTGCGACTGAATCGTCACATCAAGAGCTGTTGTCGGCTCGTCTGCAATCAGAAGCTTCGGTTCTGTAATAAGCGCCGCAGCGATCATCACCCTCTGGCGCTGACCGCCGGAGAGCTGGTGAGGGTATTTTTTGCAAAGCTTTTCCGGGTCGGGAAGCTCGACCTCATGCATTATGCAAGAACCTTTTCATGACGTTCTGCCGGTGTGCAGCTCTCATGGATCAGCAGTCCCTCTGCAATCTGTTCTTCGATGGTCAGAACCGGATTTAAAGAGGTCATCGGTTCCTGAAAAATCATGCTGATTTCTTTTCCGCGGATGCGCTGCAGATCCTGGCTGGAAGCGTGCGCAACGGAAGAATCTTCGTAGAGAATTTCTCCGCCGGATACGGCGGAATTTTCCTTTAAAAGGTGCAGAATGGAGAGCGCCGTCTGGGTTTTGCCGGAACCGGATTCCCCGACAATGCCAAGCGTCTCACCTTCTTCTAAGGAAAAGGAGATGCCTTTTACCACTTCGGTCGGTGGCGTGGTATCGTAAAATGCAATTTTTAAGTCACGTACATCGAGAAGTGCCATATCAGTTACCGCCTTTCTTCTGTAATCCGTCGCCGAGGAGCGATACGCCAAGCGCCAGTAAAATGACAGCAAGACCGGGGAAAACAGAGCCCCAGGGAGCAGTCATCAGATACGTCTGGGATTCTGAGAGCATCCGTCCAAGCGAGGCATCGGGCGGCTGGACACCGATGCCGAGAAAGCTCATGCCGGCCTCGGAGAGAACGGCGTTGTTGAAACCGATTGCTGCCATCGAAAGAAGGGACGGGACCGTATTTGGCAGGATATGTACAAATATGATCCGAAGATGGGAAACACCCATCAGACGGGCACTTTTGACATAGTCCATATCTTTGCGTGCGAGAAATTCGCTTCTGGTGATACGTGCAAAGCTCGGAATGAATACGATACCGAGTGCAAGGATCACGTTGTATTTGCCGGGGCCAAGCAGCGCGATAAATACCAGCGCCAGCAGAATTCCCGGAAAGGAAACAATGACATCGTTTATGCGCATCAGGATTTCGTCAATCCATCCGCCAAAATACCCGGTGAACGCACCGACGAGGACGCCAATGGTTCCGCCGAGCAGCAGAGTAGCGAAAGCGACGAAGAAGGTTGTACCGGTTCCTTTTAAGACGCGGCTGAAAATATCGCGTCCAAAGTGATCGCAGCCGAACGGGTGCGACAGAGATGGGGCAGCAAACTTGCTGCGCCGTTCATTGCATCCGGGTCGTATGGTGTGTAGAAAAAGCCGATCAGAAGAAACAGAAGCATAAAAGCAGTGAGAACAGCTCCGATGATCAGCGTGAGATTGCGTTTCTTTTTCATAATGAAAACCCTTTCCTTTGTCGTGGGCGGCTTCCCACGACCTTTCGGTCGCGGGAGCTGATGATCGAAAGCTCCCGTCAGTCTTTTACGCGGATACGCGGATCAATTCTGCCATACAGCAGATCTACCACGAAATTGATGATAATAATGAGGGCGGCGATCAGTACAAGGATGCCCTGAACCACGGGGTAATCGCGGTTGGAGATCGAAGTGATCAGAAGATTGCCCATGCCCGGAATCGAAAAAACCTGTTCCAGAATAATGCTGTTTGCTACAATATCTGCGATTGTCATGCCCCAGAAGGTCAGTACCGGAATCAGGGCGTTTTTCAGCACATGGTGATACATAACACGGCGTGTACTGTTTCCGCGGGAATAGGCGGTGCGCACATAGTCGGCATCGAGCTGCGAGAGCACAGAGCTGCGCAGCATTTTGACAGCCATGGAACAGCGCGGAAGTGCAATAGCGGCAGACGGTGCAACAAGATAACCGATAAAACCGGAAAAATTTTCAGAAATCGGCACATAGGCGCCCGGCTGAAACCATTTGAGAATCAGACCGAAAAGATACGTGATCAGAATACCGATGAAAAATCCCGGCACAGACATGATCACCTGATTGATCGTCATGATCAGCCGGTCCAGATGCCTCCGGCGTGCTGTGCTGTGAAAATGCCGATGGGAATCGAGACAACAAGGATCATCAGGAATGCGATAACGGTGATAGCGATGGTAATCGGAACTTATCGCGGATCAGTTCTCCGACCGGCATCGAGTATGAATACGAGGTGCCGAGATCTCCATGAAAAAAGCCGGTTACCCACGAAGCGTACCGTTCCAGAACCGGCCGATCCAGCCCCATTTCCTTCTGCAGAGCCTCAATCCGCTCCGGCGTCGCCTCCGTTCCAAGCTGCGATTTTGCCGCATCTCCGGGTATGACGGAAAAGGCAAAGAACGATAAAAAGGATACAAGAAGCAGCGTAAGAAGGAGAGAGCCGAATTTCTTTGCAATGTATTTCATGAATGGAAATTCCTCCTTGTGTAATGTAGGATACTCCGGGAATTTTTCCCGGCTTATAAAAGCAGGCACAGAAAAGCTTCGGGCGTATCGGCTGAAGGTTTTCGTGCACGTCATTTTTATTGTAGACAATGCAGGTGTAAATAGCAAGATAAAATTGGAATATCTCGAATTACAGAATAACAGGAAAAGGCCTCTTGCATAACCGGTGCGGATGATGCAAAAAGCCTTTGATAAATTGCCTTCGATAAATCCCCTGTTTAGTTTTCCATTTCCCGTCCGAGGTACGTTGCCGCTACCTGGAGGAGCTTCTTTTCCGTATCGCCCGGCAGGGACTCCCTGTCTTTGCCGCAGAGAATGACCGAACCGATGGCATCACCGGAGGAGAGAATCGGAAAAATGAGCTCCGGCAGAGGAGTAGTATTGTCTGTGTTTTCCAAAATTGAAAAATAAGCCTTTTCACCGGGACGCGCAAGTACTGTTTTCCGGTTCAGAATCGCCTCCTCCAGCCGGCTGCTGATGGACTTGCCAAGATAATTTTTCTGTTCCGGCCCGTTTGCCGCCACAATCTGTTCCTGATCCGAAACACAGACGAGACATCCGGTCACCGTTGAAATTGATCTTGTAAACCCTGCTGCGCATTCCGCCAGCTCTTCGATCGGTGAGTATTTCTTCAGGATAATCTCACCCTCCCGTCCGGTATAAATTTCCATGGCCTGTCCCTCCCGGATCCGCATCGTGCGCCGGATTTCCTTGGGAACGACCACACGCCCCAGATCATCAATCCTTCGAACAATTCCCGTCGCTTTCATATGAAAATTCCTCCTGTTTCCGCAATGTACTTCCATAATTTGTACTGTATGGGTAGTATGTGGAAAAACAGGTGGAATTATGCATGGAAAAAAGAAACAGTATTTCCGCTGTTTGCAGCAATTTCGGAAAAATACAGTGGAACAGCAGTGGTTAGTCTAGTTGCTCCTTTTACAGAAGGCTGCGGTCTTTTCCGAGATAGAACAAAGCGATTGTATCCGGTCCGACGTGGCTGCCGGTGCAGAAATCGTAAGAAGTATTGATAAACTCACGCACCTTCACTCTTTTCTGGATTTCTTCCATCATATAAAGAGATTCCTCATAGGCATCTGCATGTGCGATTCCGACGATCTGGTTTTCCGGGTCTTCGATCGTTTCACAGAAAAGACGAATCAGTTCATTTAAAACGGCCTTGCGTCCGCGGACATTCTTATAAGAAACGATATAGCCATCTTCATTTCCACGCAGAATCGGTTTGATTTTCAGCATATTTCCGACCACAGCGACACTTCCCTTGATTCTTCCGGTACGGGAAAGATATTTCAGATCGCCGACGGTGAAAACACCGTTCATTTTGCCGACGTAGGTTTCCAGAAGATCTGCCGCTTCGTCTACGTTCATGCCCCGATCGCGCATTTCGCTGGCATAGATGGCGAGGATGCCCTGTGCAAGAGAGGCATTCAGGGAATCAATGAGGCGGATTTTACGTTTTCCGCCGTATTCCTCCAAGAAGCTCCTCGGCAGCAAGTCTTGCGGAGTTATAAGTTCCGCTGATGTTTTTGCTTAAGGAAAGATAGATGACATCCTGATCTGCCTCAAGAGCGGTGCGGAACGCATCCGCAAAATTTGCGGTGCTGATCAGTCCGGTCTTGATTTCACAGCCGGTGCGCATGGCATTGTAATATTCTTTTCCTTTGGAAAGCTCCTCTTCCGGTGACAGATCCGGGTCGAAGCAGACCAGCTCTTTTCCATTCACAAGATTGACGAAAGAAACGACATGGATATCGTATTTTTTCGCAGTAACAGCAGGCAGATTTGCCGCTGAATCAACAAAAACCTGAAACATAAATAAAATTCTCCTTTGTAGTGTAAATGTCCCCCAAAATGATGTAACTTTTGATAAGCATTGTAGCACATTGTATCACCAAAGAAGAGAGATTTCAATGGAAGATAGACAACATACTACAAAGGAGTGTGCCGACAAGTTGATTCCTGAAATCATCTGTTTTCGGAAGAAATTTGACCAGGTATCAATGCATAGTAATAATGACCAAAAACGGCAGACGTATTTTTAGTAAAAACCGCTTTTGAAATAAAATCGTTTTATCTATAAATGAGCAAGTTCGTGATTTTGCATAAAAGAAAGACACCTTGATTCTTGATGTTGTATAATGAAAGTGACGAAACAAACATTTGCAACATTTACGAAAGAAGGTGCCTCTTGCAAATACTATACATCATTCTTTATTCATATACAACCAGCTTAAGCAATTAAGGATAGAGTAAACTTACTGTCAGTTGGAGAGTTGCAGAAGATTCCCTGCTATGAACTTGACCAGATTGTTTTCTCATAGTCTACTTCTCCCACAGTGTTTTGGTAGCATTTCGTATTTGCTGAAGGTACATGAAAATGTTCTCCTGTTAAATAATATTCTGTAAGTTATTTTCTATAGATATCCGCTGATAGTAGGTATCTATGATATCCTGTAAGTAATCGTATTCATTTTTTCTTCGGCAGCCTTTTGAATTTCATTATAAAATCCCTGCAAAGATAACTGAATGTTAATGCCAACGCCACAATCTGGATTGGTATGAGTATCTAAATGAAGCAATGGTTTATCACCTTCAACTGCTTTATAAATATCCAGCAATGTAATCTGATCGGCTGGTTTTGAAAGAGAAGGACGGGCATGTCCGGCTATACTGGTCATAAGTTCCGCTTTTTTTAGTTTTAACATAAGCTGGCGTACAAAGCCGGGATTTGTATGGACACTTTCTGCAATTGAGGCACTGGAGAGGGATTTTTCCTGGTTGATAGCAATCAGAACCATCACATGAACAGTATCACTTAATTTCGTTGAATATTTCATGATAAGAAACTCCTTGTAGTATGATATAATGATCTTGTTTTCACGTTTTTGGGATGAAAATATTTCTGGTTTGTTTAAAACATCCTAAGTTCTCAACAGTTCTTTTTAATGTGTTGATAAACTGTGCATTTTTTAATGCTTTGATGATTGTAAATAATATAATTACAACTATAATGGAGATTAAAGGAAAAG
>ENA-OPZM01000062-OPZM01000062.1-human-gut-metagenome-genome-assembly--contig:-NODE-62-length-43578-cov-14.352512_pt1 | contig 43578 bp, 49 predicted proteins | sample MGYA00242478_ERZ504493 | MGnify/ENA primary metagenome ERZ504493 (study PRJEB26092, sample SAMD00036227) | human gut metagenome | host: Homo sapiens | study: EMG produced TPA metagenomics assembly of... | reverse complement strand
TGATGATGCCGGCGAGTGCGTGCAGTAACGTCGATTTGCCGGAACCGGACGGTCCCATGACCGCGATGCTTTCGCCTGCCTGGATGCCGAAATCCACGTGATTGAGCGCCAGCATGTGTGTGGCGTTTGGTGTCGCCTGTTGGGTCGAATAATCCATGACCAGATCGGTCGCCTGAAGTATGTGTTCCATGTTTCCTACGGTACGGAAACGGATTGGCCCCGGCCATCAGACGGCGGGATGAACTTACAGGTTTCCTTCCGGCATGCATCATCCGCAAGGATTAGCGTAATCGCGGACTGCGGATGAGATGCCGTATGTCAGACGAGGTGCCAGGACAGGCGGTGCAGGTCGCTGGGCCCGAATTCAGCGATGGCGTCACGGTGTGCGGCCGAACCGTAACCCTTGTTGTGGGCCCATTCATATGGTTCATATTGGGGTTGCGCTCCCAGTTCGACCATGAGCCGATCCCGGGTGACTTTGGCGATGACCGCGGCAGCGGCCACGGCGACGCAATACCGGTCGCCTTTCACTTTGGTGGTAACGTTCGCCGGCACCGGCACTTCGGGCGCGTCGAAGGTGTTCAGCGTCTTGGTGATGTAATCGTTCGGTCCGTCGAGGATCGCGCCGACCTTCACCGGTTTGCCGGAGAGCATGCCGTTGCCGTCAATGCCGAGCTTCGCCTCCGCCTGTGCCAACGCACGTAACGCGGCTACGCCGAGTGCATGGGAAATGCCCCACTCGTCAATCTCCTTGTTGCTGGCGGCGCCAACCGCCCAAGATGCGCACCAGGATTTGAGTTCGTCGAAGATGGCTTCGCGCTTGTGTTCGGTCAGCATTTTGGAGTCGGCCACGCCTTTCGGCACTTCCAGATGCGAAGATTCTTGCGAGCCTCCTTGCGAAGCTCCAGCCGGCCCGTCTAAGTCACGCGCCCAAATCGCAGCCGCACCAACCATTACCGGCCCTGCGAGAGATCCACGCCCCACTTCGTCAAAGCCGACGATCACATCGTAGCCTTGTTCGGCAATAGCACGTTCCAAATCCAATGTGGGAATTACGGAAACCGCCATCAGGCCGCCGAGCCTCCTTCCGGAACGTCGGCAAACACTTCATGGTGCGCATCGAGCCCGCCGATGCGGTTCAACGGCCAATATTTCGCGAGTCCGACACCCACTACGTCGGAAATAGGCACAAGTCCATGTGAGGAATCACCCTGATGATAGCGCGAATCGGCGGAATTGGCGCGATTGTCGCCCATAACGAACACGTGTCCTTCGGTCACGGTCACGTTGAACGCGAATGAGCTGGGATCCACGTCGGGGCGAATGTATGCGCTTTCGTCAATCGCCACACCATTGATGGTGATCGGCTTACCTGGCCCTTCGCATGCCACGGTGTCTCCTGGCAATCCAATGAGCCGTTTGATGAGGTAGTCACCGCCGAGTTTGCTGCTGTCTTCCTGCCGCAGCCAGTGGTCGGGATCCTTGAACACCACCACGTCGCCGCGTTTCAGATCGAAGACTTTCGGGGTGAGTTTCGAGGTGATCACGCGGTCACCTGGTTCGATGGTGTTCATCATGGACCCGGAGGGAATCACGTAGAATCCGAGCAGGAAAATGCGTATCAGCAGCACGATAATAATAGGAATTCCGCACCAGACCAAGGTGTCGCGCAAGCCAAAGCTGTCGCCGCTATTGTTTTCTTCTTTGGCATGCCTCATACATGATTCCTTTATCGTCCGGTTTGCACACTGACCCCTATCATAGCGGTCTAGAATAGAAAAAGGCCCTCCTGCCGTGAGGCTGAGGGCCAATTTCACGCTTTATTTGCGTTTGAAACTCACTTCTCGGAGTTGTCGCGGCGCTCAACGATACGAGCGGCCTTACCGCGCAGGTTGCGCAGGTAGTACAGCTTGGCGCGACGCACACGGCCCTTGCGGACCACCTTGATGGAGTCGATGACCGGGGAGTGCAGCGGGAAGCGACGCTCCACACCGGTGCCGAAGCTGATCTTACGAACAACGAAGGTCTCACGGACGCCGCCGCCCTGACGAGCGATCACAACGCCGGTGAAGGCCTGGATACGGGAGTTGTTGCCTTCCTGGATCTTCACGTTGACTTCAACGGTGTCACCCGGACGGAATGCCGGGATTTCCTCGGCCGGCTTCATGTGCTTGGCGTCAAATGCCTCAATAGCGTTAACCATTGTGTTTCCTCGAGTCGCCGCCGCATATCAGCGCACAGGTAAGGGCTTCACGATTTTTCAATTTCGTTCTGCCTCGTATGTTCTCCGCAGGTCTGCCTGCGAAGGATTGCCAATCCGCCGAAAATCACGGTAACTTGCGTTTGTGCAACATTCCGTTCAATCTTGCGATTGTTCTCGGCTGGACCGAAGGGAATCAGGATTATGCGGCGTCCTGAATCCCGGCACAGCAATATTCAAAAATACCTCACCCGCCAGACCTTTTGAAGATGGCCAGGGGTAGCAAAAAGGGCTCTGCATCCCGTGCAGAGCCCTTTCGAAGGCTATTTAATCCTTAGAGAAATCAGAACTTGCGATTTGCGCGGTAGAACTGGATCAGGGACTGAGTGGAAGCGTCCTGAGCGGCCAGTGCTTCGTCATCCTGGGAGATGGCCGGGGTGATCTGCTTGGCGAGCTGCTTGCCCAGTTCGACGCCCCACTGATCGTAGGAGTCCAGACCCCACACGGTGCCTTCAACGAAGGTGATGTGCTCGTACAGGGCGATAAGCTCGCCGAGTGCGAACGGGGTCAGTGCCACGCCGAAGATGGAGGTGGTCGGGCGGTTGCCGGTGAACACGCGGGCCGGAACGATCTCTTCCGGAGTGCCCTCTGCACGCACTTCGTCAGCGGTCTTGCCGAAGGCGAGAGCCTTGGTCTGTGCGAAGTAGTTGCCGAGGAACAGCTCGTGCACGTCCTGGTCGCCGTCCTTGGTCGGGTTCGGGGTGTTCACGAACGCGATGAAGTCGGCCGGGATCAGCTGGGTGCCTGATGGATCAGCTGGTAGAAGGCGTGCTGGCCGTTGGTGCCCGGCTCGCCCCAGAAGATTTCGCCGGTTTCGGAGGTGACCGGGGTGCCGTCCCAACGCACGGACTTGCCGTTGGATTCCATGGTCAGCTGCTGCAGGTAGGCCGGGAAGCGGTGCAGGTACTGGTAGTACGGCAGCACGGCGTGGGATGCGACCTTGAAGAAGTTGCGGTACCACACGTTCAGCATGCCGAGCAGCACGACCACGTTCTTCTCGAACGGGGTGTTGGCGAAGTATTCGTCGATCTCATGGAAGCCGTGCAGGAACTCTTCGAAACGTTCCGGTCCGAACACCACGGCGAGGGAGGTGCCGACGGCTGCGTCCACGGAGTAGCGGCCGCCAACCCAGTTCCAGAAACCGAAGGCGTTGGCCGGGTCGATGCCGAACTCAGCGACCTTCTCCAGGTTGGTGGAGACGGCGACGAAGTGCTTCTTGATGGCTTCGGCGTTCTTCTCGTCGGAGCGTCGACTGCGCCGGCGGCCTTGAGGGCGTCGAGCAGCCAGGTGCGGGCTTCGCGAGCGTTGGTCAGGGTTTCCAGAGTGGTGAAGGTCTTGGAAACGACGATGAACAGGGTGGTCTCCGGGTCGAGGCCCTTGGTCTTTTCGGCCAGATCGTTCGGGTCGATGTTGGAGATGTAGCGTGCGGAGATGCCTGCGTCAGCGTACGGCTTCAGCGCTTCGTACACCATGACGGGACCCAGGTCGGAACCGCCGATGCCGATGTTGACGACGGTTTCGATCTTCTTGCCGGAAACGCCGGTCCATTCGCCGGAGCGAACCTTGTCGGCGAATGCGTAGATGCGGCCGAGCACTTCGCGCACGTCCTTGACGGTGTCCTGTCCGTCAACGATGTACTTGCCTTCGTCTTCGGCCGGGCGGCGCAGTGCGGTGTGCAGCACGGCGCGGTCTTCGGTGTTGTTGATGTGCACGCCGGTGTACATGGCCTTGGTGCGCTCGTCGAGCTTGACGGCCTTGGCGAGGTCTGCGAACAGCTGCAGGGTTTCCGGCTTGATCAGGTTCTTGGACAGGTCGAAGTGCAGGTCGCCCGCGTCGAAGCTCAGCTTCTCGACGCGCTCGGCGTCATCGGCGAACCACTGCTTGAGGCTGATGCCTTCGGACTGCAGCTCATCGTAGTGCTTCTGCAGTGCGGCCCACTCCGGGGTCTTGGTGGCGTCAACAGGAGGATTGATGGCCATGGTGTATAGGTCCTTTCATCATCACTATGAAGCGGATGCGATTGCGGCTTCTCTGCGGATTTCCGCGTGTCGCATTCCGTATCTCTTCACCTCACAAGATACTCACAAAAGAAGACAGAACAACACAAAAATATTTCCTGAGTTAACACATTCGCCAAGATTCGCAATATAGCGCGGTTCCGACAACCTTCCGTCTTCGACATGCGCATTTTCGACGATTACTGAAATCGTATGCATGGTTCCGGCGCAAGTCTTCGTAACACTTCCAAACATGTAATAAACGAAACGATCGCATTATGCAGTGAACGACAAGAAAACGGCACTGCAACTACCAGCAAGCAAGCATTCAACGACTTCGTGCTCTGCGGGGTCACAAACAATCTCCCGCACCCGGTAAAGATCTCCCTGCCGCTCTTATGCGAGCGCGACGAACAAGAAGTGAGCGCCGGTCATCAGCAGCAAACTGATAATCGCAGTAATCGACAGCGTAAAACCAGCAAGCTTCGCATTACCAAGCACCTTGTCGGTAAACAGCGTGGAAAACACTGCAATCGGCGCCAAACAACACATTGCAGCCGCCTCACGAATCTCAGCGCCAAACGGCAGCAGCAGCCAAGCCGCAGTAGCAAACGCAATACCAAACGGCAGTCGCCAGCCAATCACCTTCAACAACTGAAGCACATCCTGCTTGCCAGATGGCAAATCCATAAGCATGCCCACCATCAGCATTGCGCAGAACGAATTCGCGTTCGAAAGCGGCTGCACGAGCGCGGCAATAATGTCAGGAATCTTCACGTTAGCGAGCGTGAGAATAATCATCACCAAGTACGTGTCGAACGGAACCGAACCGAAGAAACCCTTGAACACGTTGCGGGCCAACGCCTTGCGGGCAAGACGTTTGGCATCCTTGTCTTTCGGCTTCACATACGGGAGCGTGGGCGCATTGCCTGATACTGTTCGGTAAGCGGCATGCCAGGCTTGATGTGCAGCAGCGTTTGCGTCATCACATTCGTACCGGCGGCAACCATTACGCAATTGCCAATGTCGAACATGGCGGCGGGCACGATCGCGCCCGTGCCAAGAAACGCCTGCACCACCGGGAAACAGAAGCAGCCAACGTTGAAGCCGGAACCATTCAACATCATGAACGCACGGTTCTGCACCGGTCGGTGGCGGGACGTCAAGAAAACCACGACCGGCGGAATGAACGCAACAATCAGGCCGAACAGCGAAATCAACAGCATGCTGGAATCATGCGGATTCGTAGCAAACGAATAGACGATCGCGCCTGGCAGCACCAGATTGAAAATAATGGTCTGCATAATGCGGTAATCGCGATCTTCGAACAGGCCGGCACGTTTGAACAAGTATCCGGCGAGAATAATCAGCAGTAGCGCAACAGGCTGAATCAGCGCAGACACGACACTCCCCTAATCCCTAATCATCTCTTTCTCTTCCTACCCGAAGCCATCTTAGGAGCATCCCCTGCCACCAAGCCGCCCATCACCGTCCTGTTTCTTCCACCCACTGGAAGAAACACTCCGCTCACGCGCCCCTCAGCGCCCCAATTCCTCCACCCGCTGGAAGAATCCACCCGCAAACAAGCCTGCCACCGTCCCAAATTATCCAGTCAGTGGAAGAATTGGGACGCAAACGGGCAAAATGTTTTCAACATGTTCTCAAAAAGGCTTATTGAGTGGACTACAATGACCAAGAACCGGCGGAATTCCGCCGTTTTCTGAAAGTGCGCGAGATGGGACTTGAACCCACACGTCAAAGACACAGGAACCTAAATCCTGCGCGTCTACCAATTCCGCCACTCGCGCAAGTAGCCATATCGGGGCGAAACGCTCCTGATACGCGAAACCCTAGATGCTTTCACATCTAGGGCGCTGGAGCCACTTGACAGAATCGAACTGTCGACCTGCTCATTACGAGTGAGCCGCTCTACCGACTGAGCTAAAGTGGCAATGCCCGGAAGCACACGCCATCCGCGCACAAGACATAAAGCGTACCAGAAAGTCTCACCCCACGCAAATCCGCGTCGCGCCAAGCATGGCTGAAACCCCCTAAAGCTAGTGGCGCAGGAGTTTGTGGGCCAAATCGCTCACGCCGTAGCGCAGCTTGCTCACCGGAAGCGTGAATTCGCCCGGCAGTTCCTCAACGTAGCCGTTGAAGCCCTGCTTGAACTCGAGCACGCCGCGTCCATCGTCTTCCGGATCGTCGAACACTCCCGAAATGCCATAGAAGTTGTACCGCGTCACTCCGCGTTCCAAGCAACGCGACATCATCTCATGCTGTAAGGCGGTGGGCGCGTAGAACTTGGCGTAACGATCGTCGGATCCGCTGGAGAAATACACCAGCTCGCGTTCATGCCACATGAACAGACCTACGGCGACCGGCACCACCTCGCCATCACGAGCGATGCGCTCGTTCGCATCCTCAATGCGGCGACGTGCGGACTCCACATTCTTCTGAGCCGTATCGAGCTTCTTGCGCACATCATCCGGGTACTTCGTATGCTCAAGCGAACGCTCCAAGCGTTCCACGTCTTTCGAGAACTTCGCCAGCTTTTCCTCCCAGGATTGCAAATAGCGGTCAAGATGCACTTCCGCCACCATGAACTCGGCCTTGTCTCCAAACGCATCATATACGCGTTCGAAGTAATCAAGGCTACGGTTGGCGAAATGCTGGCGTTCGCTACTCAGCTCGCAAATATCGTGGAACACGTTCAGCTCACTGCGATTCAGGCGTCGAACCTCCACGCCGCTGTTCCGCGCGATCTTGACGTTACGACGCGTGTTCTTCGCATACGAAGCGAGCAGCTCGCCGGCGTTCGAGAACTCTCTCAAGTCCTTGACGTAATTCCAACGGTTCATCAGGGCATCGTATCCACGGGTAAAGCCAGCATGCTTCCAACCCAGCCGCTCGTACTCCCGCACCATCTCATCATTGGGTTCGGCCATGGCCTTGCCTTGCGAATCGCGAACGCAATACACCTGGTTGGGCCAGCACGTCAGGCTGATGGCGTGAACCCGTTCGGCAGCCTCGCGCAAACCTTCGGTCAACGCGGTCATCTGCTCTCTGTTATTCCCATTGCACAACGGGCCAAGCCATAACGAGCCTTCCACGCCGAAACGCCCTTGCGAAAAAGCCACCAACGCGCCAGCCACCGGAGCATCGTGCGAATCCACCAATCCAACGTATTGCGTCTGCATGCCGTCGGACTGAGCCAACGCCGCCATTTCGGAAGTCTGCTGGAATCCGCCGTATCTGCTCGCGGCGGAAAGCTCATCAAACTCACTACCGCTCAGCTCGCGCACATTCCATTCAGACGATTCTTGCTCTTGTTCCTCACTCGCATTCACTTCGCGCATCACGATCCGTAACTGCCTTTCACTATCCCAACTGGCTAAAATCCCTTTTCGCCAAAAGCGATAACCTAGTCCGGCCTACAGTCGCTGTCAACAGCGTTCACATAACCCTCGCGCACCTATAAGCCCCCACCCAGAATCCTCCAAGCGGAAGGTGAGCTAATAGCTAGTGGCGCCGGAGTTTGCGGAGGGCGGTCTTGAGTTTGAAGGTCAGCGGGCGTACGGGAAGCACGAATGAGCCCATGAGTTCCTCGACGTACCCGTTGAAGCCTTGCTTGAATTCGAGTACGCCACGACCCTCATCTTCCGGATCGTCGAACACGCCGTTGATGCCGTAGAAGTTGTAGCGGGTCACACCGCGTTCCACACACAAATGCAGCATGGCATCATGCTGAATGAGCGCGGAAGCGTAGAACGGCTTGTACTTTTCCACACTGCCTGAGAACAGATACACCGTTTCACGAGCGTGTTCCACGAATAGGGATGCTGCCGCCGGAAGCACGTCACCGTCTTTGGCGTACTCGGCCGCCTCGGTCAAACGTTTTTCCGCCGCCGCCAAGTTTCGGGACTCCTCCCCTAGCTGGCGTTCCGTTTTGGTGGTCGGATGCTCGTCGTACTTGGCCTGCAGCACATCGACCTTCTTCCGCAAGGCGTCACACTTGGATTCCATGTCGGCAATGTATTCGCCGATGTGAATCTGCGCCACCATGAAGTGCGCCTTACTGCCGTAAGCTTGCTTGAACTTGCGGAAGTAGGCTTCACCACGATATTCGAAATTACGGCGTTCGGCGGTGGCCTGCTCGATGTCGGCAAACACCTGCAGCTCGTCTTCGCCTAGCTCGCGCACATGCACGCCCATGGATGCGGCACGTTTCACGCTCCACTGCGTGCGCTTGTCATACGACTTGAGCAGTGACTTTTCGTCGGTAATGCCAGTCAGGTCTTTCAGGTAACGCCAGCGCGGCACCGCAGTGTAGCCGATGGTGAAGCCGTCATGCATGAAGCCGAGGTTTTTCAACGTTTCCACGGCATCATCAGCAGGAGCACCACCTTGGTCAGCTGGCAGTTCGCCGCCACGCGAGTCATGCAGGCAGTATGGCATTTCCGGCACGATTTCCATCTGTGCGGAACCTTTCGCCTTCGCGTGCTGCTTGAGTTGGGTCATGAAATATTCGGTCAATTCGCGATCGCGATAGTCACACAAGGGGCCGTCGTGCACCACACTGAAGGTGGAAAGGCGGCTGCGATGCGTTTCGAACAGCGCTCCCGCAACGATTGTGCCGTTTTCTTGAACGCCAAGGTATTCCACTTCGATCCCTTGGCCGGCACGCAGACGCCTGCGGCAGAGGTCTGCTGGAAGTTGCCGTCCGCGTGATGTGCGGAAAAATCGTCAAACGCCTCCGGACTCAACGTAACCAGAGAAAATGCTCGCATGTAATCCTACCCCTTCATGCTGGTTGATTACGAGATTGATTGCCGTACGCAACCAGCATGATGGTAGCACGAGTCAAAGGACGGTGATTTCGGTAGGGATTACCGGGTCGCCTTCATGAGGCTTTGCGCGCCGATCGGCAGTTCGGCCAGCGCCTGGGCGCGGTAATTATGCGCGTTGACGATGGCTTCGTGTCCTGATAATCGGAGTTGATTTCGCCGTTGCTCACGTAGCCGACCAGCAGATCCTTCCAGCCTTCTTCCGGCTGATAGGCGGCCAGCTGCTCTTCGGAGCCGGAAATCACATGTTCGCAGTCGGCCAGCGAATACTCGTACGAACGGAAGGCGAGCTTGCGGCCCGGAACCGTGGCCTTGTCTTTCGACTTCTTGGCCACCGGCTGCATGTCACCAGCGGAATTCTCGCGTTCAGTCAGCTTGTACACCATCGCACAGGTCGGAGCGCCCGATCCGGTGACGAGCATGGTGCCCACGCCATACGAATCGACCGGCGCGGTCTGCAGCGAAGCGAGCGCATACTCGTCCAAATCGTTGGTAACGGTGATCTTCGTGTTGGTAGCGCCCAACGCATCCAGCTGGTTGCGCACGCGCTGCGCCAACGACGCCAGATCGCCGGAATCGATGCGCACGCCGCCCAATTCGGGTCCGGCCACGTCAACAGCTGTCTTCACGGCCTCTTCAATGTTGTACGTGTCAACCAACAGTGTGGTGTTCTTGCCGAGCGCGGCAATCTGCGATTCAAACGCGCTGCGCTCATCATCATGCACCAGCGTGAAGCAGTGCGCGGCCGTGCCGATGGCATTCAAGCCATACATTTGCGCGGCCAGCAGATTGGCCGTGCCCTTGAATCCGCCCACTACCGCAGCACGGGCAGCGGCAACGGCGGCCCACTCGTTCGTACGGCGCCCGCCCATATCCATGCACGGGCGATCCTTCGCGGCGCTGACCATGCGGGACGCGGCCGACGCGACCGCGGAATCGTAATTCAGAATGCTCAGCAACAGCGTTTCCAGCAGCGTGCACTCGCCGAACGTGCCTTCGACTTGCAGAATCGGCGAATTCGGGAAGAACATCTCACCTTCGCGATAGCCCTTGATCGAACCGGAAAAATGGAAATTCTCAAGCCATTTGATAGTTTCGTGGCCCACTACTTTGCGATCTGCAAGGAATTTCAGATCATTATCGTCAAGATGGAAATTTTCAAGCGCGTCAAGAATACGACCTTGGCCGGCGGCCACCCCATAGTGGCGGCCAAGCGGCAGATGACGGGTGAAAATCTCGAATACGCACTTGCGATTGGCGGTGCCGTCCCTCAGGCACGCGTCAAGCATGGTGTATTCGTACATGTCGGTCATGAGTGCAGGTGAATAATCCAGCATTTCCAAAGCCTTTCTGACTTTTGGTGAAACTGACCATAAGTGTAGGCCTCGCCGTGGCCAAGCACAGGTTTTCGTTCCATCATACGTGCTTGCATGCCTGTATTACGTGAGACAAACGTGAGATGCGCGCAAATTCGGGCACGACGCAAATTGGGATAGGCAAATTGAGGTGCAGCAAGAGGCGAGTTCAAGACGGAAAGACGGGTTTTCGGCTGGTGATACTGTTTTTTCGGAAAATACAAACGATTGTTGATCGTGTGATCAATCGAAAGCAGAGAAGTCAGCGATGGTAGCGATTAAAGACTTGTTGGGCGAAACGATGATTCGTACGGACGGACGCAAGGTGGATGAGCTGCGTCCGGTGCGCATCACCCGTCATTTCACGGATGTTCCGGAAGGATCCGTGCTTGTGGAATGCGGCAATACGCGAGTGATGTGCACGGCCACGTTCACCGCAGGCGTGCCACGTTGGCGCAAGGACTCCGGCTTGGGCTGGGTCACCGCGGAATATGCGATGCTGCCGCGAGCCACTGCAGACCGCACCGATCGTGAATCCGTGCGCGGCAAGATCGGCGGACGCACGCATGAGATCAGCCGACTGATCGGACGTTGTCTGCGCGGTGTGGTCGACATGAAGGCGCTCGGCGAAAACCAGGTGCAGATCGACTGCGACGTGCTGCAGGCCGACGGCGGCACCCGAACAGCGTCGATCACCGGCGCATATGTGGCGCTCGTGGACGCCATGCGCTGGGCCGAGAAGCACAAGCACATCAGGTCCGCCGAGCGCGTGATCAAAGACAGCGTTTCCGCCGTGTCCGTAGGCGTGATCGATGGCACACCGATGCTTGACCTGCCGTACATCGAAGACAGCAAGGCCATGACCGATATGAACGTGGCCATGACCGGTTCCGGCGAATTCATTGAAATTCAGGGCACTGCCGAACACCGCCCGTTCAACCGCGCCGAGTTGAACGCGCTGCTTGACCTGGCGGAAAAGGGCAACAAGGAACTGCAGGCCGCACAGCAGTCCGCGCTCGCACAGGACTGAAGGCTGCAAGTCGGACGTAAGCCAACCGCAGGCTGGCCTCGCAAACCAATCGTAGGTAGGCAAGTCAGGGCACGTCAAACGCACGTCAGGCAAGCCGACATCAACGAAGCAACGAACAGCAACGAAAGGAATCGGAACGTGAGAATCATCGTCGCAACGCATAACGAGGGCAAACTCGTTGAAATCAACCGCATTCTGGAAGATCGCCTGGGTGCGGACGCGGATCAGGTGGAGCTGGTGTCGGCCGGTTCGCTGAATCTGCCGGATCCGGTGGAAGATGGCGTGACCTTCCAAGAGAACGCACTGCTCAAGGCCCGTGATGTGGCCGCACGTACGGGCTGCCCGGCAATCGCCGACGATTCCGGTCTGATTGTGGACGTGATGGGCAATGCCCCCGGCATTCTTTCCGCACGTTGGGCGGGCAAGCATGGCGATGACAAAGCCAACAACGCGCTGCTGCTCGCGCAGATCGCCGACATTCCGGATGCCAAGCGTACCGCGCGTTTCCGTTGCGCGGCCGCGCTGGTGGTGCCGCAAACCGAAGCAGGCGCAGGCGCCGATGGTCGTTATGCGATCGCTCAGGAAATCGTGGAAACCGGCGAAATGCCGGGCGTGCTGTTGCATGAGCCTCATGGCGAGCATGGATTCGGCTACGACCGCTGTTCGTGCCCGACGATCAGCCGGCGCGTGCCGTCGAAGCCGGCGAGAAGCTCACGTCCGCGCAGATGGAACCGGCCGAAAAGAACGCCATCTCCCATCGCGGCAAGGCGTTGCGCGCCTGCTGCCATCCGTGGCCACTCTGCTGAAGTAGGGCTGAAACGAGTCGCAGCAGTCTCTATTAGACGTTCTGCTAGGTGTTCTAAAGGTGTAGAATTGTAGTTTGCGGTTCCACACCTTTTATTTTCCGCTTTTTCGCCAACTGGGCGTCACCGCCCTTCGCCAACCAGTCTTCACTGATCTTCGTCAGTCCACCGAACTTCACTGATCGTCGGCGCGAAAATCCTTGCCATCATAATTCGCCCAATCCGGGTATGGCGCCCCCGTTTCGATGCTGTGCTGAATATCGCGATACAAGTGCAGTTTGCGCAACACATGCATGTACGCCTCTTCCAGCGCGGCCCGCTGTTTCAAAATCGCTTGATGCCGCGATTCCAACAATTCCAGCATGTCCGCAATGTGCGCACGCTCGTCTTTTTCGTATGCGAAGAAGCGTTTGAGTTCATCGATGCTCATGCCCGCATGTTTGAAGCAGGCGATCGCCTCGAGCCGCCCGATATGCGAGTCGGTGTACACGCGTCGCCCCGCATCGTCGCGCTCCACGTCGCACAGCAGCCCCTGATCCTCGTAATAGCGCAAGGTTGACGTCTGCACATGGAATCGTTGCGCGACTTCACGAATCGTATATGTTGCCATTCCCCTTCTCATTTCTACGATTTTCTAGGTTTTTCTAGCGATTTTGCGATTCCTTGCGATTGTCAATCATCGGAAAACACACTATCGACGATGCTTGCATTCAAGTTTACTTGAAGTGCGACGATAGTATCGTCGACAAACTTACGACATGCGCCAACTCAAGCAACACAGCGCACAGCGGAATACGCAGAGTTTTCAAGGAGGAACAATGCTCGAACCGACCACCGTCTACACGCCGTCACCCGCTCGATACGACTCCATGACCTACAACCATGTGGGCGCGAGCGGTCTGAAACTTCCAGCGGTTTCGCTCGGTTTTTGGCATAATTTCGGCGATATTACGCCATACGCCACCATGCGCGACATCGTGTTCACCGCATTCGACAACGGCATCACACATTTCGATCTCGCCAACAATTACGGTCCCGAGCCGGGCAGTGCGGAAAAGAACTGCGGCCGTCTGCTGCGCGAATATTTCCATCATCATCGCGACGAACTGATCATCAGCACCAAAGCCGGCTACGAAATGTGGCTCGGCCCCTACGGTGATCTCGGCAGCCGCAAATATCTACTCGCCTCGCTCGACCAAAGCCTCGAACGCCTCGGTCTCGACTATGTCGACATTTTCTACCATCACCACATGGATTCCTCCACGCCGCTCGAAGAAACCATGGGCGCGTTGGCAACCGCCGTGCAAAGCGGCAAGGCACTCTACGTGGGCCTGAGCAATTACGATGGTCCGACGCTGGAAAAGGCCACCGCGATCCTCGATGAGCTGCATGTGCCGTTCATCATCAACCAGAACCGTTACAGCATTTTCGACCGCACCGTGGAACGCAACGGATTGAAGAAAACCGCCAAAAAGCTTGGCAAAGGTCTTATCACGTTCTCGCCGCTCGAACAGGGTCTGCTCACGAACCGCTATCTCAACGGCGTGCCCGCAGACAGCCGCATCGCGCACGACGGTCGATTCCTGCAGGAAAGCGCGTTGACGCCGGAACGCCTGCAGCAGATCCGCGACCTGAACGATCTTGCCGCCGAACGCGGGCAGACGCTTGCCGAAATGGCGCTCGCCTGGCTGCTGCACGACGGTTACGTGACCTCCGTGCTTGTCGGCGCTTCCCGCCCGCAGCAGCTGCTCGACAATATCGGCGCGTTGAAGAACACCACGTTCAGCGATGAAGAATTGCGTCGCATCGACGAAATTTCGTTGCGCTAAACGCGGATCTTTCAAAACGGCAAGCTGACAATAAAACGCGACAGCAATAAAAATCTGCCGAGACAATCTCAATCATCGAAAAATAATTTCGATATAGAGACCATCTCGGCAGATTTTTTATATGTAATCATGTTCGGCAATCTTCAGAAATTTCAACGAAATTCCAAGATCACCATACGATGAAAGAGATAAAAAACGATTAGAAATTGGAATTCATCATTTCGTCGTAGATACGCTTGCAATCCGGACATACCGGGAACTGCGAAGGATCACGCTTCGGCACCCACACCTTGCCGCACAACGCCACCACCGGGCGTCCGGTGCGACGGGACTCGGCAATGCGATCGCGCGACACATAATGCGCGAAACGATCCGCATCGCCGTTGCCGCCATCATCCAGCTTCGTCTCCTCTTCGGGGCGTTCCAACACCGCAGTGCCGGTACCCGCGTCGGGATTGGAAAGCGGCGAGACCGGGTCGGCCTCGTCAATGAAGCCGTCGCGATCATCGAATATCGAACATGCCATAATCAACTCCTCAAATACGCCGCAACCGCGGCACCACTGCCTCCATCATAGCCATGAAAACCCACATATTCGCCGACACTTCGCGTAATTTCACGCAATCGCGGTACGCTTGAAGCTATGACAATTGCAGTTTGCCCCGGGTCGTACGACCCAGTGACCGCCGGACATTTGGACGTCATCGAACGTTGCGCGCGTTTTTTCGATGAAGTGCATGTCGTAGTGGCGGTGAACGCGGCGAAAACACCGATGTTTTCCGAAGAGACCCGCGTTGAGATTATCCGTAAGGCGCTTGAAGAGCGGAATTGCCGCAATATCAAGGTTGCTTCAACAACCGGACTGATTACCGACTATTGCAAGAAGGTCGGTGCGACGGTTATCGTGAAGGGGCTTCGGCAGAATGGCGATTATGAAGCCGAGTTGGGTATGGCGCTGGTCAATCGCAAGCTTGCCGACGTGGAAACGCTGTTTTTGCCGGCGGCGCCCGATTTGGAACATATCTCCAGTTCGATCGTGAAAGATGTGGCACGTCACGGCGGCGATGTGACCGGCATGGTGCCCGATTGCGTGATTCCGCTACTCGGAGAAGCGCTCAATAATGAAAAGAGGGCATGATGGGTGAAGAAACGAATGCGTACGATCCGGCCGCAGCCAGTTTGACGACGACGTGACCGCCGAACGCCCGACCGATCGGGCGGCCCAATCCGGTCAGAAGGCACAAGCCACGGCACGCGCCGCCGAGCCGGTCAAACCGTTGATTTCCATGTCTGATCTGCCGGATTTACGCAACACGTTCAATCCCAACGCGCCGCTGGACGATTCCAACGATTTGAGCCGCGACGAATTCACCACCGTGTACGACATTATCGACAAACTCGAATCGGCATTGGACGAAGCGAAACCGATACTGTTCTTCCCCGGCAGCGTGCGCGTCGACCGCGACGAATTCACCGAACAGCTCGACCAGTTGAAGAAAATGATGCCGGTGCAGCTGGAACGCGCCTCGGCGTTGATGCGTGAGTCGGAACGACGTTTGGAAAGCGCGCAAACGCAAGCCAACGCCATCGTCGCTTCGGCGCAATCGCGTGCGGCAGACACGATACGTGAGGCCAACGAGCAGGCGCAATTCCTCGCCGGGCAGGAAAACGTGACCGAACTGGCTCGGCAGAAGGCGCGTGCTATTCTCGACCAAGCGCAAGCCAGGGCCGACCATCTCACGCAGGGAGCTGACAAATACTGCACCACGGTGATGGAAACGCTGCAACAGCAGCTCGGCAAGCTTGGCAACGACGTGCAGGCGGGATTGAACGTACTGTATGATCGCCAGCGCGAAGCGAGCACGCATGTGCCGCATCTTGACGCAAACGACTATCCGGAAAGCTGAATGGAAGGCTGAACATGGCACGTATCGAAGATTCCCCGTGGGCGATTTCCGTGGCGCAAGTCGCCTCACGAGCCGGGCAAAGCAAGGAGATCGACGCAACGTTCCCCGCACCGAGCGGCATCGGCGATGAGATCGTCGGCGTTGAGGAGGGTGCGGATGTGACCGTTGTCGGCTCGTTCGACTCCATTGTCGACGGCTGATTTTCACGCCCGCATCAGTGCCCCCGTGCACGCCGAATGCACCCGCTGTCTGAAACCGATCAAGCGCGATTGGACGGTGAACGTCACTTCGTTCTTCCCATATGAAGACAAGTCCGCAAGCGTTGCGTCCGGCAAGGGCGGCAAAAACGGCAAGGGCGGCGTCAAGGAAGAGGAAGTCGACATTATCGCCGGCGAAGACGAGTCGGAGGATTCGTATCCGTTGCTTGAAGGCGGATCCTGGGCCGATATTGAGACGCTTCTGCGCGACACGTTGGTCGAGGAACTGCCGTTGCAGCCGCTGTGCAAGCCTGATTGCTTGGGATTGTGCTCTCAGTGCGGCGCCGATCTGAACGAGGATCCGGACCATCATCACGATGTGACCGATATTCGTTTCGCCGCTTTGGAAGGCTTGAAGGCCCGGCTGGAAGGCAACGAGTAAGGTCCATCCGGGTGCTGGCAGGGCTGATTTTGCTCGGTTTTTGCAATTTGTACGGAGCACAAGTTAAGATACTGAACGCTTAAGTCAATCGTTCGAACGAAACAGAGGAAACACAATGGCACTGCCTAAGTACAAGACCTCGCGCGCGAATACTCATTCTCGCCGCGCAAACTGGAAGGCCAAGCGCCCAGACCGTTACCTGCCCGAACTGTGGCGCTCCGGCGCTGCCGCACATGGCCTGCCCGAGCTGCGGCGCCTACCGCGGCCGCGTGTACCGCGAGGCTGTCCGCTCCATCCACACCAAGTGAGTGGCTGCCGAGTAACGGCATGAAGCATTGAAACCCTGCCATCGACGGGTGGCAGGGTTTTGTATATTTCAGGCTGCGCACTTGGCCATATGCATTCGCATGCACCCGACCATCTCACCTCGCATCCGCCAAGTATCGCATCCACCTAGCATCCGCGCATTTCCCTGCATTTCCGCCTCGACATGGGTGGAGAGTAGACTGAACGGGATCGTTGTTTGCATAGCAATCGGCCAGATTCGCTGGCTTGTTGCCACGTACGCAACGTCCCGAACAGCGCGGCGAGCTTCGCCGTCGCATACCCACTACGAAACCGAGGACGATTATGACCCAGAACAACGCCGACGCATCCGCCGTTTCCGAAGGCGAGATGACCGCCAACGCACTGCTTGAAGCGCTCGGCACCACGCTCGAACCCGACCTGCTGGTCGAAGCGCTCACCCACGCTCCTTCTCGCACGAGAATCCGGGCGCAAAAAACTACGAACGTTTGGAATTCCTTGGCGACGCCGTGCTTGAGCTCGTCTCCACGGAAACCCTGTACAAGGCACACCCCGACATGAACGAGGGGCAGCTTGCGAAAATGCGCGCGAAAGCCGTTTCCGAGGAATCCTTGAGCAAAATCGCTCGCGAAAAGCTCAATGCAGGCCCGTACATTCTGCTCGGTCATGGCGAAAGCGATCAGGCGGCGCTGATAAAAGCTCGATTCTGTGCGATATCGTCGAATCGTTGATCGGTGCGACGTTCATTCAGCATGGCATTGACGAGGCACGTCGCGTTGTGCATCATCTTGTTGACGAAACGCTTGCGGAAGTCGCGACGGAAGGCCCAGCCCTCGATTGGAAAACCTCGCTTACCGTCAAAGCGCATGGCATGGGCTTCGGCGAACCGCGCTACCAGATGTCGGTTTCCGGTCCGGAATATGCGCAAGTGTTCACTGCGAACGTCATGCTGGGCGAAAGCGACGAAATCATCAGCACCGGCACAGGCACCAGCAAACGCAAGGCGCAACTCGCCGCAGCCGAAGAAGGTTGGAAGGCACTGGACAATCGCAAGCCTGAAGCACAAAACGTCCGTAAGCATCGCAAACATCATCACAAGCACAACGGCAACGAAAGTAACGGCAGCAACGGCGAAAACACCAGTAAGTAGTCGCAGGTAGATAAAAAGCAGCTACGAATCCGCCCTCTCATACCGCCGCGGAACGCAATACGCCAGAATATGGCACGAATCCGGCATATTCTCCTGTCAGCCGATAGCATAGACTGATTACTAGCGAAGGATTGCGATTCGCAAGTCGCCACAAGCGATTGCGCCGCTTTCCGATGATGGGGTTCGGCTGATTGCGTGCACCGAAACGCGGCAGCATACCCCTGTAAGAAAGTTCCACGAGCGAATATGAGAGGGAACATGGTGTTACCTACGCCCCTGCAGGCATTCAGCGGCATGCCCAAGGCAGCCGCAACCACTGAAAAGCAGACCATTGTTGACGGCGAGAAGATGACCGGCGCCGAAGCGCTGGTACGTTCGCTGGAAGATCTGGGCGTCAAGGATGTTTTCGGCGTTCCAGGCGGCGCGATTCTGCCGGTATACGATGCAATCAATGATGAAACCAGCTTCCGTTTTGTGCTGATGCGCCACGAACAGGCCGCAGGTCATGCGGCTGAAGGCTATGCCGTATCGACCGGTCAGGTCGGCGTGTGCATCGTCACGTCCGGCCCGGGCGCCACGAACATGATCACCCCGATCGCGACGCGAACATGGATTCCGTGCCGATGGTGGTCATCACCGGCCAGGTCGGCGTGAACGCCATTGCACCGACGCCTTCCAGGAAGCCGATATCGTCGGCGCAACCTACCCGGTGGTCAAGCACTCCTATCTGGTCACGCGTGCGCAGGACATTCCGCGTGTGCTGGCTGAAGCGCACTATGTGGCACGTTCCGGCCGCCCTGGTCCGGTGGTGGTCGACGTCACCAAAACCGCGCAGACCGGCGATATGTACTATTCGTGGCCGCAGCGCATGATTCTGCCCGGCTACAATCCCACCACGAAGGCGCACGGCCGTGTGCTTTCCGACGCTGCGAAGCTGTTCGAGCAGTCGTACCGTCCGGTGCTGTATGTGGGCGGCGGCGCGGCACGTTCCGATGCCGGCAAGCTCGTGCAGGAGCTGGCGGAAGTCACGAACGCTCCGATCGTCACCACGCTGCCCGCACGCGGTGTTGTGCCTGATTCCGATCCGAAGGTGCTTGGCATGCTTGGCATGCATGGCACGATTGCCGCTACCGGTGCCGTGCAGCGTTGCGATCTGCTTGTTGCGATCGGCGCTCGTTTCGACGATCGTGTAACCGGCAAGCTTGACGCTTTCGCTCCGGGTGCGCGTGTGATTCACATTGATATCGATCCGGCGGAAATCGGCAAGAACCGTCAGCCGGATGTGCCGATCGTTGGCGATGTGGCAACCGTGCTGAAGGATCTCATTCCGGAAATCAAGCGCGAGCAGGCCGTGCATGGCAAGCCTGACACTTCGCATTGGTGGGAGATCATCAACGATTGGCGTGAAAAGTACCCGATCAAGTGGGACGAGCCGACCGATGGTTCGCTCGCTCCGCAGTGGGTCATCAAGCAGCTTTCCGACCTGGCTGATTCTGACACGATTTGGGTTACCGGTGTGGGCCAGCATCAGATGTGGGCCACGCAGCTCATCGATTTCGAGAAGCCGCATTCTTGGCTGAGCTCCGGCGCTTGGCACCATGGGTTACGGACTGCCGGCCGCCATCGGCGCTCGTGTCGGTTCCGAACGTTTCCATGAGGGCGAGAAGCCGGTGTGGCTGATTGACGGTGACGGTTCCTTCCAGATGACGTCTGAAGAGCTGGCGACCGCGTTCCACGATCACACGCCAGTCAAGATCGCGCTGCTGAACAATTCCGTGTATGGCATGGTTCGTCAGTGGCAGACCCTGTTCTACGGCGAGCATTATTCCGCCACCAATCTGATGGATGGAGAGAATACGCCGGAAATCGTGGATGTTCCTGATTTCGTGAAGCTTGCCGAAGCGTACGGTTGCATCGGCATGCGTGCGTTCACGGAAGAAGAAGCCATTGAGGCGATCAAGAAGGCCAACGAAATCAACGATCGCCCGGTGCTTATCGACTTCCGCGTGTGGAAGGACGCTATGGTGTGGCCGATGGTCGCAGCTGGCGATTCCAACGACAATGTCACCTATATGCCCGGAATCAAGCCGCTGCAGCGCCCGAAGGCCGCTGCCGACAACGAGTAAACGAGCAAACGAGTAAGTAGTAAGGAAGGGTCTACCAATGTATCCTGCATCTCAGCCGGGTTCCAAGCGCCATACGCTTTCCGTGCTCGTAGAGAACCGTCCGGGCGTGCTGGCGCGTATTGCCGGCCTGTTCGCCCGTCGTGCGTTCAACATCAACTCGCTGTCCGTCTCCCCCACCGAGCGTCCTGACATTTCGCGTGTCACGGTGACCGCCGATGTGGATGAGGTGCCGCTCGAGCAGATCATCAAGCAGCTCAACAAGCTGCTGCATGTGTTGAAAATCGTGGATTTGGATCCGAACACCACTGTGGAGCGCGAACTGGTGCTTATCAAGGTAACTGCCGACGAATCCAACCGTTCCGACGTGCTTGAGATCGTGCGTCTGTTCCGCGTGCGCGTGGTCGATGTGAATCCGGAATCGCTGACCATCGAAGCCACCGGTGCCGAAGGCAAGATTGATGCGCTGCTGGGGCTTTTGGAGCATTACGGCATTATCGAGCTGGTTCGTTCCGGCGCGGTCGCAGTGACGCGCGGTCCGAAGGCCTTGAGCGAAAAGGTGCTCGGCTCCGAAATCACCGGTCGCTGATCCAATCAGCCTAATCCCAAACCTACAGGGCTTTCCCGTTTCAACGCGGGAAAGCCCTTTTTGTTGTCAGATCTGCGATATTCAGAAAATATCTGATCATTGGAGTCATGCCAGCTGCAGTAGCATCTTTTGCGCAAAACAACAGTCTCATAGACGTTCGCCAGGCGCAAGAAGATATCAAACAAGGTTCATCGAGCGCTTAATAATGTGTTGGCAGAGGAAAGTTATCACCTTCACCAAGGATTAGTTTTCGGCCCCGGCAACATCGAAACCAACCACAATATTACCTACTACCCCATCTACCTACTGAGCCAGTTTTGCAACAACTAGCCCAGTAGCATTCATTGTGATGTCACAAACTATGATGATGGCAGGACGACAGGGAGCATTATGACTGAAATTATTCATGATGGGGTTCCTTTACTTCATATACGGAAACAACAAGATCCGTATTGCCGATATTGATAATGGACAATGAGGTGGCATCTGGGAAATTCTTCGCCGGGAGAGAGATCGTTTCTATTCCGTTAGATGTACAGGCCTCCCTAGTGGTTAGGGTGTGTGGCTGTCCATCTTTGTAGAGAACAAACGAATAAGGAGCCTGCTCCTTCTGCTTACACATGGAGATGACATAATACATATTGCTGTCATCAACTGTTTTTGTAAATGAAATAGCATCATCGCCATGTACGGATTTCGCACCCAACTTGTTTACTAGAACCAGTTTGCCCGAGCTATTGAGATCATCGACGGCGACACGATCCAGAGCGTCCACAGTAAATGCTTTATATGCCTGTTTTGCGGCATCATCATTCTCGCTGCCGCTCTGTACGGAGCCATCACCGAAACTTTCATGTGCAGCTTTCGTGCAGCCAACGCATGACCACAACAACAAGCTGGACAACAAGCAACAGGCGCTTCTTCGCATCACTTGATTCATAAGGCACCTCCATTGGTCTCTCCGACAAGAACAGCTAAGGTTTCCTGCAATAACAAGAATATGACATTGGCACATGGAATGCCACGCATCGCTGTCGCACGAATGGCCAACATTCACCGGAAACGATGGAGGAGCTGCGCCGCCGCCACAACATGCACACCCTGTCCGGTAATTGACGCGGACGATACGAATGCTACTCGAGCTGTTCGGAGAGTTCCATCCATTCGAGTTCAAGTTCTTCGGACTCGTCGGTGACGGCTTGAAGCTGGTCGTTGAGCTTGCCTAGGCCCTCGTAGTCGCTGGGGTCGTGCGCGGCCATTTGCTGCTCAAGATCGGCTTTCTGCTCTTCGAGTTTGGCGAGTTTGCGCTCGATTGCCGATACGCGCTTGGAGCTTCGTGAAAGGCCTTGCCGGAAAGTTTCGGCGTAGAAGGCGCGGAAGATGCGGTTTCAGCAGTCGCAGACCCACTTGCGGAGTTGCCTGCGGTGCCTTCGGTCGTGGAACCGGCAGTCCCAGCGGAACCGCCCTTCTTGCCTTTGCCGGCACCTGCCTTTTCGTCCGCAAACGGATTCTTGCCGTTCTTGATGGCCTCAGTCATGTCCAGATAATCCTGCACGCCACCGGGCAGGTGGCGCACCTTGCCGCCGATCAGCGCGAACTGCTGATCGGTGACACGTTCGAGCAGATACCGGTCATGGGAGACGACGATCAGAGTTCCCGGCCAAGTGTCGAGCAGATCCTCCATCACGGCGAGCATGTCGGTGTCGAGATCATTGCCGGGCTCATCCATGATGAGCACGTTCGGCTCGTCCAGTAGGATCAGCAGCAACTGCATACGACGCTTCTGACCGCCCGATAGGTCTTTGATCGGCGTCATCAGCTGCGCCGACTCGAATCCGAGACGCTCCATCATCTGCCCCGGCGTGGTTTCCTTGCCGTCCACGATATAGCTCGGCTTGTAACGGCTCAGCACTTCCTTGATCTTGTATTTACCGAGCTTCTCCAATTCGTCGAGACGCTGTGAAAGCACCGCGAATTTCACGGTTTTGCCGATATTCACATGACCTACAGTGGGGGTGATCGTGCCGTCAAGAATCTTCAATAACGTCGATTTTCCGGCACCGTTCGCGCCGACGATGCCGAAACGATCGCCCGGCCCAATCAGCCATGTCACGTCGTCAAGAATCTTACGACCGGTAACAGTAATTTTTTGCGCTGCAGAAGTAATTTCTTCTGCAGAATCATCAGTATTATTTTCTTGCGATTCCTGAATTTCTTGCGATTCTTTCGCAGCTGCAGCAACTTGCGCCGCTGCAACACCGGCATCCACCAATCGCGGATCAGTCAGATCGTCGACGGCAACTTCCACGGAACCATGCACTTGCGGCTCGGCATACATGGCCGGCACCACATCGACGCGCGATGCCGACGCTTCCATGTCGGCAACGTCAGGATCGATATCGGCCTCGCCTTGCACGTGTTCGAAAATCTGCGTCACGTCGATCAGGTCAACCACCTGCTTGCCCAAGCGGGATGTGGCCATTTGCTTCAATTCCAGCGTATTGCGCACCGGAGGCACGTCGGCGATGAGCTCACGCGCGGCCTTCACATGGAATTTCTGCTTGGTGGAACGGGCGCGGGCACCGCGGGTAAGCCAGGCAAGTTCCTTACGAGCCAGATTGCGACGTTTCGTTTCACGCACGTCGGCTTGGCGATCGCGTTCCACGCGCTGCAGCATGTATGCGGAATAGCCGCCTTCAAACGGCTCGATTTCGCCGTCATGCACCTCCCACATGGATTCGCACACTTCGTCGAGGAACCAACGGTCATGGGTGACGAGCAGCAGCGCGCCGGATCCGGCCGGCCAACGGTTCTTCAAATGTTCCGCCAGCCAGTGAATGGTCACCACATCCAAATGGTTTGTAGGCTCGTCGAGTGCGAGAATATCCCAATCCTTGAGCAACAGGCGTGCCAAATCGGCGCGGCGACGCTGACCGCCGGAAAGCGAACCGATTTTCGCTTCCAAGCTGATGCCGCCAAGCAATGCTTCGACGATTTCGCGCGACTTGGTTTCCGCAGCCCATTCGTAGTCTTCACGGCCTTCGAGCGCAGCTTCGCGCACGGTGGCGTTGTCGTCGAGCGGATCACGCTGGTCGAGCATGCCGAGCGTAAGCCCGCCGCGAATGGTCACGCGACCGGAGTCCGGCTCCTGCGTGCCTTTGAACAAATGCAGCAACGTGGACTTGCCGTCGCCGTTCTTACCGACGATGCCGATGCGGTCGCCTTCAAAAACACCCTGCGTTACATCGTTGAAAATATTCTTGGTCGCAAAAGCAAGCGAAACGTGTTCAAGTCCCAAATCATAAGTCGGCATAAGTCACCAATGTAGCGGGAACATCTCCCAAACCTGCAGGCAATGCCGCAACTTGCGAATCGCCACCAGCGCTACGCAGCAATCGGAACCGCACACAACTCGGCGATCAGCTGCTGCGCCTGAGCCAAATTCTGCCCATACGAATTACAACGAGCGGCAAAACTCGAAAACACCTGATCCGCAAGCGGCTGCAACTGCGGATTATATTCGGCGAACGCCTCGCGCAACTGCGATTTCGACCCGCCGGCAGCCTTGAGATCCTTGACCATGCTTGACTCGTCAAGCCACTCCTCCAACAGAGTAGGGGTAACCTCCAAGTGGAACTGCATGCCCAGAGCGGAACCAAAACGGAACGCCTGCACCTTGGTCTTCGCGGATCGTGCCAATGGCTGCGCGCCCTCCGGCAACGACACCACGTCGTTATGCCAGTGCAGCACATCCACGGTTTTGTTCCACATCGAGAAATAATCATGCTTGTCGATGCATTTAATCGGCGCAAAACCGATTTCCGGAGCATCTCCCGACTTCAGCTTCGCCCCCAGCGCGGTGGCGATGATCTGATGTCCCAGGCACACGCCCAACACTGGCTTGCCAACGCTGACCGCAGCCCGCGCAAGCTTGGCCTCGGCTTTAATCCCGGATACTTGTCGTAGTCGAGCGCACCCATCGGGCCGCCCATGATCACCACGCCGGAAACCTCGCCAAAATCAGGCAAATCCGGTTTCTTCTGCTTGGCGACATTGATGATTTGATACTGCAGTCCCAAATCATCCAGACTGTCTAAAATGCGTCCCGGTCTCTCCCACGGAACGTGTTGCAAAATCAGCACCTGCGATTGCGTCATACGTTCTATTGTTGCATCACCTACGTAAACGATGTTCACAAATCCAACAAAAACCGTTTTGCCGTTCATTTTCATCTCGCATGCATGTCCGATTCTGGCAATACTCTCGTGGTTATGACGAACACGCAAGAACCGCAGAATATCAACATTTCTAGCGTCGCAACCGCAGTTGACGCAGTGGCGAGCGCCGCTGCCGATCTGAAGCTGTACGACACCGCATCGCACGCCGTGTCGAATTTCACGCCGATCAAGCCTGGTCAGGTCGGCATGTACGTGTGTGGCGCCACCGTGCAGAGCTCGCCGCATATCGGCCATATTCGTGCGGCTGTCGCGTTTGACGTGGTGCGTCGCTGGTTCGAGCGTTTGGGCTACAAGGTCACGTTCGTGCGCAATGTCACCGATATCGACGACAAGATTCTCGATAAGGCTGCGGCCGCCGGTCAGCAGTGGTGGGAGCGCGCGTACATTTACGAGCGTGAATTCACTGAGCTTACAACACGTTGGGTGTTGAGCCGCCTACGTATGAGCCGCGTGCGACCGGCCACATGATCGACATGATCGATCTGATCAAGCAGATCATCGACAATGGCCACGGCTACGTGGTGACTGATGAGAACGGCAATCCGACCGGCAACGTGTATTTCGACGTTGCCAGCTGGCCTCATTATGGCGAGTTGACGCATCAGAAGCAGACCGCTGTGGCCGATGCCGCTTCCGAGGTGGCCGATGCCATGGGTCCGTCTGTCGACAATACGGGCAACGACAAGTACAATCCGGTTGATCCTGCGGACATGTCGGAAGACAAGCATGATCCGCGTGATTTCGCATTGTGGAAGGCTCCGAAGGATTCCGATCCGCTTGACGCGCGTTGGAATACTCCGTTCGGCACGGGTCGCCCGGGTTGGCATATTGAATGCTCGGCGATGAGCCACCGCTATTTGAAGGATATGTTCGACATTCATGGCGGCGGGCTGGACTTGCGTTTCCCGCACCATGAGAACGAAATGGCGCAGACTCGTGCCGCCGGTTACGATTCGGCGGCTCGTTGGATGCATTCCGCATGGGTTACCGCCAAGGGTGAGAAGATGTCGAAGTCGCTGGGCAACGGCTTATCCGTGCCGGCGGTTTTGGCGGAAAATTCCGCTTGGGTGGTGCGTTACGCGCTTGGTTCCGTGCAGTATCGTTCCATGTTGGAATGGTCGGATCAGACGTTGACCGAGGCTCAGTCCGCGTACGATCGTGTGTCGAATTTCATCGAACGTGCCGGTGCCGCCGTTGGCGGGCAGCCGTCCCGTGAGGAGATCGTTTCGGTTTCCGCCGATGAGCTGCCGGCTGATTTCGTCGCCGCAATGAATGACGATATTAATGTTTCCGGCGCCTCCGCTGCGATTTTCACGGCGATTCGTTCTGGCAACACGTTGCTTTCGAAGCTTGCCGATCGTGTTGATTCGGATGTTGCGAAGGATGAAGTTCGCGCTGTTTTGGTGAATGTGCGTGCGATGCTCGATACGCTTGGTTTGGATCCGTTGGCGGAACCGTGGGTAAGCGAGGGTGCGGCCGGCGGCACCGCCGGAGCCGGTGCCGATTCCGCTGAGCATACTGCGCTTGACCGTTTGGTTTCCGAACAGTTGGAGGAGCGTGCCGAAGCCCGCAAGGCCAAGGATTTCGCCCGCGCCGACGCCATTCGTGATGCCTTGGGCGCAGCCGGAATCGCCATCGAAGACACTCCCCAGGGTCCCACCTGGACCCTCAAATAATCCGCAGCGCTCTTAATAAGCAATAATCCCGTCTTCTCCTATTGGAAGAGACGGGATTGTCATTTCTCATGCAAATAGCATCAAGCATCTCACCGAATATCAACCGAACATCATCAACACCATTAATTGGAATGCGAAATTTCCCGCGGGACGGCTAGACTGAGGGACATTATGGCAGCATTTAGTTCTTTGACAGATAGGCTCTCGAATGCGTTCAAGCATCTGAAGAGCAAAGGCAAGCTTTCCGAGGCTGATATCGATGGTACGATCCGCGAAATCCGCCGCGCGCTGCTCGACGCCGACGTGGCGCTCGACGTGGTGCGTTCCTTCACCGGCCGAATCCGCGAGCGTGCGCTCGGCACCGAGGTTTCCCAGGCGCTGAATCCGGCCCAGCAGGTCGTGAAGATCGTCAACGAAGAGTTGAGGCCGTGCTTGGCGCTGGCGTTGACCGACCGCTGAATTTTGCGAAGAATCCGCCGACCGTCATCATGCTCGCCGGTCTTCAGGGTGCTGGTAAAACCACCCTCGCAGGCAAACTCGGCTACTGGCTGAAGGATTCCGGCCACACTCCGCTGTTGGTCGCGGCCGATTTGCAGCGTCCGAACGCAGTGACGCAGCTGCAGGTGGTTGGCGAACGTGCAGGCGTGCCCGTGTACGCTCCGGAAAAGGGCGTGCAGTCCGACGGTGGCGAAGCCGTTGCTTCCCCGGGTCTGACCACCGGCGATCCGGTGAAGGTGGCGCGTGACGCTGTTGCGCTGGCCAAGCAGAAGCTGTACGACACGGTCATCATCGATACCGCAGGCCGTCTCGGCGTTGACGAAGAGCTCATGAAGCAGGCTCGCGATATTCGCGACGCCGTGCAGCCGAACGAAATCCTGTTCGTAATCGACGCGATGATCGGTCAGGATGCCGTGCAGACGGCGAAGGCGTTCGATGAGGGCGTGGACTTCACCGGCGTGGTGCTTTCGAAGCTTGACGGCGACGCCCGTGGCGGTGCCGCGCTTTCGGTCGCCTCCGTTACCGGCAAGCCGATTCTGTTCGCTTCCACTGGCGAAGGTCTGAAGGATTTCGAGGTTTTCCACCCGGATCGTATGGCTTCCCGCATTCTCGATATGGGCGATATTCTTACCCTGATCGAGCAGGCGCAGAAGCAGTTCGACGAGGAAGAGGCTCGTAAGGCCGCCATCAAGATTTCCGATGGTTCCTTTGGTTTGGATGATTTCCTCGATCAGCTGCAGCAGGTGCGCAAGCTTGGTCCGATGAAGAATCTGCTTGGCATGATTCCGGGTATGGCCGCGCATCGTAAAGAACTTGAGCAGTTCGACGAGAGGGAAATCGATCGTACTGAGGCCATTATTCGTTCGATGACTCCTGCGGAACGTCGTGATCCTTCGATTATTGACGGTTCTCGTCGAGCTCGTATCGCTTACGGTTCCGGCGTGACCGTTTCGCAGGTGAACGCGCTGTTGCAGCGTTTCGAGCAGGCCGCGAAGATGATGAAGCGTATGAGCAACAAGGCCGGCGCTGGCATGCCTGGCTTTGGCGGCCCTGCCATGGGCGGGGGCAAAGGCAAGGGTAAAGGCAAGAAGGGCAAGAAGAAGGGCGGTAAGTCCGGCAATCCGATGAAGCGCGAGGCTGAAGAGAAGGCATTGCGCGACAAGCTTGCCGGCAAGAACTCCGACGGTAAGTCTTCCGGCGGTTCCGCTTTTGCCAAGAAGCCGCAGAATCCTGCACTTCCCGCCGGATTGCAAGACTTGATGGGCGATGCCGGTGAGCTGCCGCCGAACTTTGGCGGCGGACTGTCCGGCTTGCTGCACTAAAGCAAGCGACGCGAAAACGGTAACGTATAAAAAGGGGATGTGGTTCAAGACGAATCGCATCCCCTTTTTGCGTACTCCAATCAGCTGTTTTCAGCTGAATCGACTACCTTATAATCGCCATCAACTACTTCAACGTCAACGTGGCAGCAAGCGCAAGATGATCGCTACCTTCAACGCAGAACGAACTCACGTCGGAAGCGTCCAATCCCTTGGTGAAAAGCACATGGTCGAGAATGATGCGCGGCCACGGCAGCCATGATGGGAACGTGGCATGACGGCCCTTCGCCTCGCACAAGGCCGCATCCTTGAAGCCCGCATTCAGCAGCTTGCGGAAGCTTGGATGATCGGTACCGGAATTCAAATCACCCAACACAACGGTGATGTCGCCCTGCTTCTGAGTGGTCGCCAACTCCCCCAAACCGATGATGCCGGCGGACCATTCCCTGCATCCGCGCATCGGAGACTTCGGATGTGCCGAAACAAACGTGATGCCGCGCATCGAATCGATCGGGAAGCACACGCCCGGCACGTCGGCCGCGGGAATCACCGCAGTGACCGGAGACATGTCGCTTGGTTCAATACGAATCCACACACCGTTGAATCCGCCATTGTCCGTTCCCTTGCTCTCCCCCAACTGACGGTACGGAAGCAAATCAGACAATCCCGAAGCGTCCAATTGCGCAACCAGATCGTCCGTCAATTCCTGCAATGCAAGTACTGCAATATCATGTTTTTTGACCGCACTGACGATTGCCGCAGCGTTGGCGCGACCAAATCGGCAGTTCAGCGTCATCACACGGAAACGGCCATGTTTCGCGGATTCCGTAACAGCTTCATTGCCTGTTTCACGAGATGTTTCACGCTTTTCCGCAAGTTTTTCGGCAACCCTCTGCGCAGTATTGGGAGAATTAAGATTTTCCATCCAATATGCGATTTTGCGCAGCAGCGACGCAAGACAGACCACCGCAGCGACTCCCCCGAGAGCCGGCTCATGCAACGCGAAACCGGCGACGGCGATCACAAGCGTCGGAATCCACAGCAACGGAATCAACGCAATCAAGTACGGCAGCGGCAAATGGCCATCCCAACCAGCCGGCATCTCGCCAAGTGCAATCCATACAACGCAAATAATCAACGCAATCCAAAGCGCGATAATCATTCAGGCAACTCCCCCTATGCAAACCGTTCACTCCGAACGGACATACGCAAACTCGGAACCTCCAAGTGTAGCCAGCCTGCCTGATTCCGACGATTTCGCCATGTAGACCCACGCAAACATCTCACGAATGCCAGCAAATGTCCGATTCTGCCGATTCGGTCATTCAAGCATCACATTCGCCGCATAATTGACCGTTTCCGCAGAATCAGACAAACGACTTCCCGGTTTTGCACGGATTCGGAAAGTCGCATAGAGCGGGAAACATCCTAAGACCCATCCGTCCGTACCCCACGGTTATACTTGGTAAGTTATTCGCGCGCGCGAGGCCCTCTAACTATCGCGTGACGTGAGGAACATGTGGGTTTCGGATTCCGTGCCCCACACAGAAAACGAAACGCACACCCCTAGTTATACAAGGAGAGCCATTTTGGCAACCAAGATTCGTCTGAAGCGCATGGGTAAGAAGTTCTACGCGTTCTACCGCGTGGTGATCATGGATTCCCGTACCAAGCGTGATGGCCGCGCCATCGAAGAGATCGGTACCTACAATCCGAACACCCAGCCTTCGACCATCGTTATCGATTCCGAGCGCGCTCAGTACTGGCTCGGCGTTGGCGCTCAGCGACCGAGCAGGTGCTGAACCTGCTGAAGATCACCGGTGACTGGCAGAAGTTCAAGGGCCTTGACGGTGCTGAAGGCACCCTGAAGACCGTTGAAGCTGGCCCGGATGCCGCCGCTCGCGTTGAGGCCGTTGAGGCTCAGGCTCAGAAGCTGAAGGCTGCAAAGTCCGAAGCTGACGCCAAGGCCAAGGCTGAAGCCGAAGCCGCCGCTACCGAGGAAGCTCCGGCTGAAGAGCCGGCTGCGGAAGCTGAGTGATCATGCTCGCCCAGGCTGTGGAACATCTGATTAAGAACATCGTCGATTTCCCCGACGACGTTTCGGTGAAGTCCCATGAGAACGCGCGTGGCGAACTCATTCGCGTGCGCGTCAACCCGGAAGACATCGGTCGCGTCATCGGACGCAGCGGACGCACGGCAAATGCGATTCGTGCCGTGGTGCAGGCACTGTCCGACCACAAGGTGCGCGTCGACATCATGGACGTGCGCAGGTGAGATCCTAGCGTGGTGCGTGATATGCATTCTGACGACCCTCAACAGCCCGAGCTGCTGAGGGTCTGTCGTATCGGGCGTGCGCAGGGGCTCAAAGGCGAAGTCACCGTGCAGATCTTTACGGACGAACCGGAATACCGGTTCGCTCCCGGTGCTGTGTTGTACACGAAAGACGGCGAAGGAGAGTATGTGGTGGAGAACTCCCGTACCTTCAAAAACCGTTGGATCATCAAGTTCGAAGGCATTGACAACCGCGACCAGTCCGAAGCAGCCAACGGCATTGTGCTGTATGGCGAGGCGGATGATCCGAAAGACATGCTTGAAGCCGACGAGTGGTATCCGAAAGACCTCATCGGTCTTGAGGCGCGACTGGCTGAAGACAATATGCTTGGTCTCGAACCGGGCGTGGTGGTCGGCAAAGTCGTTGACGTGATAGAAGTGGCCCAATGGCTGCTGAAGATTCGTCTCGCCAATCCGGTGAAGGATGCCGACGGCGCTGTGGTTGAGAACAGCGCGCTCGTGCCATTCGTGGACGAGCTCGTGCCAGACATCGACCTCGAAGAGGGCTATCTGACCCTCGATCCGCCTGGAGGTCTTATTCCGGGACTGTGATCGTTTGCGATCCTGCGTAAGCATTCATGATTACGCGCTTTCGATCACATATCCATTCAAGTGGGCATTGGAATCCAGTGCCCACTTTTTATGTTTCCTGCTACTTGGCAGGCATCCCGGTATTCTGAACATTATGAAGATCGATATCGTGTCTGTTTTCCCGGAATATTTTGAAGTGCTGAACCTCAGTCTGCTCGGCAAAGCGCAGTCGAAAGGGCTTGTGGAGGTTACCGCGCACAATCTGCGCGACTGGACGCACGACGTACATCATTCCGTCGACGACACTCCTGTCGGCGGTGGCGCAGGCATGGTGATGAAGCCGGAAGTGTGGAGCGAATGCCTCGACGAGCTGCTTCAGCTTGAGCCTGCGGTAATCGAAAATACGGAAAATATTGAGGATTCTGCGGATTCCTTCGATACTGGCAATTCTTGCGATACTGCAGATTCCGACACTGCACAATCTTCCGAAGGTCCTGAGAATTTCGAAAAAACTGATATTGCACAATCTTCCGCAGGTCCTGTGCTGATTTTTCCGAATCCTTCCGCCCCGCTGTTCACACAACAGGATGCGACGGAACTGAGCCATGCCGATCATCTGCTGTTCGGCTGCGGCCGTTACGAAGGGTATGACGCGCGCATTCCGCAGTATTACCGCGCGCAAGGCATTGACGTGCGCGAATATTCGATCGGCGATTACGTGTTGAACGGCGGCGAGGTCGCGGTTTCGGTCATGCTGGAGGCGATCACGCGGCTGCTGCCCGGTTTTATGGGCAATGCCGCTTCGATTGTTGAGGAATCGTATACGGGCGATAATGCGCTGTTGGAGCACCGCCAGTACACGAAGCCTGCCGAATGGCGTGGCATCAAGGTTCCGGACGTGCTGCTTTCCGGCAATCATGCGAAAGTGGATCGTTTCCGCCGCGATGAGGCGCTCGAGAAAACCAATGAGTTGCGTCCCGACCTGATCGAAGCGTTGGATTGCGCCAAGCTCGACAAGGCCGATCGCAAGACCTTGATGGCGCTCGGTTGGGAGGTTTCCGCCGCCCATCCGCGCAAACGCTAGCTTTTAAACGCTTGTTTTACGCGGAATAATCGCAAGTTTTTCTTGCGATTATTGCTGACCGTTATCTGAGATTGGCTCGCTGGTTCAATGTAGTAGACGGCGGTTTCGCCATAGTCGCGCCGATCGGTGATTTCCCAGTTTTCTGGAGCCGTGGGCTCTTCGGAACGGTGGATCGTTCAAGCATGATCACCGTGTTGCTGGAAGTCAGTTCACGACTGGCAAGATCGGCGAGCAGCTGGTTGCAATCATTCGTTTCGAAGGCGTACGGCGGGTCGATGAACACCATGTCGAACGGTTCAACGGCCGAAGCCGAAGCCGCGTATTTTTCCGCGCGCGCCTTCACCACGCGGGCACTCATGCCATGTTCCCACGAACGGTTATGTTTCAACGCGGTCAGCGTCTGCGCGATCAATGCGGCCGCCGGAGCGGATGATTCCACCGCCACCAGCTCTCGTGCGCCACGGCTCAATGCTTCGATGCCCAAAGCGCCGGTTCCTGCAAACAAATCGAGCACGCGGGCATCGTCCAACACTCCCCATGAATCGAGATGCGAGAAAATCGCCTCTTTGGTGCGATCGGTGGTCGGTCGAGTGCCCGCTTTCGGCGTGGTCAATGCAACGCCTTTGAATCGTCCTGAAATTACGCGCATACGCACCACTCTAGCGTGCCAGGCGATTAATTAATCGCACCAAACTAATTACTGGTCAGGAACGTTTCATTGCCGCGCGTGAAATCAAGCACCGCCCCGGCCAACTGCACATGTTCGAGTAAATCAGGATCCTGAGCGACAAGCCTCGTAGCCTCAACCCGCGCATGCTCAATAATCTTCACATCCTTAACCACACGAAGCAGCTTCAAACCTGACTTTCCGCCAGATTGCGCGTCGCCGAGCACGTCGCCGGCGCCGCGGAATTCCAAATCGGCCTGCGCTATTTCGGCACCATCCAACGTGCCCTGAATCACGTCAAGACGGCGGGCGGCATCACTGTCCGCGGGCGCACGCGAAATCAGGAAAGCCCCCGAATCGGTGCCGCCTCGGCCGACGCGCCCACGCAACTGGTGCAATTGCGAAAGCCCATACCGGTCCGCATCGAAAATCACGATGCAGCTGGCTTTCGCCACGTCCACGCCGACCTCGATCACCGTGGTCGCCACCAGAATCGGCGTTATGCCGGATTCGAAATCGGCCATGACCTGCGATTTTGTGGTGTCATCGTCACGCCCGGTCAACGTGGCGAATCGAATGCCTTTGAACTGCGGCAGCGATTGCAGACGCTCCACGATTTCCGCCACGGAATGCAACGGGGGGCGTTGTGCGCGCTGTTCGTCGTCTTCGCCAAGATCGTAGGCGTCGTCAAAAGCCGCGGCCGACGAACCTGCGGTTTTCGAGCCTGAAGCCGCTGACGCCGCCAGCGCGCCGTCCGCATCTTCGGCATCGGCGTCAATGCGCGGGCAGACCACGTAGGCACGTTCCCCCGCGTCGATGCGCTTGCGAATCAGGGCAAACATTTCACCCATCAACGACGCATTGTCTTCCGGCACCACGAATGTGCGAATCGGCTTGCGGCCGCCGGGAAGTTCGGTCAGCGAGGAAATGTCGAGATCGCCGAACCAGGTCATGGCTGCGGTGCGCGGAATCGGCGTGGCCGTCATGACCAACAGATGAGGCGCCGTAGAACCCTTGGAATTCAACGATTCGCGCTGTTCCACACCGAAGCGGTGCTGTTCGTCGATCACCGCCAAGGTGAGGTTCGGCGCTTGGAAGCTTTTGGAGAATGCGGCGTGCGTTGCCACAACGATGCAGGGCATGCCCGATGCGGCTGCTGCGAGCACGCGACGACGTTCGGCAAGTCGCATACTTCCCGTGAGAAGAAATACAGGAATCTCCCCATCTTTTGTGCCAAATATATCGTTTCCTTTGCCGGAAAATCCGGTTTCCACATCATCAGATGCGGCCAAATCAAGAAGGTCTGCAAGTTGTACACCTTTATCCACAGCATTATTGTGAATTGTTTTTGCGTCGAATTCCCCATCTTTCGAACTTTGCGCGGACCGTTTATTGCTTCGTCGCGCATTGGCATCATCTAGATTTTTTTGATTATCACTCGAATTTGCGTCGCTTTTTCCCAGTTTGGATACCATTGTGGAAATGCTCGCATAATGCTGTTCGGCAAGAACCTGCGTTGGCGCTACAAGCACGGCCTGGCCGCCTGATCCGACGGCCTGCATCATAGCCGCAACTGCGACCACGGTCTTACCGGATCCAACCTCGCCCTGCAGCAATCGTTGCATGGGGTAATCATGCGTCATATCGGCGGAAACATCGGCGATGACCTGCTTTTGGCCGTTCGTAAGGGTGAATGGCAGCGACGCGATGAAATCGTCTTTCAACCGCGTTTCAGGGCATGCGGTAGCCTTGGATTTGCGCGATGCATCGCGTGATTTGACGAGCGCGGTCTGGCAGATCAGCGCTTCCTCATATCGCAACGTTTGCAAGGCGTTATCGAAATTCTTGCGATCAACCGGATCATGAATCGCCATGAATGCCTCAGCACGATGCATAAGCCATATTCCTCACGAAAATCTTCCGGAATAATATCGGGAATAGCATTACCGAGTACTTTAATCTGTATTTCTCGATCAATTTGGGGAATATCAAAATCCCCTTCTTGCGTAGGATTATCTAAGAAATTCCCTGCATTTTGCGTTGCCAAATATTCGGCTCCGCGCAACGCATCCATATATTTCAATACCGATTCATGAATATGTTCGCTGGAAATTCGCGAAGTTGCATGATATACCGGTCGTGGACGGCAAACTCGTTTCAGCGCTTCGTCGATCGTTTGCGCATCATATTTCAGATTGCCGAGAGGCGGATTCGCAGGATCGCCGAAACCGTCGTTCCATTCCCCGTTTTCCGACTGCGATTGCACGGGATTGATGGTGAGCAGGTCGGGATGCGTGAATTGCAGACGATTGTCGTACACGCTTGGCTCGCCTGCGACGACAAGCAGCGCTCCCGCGTGCAGTTTGCGCTGCACCCAGTCAACATACGATTTGCGATACGAAAAGAAGACCAGCGACGCCAACGATTTTGGGGTGTTGCGACGCGCTGCGAAATCGTCGTCCGTGACTGTTGCGATCAGGCGGAAGCCTCGACGTGCATGGGGAAAACGCGCGTTTCGAGCACATGCGCGGCGAACGCCATTTTCTCCCCGATTTTCGCTTCATGCAGTGAGCGCGCGGGAACCGGATCGGTTACGCGGAACGGATAATAGGTCAGGGCGTCGCCAACTGACACCACACCAAGCGATTTCAGCGCGCCGACTCTGCGGCGGTTGCTCTCGATTGATGAAATCGGTGTTTCCAGTGTGGTGCTCATAACGCACCATTCTCCCCAGTTATGCCGACAGATGCGGCTTCTACCACTGGGTACGACTCAAACCGCCCAAATTCCCCACTCGCTGGAGGAATGCGGACGCAAACCAGCCCCTCAGCGGGCAAAAACCTCCACCCACTGGAGAAATCACCCCGTCCACAAGCCCCTTAGCGGGCAAAAAGCTCCAGTCGCTGGAGAAATCAGGACGCAAACCAGCCAACCAATGGGAGTATTCCTCCACCTACTGGAGGAATACGGACGCAAACGCCACTGTAAGCGGGAAGATTTCTCCATCGAGTGGAGAAATCCGAACGCTTAAAGCCTGGCGGGATCAAGATAAAGCAAAACCCCGGTGACCATTGGTCTACCGGGGTTTCAAGCTGTTATTTCGCGATTCACGCTTCAACGCGCTGAACCTTGCCAGCCTTGATGCACTTGACACAAACGCGAACGCGAACGTTCTCGCCGTCGATGGTGGTGCGAACCGGCTGCAGGTTCGGGCGGAAGGTGCGCTTATTGCGAATATGTGAGTGCGAAACGGTGAAACCGGTCTGCGGTCCCTTGCCGCACACTGCGCAACGAGCTGCCATAATGGACTCCCTATAATTACTATTGACTTGCAAGTCTGCGCGTTCGATGCCCCGCAACTGAATGCAAGGCAGAACACACAACTTCTCAACTATACAACCAGCCCCAGCCAATCGCAAATTTGTGGATAGCAATCGCCTTAAATTCCCCGGAATGCCGCTGTCTGGTCAACATGCGTCAGGTCGGCAGACAGCGCATCCAAACCACCATTTGCCCGCGCATAGACGTCGCCAGCCAGTCATAGCCCGAGCCGCCAGCCAGTCAAACCGCCCAGCACACCCCACCCGGCGTCGTCGCGCTAGTTCTTCGAACGTCCTTCGGCTCCAAAACGCAGGCTCATCGCAACCGCGCCGATCACATCACCGCCATCGCGCATTCCAAGCATCCAAGCCGCATCCTGAGCCAGTAGCGGGAAACCAGCATCCGTCAGGCAAATCGCGGCGCGGGCAATCGTATCTAACACCTTGTCTTCCGGCGCAACCGGCACGCCGCCGGATCGCAGCGCATCGCACGCATCCCCATATTTCATATCCGGCGAAGGCAATCCCATCTGCTACTCACTTCTTCGGCCTCATCGCGCGCGGCCGTACGGAATGGCGTGCCGCCGTTGACCATCATCGCATAGTAGGCGAGCGCTTCCGGCAGACGTCCCAACTGCCACAATGCGTAGCCAAGTCGATAGTAGAGTACTTCGCAATCGATAGGCAGCACTGCGATTTTCAACGCGCCGATGAGCACGTCGGCCGCTTTGCCGTATTCGTCGGTTCTTGCGTATACCTGCGATAGTTCCTCGTAGAAACGTACGCTGGTTGGGGCAAGTTTGATGCAGGCGCGCAGCTCACGTTCCGCGCGCTCATAGTCGCCATTGTTTTTGGCGAGTTCCCCAAGATTCTGGTGTACGTCGACTACAGCATCCGGCAGTTTCCAGTAGCGCGTGTGTTCGTCGCCGTCTAGCAGGGAGATGATGAGTCGCACGCCTGGACGGCTGCAGTAGAGCGGAATTTCGCCATTTTCGCCAATTTTCGCTACGCCTGTCTCGTCAGTTCCGCCCGCTTCGCACACCCCACCTGCTTCACCGCTTTCGCCAAGTTGCGCCAACGCGGCTTCCAATTGGAGTTCGGCGACCATGGGGGATCCTTCGTTTTCTTCCATAATCGCGTTCACATCATCGGTGGAAACCGGCGATTCGTCATGCATCACGTCAAGTTCGCAGGCACGGTCGGCACGTAGGAATCCCCGCAATCCTTCAGGCAGCGCACGTTGATCCTGCCATTCGGAAACACGTTTCTCCAAGAATACGGCTGACGTTGCCAGCGGTGTGATTGGCGTCAGGGCACGGTTCCCATCAAAGAAACCCACATAACGCACCGGGCGCAGCAAATTGAGCAGCGCCAGCGGATCGACATCCAACGGAACCACGTCGCATTGTCCGTTTTTCATGGCAGGCAGCGCACCCATCATGAATGGCACGCGATCGAATCCCATGGAAATCACGGGAATGCCGTCAGCATCCCCCACGCAACCGGTCAGATCGACTTGCGTCAGTCGTACGCTTGACGAGAACGCCGCCCACGCAAGCATGCCCGCCAATCGCACGGCATACGCGGAGGCGAATCCGTCGCGATATTGCGACGCAACCGGCATGATCGCCGTGTTCGGTATGCTGAAACGCACTACCATCACGCCGCTGGACGCATCGACGTCAAATCGGTAATGCAAGCGGAAAGGCAATTCGAGATTTTCGCAAACATTGGCGAATCTGGTGCTGATATCCCAATTTCCGCCGCGCGCCCCTTCCGTACCCCTCATTCTACGGAAGTTGTTTTCACCTTCCTGCAGACCGTCGATTGCCACGATCGCACCCGACACGTTTCGCAGATACTGTTGCGATTTCGCAATATAGAAGTTTTCGTCGATGCACGCTTCCGGCATACCTCCGTGCACCGCCCTGCGCGCTTCGTCGTCGGCATAGTCGATGCGGTTAAGCGCCGATTCGACCGCCTGCACAACATTGAATTGTTCATTGGAAAGATCGTTGCCGTTGCAGCGCAGCCAGAATCGTTTCGTCGTGCTCAGTCGGATCACATCAAAATCGTTTTCGGCAGCAATGTCTCGGATGCCCGCAGCACCGGCTTCCACCAAAAGTCGTGCCGCGAATCGTTCGAATGGCGACGCTTGCGCGGAGTTCGTGATGCCACGCCAGATGATCATGTCAAGCGTGTCAGGCAATGGCTGGCTCAATATCGAGCGCAATATTTCAGCGTTCGCACCAAGCATGTCCGGAACTTCCCCACTCATACAGACTCCTCGACTCTTCGCAGAAATATGCCGACGCAACAGCGCGGCGGCAGTCACACACAGCAAACTTAGTTCGTGTTTTCCCAGTATTTTGACACGTTCCAATATACCGTTCTGCGAACGTTTTTCACGACATCAACATACGACATCAACATACAGATGGTGCAATCTACAATCTGCACATGTTCATCTCCGTCATTTCAGTATTCCCAGTATTATTTGCAGCATTTCGATATTTCAGATTTTTTATGTCGATCACACATCAGTCGCAATGTTCATGCAATGTTCATGCGTAACGGCAGAGCGCTCCCCTTACAGCCGCTTAAGATGAACTGTAATATATACAATAGTGAATTGACGGTTTATTCGAAAGAGTCAACAATCATGTCCGAACGCGCAACAGCGCCCGCATCCGCACCTACGTCCGACATGGCCACAGAGACTGCCCCAGAGCATATGCCGGACCCCAACGCAAAACTTACCACCCGCGAAAAGAAGTGGATCGTCTACGATGTCGGCAATTCCGCATTCGTGATGCTGTCGACCGCAGTCGTGCCAATCTACGCAAACTCGCTGCTGCAGTCCGCCGGCCAATCGAATATCGTGTCGACATGGGGGTACGCGCAGACCATCGCGTCGCTGATCATCGCGGTGATGATGCCTGTGCTTGGATCCATGGCCGACGTGCAGGGCATGAAGGTGAAGTTCTTTACCGGATTCTTCCTGACGGGCGTGGTCGCCTGCTGTGCGATGGCGTTGCCGCTCAGCTGGCTCGTTTTCTTGGTGGTGTGCATTCTCGCCACGGTCGGCCTGAACGGTTCGCTCACGTTCTACGATTCCATGCTGGTCGATATCACGTCGAATGAACGTATGGACCGCGTGTCCTCGCATGGTTTCGCATGGGGCTATATTGGCTCCACGATTCCGTTTATCGCCTGTATCGCGCTGATTTTCGGCGGTCCGTCGTTGCTTGGATGGTCCACGGTGGCATGCACGCGCGCTTCGTTCGTAATCACCGCATTGTGGTGGGTGGCGTTCACCATTCCGCTGCTCACCAGCTATAAGCAGGTGCACTACCGCGCTACCGCGGGTCAGACCGGTGAGGCCATCCGCGGCACATTCGCAGAGCTCGGCTCCACTTTTCGTGCAATCCGCAAGAACAAGCCGCTGTGGATGTTCATGATTGCGTTCTTCTTCTATATAGACGCGGTGAACACGGTGATTTCCATGAGCACCTCATACGGCACGCAGCTGGGCATCGACTCCACGCATCTGGTAATGGCGCTGCTGGTCACGCAGTTCGTGGCATTCCCGAGCGCGATCGCTTATGGCAAGCTTGCCGGTCGTTTCGGCGCGAAAACCATGATCACCACGCTGTGGTCGCCTATATCTGCATTGTGCTGTTCGCCGCGTTCTTCTTGCGTTCCGCAACGGAATTCTGGATTCTTGCGATTCTCGTAGGCCTGTTCCAAGGCGGTATCCAGGCGTTGTCGCGCTCGTATTACGGCAAGATCATTCCAAAGAATCGTGCCAACGAATATTACGGTTTCTATGATATTTTCGGCAAGACCGCTTCGATTATCGGCACCTTCCTCGTTGCGACCACCACGTCGCTGACCGGCAACGCTTCGGTGGGCGTGCTTTCGATCGCAATCCTGCTGATCGTCGCCCTCATCTTCCTTCTCCTGCAAAAAGACCCCACCCGCAAGTAGCGTAAAGTAACACTTGCTTGCAACTGCGCATGCAAATCCAATCACCAAGACTGATTGATTCTGCATGCGAATTTTGCTGCAATAGTGAAGCTTTCTCTTGGCAACAAGGAAGGCTCCAAGCCGCCGGGGGTATTCCCCGGCATCTTCATATTCACCGAAAGAAACGTTGGCAGAGCTGCCTTCATGCCGTATTTCCGATGTCGCCTTACGTCTGAAAAGTCGCGCATGGCAAGAGTCGGCCGCATAGTAATCGCAATTGCGATTTTTCACTGAAGAAAGCAAGTTTGGCGCGAAAATCAGAAGAAATTGAGGGCACGTGCCACTTCGTCGACGATGTCGAGCATGGCGCTGCGCGCACGTTCAGGCTCCCCCTTGGCGATCGCGTCGGCTACGGCATCATGCGCGTCAAGTGCGTCGGACTTCGGCTTCATCGGGTATTTGCCGAGTTCCACACGCCCGCGCAGCACGGTGGCGATGGTGTCGGAAAGCGCGGCGAACAGCTCATTGCCGCTTTCATGCAGAATCAGCGTATGGAATTCCACGTCAAGATCATGGAATTGCGCAAGCCCGGCTTCGCCTTCCTCGTTGGCTTCGGCGATCTGCCGCATTCGCGCCGCATACACGGGGAATTTCGCCTTGACGTCGAGGGGGGCAAGACGTGCGGCGGAAGCTGCTGCAGCCGGTTCGACGGCCAGTCGCAGCTCAGTGAGGGATGACAGCTGCCGTTCGCGTTGCGTGGAGTGGAGACGCCATTCGATCACCTGATGGTTGAGCGCCTGCCATTCGCCGAATGGACGTGCAACAAGTCCGATGCGACGTTTGACGAGTACCGCATTCATGGATTCCAGTGTTTTCGCGACTTCTCGCGCCACGGTTCTGGAAATACCGAAACGACTTTGCAAGGCTTCCAACGTAAGGCTTTCGCCAGCCTTCCACACGCCGTCGAGCATTTCGATGGCGAGCGTTCGACTCACCGAATCCTGCATCAGCTCACCGACGGTATTTTCTGCGATTACCGTGCCTTCAGCCATCGATCGCTCCTCCCTTGCCCACTTCACAACATACCTGCTTTGTTTCACGGTATGTTTCACGTATTCTGCGACACGCACGGCAATCACCAATCGCAGATGATTGCGTATCTGCGATTGCGTGATTTACCGCCATTTTGCACTATCTCCAGCATAGCAAGTCACACGATTTTTCCAATTCGTAGTACTTTTTATTTGACTGATACTACTTTTACGGTTTATAGTAGTCTTATTCCTGGTGCGAAGCGGCACAGGATCATCAATAGCAAGGAGAACAACATGAGCATTCACGTAGTGGTGATGGGCGTTGCAGGATGTGGCAAATCCACCGTCGCAGAAGCCATCCATGAACGACTCGGATACGTGTACGCGGAAGGCGACGACTTCCATCCGCAGGCGAATATCGACAAAATGTCAGCCGGCATTCCACTCACCGATGAGGACCGCTGGCCATGGCTGAACGTCATCAACTCCTGGATGGTGGCACGCGAGGCGCTCGGCGAAAACACCGTGGTGTCCAGCTCCGCGTTGAAGCGCAGCTACCGCGAGGCGCTCGCCAAAAACGTGCCCACATTCTTCATTCACCTCAACGGCAGCCACAAGCTCATTCAGCAGAGGCTCAGCGAACGCAAGGGCCATTTCATGCCGCCCGCGCTACTGCCAAGCCAGTTCGCCATTCTTGAGCCGCTTGCCCCCGAAGAGAACGGCGTGGAAATCTCCATCGAAGGCAGCGTCGACGAAATGGTCGACCGTGCCATCGAAGCGCTGAACGCCTATGCGACAACCGTAGCCGCGACGGTAGCCGCCCAAACCGCAACCCAGGCCGCCTAACCCACCATTCCCCAGTCCGCATGTGTCCGATTCTGCAGAAACGGACAGACAAAACCCAAAACCGGTGCATGTTTGTCCGATTCCACAGAAACGGACAAACAGGACCCAAAAACAGCAGCCCAACTGTCCGATTCACCAGAAACGGACATGTACGCACCCAAAATGGGCTTCCATATGTCCGAATCTCCAGAATCGGACAAATCTAGCAAGCCAACCCCATGAATCGAGGAGGATTCATGAACCTTATTGCTGCGGCGATCATCGGCATCGCCATCATCGTTCTCCTTATCGCGGTATGCAAAGTGCATCCGTTCCTTTCCCTGCTTGCCGGCTCATTCGCGATGGCCGTGTGCGCGGGCGTGGAATACGACAAGGCATTCGACAGTTTCACGTCCGGCGTCGGTTCCACCATCGCCAACGTCGGCCTGCTTATCGCATTCGGCTCGATCATCGGCACGATCCTGTTCAAGTCGGGCGGCGCCGACACCATCGTCGACACCATCATGTCCAAGACGCCGTTGCAGCGTCTGCCGTGGGCCATGGCACTGATCGCGTTCATCGTCGGCATTCCGATGTTCTTCGAAGTCGGCGTGGTCATTCTCATTCCGGTGGTGCTCTTCGCCGCCCGCCGCGCCAAAGCTCCGGTCGTACTGCTGGGCATTCCAGCCCTCGCAGGCCTGTCCACCCTGCACGCATTCGTGCCGCCGCACCCCGGCCCGCTGACCGCCATCGGCGCACTGAACGCAAACCTTGGCATCACCCTGGCGCTCGGCCTGATCGTCGCCATTCCGACCGTGATCATCTCCGGCCCGCTGTTCGGCAAGCTCGCCGCCAAGTGGGTGCCGATCGCGGCCCCAGAAAACACTGCTGAGGCAGAAGCCCCGAAATCCGCGGAAAACCGCCCGTCTTTCACTTCCGCAATCGCCGTCATCCTGCTGCCGGTCGTGCTTATGCTCGCATCTTCCATCGTGGATCTGACCGGCCAGAGCGAAACCGTGTGGGGACGCGCGCTCGCCTTCATCGGCACTCCGCTGGTGGCTCTGCTCATCACCACGATTTTCGCGATGGTTGTGCTCGGCTACATGCAGAAGTTCACTCGCGACGCGGTCAATGGCATGGTCGGCAGTCGTTCAGCTCCGTCGCCGGCATTATTCTGATCGTCGCCGCCGGCGGTGGTTTCAAGCAGACGCTTGTCGATTCCGGCATTGGCGACGTGATCGCCAATTCGAT
>ENA-OPZM01000061-OPZM01000061.1-human-gut-metagenome-genome-assembly--contig:-NODE-61-length-43615-cov-4.896339_pt1 | contig 43615 bp, 63 predicted proteins | sample MGYA00242478_ERZ504493 | MGnify/ENA primary metagenome ERZ504493 (study PRJEB26092, sample SAMD00036227) | human gut metagenome | host: Homo sapiens | study: EMG produced TPA metagenomics assembly of... | reverse complement strand
CCATCTTTTGGATAAACAAAAAATTGTAAGTCCCGATGGATGTTCAACTTTATAATAGCTGTCGCCTGCAATTTCCGATTTGATTTCTGTAATATTCATTCTGTCCGCCTCCCTTACTTATTTTGAGAACATAAACCGTATCGAGCAAGAGCTTGTTTGCGGCATTTACAATCTGCTCTTTTGTAACGGCATTAACCTCAGCGGAAACTTCTTCAACAGTTTCAAGGTCACCGTTAAAAATTCTCCCTGTGTACCAGTTTTCAATACCGCTTACGCTGTCGCTGCTTGACTTGAATGAATTAACAACAGCAAGCTTTGTTGCCTCAATTTCAAAATCTGTAATTTCACCGTTCTTCATGTCCTCAATTTCTTTGAGAATAGCTTTTTCGGCTTTTTCAAGATTTTCGCCCTCAACACCGCTGTTGATATACATTATACCCTTGATTGAATCATAGGAGGACGAGCAGTAATAGCAAAGGCTCTGCTTTTCACGAACATTGTTAAAGAGTTTTGAGCTTGCAGTACCGCCGAGAACAGCACACATAAGTCTTTCGGCAACCGCCTCTTCATCACCTGCGGAAATCTGTGTTCTGAATCCCATGACAAGTTTTGACTGTGAGAGCTCCATTTCCTCTGTAATATGTTTTTCTTTTAAAACATTCTTAACAACATCAGTAGACGAAGTCACAACATTTCTTTCGATATTTGCAAAGGCTTTCGCAAAAACCTCCTTCGCCTTATCGGCAGGCTGTCGCCTATATAGAGAATCTCAAATTTTGCGGTTTTGAGAAGATTCTGCCATGCCTTGCAGAGTGATTCGGCAGTTGCGCCCTTGATTTTTTCGGCTGTGCCGTAACGCTTAATTCCGAAAACCTCATCCTTGCACATATGCTTTATAAGCTGTCCCATTGCATAGATTCGCTTTTCGTTGAATTCCGAATCAATCACATCAAGAAGTTGTCTGCGTTCCTGTTCAAGTTCACTTTCAATAAAAGCGTTGTTCTTGACATTAGGCTCAAAAATTACGCTGCACAAAAGCTCCGAAAGTTCTTTGGCAATGCTGACATCATCAAGAGAATATCTGTCATCAAGACCTGATACGGAAATTTTAATTACCTGGCTTTCACCGTGTTTTGAAAGCGATGAAGTGAGGTCTGCACCGTAAAGTGAGCTGAGTTTTTTGCTGAGAACAGTAAAATCGGGATATTTTTTGCATGAACGAACAAGCAATCCGCCCACAAGCGCATTCTCCGACGCTGTTTCGACAGAAAGCGGAACAACAATATTCACGCTGATTTTCATAGTTTTAAAACGGCTGTCCTTAATGTTTGTAAAGTAAACACCGTTTGCAATTTCATTTCTGTTGATGAAATTCATTTAATCAACTCCGTTTTCAGATTATCAGTCATATTGTATCACATTTTGATTTATTATAAAAGAGATATAAGAAAAAATCACAAAAGTGCAATAGCAATTTGAAACAATTTTACTTTTTCGTGCAAGGCTATCGACATATTTTCCGAATTTTACCTGCATAAGAATCTGTTAAGTTTATTGCTTTTAATTGTATCATAAATAAAAACAAATGCAACTATACGAACTTATTGACAAACTTGTCTGCCGATTTTTGGAAGTATTGGCATTAAATTCCGGATTTCGCATTTATTCTTTGTCTTTGCTTATCGTATGATGACCGATAAAGTGCCTGTTTTTCAAAAGCAGTCATTCTGAAAGAAATACGGCACAGCGGTTTCTATACCTACTGTGCCGTATTCACTATATTTCCATGACAGAGCGTAAAATATTACTTATTAATTTTGGCAGAATGTTTTTTACTCTTACCGAATGCCGTTACTCCTTTCATAACGCCGCCGCTGATAATCAGCAATGCAATCCACAAAATGGGGTTGCTGTTGTCGCCTGTCTGAGGGGACTTTGAATCATCAGGCAATTTAGCCGTTACGGCGTCAGCCTTTTTGATTTCTTCGGTTGGCGCCTCTTCATGAGCAGAGATTGTCTTTTCGCAGTAGTCGCAGATATGGTTTTTGTCCTTATCTTCATGCTCAGAGATTGTCTTTTTGCAGTAGTCGCAGATATGGTTTTTATCCTTATCTACATGCTCAGAGATTGTCTTTTTGCAATAATCGCAGATATGGTCTTTATCTGCGTCACTATGCAGACATACATATCCGCATTCTCGGCACACACCGTCTTTCCACTCATGTGCTTCACTTGCCACAATCACAGCACCACAGCAGTTCCATTTTTGTTCGTGATTAAAAGCGGTTCTTGTCGTCCACTCCTGTACACCGCCCTCGTGGTTTGTTCCGTCAAATTCTCCGTAGGCTTTACCGCAGACATCACAGACCGCCTTTTCGGTACAGGTGGCATTGCCACCTGAGCAATTTTCGGTTTCAAAAGCATCGCATCCGTCCACGGTACATTTTCGGGTATGCTTACCGTCATTGTCAGATACCCATTCGCCAAAGGTATGACCGTTGTTGACTGTTACGGTCATCTCTGCATTATTGCCCGCTTTGTCGGTAACAACTATCTTCTGCTCACCGTTTGTCGGTGGGAGAACAAAATCTCCGTCTGCATCAAGCGTAACCACCGTGCCGTTTACAGTAACGGTATCAACATACTTCTCATCAACAGTAACGGTTTGTGCCTCACAATAGGTCTTGCCGTTCTCAATACCGCTGATTACAGGCTGAATATTATCAAGCGTTATACGGTCGGTGCGAAGGTATGTTATGTTAATATTTTCATCAACAAGCATTACATAAACAATATATTCTCCGTTGGGGTCTATGCAAAACGGTTCTTCATATGCACGGAATACAAGAGAGTTCAGTTCAGCCTCGGAAAGCTCCTTATCTGTTACCAAATAGGATACAAACACAACTCCGCTGTTATCTACGGCATTTATAGTTACCTCCTGTGTATCCTTAAAGAATATGCCAAAGGTAAGCTCGTTTAAGAATTCATTCCATTTATTTGTGCCTATGATAATTTCGCCCGTCGCTTTTCGGTATCTTTCCACCGTGCCGTGATTGTAATGTTTTCGGCAGGCATGGTTTCGGGGATTTCCTTATCCCATCCCTTAAAGGTATAACCTTTTCTTGTAGGTTTGTCAGGGGCGGTAATTTCTGTACCGTAATCCTGTGTAATGGGTGCAATCTCACTTCCGCCGTTGGTATCAAAGGTTATTGTATACTGATTGATTTCCCATTGTGCTTTAAGCGTTATATTTTCCGCCGGCATGGTTTTGGGGATTTCCTTATCCCAGCCTTAAAGGTGTAACCTTTTCTTGTAGGGTTGTCAGGGGCGGTGATTTCCGTACCATAGTCCTGTGTAATTGGTGCGATTTCACTTCCGCCGTTGGTATCAAAGGTTATTGTGTACTGATTGATTTCCCATTGTGCTTTAACCGTTATATTCTCCGCAGGCATGGTTTCGGGGATTTCCTTATCCCAGCCCTTAAAGGTGTAACCTTTTCTTGTCGGATTGTCAGGGGCGGTAATTTCTGTACCGTAATCCTGTGTAATGGGTGCAATCTCACTTCCGCCGTTGGTATCAAAGGTTATTGTGTACTGATTGATTTCCCACTTCGCCCAATACTCTTTATTACCTGTTTCTGCACCGCCGATTGCCGTAACAGGAGAGCCGGTCAGATTTTCGTTGTCATACCAGCCCTTGAACGTGTGGCCTGTATAGGTCATATCGTCCGCCGCCGGGAGTGTTGCACCCACGCCGTAGGTGTATCCGGTGACATTGCCGTTGTTGATCGTGCCGCCGTTCGTATTCAAGGTTACGGCGTAGGTCGGGGCTGTCCACTGCACCGTCAGTTCCGTCACATCAGAAGGAACACTGCCGCCGGGTTCGTAGGAATTGCCATTGCCGTCAAGCCACATAAAATAATTATCGGTATCTCCGTCCGGGCGGGTCAGACCATCGGATGCGGGAGCGGTAAATGTACTGCCGTTTTTCACGATGATTTGAATATCCTCGGAGCTATTACCCAGCGTGCCGCCGCCAAGATCAAGGGTAACGACCTTCAGCCCGTCAGAACCCAGTGTGTCAGGTTCAGGACTTCAAGGACAGGGCGGAAACCGACGCTCGGGTCGGAGTACGTAGCATCGCAGTTGATCCAGAAGCGGGGCGAAGCGCACCCGCGAACCGCACGGCGCGACGCGTTGCGAGAAACAGTATCCTGTCCCCACAAATACAAATACATATCATTCCAGTTTTGGATATATCCGCTGTTCTTATTCAGCATCGTGTCCCATTCGTTGCTTTGGGGTACGCCGCGTTCGGAATTGCCCAAACCTATAAAGTTACTTCCCACAGACGGTGCGCGCAGGGTATAGTCCACGCCGCCGCTGGCATAATCTTTGCCGAAAATCAGACTTTTCGTATTTAAGTCATCCCAGCTTACCGTATGCGTTACGACATAGTCCGCAATGAATAGGCTGTGGGGATATTTATTCTTCTGAGCATACTCCTCGGTGGTTGCCATTTCCGATGTGAGCTTATAAGCGTTGACCGTGCCTGCATAGGTAAAAGGCACATAATGAAGTGTGCTGTCAGGCAAATTGCTGTTTACCGTTCCGGGGATGTTCATCGCCGACAGGTCAAAATAGTATCTGCCGCCGGGGGTAAGGGAAAACTGTTCTGATAAAGCAAACTGCGCCGTGAGCTTGGTAACGTCCGCCGGAACACTGGCACCGGGCGCGTAGAGCTTACCGTTGCTTCCGCGCCACATGAAGTAGCTGCCTGTATTTCCGTCCGGGCGGGTCATGCCGTCGGACGCAGGCGCGGTAAACTCGCTGCCGTTTTTCACAATGATTTGAATATCCTCGGAGCTGCCGCCGAGCGTTCCGCCGCCAAGGTCAAGGGTAACGACCTTCAGTCCGTCAGAGCTCAGTGTGTCAGGGTTCAGGATTTCAAGCACGGGGCGGAAACTGACGAGCGGGAGGAAGTCCGTAGCATCGTCGTCGTTCCAGCGTCGGCCCGAATCGTACCCGCGAATCGCACGGAGCGACGAGTTGTATCTTGTTGTGTCCTGCCCCCACGAATATATGCCATTCCAGTTTTTGATGTATCCTTCGTCCTTGTCCAGTATCCTGTCCCATTCGTTGCTTTGGGGCGTACCGCGTTCTGAATCACCCGAGCCTCTGTTATCACTTCCCACGGACGGCGCACGCAGTGTATAGTTCACACCTCCTGTGGCATAGTCCTTGCCGAAAATCAGACCTGCGGTATTCAGGTCATCCCAGCTTACCGTATGCGTTACGGCATAGTCCGCAATGAATAGGCTGTGGGGATATTTATTCTTCTGAGCATACTCCTCGGTGGTTGCCATTTCCGATGTGAGCTTATAAGCGTTGACCGTGCCTGCATAGGTAAAAGGCACATAATGCAGGGTGCTGTCCGGCAGATTGCTGTTTACCGTTCCGGGGATGTTCATCGCCGAAAGGTCAAAATAGTATCTGCCACCAGGGGCGAGGGTAAACTGCTCGTCAGGCTGACTTTCCACCGTCAGCGTGACATCCGCAAAAGCACTTGCAAGGTCGGTCTTGCAGTCACCGTTATACTGCTCGCTGAATACCTTCATGGTATAGTCGCCCGGTGCAATGTCAGACGGGATTTTGATTTCAACCGTTCCGCTTTTGGCAGTAGGTTGTGCTACTCTGCCGTAATACTGTGCGCCGTTGTTATCCGCCAGGATGACAGAGATATATTCATTTTTCCCTGTGGTCGCCCCTTTGTAATTCAGCGTAACGGTATCGTCGGGGGCGGCGCTGACAGTTTTTTCCGTTACAGCAAAATTGCGTCTACTATCTAAAAGCGTCAATTTCCACTCGTTTCCGCTGTATTTGGAAACTTCTGCCAATCCTCCGTCAGGCTTTCCGCCCACGGCGGCAGATGCAAAAAGGACAGAGTTCAGATTTAAGTTAAAAGCGGGACGAACAGTCCGATGATTATTGAAAATGAGGACAGAGAACCCAGAGTATTGGACAGAACCCTCACTACGCACGACGGCGAGACGATATTTATCGGAGCCGGGGGAGCGCAGCCACCAACCGCTATCCACCCAATTCGGATGTGCAGGATTCAAGGCACGCAGATCGTTGTTTACAGCAATAGCCTCTTTTGCGGAAAGTGGCCAGAATACAGCGTTATCCACCTGCCCTCCCGCTACACAGTCGGTATTCTCTCCGTCGTAACTTCCGCTTGTCAGCGTCCGTTTCTTTACGGCAGCATTTTCTTCTGTCGTCAGCTTTTCCGCAAGCGCATCTATTGTGGCTTTCAAATTACTCGGTGCGTATTCGTTGTTTAATATGGTATCGACAAATGGTATAACCCCCATAGCGCCTGCCGCAAGCAGGGTAATATCCCCCTTTGAGCTTGTAACACCGCTTCCGTCATAGCCGATAACTCGCCATGCAGCGGGATTATTTTCATGGTTTTGCCCGAAATACACAGTCGGTGCGGTCGCTGTGTTTACATTTTTACTTAACACACTTAGTGGATCTGCACCAAGCTGTATCGCAGCAGAGCCCTCTGCCCCAACCTCCTCGGCAAATACGCTTATCGGCGTAAGGCAGAGCATCATGCATAAAGTCAGCAGGATACTAAGTATTCGTTTTTTCATTTTTCGCCACCTCCGTTATATAAATTTAATCAAGAGCGGTTATTGTAATAGTACCTCTGAAGCCACCGAGATAAGTATTGTATGCCGAATTTTCAAAACTCAACTGCAATGTAATGTCTTTATTTGACGCATCATACATTCTGTTGAAATTAAAGGAATGTTGATCATTGGTATACGGTATTTTTGCCCCGTCCCTTTTTATTCGTGTAAGCTCCCTGCACAGATCGTCATCATAACCGTCTGTCATCTGAATAGAGTAATTGCCGCTGTTGTTAAATTCGTTTGAACCAACTTCGAGAGAACCGCTTAAGCAGACATTGTAAATATGTCCTTTTTTGAGTGTAATATTATTTCTGTAGGATGAAATCAAGCCGCCCTTGTTTATTTTTTCGTAGACAGAAATATAGACACGACTGTTATTCAGTACTGTCCTCGGAGCGTTTGCCTCTCCGTAAAAATATCCCGAACAGCTGCCGTTCTGACCTGCATCACCCTTGTCGCCTTTATCTCCCTTGTCACCCTTTTCGCCTTTTTCACCGTCAACTCCTGTGGCTTTCACTCCCGTATCGGTCGTTCCAATCCACCAGTTGCCGTTTTCTCCGATGAACGGGGTGTTGCCGTCTTTGCCGTCAGTGCCGTTTTGTCCGTTTGTTCCGTCCTTACCATCAGCACCGTCTTTGCCGTCAACACCGTCTTTACCGTTTATACCGTCCTTACCGTCTGCGCCGTCAAGACCTTTCAAAATTGAAAGATCGTAAAGGTTAAGCCACATTTCATCGCCGACATAACGCCACTGTAGGTTATTTTCATTTACACGGAACTCAGGTGCTTTTCCGTTTGTTCCGTCTTTACCGTTCTCTCCGGCATCTCCTTTATCTCCCTTGTCGCCTTTTTCACCGTCAACACCTGCGGCTTTTACGCCAATGTCGGTCACTCCGAGCCACCAGTTGCCGTTTTCACCGATGAATGGCGTATTACCGTTTTTGCCGTCAATACCATCGACACCGTTCTTTCCGTCGATTCCGTCTTTTCCGTCAAGACCTTTCAAATTTGAAAGATCGTAAAGATTTAACCATATTTCTTCACTGATATAACGCCATTGAAGATTGTTTTCATTTACACGGAACTCCGGTGTTTTTCCGTTTGCTCCGTCTTTACCGTTCTGCCCTGTGGGTCCTTTTATATCGGAAATGGCAACAAGGTTTTGCCAGTCTTCTCCCTCATAGCGCCACTGTATATATTCTGTTGTTCTTTGTACCTCTATGTTTTTGCCGTCAATGCCGTCTTTACCGTCAAGACCGTTCTTTCCGTCAGTGCCGTCTTTGCCGTCAATGCCGTTTTTTCCGTCAGTACCGTCTTTGCCGTTAAGACCGTTTTTGCCGTCAAGACCGTTTTTACCGTCAATGCCATCTTTACCGTCAGTACCGTCTTTGCCGTCAATGCCATCTTTGCCGTCAGTACCGTCTTTGCCGTCCTTGCCGTTTTCTCCGTCAGCACCTCTGAGCGTGTTAAGAGCTACAAGATCGTGCCATTCCTCTTCGGCGGTATCTCTCCATTGGATTGCTGTGCCGTTGTTTCGCACCTCCGGCAACACGGCTTTGCTATTTTCCGCTTTGCTGCATACGGCAGCAAATGCAATGCAAAGTACGATACAAAGCACAAGACAGAGTGCGGTAGTAATACAGTATATTCGTTTTTTCATTTGTCATTGCCTCCTCTCAAATATTGTGAACGGTATTTATCAGCAAACAGGGCAACACCCTGTTTTAAGACCTCCATCTGGGTTTTTAAATAATATTCATCCTCAAACATAGCATAGTGTACACAGGCACGGACAAATATAAAAATGAGCGGTGTAATCACCGTGTACGGAATGCCGATTTTTGGCTCAAGCCGCTTGGCATACTCGGTATAGCGCTCATTTACCCCCTCAAAAAATTTCTTGCCGTGCTCAATATATTTCGGATGGGTATAGACCTGATACATCAGCCGATATTTCTTGCCGTGCTTCTTTGCGGTCCAATACGGAACCTCTTTCACAAATCGAACAACATCCTTCGGGTCGGTGGGAGCTTTTTCCATAAAATCATCCTCGACCTTTTCCATACAGTATGCAGTTGATTCAATAATCAGTTCATCAACACTGTTGAAATAGGAATACAGATTTCCCGTTGTACAGCCACACGCTGCCGCCAAAGCCTTGATGCCCGTACCGGTCAGTCCGTTTTCAGCATAGCATTCAAAGCATTTTTCCATTATTTCCCTCTTACGCTCGTTGTGCTGTTCCTCTGTTGTTCTCATAAAGTTCGCTTCCTTTTGATAACTAATCGATTAATTAATTATAGTATAGCACAGAGCTACGGTAATTTCAACAATTAATTAAGAAAAAATCGCAAAATATTAAATTTTTATCACATCTGTCGGAAACTTTACTGCTATAGCAGTACCCTTTTCCGAACTTTCTTCCACACGAACTTTACCATTGTGCAGTGCAACGATTTCCCACACCAAAGAAAGTCCCAATCCAACTCCGCCGTATTCTCTGCTTCGGGATTTATCCACACGAAAGAAGGGCTGAAAAATACTTTCTCTGTATTGTTCGGGGATGCCGTAGCCGGTATCCGCAACCGTAATAACAAGCTGATTGTCTTTGTGCATTACGGTAATATTCACTGTACCGTCAAAACGGTTGTAGCGTATAGCGTTTTCGGTCAGATTGTATAACAAACGGTAAATCAGCGTGTCACTGCCTGTCATAACAGCATCGCCCGTGCTTTCAAGTGTAACGTTGTTCTTCTCTGCAAGGGGCGCAAGGTCAGTGAAAATCTCTTCTACCATAGGACCTATCTCTATGCGGTCAGCACACGATACCGTGCGAAGCTCGCTCATTTCCAACAGGGTTTTTGTCATTTGTGTCATTCGTTCGGTCTGCTCACGCAACAATCGGAGGAACTCCGCCGTTTCAGGCGATACCTCGGGATGCTCTGCCGAAAAAAGTTCAAGCTGTGCCTGCATAAGCGAAAGCGGTGTGCGCAACTCATGTGCGGCGTTTCCCGTGAACTGTCGTTGAGCGGTAAATCCCTCATCAAGACGGTCAAGCATCAGATTGAACGACTTGACAAACTGTCTCAGTTCAGGCGGAACTTCTTCGGTTATCTTCATATCCGTCAAATTGTTAGGTTGAACCTTTTCAACCCGAGCGGTAAAAGTACGCAGAGGCTTCAGCGCATGCCCGCTTAAAAAATACGCAAGCACACCGCCTAACAATGTTGCCGCCGCCGTAATATACCAATTGGTAGCGATAAAGGATTCCTGTGCTCCGTTAATTACAATAGTCAATTCACGATCAAGCTTTTCGTGTTCGGGATCGAAAAAGTCAGGTTCTCCTTTGTCCGTATCACCGTAACCTGTAACATAAGAGCCTATGGAATCCATATAATGGCTGCCGGAATAGCCGATAAGAACATTCATAAAAATGCAGGTGGCTCCGATAAGAAGTGCAGTCATCAGAGTTATGCGCCATTGCAAGGATAGCTTTTTCATACTTTTTCTTCCTCCATAACATATCCTTCACCAATGCGATTGCGAATCGGGTCATAGCCGAGTGCCGCACGCAGTTTCTTTCGTAATGCAGAAATATGTACTCTTATTGAATTGCTGAAATTGTCAACACTGTTATCCCAAACATGGTCGAGCAGTTCTTCCTGACTGACGGGGCGACCTTGATTAAGAAGTAAATATTCAAGTATTCCGATTTCTTTTCGGGTAAGTGACAGCTCCTGACCGTCAGCAACGGCAACACGGCTTTGGTGTCAAAAGCAACCTTTCCACAGTTCAAAACAACATTGTTTTGTGTAAACCGCCGGCGAGTCAGACTGCGTATTCTTGCCTCAAGCTCCTCCAAATGAAAAGGCTTTGTCAGATAATCGTTTGCTCCGGCATCCAGTCCCTCCACCTTATCGGCAACCTCACAGCGTGCCGAAAGAATTAACACTCCGGTATCTCTGTCGGTTTGTCGCAGAGTTCGCAGTACCGTCATCCCGTCTGCACCGGGTAAATTCAGATCAAGTAAAACAAGATCGTACTTTTCTATTCCGAGCAACTCATTTGCTTTGTTTCCGTCATAACAAAAATCAACGCTGTATGCCAATCTTTTAAGGCTGCGAACAATTGTCTCGCACAGCGCACGCTCGTCTTCAATTACTAAAATACGCATAGAAACTCTCCTTGTTGTGTTTTCATATTTCTTTGATAATTTAATTATATCATTATATCGCTCAGGCATAAAGTTTTTGTTAAGTTTTCGTTCTTAACAGGGATTTTACATCCTCTGTGCTACAATAGGAGCACAAAAGAAAGGAGTGACCGAATTGACTCGAAAGAAAATAGCCGTATTTCAGATCGTACTGATTATCTGCGGAATTATGATGCTGTGTTACGGAGCTCTGCGTGGAGAGGCAGAAACCGTGTTAAGCAAGGCAATCCGGCTGTGTTTGGAGTGTGTGGGAATTGGATAACAAAGAACCGAAGAAAAAAAGAGGCGGTGTATCGCAGTTCCTCTCACGCTTTCGATGGCTTATTCAAGCAGGAGCAACTTTGCTGAGTAATATTCATCTGCCGAATTTATTGAAGGGCGGAATTTATCAAGGCAAAGGAAAGGCTGTTTGCGTTCCGGGACTGAATTGCTATTCCTGCCCTGCGGCATCGGGTGCATGCCCAATCGGCTCGTTTCAGGCTGTGGTGGGTTCGTCAAAATTCAGTTTTTCATATTATATCACAGGATTCCTCATATTGATAGGAGTTCTGCTCGGGCGTTTTATCTGCGGTTTTTTGTGTCCGTTCGGATGGCTTCAGGAACTGTTACATAAGATACCGACAAAAAAAGCTTTCCACTAAAAAGCTGAAGCCGCTGACATACATAAAATATGCAGTTTTGCTTTTTGCTGTAGGTTTGCTGCCAATGCTCATTACAAACGATGTGGGTATGGAGATCCTTTTTTCTGTAAGTATCTTTGTCCTCAAGGGGTACTCGAGGGGGCAATCCCTCTTTCCGCTGTCGATTCGGGAATCCGTGCCGCACTTGGTACGCTCTTTTCGTGGAAGCTGGGCATATTGATCGCAGTAATCGTACTGAGTGTGCTTTTCTACAGACCGTTCTGTAAGTGGCTGTGTCCTCTCGGTGCATTTTATGCATTGCTTAACAAGGTGTCACTTTTCGGAATGAAAGTAGACAAACACAAGTGCATTTCCTGTGGAAAATGTGCCAAAGTATGCAAGATGGATGTAGATGTAACCAAAACTCCCAACCATACCGAATGCATACGCTGCGGTAAGTGTATCCGTGCCTGTCCTGCCAAGGCGGTCAGCTTTCGCTACGGCTTTGGCAAAGGAAAAGAAAATGATTGTCCCGCTGAAAAAGCGGAAACAGCAAAACAAAAAATTGAAACAGAAATTGAAACAGAAAAGGAGTAAACACCATGAAAATAACAAAAATTTTAACCTTACTGACTGCCCTGATGATGTTGTTAAGCTTTGCCGCCTGTGGCACAGCCAAAGGCAATACGACGAATACTACTGCAAATAAGAAAAGCGAAACGGCTATGCTGACAGCTGTGAATCCGAAAACAAAAGACGAGGCCGCCGACCTGCATCAAAAACTGATGGCACAGGAAAATGCTATTCTTTCCGAAAACAGCGAACTTTGGGAAAAGGTATTTATTTCAGCCGATAAGGGTATGGCGATGATTGAGGACGGCGGAAACTACGGTGATTTTCTTCTGAAAACGATTGACGGTATCAAGGATCAGTTCAGTGCAGATGAGTTGAAGCTGCTTAATGAAGGCGCCGAAGAGATTAAGGAAATTGAAGGAAAGCTGACGCTTTTGGAACAAAAATTTCCCGGATGCGGAGAAAAACCGTCTGATGGAGATATGAGCGTTCCGGCGGAAAACGGTAAGCCCATCGAAAAGGATAATCTGAAGAAATTCCCGACATTTGACGGCAAGGATCTTGACGGAAACAAAGTTAAGAGCAGTACGCTTTTTGCAAAAAATACCGTTACTGTAGTAAACTTCTGGTTTACCACCTGCAATCCCTGCGTGGAAGAACTTGCCGACCTGGAAGCTCTGAATAAACAGCTTGCAAAAAAAGGCGGAGCAGTAGTCGGAATCAATTCATTTACACTTGACGGTGACAAAACGGCTATCTCTGACGCAAAGAATATTCTGGCAAAAAAGGGTGTGACCTACAAAAACATTTGGTTTGATTCAAAAAGTAAAGCCGGAGAATTCACATCCGGATTGTACTCCTACCCCACAACTTATGTTGTCGATAAAAACGGTAATATTGTGGGAGAGCCGATTGTCGGTGCAATAACCTCCGAAAAACAGTCCGAAAAGCTGCAAAAGTTGATTGATCAGGCAATTGCAAACAGCAAAAACTGATGTGTGCCTGTCCCGACAAAGTATCAATAATGCATATTTTCAGGTTCTGTAACAGATATTTTTGCAACCGAATTTTACATATAGATTTCAACAAATATGCCAATAATTAAGCCCATATAATTTTTCGTACAACAAAACCTCCTGCAACGGATTTTACTCTGTGCAGGAGGTTTATTCTTATTCCGAGATTTTATATTTCATCGTTGTATTTGTATAAAAATTTTACATAGCTGTAAAGCTGTTTATCATCACAATAAATTTGTATTCTGTTCAAGCATTAAAAAGGAGGCTCTTTCGAGCTCCTTACAGCAGTTGTTCTACCCTATTTTATTGTAGAGTTTGTTACTGTCAAAATGCAAATATCAAAACTGCCTATCTGTTATTTTACTTTTCATATTTGACTATATCAAAAAGAATTCAAACAAAATCAATAATGTGTATGTTGATATCATGGCTGATGAGATTAATACACAAAGAAATTTTTTTGGTCAATTCGGGTTTTACGAATACTATTGACGAAAAAATCACAATGTCGGCAACAAAAGGCTTTGCTGTAATAACTGCTCATATTAAATTCTTCTTGAATGTATTAGATTGATTTTTAGTGATTAAGTGTGTATAATGTATATTGGGAGGTATCTATGGGAAAACAAAATTATTTTTTCAGCGGAATTACGGACATACTGATTCTTGCCATTTTGTGTGAGCATGACAGTTATGTGTATGAAATTGTAAAATTCATAAAAGAAAAATCAAACGGATGCCTGTCCATATCTCAGAACACCGTTTACGCAGTCACCTACAAGCTTGTTAACGAAGGAAAAATCAGCGAATATTCAAAGCTTGTCGGCAAAAAGCGCACACGAATTTATTATCATATTGAGGACGAAGGTCGGGCATATTATGAAAACCTTTTGGAGAGCTTTCATAATGCTTACAGCGGTGTAGAGAGTATTTTAAATATTTTAAAAGAGGACAAGGGCAATGAACAATAAAGTTTGCAAGGAATATATTAGGGAAATAAAAACGGTTTTCCCTGTTAAAAGCAAGCAGGAACGGGAGTATATCAAGAATCTGAGCAATGATATTGCGGATTTTTGTGAGCAAGAGGGTATAACCTCTAAGGAAGAATTGTACAACAATTACGGAAGTCCGATTGATGTTGTTTCGCAATATTTTTCAGCAACGGGGATTCCCTATGTTGTCAAGAAAATAAGGGCAGGCAAATACATCAAAAGACTTATTGCGGTTGTACTTATTCTTGCACTCATATCAACTGTTACATACTGCATTGTTTTGCATGAAGACCATCAGATTACAAAAAGACAGGAAGCTGTTATAGCCGAAGATGTAATCGAATAGTATAAATTCCGTTCGGATTTTTTTAAAATTTACAGACCGATTTCAAATTTGATTTTGAAGTCGGTCTTTTTTGTATATACGCTTTTTACGCAATGAAAATACATATTCTGATTGTATTGTATCAATAGACATTGTAAAAAGCAATACTTATTAATATTTTCTTTATCTAAAAGTCATATATTCATATCTGCCAATGCTTGAATAACCATATGCAAACATAGCAAACAATATAAATACTGACCAAAATTTCAAGAATTTTATAGTCGTATCATATTTCGATGTTGTGTACATTTTGTTTAAGTCATCTAAATAAGCAACTATATTATTAATTAGAATAGATACAAGATCAAGGTCGCTAAACGAATCGGCTACGGTTACCGTGATGAAGACTTCTTTTTTACCTTGATTTGCTATCTTTCTATTCCGTCTGTCCGTTCACCATCCCACAAAAAATCGTGATGAACCGAAAAGCGACAGGTAAAAACCTGTCGTTTTTTCTGGCTCCCCCAACTGGGCTCGAACCAGTGACATCATGATTAACAGTCATGCGGTTTATTTTGAAAAAGTCAGTATTCATCGGTATTTTCGGGCTTTTAAAAACTGTGTCTGTAGTAAATCTGTAGTAACTGCTGAAATTAAAAAAATATTTACTTTTTCTAAAAATATTAAAAAAAGCGTTGACTTATCACTCAATGGGTGATATAATATAGTCAAGATAAAGAAAGGGGATATCGAAATGACAAGAACGGAAAATAAAGAAATCACAGTAAAAGATTGGTTCGCTAATAAGGTAGCAAATGAGCTTGGCAGGAACATCACAATGTGCTATGTCTTTGCAATTTTGAAAGAAACAGAAAAAGCCGTATATGCAATGCTTAATGTTGGATGCTATCAGCGCAAGACAATGTGGATTCCGAAGTCTGTTCTTGTTGAAGAAGATGTTCCCGAACAGTCAAATCACAAAGTAATCTATACAGATGATTACGACAGATCAGTTGAACTCTTCAACGACCATTGGTCAGATTTTGTTTAAAAAAGGAGCAAACACTATGAAAATCAGAACATTTAATGACTTCAAAAATCTTAAAGAAGGCACTTGGCTTGAAGATGCCAGCGGAATCAGCGAAGTAGTGACCGCTTACGGCGAGCGCAATTCTTGCATCGGTCTTGCCGAAGTGGTATTCAACGATGACGAAAGCGATGAATACACACTTGGCACGAAGAATCCGAATGTAACTTTTCACGATGTCAAAGGAGCTGAAATCATCTCTTGAACACCATATACATTGAAAAATCAGCCTACTCTTATCTTCGAGAGTGGGCAGACAAAGACCGACTGAAATGTTCCTTAGCCGAACCGTTTTTCCAAAAATGTGAAATACGAAAAAAAGATAATCCTGAATACGTGCTATATGTCGAATCAAAAGAGCTTCAAAGAAGATTTTCTCTGAAAATCAACAAAAAACTGTTCGCTAAAGGCGAGTTCTTTCCTACTCCCGAAGGTGTGAACGATTTTCAAATTCATTATAAACTTGCAGAAGAAGCTGAAATGAGCCAAGAACAGCTTAATCTAATGATGATCTTGATAACTTCGTATGTTCACACAAACGCTTTTCTGTGGTACGGAAATTTTCTTGACCGTGACAAGCGAGAATTTTCCGCTGTAGGAAAAAATCAAAAAGGCAACAAAACAATCGTGTTCAGACCTTTTCAGGACCAATTATATGCCGCATCAGTCGGTCACCACCGCAGCCCTGAAGGAGTGTTCCAAGTTCGCGGACACTTCCGCAGATATCAGACCGGTAAGGTCATTTGGATTGATGGCTTTATGAAAGGAGTTGATAAAGTTGACGATTAAAGAGGCAAGGCTCAACGCCGGATTAACTCAACAGCGAATGAGCGAAGTTTTTGAAATTCCAAAGCGAACAATTGAAAACTGGGAAACCGGCAAGCGAACCCCCCCTGCGTATGTCGAAAAACTTGTAATCCGTGACCTTGAAAGGATTGCAGAAGAAAATAACAGCAAATAACAAACTCCCCTCATCCACTTTTTACGGCCACTTTTTACGGCGGATGAGGGGAATATTTTTCTGCAATTATGTGTTTGTCAAGACATTAAGAATGTCCTTTAGGTTTTAATCAGCTGAGTGCCTTTTTTGCGTTGGCGATTTTGCTGTCTTTTGCTCGAATACCGTCATTGATAAGATGATAGATAGCATTGATTGTCTTCTCGCCGACAATGCCGTCAACCGTGACCTTACCTGCTCTCTGTGCCTCTTTTACAGCTTTCAGAGTACCGTCCCCGAAACCGTTTGAATTATCGACTTTCGTCTTGATGATACCCATATTGTAGAGTGTAATCAACTGCTTTTTGAATGCGAGTGTTGCTGTATTGTGTGCGCCGTATTTAATCATTTCCTCATTCTCCTTATTTGATGTTTTACCGCCAAGCTGTGCGGTTACTTCACTTGCAAGATTGCCGAGCCTGTTATAGAGCCAGTCACCTGGGCAGGATTTATTTGCAAACCACCTATGTACAGTCAAGACCATTTCGCCCGATTTCGGCGAATAATTCAGTGTCTTGTCCTCATTACCGAACCAAAGCAGTTTAGTTTTGCCGTTTCGCTTGCAGATGTCAACGCAGAGTGCAACGAGTTTGTTATAAACCTTGCTGTTCATGGTGTACGGAGCTACCGTGTCGCTTGCACATTCAATCGTAACAGCTCTCTGGTCATTCGCATTACTTGACGAACACCAAGAACGATTACCTTCATCAACACAAAGCAACACCCTGCCGTCATAGCCAATACCATAGTTACAGCTTGCCTCATTTTTCGTGTTCATAAAGATGTTGCCGAGGGTTTCGACACTGCACTGGCCTACTACGCAATGTGGAGTAATGCGGTCAATACTGTGTGTGCGTTTACCGCTGTGGTTTGGACTTAATTTTGTGTAATTAACAAGTTTTGAGTTACTCATAGTCATTCCTCACTTTCTGAATCTGTTTTCGTTTCGACAGTTGTCTTTAATCTCTTAACGATTGATACCAAAAATTTCGGCAATGGGATTCCGATTTCCGAAAGGTTTTCAAGGATTGAAATTAATTCGTTGATGATAAACCAAATCGTAACAATCATGCCGATACAGTAGTTAATTTGCAGGTCGATTCCGCAGTTGACAAGTGCCGAGCTGATGAGATAGTCGCAACAATACCGACCGCTACAGCTACGATATAGCCTACCTTTTTGATAATGCCTGTTACACCGACACGGCTGTTAAGCGTGTGACTGATGTATGCCTGTGCCATTCCTGTGATATAGTCGATAATCATTACCGCAATCATCACAGCAAACGGCACAAGCAAGATGTTAAGATATGCGACAATTGCTCCGCACGCAGTGGCAAATAACGCCTGTAAAATATTTTCTTTCATTGTTTACACCTCACTTTCGGCAGGCTCGTCAACGGTTGGATTGTCGCCCCAAACCGCCATGACGGCATTGTAGTATTCGTCAGAGAGAACCTTTCTCAACTGTTCTCTGCCTGATTCATCATTCATATAGGCATTGCGGATGTTTCCGCCTACCTGCATTTCTTCACCGTTAAAGGTCAAAAACTGCTGTCTGAGTACCGACACGCTGTCCTTTGTTAGCATATCAAGTGTGATTTTTTCTTTAAGTTCCATAATTTTTACCTCCGTTATTTAATTTTGTACAAGCAAATCACATTAATTTGCTCGCCGTCTGCGAATGTATATGCGGTCTTATCCTGAGTCGAAAACTGTAGCCAAGTGTTATTTTTCGGAATGGCAAATTTAAAGAGCTTGCCAAGGTTTGAAATACCGACACAAAAAACATTGTCCTCGGAAATACATTTGTACGGCAAATCAATCAGCGGACACATGCTATTGCCGGCAAGAGATACTGCGTTCATTTTGACCGTTGCACTGACGATTACGATGTCACCAATCGTCTTATATGTACAGCTTGCACATTTGATTTTATCGGTGACGGTTGAATATGGTGTGAGCTTTGATGTACCGCTCTCTATGTTCGCAGAGTCGTATTTGGTCGCAAGGAGCGAATCAACCTCAGGTGCAGTGTAAGATTTAGTCGGTGTGTCGCCAGACTTAGCAGTCGGAACATACAATAGACGACCACCGGCGCTCCGACTACGACCTCCAGTACTACCATTGAAAATCTGATAGAAACTGCCCGCATTAATGCCACTCTGCCAACCACCGCCAAATTGAGTAATACGGGTACCGTTCAAGTTTTGTGTAATATAGAGATAATCACCAACAGGCAATGCGGATGTGCCACCGATTTCTGAGGGCATCAGTAACCAATCATAATTCTCACTACCATAACCCATAGCTTTTATAAAGCCATTTGCATTTGGAAGCGTGAAACCAACGGGCTCATAATTATCAGAATGTTTCAATTCATTGAATACAAAGTCGTTTGCAACATAAGGTTGACCGCCTGCCATTGTTCCATCGCCCCAAATGTTGATACCTTGAACTTGCTTAGCGATATTACCCCACGGATTCTCAATACCTCGGTAGGAAACGGAAACTTTATCGTTTACATTGTAAGTTGTTTTCGTACCGCCTATTTCATTAATAGTTTCTTTTGCCTGACCTGTACTATTACCAAGGCCAACGGTTGAGCCCGTCAAACTTGAACAGTTGTATGACGCATTATTGGGAATATTCACAATACCCTGACCAATTCCTCTTTGCGAGTTCATTATGCCGAGTTCAATCATCATAAGAAGTTGATTTGCACTTACTGCCTCGATTGTTTCGAGGTGCCAGCCTGAACCACGGTTTTGTGCCATCTGCTCAAGGTTTACTTTAGTTCCGATTCCTTTTCTTAAGCCACTAATAGGCTTTTTACCTGCAACTGAACAAAGCAAATCACCGTCCTCATAAACGATAGACTCATCAATATTATCGTTGACATAAGCTTTAGCAGAGACATCAAACATACTGCCTTCATCAGCCGAAAAAAGTATGTAGTCAATCTCGTTACCGTTTTCGTCATAGAATGCTGGATGCAGTTTGAACCCTGTTTTTGGCTTTGAGCTTACATAGTAGTTCGCCTTCCGTAGATGATAGCCGATTCCTGAATCGGTGTTTTTTTCCAATTTTAGCGGAATGACCTTATAGTAAAATGCAGGCTGATAGACCATGACCTGACCGTTTGAGCCGTCCTCGGCATAATTTTCGTCACCGTAGTATGCCGTGATTGTGCCGTCATCCAAAACATTACATCTTTTTCTTCCGCCATACATTTCAAATTTATTAAAATCTGCTCCCTGAGAGAGATTGACCGCTCCTGCAAGCCGAGTAAAAGTCTTATTCTCATAATCAACGCAAAGTCCTACTATGTCATCATCTGTATAGCCAATGTATGCCTTAACATCGTCAACATCTGCCTTGTCTGCTTTGTTGCAAAGCAATTTATCAGTTTCAGTCTTATCGGCTTTTGCAAGAAGAGCATTGTAAACCGTACCGCTCGTGAGATAGCACGGGCTGTTATTTTTGGGTTCGCTGTCAAACGGCATTGAATTGAGCTTTTGGGCAAGTTTTTGGTCTGTTTTTTCCTTCGTATATGCGTCCGTAATTCCGTAGCCTGCGAGTGTAGTTGACTTATCGGCTTTTTTCGCAAGACTATTATTCACATCAGCTATGTTAGCTTTATTATTCAGCGTTGTCTCAGTGCTTTGCAAACGGGAATTAATCAAATCAATGTCGCTTTTGTTTGCTTTTTTCGTAAGATTTGTGTCGACTGTATCAAGCCTTGCTCCAAGTGAATTTTGACCGCCTCTTGCTGTGGCAACCTCTCTACAGATTTCAGCGGTCGTGCCAGCGCTGTCTTTAATGATCATGCTCTTGTCAAGAAGACTTGGAGTCACTTTAACTTTTAAAGCGAGCGGTGTATTCAACACCTGCGTTTCGCCGTTTGCAATTTTGATTTCAATCGCCAAAAAGCCTGACATAGACTTGAAATTTTCGAGTGGAACGGTAATAACATCCGCTGCGCTATTTATCGTGCAAGCAACTGAATCCGAAATTAAATATCCATCAGTTGCAAAAGTCGCAGTTACTGTGCAATCTGCAAAGGTCATTTTTTCACCGCTTGCCGTTAAAGTAACATCAAGATAGCGAACCGCTTTATCATTTACATTTGCAATTGCAACAACATTCGGTGCGTTGCGGTCATTTACATCAATTGTAATTGATTTATGTTTCATACTAATTGCCATTATTTTTTAAACCTCCTTTGAATTTTTAATAAATCAGACATTGACATTTCCAAATCGCCGATTGTGATTTCTTTATATTTCTGCGATACGCTGTCGTAGACTGTTTTTGAAATTCTTCGGCTGAAATTCGTGCCGTCCGGCATCACTATCGTCACTTCGTCGTAGAGTTTGATTGCATTCATTTTTGTGAGCTCGTTTTCAAAAGTTACTTTTATGCTCAGCGATTCCGCTGTTTGTTCAGTCGAATAATTGTAGTCAGCAACCGCATTTCGCAAGGCATCTCTGACTTCTTCGTAGTTTTCGCCTGTGCTCTTATTTAAAGTGAATTTTTTGATTTTGCTTGTGCAATCATACAAATATGTGTTTTTAATGCTCCGTTTTAAACCTGTTTCATACGGTTCAAAGCTTGACACGACCACTTCGTCTTTATCCGTAGTGCCGCACCTTGCATAAGGCATCACATGTGTGTAGTAGTTGCCGATTTCAGCAGATTGTTTAAAATCTGACACATTAGCGCCGAAAGCAATCCGATAGCCGCTTTTCGCTCCTGCTACACTGCTTTTATCGAAACAGACATCAAAATTATTGAAATATAGAAAACCGTCAAACTGGCGAATTAGTCCTTCGTCATCGTCTTTGAAAATATCCTCAAACTTTACCGCCTGTGAATAGCCTAAGTAGATTCTTTTCTTTGCTGTGATTGATGAGCTGAAGCTAAACCACTTGTATGGAGCTTCAGTGAACCACATATATAAGGCTTTCCGCTTTGGCTGTAATCGCACATGAAATGGTCAATAAGCTCTTTCGGTGTGCCATACATTGAACCGTCTGTCGCACGAGGGATTGTTCCGTTTTGGAAAAACATTCTTGAAACATGTTCACCCGAAACGGTCAAGTCGCCGTTCTTATCAACTTCAATTTTGGTCGCATAGAAGATTTGCGGTTCGGTCACATTGTTGACCTTAGCCTTAATAAATGAGGTTATTTTGATTTTTGAAACGAGCTTGTCCGTGCTTTTAATCTTTGCGCTAAAGCTGTATGTGCCGTTTTCTTCCATTGTGGTCAAAAACTCGGTGCATTCATTCAAGAACCCGAAGCCGTTTGATTCCAACAAGGCGGTTGGATTCTTATAATAATCCGCTGTTTCGTATAAAATCGGTTGCATTTCTCATAGCCTCCTCCAGTTCGGTTTTATTTCAACATCAGTAAAAGTGTTTGCGTTCTTTCCTGAAATTTTAATCTTGTTCCACCCCGGTGTAAGTTTCGGAAATTCTGTGCAGATGATACAGTTATTTGCTAATGTTTTACCGTCATCAAAAGAGGCGGTCTGTTCTTCTGAATTGAGTTCTATGTAATCCTTATCCGAGGATGTCTTTACCGTCAGGGTTTGACCGTCATTAACGGTCAGTATCAGCGGCGTTATTTTTGCCCCTGAATTAATGATTTTAATAAAAGGTTCAGCGGCATAGCTTTCAGGGTTGAAAAGCTCAATTTCAGCAGTTTGAGTTGAAGTTGATTTTACTTTTATTGTTTCCTGTCCTAAATCGCTATACCAGAACGGCACTCGGCTGAAATTTATTGTCGTTGACAAGCAAAGGGGGGCAATCTCTTCTATTGGCTCAACCCCTGTGCAAATTGCTTTGCTGAAATAGCCGGGGTTGTATGTGTCTCTGAAAATTTTATATTCACCGTCCCAAACGGTAAGCCATTCGGCGAATGCTCTTACAAGCTCTGCGTTATTTTCGTTTGGGACGATGTACGGATAACTGTTGACCTCAATCTGCATTTCAACATTATCGAAAACACCATTGTCGGAAATCACTCCGCCGTTTTTTCCATAAACAGAGATAAAATCAAAACTGCGTTTCGCTATCTGATATTTGGGAGTGCTTGCTATAAAGAAGCCTAATGTTCGCAAATCAATGCCGTTGTATGTAAAACTATGCCTCATTTTCAGCCTCCCAACCTTGACGCTTCGCCGTCAAGGGTTTCAACAATTGCCGCTGAAACACGACGGTTAAAATCGTCAACATCCATGTCATTATTAATTACCACATCGCCTGTAAATTTAATCTCAATCGTAGGTGAATTTGTAACAGTTTTTGACATTTGACCGTTTACCGTCGCATTTTGGCTTTGCGTGCGAATGTCTGCAAATTTATTGTTAATTGCTCCGATTGGATCACCTTCAACAGCTGACAAGGCTCTTGAAGTTAAAGACCTTACTGTTTTTTGCGTTTCGACAATTTCATCGGCGATTCCAAGACGATAGCCCTCGCCGAAGTAAGCTCCAAGTTTTCTCGTCTTTTTTGATGGTGAGTGTGAATCCTGTGCATTTGCAAGAGAAATAAGACCTGTCTCTGCGAGTTGTCTCGCCTGCCTATTCATTTCCGCATGGAGACTTCCTGTAGGTCCGCCCTCGCTCAAGCCTTTAATATAGCCCTGAGTAAATTCCTTACCTTTTTGATAGCCTTTGCCGTAACTTCCCGAAAGACTATCTTCGGTTTCATTAAGAACCTTTTTGCCTGAATCATCAACTTTTTTAAGAGCCTCTTCGTCTTTCATACCGTTGCTGACGCCCTCGGTGCCGTTTTTACCGGCAGCGGTGCCGTTGCCTTCAAGTTTGTTAAGTTCACTGGTTGCTCTATCTACAAGCTCGTGTGCGTTATCAACCATTTTTTGAGTAACGCCCGGTTGATTTTCGTCCATTGCGGTTTTCAAAAGTTCGTAGTTTGCGGTAAAGTTTGCAAGCTGGTTTTCAAGGCTTTCTCTTGAACCTGTTTCGGCATCAATAAAACCGTTTTTGATTTTCTGCTGTTGCGCATTGATTTCGTCAGCTTTGCCCGTAGCGATTGCGGCAACCGTGCCGTACATATCATTGTACTTAGCGAGCTCGATTTCTGCTCTTTCCTGCAATTCTTCGGCTTCTTCGACTTGGTCTTTTGTTATGCCTTCAACACCGTCCTTGTATGCCAACCTTAGATTCTCAGCATTTGTCCTAAAATCATTGACCTGCTGTTCGAGAGCATCTTTGTTGCCGGTGGTGTAAGTGATTAAATTATTTGACAAGTCCGACATTGCGGCTTTAATTTCTTTTGTGTTACCTTTAGCATTTGCCGCTGTGAGATTTTCATAATTTTGGATTGTGGTGTTATAATCAACTACTTTTTTCTGATATTCCTTATACTTGCCATCTGCTTTGTCAAACTCTATTTGTTTAGCCTTTAAATTGTTTTTGGCTTCATTTTGCGCCTCGCTGTAAGCTCTTCCGACGGATTTTGATAAATCTTCAAAATGTTTATACATATTTTCGCCGTTTTGAAAATCTTTGAGTATTTCTTGGTAATACTGCTGAGATATTTTGCCGTTTTCAAAGCCCCAGCCTGCATATTTCAAAGCCGTTTGACCTGGCGAAAGTCCAGTGACACTCATTTGTGTAACTTTTGCCTTAGCTAAATCTACATCTTTTTGTGCGTTTTTTTTTGCTACATAACCATTTGTAACATCATTTTTTGCGCTTTTTAAGCTGATACAGCAGTTTGATAGGGCTCTTCAAGCGCAGACAACATAGCAAGGGCTTTCTTTGATTCAAGGGCATCATCCATTGAGCCTTTAAGGTCTTTATAAGACTGAATAACATTGCCGTTCCAAGTGATTTCATCGCCTGTAACTCGGTCAATTCATTGGTAATAAATTTTGCTCTGTCCTCGTAGCCTTTTTTGACTTTTCCGTTTTGGTCTACAATACCTTGCAATTCGCCCCACAAATCGTCATAATATTGAAATTCATTTTCAACCTCTGATGCCGCATCTTTCTTACTCTGCACATATTCATCGTTGGCATCTTTAAGCTCTTTGATTTCTTCTTTTGCTTTTTCCTGAGCTTCGTTAAGTTCTTCTTGGGATTGTTTTGCACTGTCGTTAGCCTCTGAAAATGCCCAAATTTCGCCTATAGCACCAACAACTAAACCTGCAACTAATCCCCACAAATTTGCTTTTTGAGCAGTGTTAAGCCCCTCTTGTGAGATTTTAGCGGCATCTGTTGCCGCTTTCAAAGACTTGTAAGCTCCCCACAGATTTTTGATTTCTGTAACTATTTTAGTGGCCTTTTTACCCGACCAAATAGCAGTAGTTAAAACACCAATCTGTTTTAGCGTCGGAATAATATCATCTGTATGCTTGCTCGCAAATTTACAAAGTTTTTTTACCTCGGGGAATAATGATTTGCCAATAGGATTAATAACATCAGTTTGTACCGTTCTGCCAAGACTTTCCCAGTCAGCTTCAACATCGTCGTACTTGATGTCCTTAATTTTTGCATGGTGTTTTTGGTCTTGTCGGCAGAGCATTAACTTTCATCAGAGCTTTTACGCCGTCAATGCCCAAATCTTCCCACATCGTGCCAAAGAGGTCTACACCTGCCTGATTTTGCTTAACCTTGTCATCCATCTCAAACAGAGCTTTTAAGACCTCTGATGTTGCTGATTTTGCACTGTCTCCGCCTTTTGCAAATCTTGCCTGCAAATCCTCAATACTGCCTTTTGTACCTTTTCCCGCAGATTCGAGGTTTGCAAGATTTTCTTTCGCTGTTTTTAAAGCTTCAGAATACTCTGCGATTTTGTCGGCATTTTTTTGCTTTGTTAATTCACTCGTTGAATCATTAAAGCCTTTTTGCTCCTCTTTTGCATAGTAAAGATTTTTTTCGAGCTTTGCGACTTCGTCCTTGGCTTTTTGAATGTCCTCAGCCGAGCTTTTGCGCCATAGCCGAGAAGAGCAAATCCCTCTTGCGTACTTGAGGCGGTATCCTTAGAGCGGATGCCAAATTCTTTCATCGCATCGCCGAGCTTGTCGATACTGAAAGTACCTGCTTTAGAGCCATTTTCAAGCGAATTAAAAAATTCATTTGCATCATAGCCGAGTTGCTTATAATGTACGGAGTATTCATTGATTGTATCGAGCAAATCGCCGTTTTTGTTAAGGCCTTTTTGACTGCCCTGAGCAATAAGGTTAAACGCTTCATCGCCCGTTACGCCAAACTGCTCCATAAGCATGTTGACCGCTCTCAATGTTTCGACAAAATCATAATCGTATGTATCTCTCAATGTAAAGAGATTTTCGGTCATATCTTTAAGCTTACTTGGATTGGTCTCGTTCGTTGTCTGCTTAATTAAAGCAAGGACATTTGCAACTTCTTCCTGAGATTCGCCGAAATTTCCTGTGTAAACATCTTCAAGGACATTTTTGTACTTTGCCATCTCCTCGGCGGTCAAGCTGCTTGTGCCTGCAAAGAGTTTAGCGCCTTTTGTTCGCCGTTTGCGCTTACAATTGCGCCTGTAACAGCTCCGCCAATTGCCGTTGCTGTAGCAGTAGCTTCTTTTAATGCACCACCAACAGCAGATTTAAGGTTGTCGGCTGAGGATTTAACCTCATCCATTTCTTTCTTGACCTTGGATAAATCAGTTTTATTCGACTTATTTTCAAGGTTTTCAACCCCATTGGCGACTTTATCAAATTCGTCTCTTGTCTTGTCGAGTTGTTCGTTAAAGGAGTTGAGTTTGCTTTTGGTTTTTTCAACTTCACGCTGATAAGCTCTATACTGTTCGGTTGAGATTTCGCCGTTTTTTGCCTGTTCTTCAACCTGATCCTGTACATCAAGTAATTGATTAAGAGCAGACCGACTCTTATCAATCTGCTCTTTCAATACTTCTTGTTTTTGAGCGAGCAGAACGGTGTTTTCAGGGTCAAATTTTAACTGCTTATTAATCGCAGTCAGTTCTCTCTGCAAGCTCGAGGATGAGGACTGCACAGCTTTTAAAGATTTCTGCAAGTCTATCGTATCGCCTGCAATCTTAACGGTAATACCTTTAATTGTAGATGCCATATCTGTCCTCCAATTTCCTATATCGGTTCATAAACTCACTGTACTGCTCTTCCGAGATTTCTTTACTTTCAAATCTTTCCGTTACGAAAGGCAATACAGATTTCATTTTCTGATATTTTTCTTCATCCTCATGGATATTTTTATTATTTCGCAATGCAAAATAGGTTTCGGTATAATCCAACACAAAACCTATTGTAAATCTTTGTAAATCGGCGACAGTCAGACCACACCTGACGCATAAGATAAGACCTCTTTTGCCGTCAGGAAAGTTTTAAATCCGTTTAGGTCGCTGTCGCTGTCACTTTTGGGCTGTCGCTTTTTAAACTGTCAATAATAAGGCTGATGATTGTATCTGTTGCCGAAACAGCGTCCTTAATGCTGATTTCTTTCGCCCAAGTCTTAAAGTTGGGAATTGTATCGTCTGCCGTCTTTGCCGCTGCCCATAAAAGCTTTACAGCAGAGCCAAATTTAACATCATTGAGGTTCTTAACGAGAATACGGTCGGCATCACGCAAAAAGCTGTGACCTTTGAATGTGTCCTCGTAGATGAGCATTGTGTAAGCCGTAACCTCAACCTCAACATTTTTATCGTTAATAACAACTGTGTCTTTCATTAGCTCTTAGCCGCCTTTGTAGTGTCTGATGAGGCCTGATCTGTAGGAACTGCCGATTTTGCAGCCTTTACAGCCTTTACAGTAGGAGTTACAACATTTTCCGGCAGAGTGTCGGCATAAGATGTATAGCGTACAAAATCATTGTCAGGGCGTGGTTTTGCTGTGACTGTAAAGGTCGGGAACTGTGGATCGAAATTGCCTTCCGATGTTTTGTCATTTCTGGTCGCTCTTGCAGCTGTGCAGTCGAAATAAGTGTCAATCTCGTAAAGCTTGTCACCTTTGTATGTTTCCTTGGCAACAAGAAGAGCGAATCTCGGCATCACTTTGATACCGCCCTTCTCAATAATACCGCCTTCTGTGGCTTCATCGTTACCGAACCAATCTTTTTCGATGTTGTCGACTGCTGAAATAAGCTCAAGACTGATTGTATAGCCGCCGTTCGCACTTGCTACAATAATAGGCAAGCCGTCAGCGTAGATCGTGTTCGAATCGCCGATGGGCTCTGCACCGATACTTCTGCCGCCTGCTTCATCGGATTTAAACCAAATCGGTGTTCCGTATGTAATTTCGCCTGCGCTGCTTTCTGTAAGTACGGCATAACCAACTTTTCTGATAGTTTTGTTCATTAATAAGCACTCCTTATGTTTTTAGATTCTTTTAATTCCGCTCAAATCACCGCCACCAAAAGCTTCCGATGATTTAATGAGCATTTTTATTCCGCTTTCAAATTCGCCGTGAATTTTTTCTGTTGCCGAAGCAATATGCACCTTTGGCTGTACCGTTCCGCCTTTTTTACCTCTCTTTTTACGAGCTTTTTCAAGAAGATGTGTAAGCCGATACTCAGGTTTAGCGGCATAAACCGTTTTTTCATAAAACCTGAATGTTTCATTCGTGATTTTCACTCTGAATGATTTGCGATATTTTTTTCTTCTGCCGACAGGTGCATTTTTCTTGATTTCGTTTTTAAGTTCTTCGGCTTTTTCATCAACCAACAATCTTACGCCCATTTGCACATCAGCCGAATAGGTTGCAAGCTCTTTCGATAGGGCGTCTCCGAGGCGGTCGATGCCGACTTTTTTGTAATCACTCATCAAAAGTCACACTCAAATTGTAATAACTCACACAAAGTTTATTCGTTATGTCCCACGCTCGGTTCGGCTTTTTCCAACCTAAGCCGTTTTCGTTGAGCCACTCCTCAAACTTCGTCTCGCTCTTGTGGTCATCTCTTGCGGTGTAGAGTTCTATGATGATTTTTGCAGTTTTCCAAAGGCATTTACCGTCTGCGTAAATGCCTGTTTCCTCGTCTTTAAAGTAAACAAGATATGGAGCAGGGGTTGACTTGTTGTAATCTGCCTCCACACACTTAAAACCACAAGACTTTATGAGTTCAACAAATTCATCGTAGTTTTTAAAAAACATCTGCACCACCCTCATACAGTCCCCTCTGCGACAGGCTCAAGATTGAGCAAGGGGGATTTTTGCTTTTATCGTGCTGTATTTGCTCAATCTTGAACCTTGTGCCGTCAATGATGACCGCCATATCCGTTCTCAAGGTTTCATCTTTGTGGATATGGATAACCTTTGACAGTTCAATATCGTTCTGCTTTGCTCCGTAAAACCGAGTTACTCCAATTTTTTCGTTGCCAAAACGATACTTTTTCAAACTGTCGGTGATGATGTCATCGTTTTCATCCGTTTCATAGATTTTTGCAACACCGTCATTAAAGGTTAAAAAATCAATGTTATTCTTCGGTATCATATATTCGCACCTCATATTCCTGCCTTAATTTCAGAATTTCGCTTTCAAAACTATGGTCGAACATTTCAACAGCATTTGAGTATGCGTATCTACAATAGTCAAACAACAAACTTCTGGCCCTTGTCGGTCGTTCAAAGTCCTCATCAGTAAGCAGAGGGTTATAATCGCGGAGATGCTGTTTTCCATTGGCTATAATTAACTCAATTTTTGACTTTGTGCCTTCATCTGTTTCAATGTGTTCGCGATCAAAATCGAGCATATTAACTACATCGTTCATAATTCCCATTGTTCAACACCTCCGCGATAAATTAAACTGTCGTTGTCTGATTGAGAGTTACCTTGATTTCAGCAGGATTGAGCGCTGAAATATCGAGCTTAAGAAAATCGTTTGTGTGAAGCGAAAAGCCTGTTGCATAAGCTTTAACGAGGTAAACTCTGTTATCTTCAAGAAACTGGTACTGGTCAGAGTAATCAAGCTTACCTTCCTTGCCTGTTGAGAGGCAGGCTTTATATCTTGAAAGCTGACCAATAACGGCAGTACCTTCTGTAACCATTTCTGACGGATAAACATTCGTCGGGAAGGGGAAGAGGTTGTTTTTATACGAGCCGTCGGTTGCAAGCACCGTAGTCGCAGGAATAATCTTTGTGAGATAGTCCACAGGATTAACGATGAGGTCAACCGATGTGATGTTGTTTGTCTTACCGCCCTTGCCTTTTGCGAGCTTTGCAACAACATCCATATACGACTTCACATCAAGGCTTGTGAGCTTTGTTGCTGTCTTTTCTGTGTAAGCGTTTGCCTTTACTGCTCCTTCCGGATCTTTGAGCATACCGATAGGTTTGCCGTTACCGTCGCCGTTGATGAAGCCGTCCTCAAGCGCGTATGCAAGTGCATCGGCGAGGATTCTGCGGACATATGCGTCGATGTATGTAGCACCGAGGTCAAGCATATCTTTTGGAACCGGAACAAAGGCGCTTACCTTTGATGTTGAGAAGTCCTTTTCCTGAATTGTGCCTGCAAGCTCCTGTGTGATTTTGGAATTTAGTGCGCCCCACGCGGCAAGCTGTTTTGTGTCTGTGGCAAAGATTGCCTTAACAGAGCCGTAGGTGTTTTCGATGCCGATTGCATCGAGAAGCGGATGCGTGCTTGTGATGTCATCAAGCACAGAATCAAGAATTGTCTGGGGAATTGTAACATCAAGACCAGTGAGAGCCTGCTTAACATCGGCAGATTTTGCCGCTGTGACAAAATTGTTATAGAACTTCTGCTCTGCCGATGTAAGCTGTCTGAATCCTCTCTTTGCAAGGATTGTGTTATCGGCAGTTTCGCCGATTTCCTGTGCAACGGAAATAATTGACTGCTGAATGCTCTCCGCATACTCGTTGAGAGCGTTTGTCATCTTTGTTTCGTCTTTTGATTCAAAAGCGTCTTTAAAATTCTGTGCAAACTGTGCTTTTGCGTTTGCAAGTAAATCAAGATTTTTCATTTTTTCATCTTCCTTTACAAATAATTTTTGGTTTTAAAAAGTTCTTCAAAAAATTCAAAGCTATCCTTTTCTTTCGGTTCAGCCTGTGGTTCGGGCGGTGTCTGCGGTTCAGGCTTTGTTCCGAGCATTTTTAAAAGCTCTGCCGCTGCCTGTTTTGCTTTTGGATTTTTCTTCTGCTGTGCATCGTTAACGATTTCTTTTGATTCCGTTAAATCGACAGGATCAACGATTTCATCACACAAACCAAGGTCAAAAGCCTCTTGTGCAGTCAGAAATGTTTCAGCATCGAGCAACGGTTCAAGCTTTTCTCTTGTAAGCTTTTCGCCTGCGTGAACAAGATAAGAGTTTGTGCTTGCCGTGCTGATTTTTTCAAGCTGTTCAGCGTAATCTCTATGTTCTTTCGCATTTCCGTAACAGCCTCCGACCGCATGATGAATCATCATGGTTGTGTTTGATGGCATTACAATCTTGTCAGCCGCCATTGCGACAACAGAGGCGATTGAACAAGCCATACCGTCAATGTATGCAGTGACGGGCACACTCTGCCGTTTGAGCAGGTTGTAAATAGTTACACCTTCATTAACAAATCCGCCCACGGAATTGATGTAGATTTCAATGCCTTCAATTTCACCTGCTTTTTCAATCGCCTTGCGAATATATTCGGCGCTCGTAGTTGAGCCGTAATAATATCCCCAGCAATCCAGATAGCCCGGCTCAATTTCGCCGTAAATATAAATTTGCAAAACATTCTGATTTTCTGCAATCTGTTTGATGTTGTAGTTTCTGTCTTTCATTTATTCACCACCTTTCAATGCATTTTCCGCTGTTTGATAATTTTTCGTGATATAGTAATCGTTCGCCCATTTTTCAGGGCAAGGGAGCATGTTGCAATATTTTTGAGCTTTCGCAGGAGTTAAAACACCGCTTGCGATTGACTTGTCAAGGTTGTTCGCCTGACTTACGGCATCAATGTGCCTTACCGCTGTTGTGTCAATCAACAGATAGTTGCCTTTGTTAAATTCAGCACCGCCGAATCTCTTTTTGGTGATTTCCTGTTCAAACATATTTGCAATCGGATCAATCGCATTTCCAATAGCACAATCCAGCGCATCAGACAATTGCGAGGCTTCGCCGCTCAAAATTGCCGGCGGAATGTGCAAAGCGTTTCCGACAATCGTGTACGCCTCAGCTTTTAACTTCTGGATATCGTTAATCTCGCTGTTTGTAGTCTTTCCGGCATCGGTTGAGGGTTCTGAATATTTCATACCCTTAAAAATTGGCATAACAGCGTTTTTGTTTGAGTAAAATGATTTAAACTGCTTTGACAGCACTTTGTTGTAGGTTTCGGCAAAATTTTCATCGCCAAAGCTGTAATTTTCAAGTTCCAAAATGCCTTTATGTCCGACCGCTTTGTTATATCTTTCCTGAGCCGATAACATTAACTGCTCATATGTATTGCACATATCAGATAACAAGCCGTTCAAAGCAAAGTTATTATATCTGAGATAAATTACTTCACTTTCAAAAAAAAGTTCGCTGATATGTAAAATTTCGGCAAGTAATACCGCTGAAAGAATCATCAATCAATGCGTGTTCTGTTCTCGAAAAACTGTCCGCAATTAAAAGCTGATTATCAGCGGATTCGACAATTAAAAGCTCGTTGTCAAAAATCAACTTTGCAACAGCCTGCGTAAAAAATTCGATTTTGGTTTGATGCTTATTCGGCGAATAGTTCCAAAGATAATATTCAGCTTTGCGACTTTCTCGGTTATTGCTTACCGTCACAAATTCGCACTTTGCCAAACTTCGAGCAATAAAATCAATCGCCGTAAATAAGGCGAGTTCCGTCAGGTGAAACCTCTGTTCATCAACTGTTGAGCCGTCCTCATTAAATTCCGCTGCAACGGCATCTTTTCTAAAAAGATTTTTCACCCAGTTTATTACTTTCATTTTTTCACCTGCCTTTTAAAATACAATTGCTAAAATACAATTGCATTAAAACAATTTTTGAGTTTGTCAACCGTCATCGGCTGATTTTGTTTCAACAAATCAAGCTGTGTATATGCGGCAACAAATGCCATAAATCCATCTGTTTTTCGTGATTTCGGCTCAATCTTGCCATAGATAATATTGCCGTTTTTATCCTCAACGGCAGAAGTATTGTTTGTGTACCAGCGCATAAGTGCCGAATCACCCCAAACAATACGGTGATTTGCAAAATCAGAGGCAATCAGAGGAGCTACAAGCATTTTATCCGAAGGTCTTACAAGTTTAAGGTTATTTCGTCCTTTACAATCACATTCAAAACCTAACTGCATTAACGGCTCTTTGAGTAATGTATAACGGTAACTGTCCAATGCTCCACCAATGATGTTGTAATGCTTTTTTTGCTCTCTCAACCAATCGGATACAATTTTGGGAGGTATCTCCGCCCCGTCAACCCTTTGTAAATCCGGCTGTTGAGCATACGGAAAACTAATCCTGCCCAAGTCCGCTGATTGCGAACAATACCACGAAAACGGCTTCCATACGATTTCACCGTCAATTAAGAACATTAAACCTATTCCCAAAAAGTCGGTCGTTTTCGTATAGTCAATACCAAAAACACACGGTTTACCTTCTAAATCGGGCAGAGGTCTGTTCGTGGCTTTGATGTTTTCCCACGAGGTTACAGGATTTGCTTCCGTTCCCTGTGGGCGGTTCATTCTTTTCGTCATGAATGAAGAGTTATTATTCGGATCAATTTTCCAATTTTCATATTCCTTCCGAAGCTCTCGGAGTAAATTTGGAAAATACTGCAAGCTTGGATTTGCTTTGTACCAATTTTGCTCGTCATGAACCTCTTTGTCATCGTTCAAACGGCAAATAAAATAAAGCGTGCCGTTATCGGGCGCATCGCCGTTCAAGACTTCAAGTCTCGTGCAAATTCTTGGTCAAGCGGACCGTCTCTCACATATCCCATTGTTGTGGTTGTCGTAGTTCTCGGGAGTGGCTTTTTTCCTAAACCGGTGACAAACACGTCAATAAGCTTGTAATTTTCATATGCGTGTTTTTCATCAAAATCGACCTTGCCCGGTCTTCCTCCGTCTTTCGTTTTGCTGTTCGATGTTCTGTATCTGATTGTTGAATTTGTTTTTATATTTACAATTTCGGTTTTATTCCACTTAAAATGCCGCTGCATTTTGGTCGAATTGTTTTCCAAAATTTCGTAAATGTCGTTAAAGCTTGTTTTTGCTTGTTCTTCCGAAGTCGCACAAATATCAATGTCGTAGTTTTTTACACCGTTTACCGGCGTTATAAGTGCAAAATCCTCAAAAGCTAAATAGCCGTTTTTGCCTGAACCTCTTCCGACAATAAGTACAAGGTCGGGAAATCTTAAAACACCGGGAGCTGAGTATGTGCAATTGTGCAACGCAAAACAAAACTTTTCCCACTCAAAAAGCTCGTAAGAAAAATATTTCTGCAAAGATAAATACTTTTCAAGCTGTTTTTCATCGACGTAAATTTCCTCGTTTTTAAAGACATTTTCGACAAACTTAATTAGCTGAATTTGTTCACGGCATACACTATATTTACCGCTTTTAACAAGGGCTATGTACTCATCTATGACTTTACAGTTCGTCATCAGATTCACTCTCAACTTTGTCAATCGACAACCCCATTTGTGAGAGAATCGCTAAGCGCTGTTTGTTGTACATTACTGCATTTTTTACCGAGGGGTTGTCCTTAATATACTCTTTACCTGTGGCACTGATAGCTTTGTATGTCAGGCCATTTTTGCGGATGTCAATTTGCATTTTACGCTCAAGCTTCGTGCAAAAAATATAGCTGTCGATTAAATCTCTATAGACTTCAATGTTTGCACCTTTCAAGGTCAGTTGTTCGATTAAGCTGTCTTTGATTTCTGCAATTTTAATTTGTGCCATTTATGCTGCTCCTCTCTCAAAAATTTCTCGCGCACGCACACGAAACCAAACTGTCGTGCCTTTATACCGTTATCCATTGACCTCAGAATTTTTCGATTTTTTACCCGGGGGTATGTTTTTTGATTACCACCGTTCAGCAAACTCATCTTTTAATTTTTTCGATTCGTACTTGTGATGTTCTTTGTAATGACAGTCCTTGCAAAGGCACTCAAGGTTGTTGATGTCAAGAGCAAGGTCAGGCCTTGCTTTGAGATACAGCTTGTGATGTACCGCCTCGCAAGGGCTGTACTTACCCACAGCACGACAGCGTTCGCATTCGTAATGTTCTTTTGCTTTTTTGGCGTCTCGAACTCTTTGCCAATCAGCTGTTAAATAAAATCTATATGCCTTACCCTCACGGATTTGGCGGACAATCCAGTCTGTTGTTACTTTTCGTTTTATCATTACAATTTAATTTTACAACAGGTTTAATCGCTTCTACTGACATCTTTCTTTGTGCAATATGTACAAATGTTAAGCCCACGAAGGTTTGCACAAAGCAATCGTGCCTCTTTGAGCCAGCGGAACACCGTGCGTTCGTCTGTATAGTTATTGACAGCAAACTTGGTCACTCTCAAATTTATTTCACCTTTGTGCAACGGTTTTGTTGGTGCAACAAAGTACACAGCGCTGACAGCTTGACAGATGTAGTTTTTACCGCTGCTTGTTAAAGTATTGAGCGTGTCTATCACAGCAAGCAGGTCAAGTTGTAGCGCTCGGTGCATTGTCTCATCGGCAACGACTTGTGCTTTGTTTGGATAGCCAAGCGAGGCATAAAGTCTAAACTGTGCAATTGTATAGTCTCTCGTCGAATCTCTCAAATTTTTGCACCTCCGAATTTCTTATGCTTGTGAGCATTGGCCAAATATGTAAAGTGAAAAGTCGCACCTGTGAAATCGTTTATCCACATTTCATCTTTGCAGAAATAATATCCCTCAGGGCAAGGCAGAGCTTCTCCTCGTTCAAGCTTTCGATATTCTCTTTTCTTGCCCTCGGTGACTTTGACTTCGGGCTTCGTTAGATTTCTTGATGTTTTTAATCTTTTCTTTCCGCTGACATCTTTGCGGATGTACTTTGCAAGGTCGGCATAGTTTCCGTCTTGGTAGAGCGGAACGAAAATTCTTCCGTTTTTCCATGGCCAACATTCCATTAAAATTTCACGAACGCAATCCTCAATCACAATATGCAAATGCCAATTCTTTCCGAGCTTGCCACATTCGCAGTAGCCGATGTATTTAAACTTGATTTGTTTCTTATCTGTCCTGCGTTTCACTCGCTTAAAAAAATTCGATACAACCCTCTCAAATTCATCTTCGGTAAATTTACCAAACGGAGCGGAGAATCTTGCGAACCAGTCGCCCTCAGAGAAGTTGCAGAGGATAAGCCTCTGTGTGTGTTGTTCTCCTCTGATACGGTTTGCTTTGGCTTGCTTTTCGTTTGTTCGGGATTGATTGATTTGTCGAGCAAGATTTTTCTTGTTGCGTTTACGAATGGACTTGTAATATTTAACCTCAAGCAAAGGGCCTGATTTAATTTCGGCTTTGTATGTAAACATATTTAATCCTTTATTATATATGTTAAAACTAAAACGGTCACTTAATTAATTCCTTGAGCAGGATAGTTAAAGGGTATTTCAACCCTTTTATTTGTGACTGTCTATTGTTCTATTTTCGCATTAAAAAGTCGGATGATATAAATATGCAGTAGTCCGTCTGACCACCGAACTACTGCTTTGTGCAACCTTACCGTTGCAATTGTGTGTTTAATTTTTGGTGCATTTTTTGTAACAACTAAAACAATCAAAAGAAGAAGTCGTCATTTGACTGTTTTTAAATATGAAAATTTACTTTTTACATTTTGTTTTTTTAGATTTTGCATACGGTAAGGATGTTGCCGTGTTTAGATGTCAAAACATTCTTTGTAGCTTTTTGCGATTCCTTGACAATCATCTGACTTAACCGGCACATGACAGGCTACGGTTCTAATGTTGTCAGCATCCAATTCTTTGAAAATTTCCGTTGCTCTCGTTTCTTCTGTCGATTTATAAAACTTAAAGAGCAAATCTACAAACGGTATGTTTCCAAATTTATCGAAAAATACTGTGTCGTTTTCGGTCAATGCTTTTAAGCAATCTTCTTTATATGTATCTGATGCGTCCGATAAAATAAAAAGCTGATTGTAAACATCGTGCTTTGTGAGCAGGTCAATAATCTGTAAAGCTATTGACAACGCTTTCGGATCGTGTTCAGCGATTGCTTTTGATAATTCCGTTAGTTTACAAGAGGTTTCTCTTGTTCGATTAATCCATTCAATGTGCTCTTTGCTTGCAAAAAAAGTGTCCGTCCTAAATCTACGGTACTCTTGTAAAAGCTTATATTTTGCCTTAACGCAAGACTTGGCGGATAGCAATCCTATTTTCGTACAGCTATATACGGCAGACATTGACAGAACAAGCCATCTGTTGAATATATCAAGCTTATTGATTTCATTAACATCAAGAGCGCCGTCAATAAACGCAACAACGAGCTTGTCAAGCTCTGATAATGTTTCTGCCGGTGCTGTCGGCTTGTCTTGTGTTTCCGCTGCAACTGTTTTTTTGGATTCAGCTATTGTTGCTCGCCTCACTTTCAAGCCATTTTCTAATAATTTCTTCATTTCCAAGACAAGGAGCATCACAATTTTCGCAATAACCGCAAACATTGTTATTTAATGTGTCAAGCATAATATCAAGCATAAAATGTGTCATTTGCTCTTTGCTCATTGATTTGATTTTTTCAAAGTTAGTCATTGTTTTCCCCTTTCAGCAGTTCGGGATTGTCGTAGATATTGCCGATTACTTCAATTTGTTTCAAATCTTGATAATATCCAAACGATAAGGTTTCAAGTGTTGAATACACAAGACCAAAATATGCTGTTCCGTTTCTTTGTTCAAACACTACATTATGAACAGTATCACCATATTTTACAATATCCCCCTCAAAAATCTTCGTGCCGTTCTTGTCGGTCAAGCCTGTGTACTGTCCGACTGTGTCAGCGTCAATATGCCACACATTTGAGCTTTCGTTCTTGTATGGCTCTTTGATTACCAAGCCTTTTGGTTCAATACTTAAAAATCCGTACTTCCATTCGTTTCCGAATTTTCCTCTGAATAATATTTCTCTCATCATTTTTCACTCTCCTTACCTGTTTTATTTTGCTTTTCAAAGTAAAATTCAATTGGATTGTCCGTCTTTTGAATCAATCCGTACTTTACAGCTAATCGAAAAATAAAGACTTTTTCGAGCCTCGAAAGCAACTTACCCAATTCCTTTTTTAAATCTTCGACTGTCCTTGTCGATTTGTAAAAATTGCACATTCTGCAAGCAGGATTATAATTTTCGATGTCATTCGCTCCATTGTACCAGTACACGCTCTGTATATGGTCAACCTGCATGTCCTTTAATTTGAGTGTACAACCGCAGTATGCACAGTGACCGCTGTACTTCTCGTAAACTTTAAGCCTTGTTGCTTTGGATATTGATTTTCTCTGACTCAACCAAATCACTCTCCTTAATCAATCATTTTTTCCTCCTAATCTGCGTAATCATACAAACCGAGTGGTTTAATTTTTCTTGCAGCGATTTGCGCTACAAATTCTCCGTAGCTGTAACTTGTGCCGTGCTTTGCGTTGTAATCGGCACAGTAAAGACACATCCTGTCTATTCGGTCAAGTTTCTTCTTCCTACCTCGTTTCTTTTTTTCTTCACTCATTTATATCACCTAATTTTAAATACTTTAATATTTTTTCGCTTGCCTCGTCGCAACCATAACATACAGCGACAGCGTAGCCTTGTTCATTAAGGCTTTTAAGCCATTCGGTTTGTTTTTCGGTTGGCTTGTTTTTACCGTGTTTTAATTCAATAAACAATCCGTGATAGCCTCCACGGCTGACAGGCAAAAACAAGTCAGGCACACCTGCTTTCACTCCCTGCCTTTTTAGGTTGGCCGCTTCAAGTTTATTTCGACTTCCGCCGTTTGGAATGTGAAACATCAAATCAACTTCTGGATATTCTGTTCTGATGAAGGTTGTCCATTGAAATAACTTCCGCTGTTGGTCAGCTTCATACTGTTTCATCGGCATTCCCTTTCTTGTTCTTTAAAATGATTTCGCTTTCAAAATACAATGACCACAACTGTTTTACAAAGTCATCGTCAACTATTTCGTATGCGCAAATAAAGCCGTATGCAACCATTCCAAACTTAACAGCAAAGTAAGGTGTTCCTTTAATGTCTTTTCGTAATGTAAGCACCATTGTTTCATTTGGTGTGTCCATGAAAGGGTTGAGATATGTGCGGTCAATAAACATCAAGCCTTCTTCCGTGCTTATCGGTAGCATTACTTTTCCGTCATATACAATGCTTATATCCCACATTTCGGCAACTGATTCGTTCTGAGTGCAATCTTCCACATTAATTAACGGTTTGCTTTGGCTGATCGTAAAGCTAATCTTATCTCTCTGTGCATCGTTAATGTCATAGAGTTTGCATATGTAATCCTCGTTGAGCCGTGGCAGACCAAAGATAGGATAAACTGCATATCCGTCTGACAACCATTGCTCGCCGACATCATTACAAAAGATTGAAATGTTTTTATTTTTCTTGCATATGTCAAATGCTTTTTTTATTTTCATTGTTTCACCTCTTCATTGCGTTGTATATTTCGGGTTCTAAATCAAATGTTCTTCCGATATATCTAACTTCGTCGAAATTAAAAAACTGATTATATCCATTTTTATTAACTTTGACAACATTGTTATTTATGGCATAATCAGAAACATCATCAATATATATGCTTGAACCGTCTTTAAATTTTATTGTGATAATGTTTACATCCATTTTCTTCACCTAAGCGGACCATCTGCACATGCTCCGCTTTCAATGTCAGAATTTATTTAAAGAGGAGTAAACGAGTTTTATATAACAAGCTGTGCAGAGCTTGTTATCGGTTAATTTATTCGGGTATCTGCACCTGCCCGAATCGGTATTACTGAAAGAAAGTAGATAGGTATGTATTAATTTATCAAAAGAGGGAATATATATATTCTCACAAGTGCAGTTGTGTGATTAACTTATTAAATTTGCCGCCGCAAGAACATTTTGCGGACGTCAGCAAATGTTCTTTTAATTGACTTCGCCTGACGTAAAAATCGGGTGTGTGCCGTCACGGAGCTGGATTTCTTCGTCACTCATCACATAGCCGAGTTTGCAAAGCAGAGCGTAAAATCGGTTAAGATCTAGGTTGTTTTTTCGGCTGATAGTTTTATCCGAATAATTTACACTGATATAACTGAACGAACTGTAATTCGTCTGACACAAAGCGTATGCCGCCGCCATTAACATTCTGCCACTGTTATCGCTCCAATGTTCGTTGATGTAGCTGTCTATGTTTTCATCATCATCTTCAAAGTCGTGTTTGATAATTTCTTCAAAACGATATTCTTGGTTACTGGCTTCTGCCGCCACTTGGGCGACTATAAATTTCACAAGCTCCTGCTTCTTGTTGCTGTCATTGAAATTCGTATCAAGCATAAAGCCTATTCTGAGAGCCTCACAGCGCTCATCTATTTCTTCCGCCTGCTCAACAAGTTCGTCCCACCTCTGCTCTTCAAGCTTTCGCTTTTCTTCTTCGGGATCATTCTTTTCCTGTTTTTTCAATGCTTCTGCGTAAATGTAGATGCTTGAGCTGTACGCAAAATAAAAATATCTTTTTATGCCGTCCGCAAAGTCTTTACCGATTAAATCTTTGAGTTCAAATGCTCCGGTATATTCGTAGTTGCTTGGAATTTCATTGTATTTCTGTACTTTAGTCATTCCTTGTTCAAGACAGAGCTTTTCAATTTTTTCTTTTTCTTCCTCTGTTTCCTGTTTTTTTACAGCAGAATACAAAAGATTGTCAAAGTTATTCGTTCCGATTGATTCGAGCAGTTTATTTCTTGTGTCAATATCCTTAATTTGATTCAATCGGTCATAGTCTGCAAGCGTAGGCTGTCGGATTTGACTTTCCTTGAATGCCTCTTCGTCAAGCTCGCAGAGTTTTACTCTTCTTCTGATTTTGCTTTCGGAAAATCCTGTTTTCTCGGCAATCTCTGCGACCGTATCACCGAGGTCAAGCAAGAGCTGACAGCCTTTGCCTCTTCATACACGGTCAAGTCTGACCTTTGCATATTCTCGGTGAGCATCGTTGACAGTTGTTCCTTTTCAGTCATCTCAACGACAGCACACGGCAGTTCAGTCAATCCTGCCTGCTTTGCCGCTGCTAATCTTCTGTGACCGATAACAACGGTAAAATCCGACTTATCGTCCCAATCGTCATTGTTTGGTACAACAGTAAGATTCTGCAAAATTCCGTTCGCCTTAATGGATTCTGCAAGCTCCGTCACATCGCCGATAACCTTTCTCGGATTATCGGGGTGCGGATAAAGTTTTTCAACCTGTATCATTTGTAATTTAGATTTCTTGTTCATTTTTATAATCTCCTTGATTTTCGCAAGGTCATCTGATACAATAATGTTAAACTGTATTTATACATTGCAGATAGCCTTGTGCTATTTGCCGACCGTTGATTGTAGTGCAAGCAATCAACGGTCTTTTCTTTTGTGTTTAAAATGTAATCAATCATATGCAAACACGCTTTAATGTTTACAGCCGATGGATTTAATAAGCGTTCACGCATATCCTCGAGTATCTTCGGTATGTTGTCGATAAAATCAATTGTGTAACCTGTGTTCTCGTAATTGTAAAGTTTGCGAATGCAGCCGTAAAACTCGTTTGGTACATCTTTGCAGTCGTGCATTTTGCCGTAGATGTCCTTGACTTTGATTTCGCTGTCTTGATTTAAAGTTAATCTTTTCATCGCTTACACCTCTTTGCTGATAAAATCTGTAGCACGATATAGCGTTACGCAATCCCCCTCAAGGTCGTCATCGTAATACTGCGCTGTCTCATCGCCCATCGCTTTAATTATCACGGCGTAGTAATCTTCTTCCCATTCTTTCGCAGCTTCAATTATTTCGTCGAGCGTAAACTTGCCTTTGGCTTTTCTGAGCTTCAAATGCCAGCGTCCCTCAACATCATATCCGCTTTCGACTGTTGTCCCTTTTTTCATTTGCGGACACCCACACATTCAAAACCGAAGGATTCTGCCTCTGCTGATTCATACATTGAAAGTTTTTCACAGAGTTTAGTATTCTCGTTTTTATAACCTCTTAATGCATATTGAGCGTTTGTGCTATTTTCTTCGGCTTGGGATTTATCAAGGCGAGCTTTTTTTAACTCATTTTTAAGATTTTTGTTTTCTTCTCTTAACTCCTTAACATCTTTGAGCAGTTTTCTGCGTGTCGGGTAATTTCTTAACCACATTTGTTACACTCCTTTTCAGTTAATGCTGTATAGATTTCTCTTTCTACGAGCATGCAATCTTTGACTTTGCAAAGTGTGAAATAAAGTATCGGTTCAACGGTTTCGCCGTCTGAAAGTCGTACTGCATAAAAATCGTTGTTTTTTATGTACCATTTGCCATCTGAGGCTAATACAAAAATATCGCCTTTTTTCAAGTCTTTAAAAGCGATATGTTCACGGTTATTCGCACGGTTATTTGCAATGATTTCCATATATTCACCTATTCTTTCATTTATTTAGTTTTCGACATCTCGTATGGATGTCGATTTTGTGACAGATGTAATTAAAAAAAGTCATAATTCTTAGAGCGTTCGGCTCGGCGGTTGTCGCACTTTGATTTGTACTCGAGGTATTTTTCACAATCTGTATGACATCTTGTCGTCCGTATCTGACAGCCGTAGCACGGCGAATTTATCATTTTTACGCCGTCCTTTCGTTGATTGTATTTCCGCTGCCGATCAATTTGTTGAGCAGTGTAGCCAGTAAGGATATATCTGCACCGCTTGCATAGGCCTTTAGCCGGTCAATCGGTATGTTATAGCTCCAACGCCCTTTGTCGCTCTGTACGGCTGAACCGATAGGCAAGGTTTGTTTTTTTAAGCCTTCATAAACATAATTGAGAGCAACTCCGAGATATTCAGCCGCCACGGTCGGCGGTACATCTCTGTACTCCTGATTTGTTTTAGGGTTGATAAGGATTTTGTCGTTCATTTAATAATCACCTCTTACTAAGTTCGAGATTATCGTAGATATTGCCGATTACTTCAATTTGTTTCAAATCTTGATAATATCCAAACGATAAGGTTTCAAGTGTTGAATACACAAGACCAAAATACGCTGTTCCGTTTCTTTGTTCAAAAACTACATTATGAACAGTATCACCATATTTTACAATATCCCCCTCAAAAATCTTCGTGCCGTTCTTGTCGGTCAAGCCTGTGTACTGTCCGACTGTTTCGGGGTCTACCGCACCATAGCTGCCTAAAACGGTTGCATCGGGTGTTATACAGCAACCTTGTTTAGTCACAAGCAAATTGCCCTCTGACCACTTACCGTTAGCTATCATCTTGCCCCTGAATAAATATTCTCTCATCGCTCTTCACCAATCCTCTCCGTCAAAACTTAATTGCCCCGGTAAAACACCATCCTGCATCCACCAATGGAAGACCTCAAGTCCATTAGCGTGTTGTGTAGCTTTGCCTCTTAGCTTTCTCACTTCAAGCATCTTGTCGAATGCTCTTATATACATTTTTCGGTACTTGGGATATCGTGCAAATTCCGCAAATCTCTTCTTACTTGCCATCGGACAGCCAATGCATCCAACGCGGTCAAATCCACAACTGTATAACGGATTAAGATTAATGTGTTCTTGGTTGATGTACTCCCAAACATCACTATCCGACCAGTCACTAATAGGTTGAAGATTATCTTCCCTTGTAACTGACAATGCTCAACTATCTGCCTCTTATCGTCATTGTCATTGTTAAGGACAATTCTATTTGACAGATAGAAGAATAAGTTTCGATTATTCCCTTCGACCGTCTTTTCGTGCTTTCGGCTCTTCGCACTCCTGTGGCAATAGCACGATTCTTACCGCCTGTTTCTTTCAGAATTGCACAACAATATCTTACTAACCTTGTGGGTGGAATACCTTTTTTGCACTATCAGTGACCACATAGATGTTCCGGCTTTCCCTTGTTATCTTGCATATCAATGTTGCATTTTATGCCTTTA
>ENA-OPZM01000060-OPZM01000060.1-human-gut-metagenome-genome-assembly--contig:-NODE-60-length-43825-cov-13.936954_pt1 | contig 43825 bp, 41 predicted proteins | sample MGYA00242478_ERZ504493 | MGnify/ENA primary metagenome ERZ504493 (study PRJEB26092, sample SAMD00036227) | human gut metagenome | host: Homo sapiens | study: EMG produced TPA metagenomics assembly of... | reverse complement strand
CTCGCAAATGATTGCGGTATCTCTGTGGACACGGCAAAAAGTTGGCTGTCGATTCTCGGATCAAGTTTCATCGCTTTTCGTCTTCGACCATATTTCAAAAAATTACGGAAAGCGGATTACTAAAGCGTCAAAGCTTTATTTTTACGATACTGGACTTGCGGCGCATTTGCTTGGCATTGAATCTACTGAACAGTTAATCTTAAGCAATCATAGGGGAAACTTATTTGAAAATTTGGTGGTAACGGAAATCATCAAACGTTATGAAGCGTTGGAGAAACGTCCGAGGCTGTATCACTGGCGAGATAGCAATCGCAAGGAAATCGATCTCATCATAGAAAAAGGCGGGAAGCATACTATTTGATAGAGATTAAATCATCTGCGACGTTCCGTCCAGAGGCGTTTTCCACGATTGATAGTATTGCGCCGGAAATGGGTGTGCCCTGTGAGCGACGTTTTGTGGTGTATGGCGGATCCGACAGTTTTGGGAATAGGCACGGTCGCGTAATAGGATTTCGGAATCTTGGAGAGCTGGTCGAATAACGGGTCGTGCAATTTCGTAATGCATGACTTGAAAACGGCGGAATCTTCAAGGAAAGATGGCATGCTGCAGATATTGGCGTGATATCAACTTGCTGTTGTTCTGCGAAGCGCCGTCACCAAATGATTCAATTACGATTCCGCAGGGTGATTAGCCTACGCGGCAGATCGTCTGCACAACTTGCGTTTTGCGGTCTTTTCGCGAGTTGTGCAGACGGGAAATACGGGTTGTGCAGCCGTAGAATTCAAAATCAAATCGGGGATCATAACCATCTCACTTTTATGGCAATTGTTAAGATCGATATCGTCATCAAGTTTTCTGGATGGATTTCTCTGCGCATTCAATTGACTGCGGATGCATTGGTGTTTTGGTTGACATCTTGCGCGTGTCGTTATTGTCTTTTTATATTTTCATGAGCGATCGGATTGTCGTTCGTATAATTATGAAAAATACGTATGATAACGGTTTCAAATAAGAAAACCACTGAAATTACTTATATTTACAGTTATTGAGAAAAACGATTTCGTCGTATTATGAAGGTACATGATTCATTGAACGTGGATGTTTTGAATCATGTAGTTCAAAGGAGAATAGATATGAGTCACCGAAATAAAGCGTTAGTTGCTATTGTGGCCGGTACTGCGCTACTAATTAGTAGCGGCGCGGCAATAGGGCAGGCGGCGATAGCGGATGAGCGTAGTGGCAAAGCGATGCAAACATTGAACGTCGACTTTGCTACGGAGACTGGAAATTTTCGAGGCGGAGCTTCGGGAACGTTGTATGGATTGGGCGATGATGGTTCTCCTGCGGATGCCATTCTTGATGGAGCTCAGGTGGAGAATTCATCGCAGAAGCCTCCGAGTGGTACTCAGCATCCTAGTGGTGATGCTCTTGCGTTGGAGAACCAATTCTTTTCGAATGGAGGCAATGAACTTGCTGTTTATATGCAGGATTATTATCCCGATTGGAGCTATAACAGTGGCAATCGTCCATCCGATAGTCGGACTTACGTACTCGATGTCCCTGTAGACGACCCATCGTATGGCACTTACACTAACGGGGGAGATGGAGTATGGGACTACGAACAGGTTACGGAAATTGTAATCAATAAGGTCCTCGCTAACACTGAGCATCCTGACCAATACACCTTTATTCCTTTCAATGAGCCTGACGGCGGGAATTGGTATGCGTCAGGCGACAACGCCAGTGCCAAGATTTTCAGGACTTTTCTTTCGGATTGGGACTCCGAATATAAGCTTATTCAGAAGATCTGGCAACAGTACAAGAATGGTGAAAAGCCTAGTAAGGTCAAGCCAACTGCTGATCATGCGCGTGTGGCAGGTCCGGGTGATTGTGTGTACCGGCAGAATAGGAGCAGTGCCTTCTTATCTCATGCTAAGAGCCAAAATACTCTTCCTGATGTTTTTGTGTGGCATGAACTCGGTAAGGAAAGTCTTTCTTCCTTCCGCAGTCATTATGAAAGCTATAGGAAACTGGAAAAGAAGTATGGAATTAATCCTATTGACGTGAACATCACGGAATACGGCGAGCTGCGTGATATGAGCGTTCCGGGGCAGCTGATTCAATGGCAGTCCATGTTTGAAGATGAGAAGGTGCAGGCTGAGACGGCATATTGGAATTATGCAGGCAACCTGTCCGACAACATGGCTCGAGCCAATTCCGCTAACGCAGGGTGGTGGCAGTTCAAATGGTATGGTGATTTGCGTGGGGCTCAGACAGTAAAAGTGTCTTCTGATTACATGAATAAGGCCGACAGCTTCAGGGAATTGCCGCTATTGACCGCACTAATAAGAAAGCGACGGTGCTGTATGGAGGGGCTAACGATGCTAATGCCGATCAAGTTAAGAACGACGGTTCCAACATTCCGGTAACTGTACATTTGACGGGATTGGATCAGAATCTGTTCGGCAGCACAGTTGATGTCGAAGTTAGAGAGAATGCCTTTACTGGCCAGATGGTGTTGCAGCTACTCCTAGAGTGGTCAATGCGCTATCCGATGTAGATATTTCTTCCGGCACTTTAGATGTGACCACAACAAGTGTTGATCGATATGCCTCATATCAGCTGATTGTGACTCCTCATCAGGATCGTGTTCTTTCCATTGACAATGCTGCTGCAGGTCGTGCTCTGTTGGTGGAAGAGGTAGAAAATACCGTACTATCAGGAGGCGCCCAGACTTACATTAAGACTCCGTGGGAGATGGCTGGAACTATTTTATGACATCGGGCAATGGTGATGTTGGAAGTTTCAAGACGGGCTCGATTGCTTCTTGGACGGTGGATGTTCCGGCGGATGGGATATATCGTTTCCAGGTGATCAGTGGTAATACTGGATTTCCGGGGGATAATGACGTGTCTGTTGATGGACAGTCTGCTGGGACTATACACTTTGGCGCTGAACTGGCGATGAAGTCGGCGGCAAAATGGTTGTATCGAGGAAGCGGTGAGGTGCTACTGCGACTCAAGCAAGGGCAGCATCAAATCCAACTTCATGGATCATCGATGGACAACACACTGGATAAGTTCTTGCTTTATCAAGTATCGGCTTCCGATAATTCCTTGGATCGAATCGAATATCCTGCGGATCAATTCCGTCTGGAAAGTGGTGCTCTGCTGACCTATGACCAAGATGGAGCCAGAGGATTCGCCTCGTTGAATGGAGGCGAAGCGAAGCTTTTCGCCCATGCTTGGGAAAGTGGGTATCACTCAGTGAAAGTTGTCTACACTGCATCTCGGGGTGATTCCATGGTGCTTTCGGTGAATGGTACATCGGTCACCACAATTACTGCTGAATCTGACGGTTTGCAGTCTTCCATGGTGAACGTTGCCCTATCTGAAGGAATTAATAAGCTGGAATTATCAGGTGATGCTGTTTCGATTCGTGATATCACCACATGCCGTGATGCTGCGGATGATAGCAATGCCATCACATTGGAAGCCGAGTCGTTGCAGCTTGCAGGAGGTGCGCAAACTCGGGAGAACAGTGCATCTAATGCTTCTGGATATTCGTATGTGACCGGTCTCGGCAAGCAATTCGTCACTGAAGAGAGCGGTGCCTTCGGCATGGGGGATCAAACCCGCGTGGTTACTTTGGATACGAATAATACGCCGAAGATAGCTGACGCTGTGAGGGGAACTGTAACGATTCCAGCGGGAACCATTCCTGCGGGAAAGTTTAATATGGTTGTACGCTTCTCGAACGATGCATTCATTGGTAAGCATGATTACAATCCGCAGATTGTCGATTTGGGATTGCAGGTGCGTGATGGAACTGCCAATGGTGAGGAAGTAGCGCGAGGTGCGTTCCGGTATACCTATTCTGATAGTAACTTCCTAGAGCGGGCGATGACTGTTGAAACCAGTGGCAGTGCTTTGGTTCTGGGGAACTGGGATGAGCCTGGTGTCGGCGCTGGAGCGGTATCGTGGGGCGTTGGTCCTAATCTTGACTATGTGCAGTTTTATCCAGTGATGGTAGGAGATGTGTACCACCAGTCTCTTGCGTAATGCGAGATGATATGGATTGGCCCTCGGGAGTGATTTCCTGAGGGTCAATTTATAATAAAAACGGTATCAGAGTGTCTTAGATACTACTAATGAAGACTATAGGTATTGTAAAAACGTTGGAATAAAGCCATTTTGTGTATATATAAATTGTGTCTGTGAATTCTGGCTATAAGTTGACGTGAAAACGTTATCGCGCTATAGTGAACTTATCGACATAAAAGTTCGTAGTTGGTAAAGAGGCCGTATCTGCTGCGAATTGCGAATCCGATCGCCTGAAGTTCCAGTGGCATAGCTGGGAGGAGTGAGGTGATCTACATTTATGGGAGGTACGTCGTGGTGCAGGACTTTTCTTGGAAAACTGGTGCTGTCACGCTTTACTTTGAGGTTGATGCGGCAGATCACGTTGTGATGAAAAGTGTGCGGTCGGGTGAAGTGAGTCGTGATTTTGCTCGTCCGTTACCGCTGGCTGAGATCATATTTGCTGGTACTGGACACTGGATTGCTTGCGATCGTTTGATTCACACTACTGTTGGAAAGGAACTCCGGTTCGTTTCATATGAGGAAACAGTGGTGGATAAACTCCACCGGTTGAATGTGAATATGAAAGATGAGGAGTCTTGCGCGTGTGTGCAGATGACATATGAAATTGTGGAGGGAACATCAGTCATTCGCTCATATGTAAGCATCACCAATGAAGGCGTATCCCCGCTTGTTCTCGAATCTGTGACCAGTTTGGTGCTTCCTATGGGATCTGTGCATAGTAACGCATCTTGGACTCACGAGTGGGTGTTGACGGAAGGTCATTTTGATTGGCTGGGTGAAGGACGTTGGCAAGAGCGAAAGCTTGATGACTTTTTCCCAATGCTCCAACAGGAGATGACGGGCCATGATCCCGTGGTGAGCATGCCGTTGTGTCGACTGGTGCATGGTCTACCGGCAGTATGGCACCATTGGCGTTCCTTGAAAACAAAGATGCCGGAGCTGTATGGGCTTTCCAGGTTGAACATAACGGAGCTTGGCGCTGGGAAGTGGGCAATAATACAGTAGATGGCTACTTTGCAGTATCCGGACCCACTAATATAAACCACGCGTGGACAAAGAAGTTGGATCCGAATGAATGCTTCACCACAGTTCCTGCTTCTTTTGTGCTGGCCTCAACTCAACAGGAAGCGATTGCGAATCTTACGCAATATAGGAGGGCTTGCCGTCGAGTCGATAGTACGACGACGCAGCCGCGCATTATCTTCAACGATTACATGAATACCATCAACGGAGATCCCACCACGGAGAAGCTGTTGCCGCTGATTTCCGGTGCTGCGGAAGTTGGCTGTGAAATTTTTGTCGTAGATTGTGGATGGTATGACGATTCTGGAGACTGGTGGCCAAGTGTTGGTGAATGGCTCCCTTCGAAGACGAGATTTCCTGGTTCCAAAGGCATCGTGGAAGTTATGGATGCCATTAAAGATGCTGGTATGATTCCAGGGCTTTGGCTAGAGCCAGAAGTTATTGGCGTCAAATCGCCGGTCGCTCAAAAGCTTCCAGATTCTGCTTTCTTCCAACGTAATGGGCATCGCGTTGTGGAGCAGGAACGATATATTCTTGATTTGCGCGATGGTAGTGCCCGAAAGCATTTGGATGATGTGATTGACAGGCTTGTCAACGATTATGGCATCGGTTATTTCAAGATGGATTACAATGTTTCTCCTGGCAGCGGAACGGATTACCAGGCCGATTCAGTTGGTGACGGCATGCTTGAACATAACAGGGCTATCTAGATTGGATCGATGGTATACATAGAAGATATCCCCATGTAATTCTTGAGAATTGTTCTTCTGGAGGGATGCGAGAGGACTATGCACAAACGTCCCGATTCCAGGTGCAGTCCACGTCCGATCAACAGGATTATCGGTTGTATCCAGCTATTGCGGCAACCGCTCCGGTGATGGTGGCGCCAGAACAGGCCGCAAGCTGGGCTTATCCTCAGTCGTCAATGAATGCGGAGCAAACCGCGTTCAATATCAACACAACACTGTTGGGTCGCTTCTTCCTATCGGGATATATCAATCGTATGGATAAGTCGCAGAAAGCAATTCTGCGGCACGGTATTCAGGCATACCGACGTTTCGTTCAGCCAGTTATTGAACAGTCGGTGCCTTTCTGGCCATTGGGAATGCCTATGTGGAATGATTCGGTGATTGCGTTGGGATTGCGCGATGATTCGCAGTCTCTGATCACGGTATGGGGCAGGAACGTCAATGAAGCGCAATCGATAGCGAAGCTACATGTACCGCAGTATCAATATCAGGATATCTGTGTAAAGCCCATTTTCCCGGTGACGGATGAATTCACTCCGTGGAGCACGGAATGGAATTCTGAGCAGGCTGTATTAACGGTGCGTATTCCTCCACATGAATACGTTTCTAGAACTTTTCAACTTACAGGGGAAGGCGGTGAAACAACTTATACACACTGTTGACTGCAGAAGTTGAATAAGAAAACGCGACAAATAAAAACATATAAGGAATTAATAAGAAAGGTGATATCAATGAAGATGTTCACAAAGTCTCGTCTGATGGCGGTGATTGCAACGAGTGCAGCACTTTCCATGGCTCTTGCCGGCTGCTCGAATCCTACTGCTGATAGCAGCAGTGAATCGGACACGGGAGCACAGGATTACTGGCCTACTGCTACACAAAAGCTTGATGGCGTTGAACTCACGATGTGGGTGGCGCAGAATTCTAACAAGATTCCAGTCAAGGTTGTCAGTGATTTCGAGAAGGCTACTGGCGCTACTGTCAAACTGGAAACTATTCCGGATCCGTATGAGCAGAATGTGCAGACTAAAACCACGACGGGGGATACTCCAGATTTGGCTTTCTGGCAGCCAACACAGTCCATGCTTGCGGGCTTCATAGCCCAAGACAAACTGCAGAAGCTGGACAATGCTCCATGGGTAGATAATTACACTGACGGCATCGCCGATGCAGGTGGCGTAGTAGATGGTACGCGATATGCGGCATTAGTTTCCACTCCGCCAGTGATGGGTGTGTTCTATAACAAGAAAGTCTTTGAGAAGGCGGGAATCACAGATATTCCCAAGGGTTGGGATGGATACGTTGAGGCAGCCAAGAAAATCAAGGATGCCGATATCGATGGAGTGGAATCTCCACTGTTTGAAATGGGTGGCTCCCAGTGGGGAACCCAGTACTCAGTGCAGATTCAGCTGGCTGAAGCTGCTCAAGATGGTCTGTGGGATCGTGTGAATTCCGGCAAGGAGAAGTTCACTGATGATACTATCCAGACGGCCATCAGCAACTACAAGTCTCTGTTCGATGAAGCCTCTACAACAAAAACGCTGGTTCCGCCAAGGATACCGATGAAGCTCAGGCTCTGTGGGATGGTAAGACCGGCATGATTATCTGCGTGAATTCGCTGTTTAATCAAATTGCCGCCCTAGCAAGTAATGACAAGGCAGCGCTGGATGAAACCATCGGATTCTTCCCGCTCTCGTCCGAGGGCAATATTGGTACGGTGATTCCGGAACAGAATAATTCTGTTGTTGCTTTTAAGACTGGTGACTCCAAGAAAGAAGCCGCAGCTCGTCAGTTCATTAACTATTGGATGACCGAAGATTACGCCACTTTCGTCAAAGATCAAGGTATTGTGTCCGTTATCAAGGGTGTGGATACTCCTGACAACGTTCCTCAGGCACTGCTCGACTCCGCTGATTCCATTAAGGATTCTGTCGGTTCCATGCAGTCCTTGGCTGTGGCCAATCCGGATCTGTACATCAACTTGGCCGACATGATCAACGGTACGAAGAGTCCTGAAGACGTTGCCAAGCAACGCAGGATCAGTTCGCTCAACTGGCCAAAGCTCAAGGTGTTCAGGGCTTCTGAACATAAATAGTGGAACAAGATATCTGATTGACTGGGCGTCGTAAAACAGGTAATAACGGCGCCCAGCCTCCAAACAAAAAGATAAGCGTAGGGGAACAATGTCAACACAATCTGCGGCACGAGTAGTGCCAAACGCAGAAAAAGAAGGAGGAAGCAAGAGCAAGAAAGCGCTAATGCGTCAGAACTATCCGATTCGATACCTTCTGCCTGCCTATATCATGCTCCTCATCTTCTTTTTTGTCCCAACAATCCTTAATCTAATCTATGCCTTTACTAATTGGTCGGCATATTCTAAAACAATTAATTTCGTAGGTTTCAGTAACTTCATAGAGCTTTTTAAATCAGGCAACCTGTTGCGAGACTTGCGCATTACGTTAATCTATGCGTTGCTGGTCGCAATATTCCAAAATACTTTCGGACTATTGTTGGCTGTCTTTCTTGAGGAAGATACGCGAATCAATAGATTTGCTCGTACGATGTTCTTCATTCCGGTCATCATGTCGGCACTCGCTGTAGGCTACATTTGGCAAGCAGTACTTAAGTCTGATGGCGCATTGAACCAGATTCTGTCGTTTATCACTGGACAGAATATTGACATAGCTTGGCTTGGATCTACAACTTGGACAATCGTTGTTGTGGCAGCCATTCACGGCTGGAAGTGGATGGGACTATCGATGCTCATCTTCTTGGCTGGTCTAAAAACCATCGATTCTGATGTGATTGAAGCGGCTGCAATAGATGGTGCTAATAGGCGTCAAACATTCTGGCGTATTAAGTTTCCGCTGTTGGCCCCAGCCTTTACTTTCAACGTGGCGACATCTCTGCTGGGCTCTATGAATGGCTTCGACATCGTCCAAGCGACGACTCAAGGTGGCCCTGGAAGTACCACTGAAATCATCAACCTCTTCATTTGGCGAACCTTTGGCCAAGGACTATATTCGCAGTCCACAACGATGAGCCTTGTGCTATTCATCATGGTCATGATCATTGCAGTGCCGTTGATCTGGTACCTGCGTAGAAGGGAAGCGAAGATCCTATGACATCTGCAACGTACGGTGCTGCACCTAAGACCAACGATTCGGTCATGGTGAATAAGCCATCAAAAGTTCATGGAATTATTCATGGGATTCTAGTGGTCATTGTTATGGCTGTTTTGTTGGGAATTCCGTTCTGGTTGCTAGTAGTTACTGCAGGTAAGACGCAGGCTGAAGCCATAGTGCCTAACATGAGTTTGCCAAGTAAGTGGCATCTTCTTGAGAATTTCAAGACGGTGCTAGTAGATGGTAAAATGATTTCCGCATTCTTCGGATCTATTGTGGTTACGGTTCCATCTGTGTTCTTGGCTCTGTTGTTTGGATCCATGGCATCGTGGATTCTTGCACGTCGCACAACGAAGACTCTGGCTGTGGTGTATGCCTTGGGTATCTCCGGTTTGATTCTTCCTCCGGCTGTGGTTACTGTCATGATGCTGTTGAAGATTATCGGTCTTTCAGGAACTGCGGTTGGCATGGTCGGTGTATACATCGGCATATACATGTCAACGGTAATCTTCTTTGTTACCGGATTCATTCGAACAATCCCGATCTCCTTGGAAGAAGCGGCTCGTGTGGATGGTGCTAAGCCGATGCGTATCTTTTTCACGATCATTCTCCCACTGCTTGGGCCGACACTAGCTACTGCAACGATTCTTGTGACACTGTATATCTGGAATGATGTGTTCTACTCATTGTTCATTTTGTCCGGAAAGATGGATTTGCTGCCGTTGAACTTGTACAACGTGGCAAGTGCTGGACTTTATCTGAATAACTGGCACCTTATTTTCGCATACATCATTTTGATGAGTGCTCCATTGCTAATTATCTTTGCGTTTACGCAGCGAAAGATTATTAGCGGCATTACTGGAGGTGCTGTGAAGTAATTGATACTACTATCGGATGCAGTGGACTGTAAGGGGTTGGCATCCGGATAGTTCTTCGTTTTTCTGAAGAAATAGATGGTTTGTTCCGGGTGATTTAGGGAATAGGATTGTATTTTATATCACTTCCCGAGAGAGAAGTACGCAATCATACGAAGAGGTGAACAATGGCCAGGAGTAGGCAGGCGAAAGCTGCTTCGATTAAGGACGTTGCTGCGCTAGCGCAAGTATCGGTTCCTACGGTATCTCGATACCTTAATGATAGGGAACGAGTAAGCGCTGAGAAACGGGAAAAGATCGCTAAGGCCATCGATATGTTAGGGTATCGTCCGAATCCGATCGCACGTGCCTTAGTGAAAGACCAGACCAAAGCAATTGCTGTTTTGTCTACAAACACCACTTTGTATGGTCAATCGCATTGCATTGAGGGAATCGAAGAGAAAGCGCGATTAGCAGGCTATTCGCTCACGATTGGTATTCTTGCTGACTCCAGCAGAAATAAGCTTAGATCCAGCGTGCGGTCATGTCTTGATCAGAACCCCGCTGGCGTGATTCTGTTGAATTTCGATCAGGTCGGTAATGATGCTTTTGCATATCTTCCGCCAGAATTACCTGTGGTGATGATCGCTGGCGATCGGGAAGAGGAAATTGCTCAGATTTCATTGTGCGAGCGAGAGAGTGGCTATGAGGTGACCAAATATTTGCTTTCGCTTGGGCATAAAACCGTATACCATGTTGCCATTCCAGGGGGTGGCGGCGGCTATACGCGATTAAACGGATGGAGACAAGCATGCGAGGAAGCGGGAGTTCCTGCGCCGGCTCCCATTGAGGCTGATTGGAATCCCGAAACTGGTCGTCAAATTGGTCAAAAGCTGGGGCGGGACTTTAATGTAACAGCTGTCTTTGCGGGCAATGATGAGCTGGCGATGGGTATAATCCGCGGTCTTAACGATGTTGGTCGAAGAGTTCCCGAAGACGTCAGCGTAGTGGGATTCGATGATCATCCTATCTCCAAGATTTGGAATCCGGGATTAACGACTATTCGCCAGGATTTCCGTTCAGTGGGCATGAAGGCTGTTGATCTTTTGAAGGACAAGATCGACGATCTTGCTGAGGGACGTGGACATACAGAAAATTGGACTCGATATGTTGAGATTCCTGGCCAACTAGTTGTGCGAGAATCGACCATGGCAGTCTGATTAATTTGGGTGTAACCAAGTAGCAGAAGTGGCATATTTAATTGCCGTCTGCACATCCCGCGTTCCGTGTCTGCACATCTGAATAAAACGACCAGAAAATACGGATGTGCAGACGGCTTCATTCCATCAAACACCCCCGATTGCTGGTTTTCCAAGATTCAGATACCCCCTAATTAAATATCCTGTCTGCATAATCCGCAATTTCCGTCTGCATATCCCGAAGATTTCAGCCCTATCGCAAGTTGTGCAGACAGTCTCAATCGCATGTTGCGTGTAAACGAAAAGTCACGACTTTGTATTGTCGGTATTGCCAGTATTGTCGTCTTTCGCCCAGTTGAAGGCGATTACGGCGATCGCGGCAATATTGAGTACATTACTGATGATTTCGATAGGGCTTCCGGTGCGCGTGAGCGCTCCGCCCAAAGTGTGAAGCCGCCTCACGATCTTGAAATTTCGACCTCACGATTCTGCTTTTTCTGCATAATCCGAAATCGTGCGCTCGCCAACGGCGCACAAATACCCCCGAACAAGTCTTTTTGGAATAAAAACATCCATCATTCGAGACAAACGGCCCCTATGGCCTCACGATCTTAATCTGACGAACAAACTGCCAGACCCGGGAATCTCACGGAAACCGAAATGCTGGTAGAAACTTCGCGAAGCATCATCATACGGATCGACGACAAGCGCACGGGAACCAATTTGCCGGCTCACCGCAAGAGATCTCTTCACAGCATCCTGCAGCAACATCCAGCCCAAGCCCCGCTTCTGAAAGCGGGAATCCACGCCCAGCATTCCCAATAGAATTGCGGGAATTTTTGCAGGGACATTTCGCCGAAGCCACCCTCCCCGCACGGTCTCGCGATCGATCGAATAGGCGCTTATCGCATAAAAGCCTGCGACATCCCCGTCTGTGGTGAAGCATACGTACGGAACCGCGGTTCCTTGCTTTGCCGCGTAAGACGCATGTTTCGCAGCCCAATCGTCGATGAGCTCAACACTGCAAGAGAACGAGCCGAGTTCTTCACCCGGTTGCAGTCGTCGGGGTTCAAGAAAACGTGCCGCAGCCGCGCCAGTGCCATCAACACCACTCATGCCCATTGAGGTTCCCTCTGCATGAGCTCAGCCATTTCGGCGGGAACAGGCTCATCAAGCGCGCGCAAAAACGCGTCAAACGCTTCATTTTCGAGCTTCAGCGACGAAGCCTCTTCGATTTCCCTCTGCGCGGCTTCCAGCAAATGCTGCGCGGTCCACTGCGTCAATGTGGAGCCCTTTAGCGAAACGGCGCGTTCGATCAACGCGCGCTGTTCCGCAGTCAGCCGAATATCCAAGCGCGATGTTCTATTGCCAAATGTTGTAGCCATATTGATAGTGTACGGCATTTTGCCACACAAAACAACTGTCAGGTGCACAATCAGATTGTTTCAGACTGGGGTATCGGCTTGAACGCGCTGGCGGAACCGGGAATCTCACGGAAACCGAAATGAAGCGCCTTATACATTGGCTTTTCGGGGAATATGCGCCTCCGTAACCCACCAGCACATCTCATTTTCCTCTTGAACGCCGGCAAGCAATTCACCTCCATGTTCCACAAGCTGGTTGCGGAAGCGAGAAAGACCAGTGCCATCCGAAACCGCGGAAGGTTTGGCGGCAATGGCATTGCGCAGCCTGACCGCATACTCGTCACACGAAACTTCAATTGTAAGAACGTATGCAAAATGAGCGTCGGCATACTTGGCAATATTCGAAAAAGTTCCCTCGCCAATCCTAGAAGAAGATGCTCAGTGACGACATCATCGCTGCCGGGAATCATCTCTGGCAGCAACACTATTCCGTCGAGACCAAGCGCGGTCAGATTTGCCTGTTTTTCGCTCACGGTCTGCCGTAATTCATTAAGCATGATCTCACCAGAAACGGCGGCCGAAGAACGTTTTGGAACTGTGGCGTACGATATCGCGTCGTGCGGCGGCTTTTCGGAAAATTGCGTAGGTTCAAGTCGCGCAATAAGCTCATGCGAACGCGCCGAAGCATCATCGAAGCACTGCATCGCGTCTGCAATGCGAGTGAAATCGCCTTCTTGCGCCTGCCCAAGCAGCAATGAAGCATCGGTTATATCGTTGGAAATATAATCATGCAGGGCATGTGCAATCTCAAGATTCTCACGCTGCCGCTGAAGCAGGCCATGCAATTCCGCCTGAGCCTGACTTTGCCGAATAAAACCGCCGATCAGCGCAGCCAAAACCAGCAACGCAACCATGTACAACAATTCCTGTGAAGAAATAACATTCGCGGAAACAGTTTCCTGTCATCCATTGCAGGCAATAGCCAGCTCATTCCCGCCACCACAGCGGCAGCCGCCAAACTTTTGCCCAAGATGACAATAACCAAGCGCCCCAATCGCCATCATGCATGACATCATGTATTCCTCCGGCAGAGGATTCCACAAATCGCAGGGGAATAGCGAAACGCACCAAATGGCAAGAATTATCCAACTGCCGCATCGAGGCAGAAAAGCAATAATACCAAGTGGAATCAGCGAAATAATTATCAGAAAAATATTTATGAGATTCATGCTGACATTCGCTTGGAGAAGCAAATCAGCTAGTGCACAGCAATGCATTATCAAACAAGTTGCGATAAGAATTAAGAGATATTTTCGATTGCGGATGATTTTCAGTGCACTGTCGACCATGGCAGCACTTTCTGAATTTCACCTGTTTTATTCTTGAATAAGATGATGTTGCTGGCAAAAGCGTATAGCTCGATCCGCTTGCTCACACCTAATTTTTTCGAAGCATGATGAACATGAGAAAGCGCTGTTCCGCACGAAATATTGAGATATTTTCCGATTTCTTCAGTAGTTAATCCTTTTGTATACATAGAAAGTATGTTGAGTTCTCGCTTGGAAATAATCCGTTCGTCTTTTTCGGAAACGATGCGAAGATGCTCATAAGATTCTCTCGCTGAAAGAAAATCGCCCGGGCAATCGGCGCGTTTTCCCGAAGCCACCTCCCGAATAGCTTTTGCAAAAGCCGGTGAGAAGATATCCCGCCTGGAGAACAACCCTTGAGCCCCGGCGGAAGCAAGCTGCTGACGATATTGGTCCAGCGGATACGAGTTCACGCCGACAATACCCAACGATGCATTGCGGCACCTGATTTGCCGGTACACATCGACGCCGGAAATACCGTTCAACGCAAGATTCATAACAAGAACATTGGCTTTTGACAGCGAGTCCGCACTTTGTTCGAACGTCACTCGTTCCAGCGTGCGTTGCGCCGTCATGCCAGTCCAAACAACATGCATCGAGCTGCCGGACCGTTGCAGCAGAAGCCGCATCATCTCCAACGCGCATGCGTCATTATCAAGAATCCCCACATTGACGCCATCGTCGCAGTTCTTCGGAACCATACCCCCATAATAACGCTCCGAACCACCTCAGCCTCCGGACTCCATTTTTTCTGTAATCGCACTTGATTCTTTGCTTCGCGAAGCACGAACTTGAGCTACGCCGCGATGGAGCGCAAGTGCTGACGCAGGCTATATCAGGTGGCGTGGCTCAAGTAAGGGGGTTGAAGATGATTCGGCAGACAGTTCAGTGGATCGTGTATTTCGTTACCGTCGCGGCACTCATCTGCGGATTGGAGATCGTAACCGGACTTCCCGCGCAAACGCAGGCCTCGCTGCCATTGGGGACGCATCTGTGGATTGCGCTGTGGTGCGTTTTGGGACTGATGGTCATCGCATTCGTGCGACTTTCGCGCAGCTACCCGCCGCTGTTCATTATCTGCACTACCACCATTTGCGCGCTGGATTGGCTCGTGTTGGGATTGAAATATTCGCACATCACCATTGCCGGTCTTCTCTCGGCATCCAATGTCGAAATCATCAGCAATGTGCTCAATATTGCCGCGATCGCCGTAATCGCCTTCAGCTGGGCGAAAGATGACGATACGGGCAATACTGACAATACAAAGTTGTGACCGCCTACTACGCAACCCGTGGTTTCGTATTGCACAAGTCGCGAAAAGACCGCAAATCGCGAGTTGTGCAGACGGAGCTTCAAGATTGTGCGACGAAATCACGGAATCGTGAGGTCGATTCAAAGATCGTGAGGCGGCTTCATACTTTGGACGGAGCGCTCGCGTACACTGGTAGACATGTCGAAGGCATCAGAAGAAGCGCAGAAGCAATTGGACCGTATCGTGGCGTTGGGCTACCCGGATGTGGCCGATATGTCGGCCGCCGCGTTCCGTGCTTTGGCGCGCCCGCTCATCCGTGCGTTGGAGGATTCCGATTTGGGCACGCAGATTCTGTTGGTGCCTACGCGCGAGTTGGTTTCCCCGGAATCGTTGATCGCGCGTACGTCGATCAACCGTATGGCTGGTTTCACCACGATGCCGCCGCGCGATATCGCCAGTTTTCTTCCGCAGGATGGTTTCGAACCTCCGGAAGGTCCGTTTTACCTGGTGGTCGAGCCGCATACGGGAACGTGCTACATCAATCGAGAGCCCGATGTGGCGCGCAAGCTGATCGATTCCGACGAGCGTTTGCCGCTTACGTTGGAAGAGGGTCTTGCGATTGCCACGCAGCATCCGGAATGGTTGTTGGAGAAGAACGGTTTCAATTTGTTGGGATCGCGTTCCGCGGATGGTCGTGTGCCGAGTATTTGGATGAGCCAGAATGCGCCTCGATTGGGTGCGGTATGGCCGAATTCCCGTCATACTTGGCTTGGCAACGCGTTTTGCGTGTCTCGTCGCGGCGTCAGCTGTTCCATTGATGTTCTGCTGATATTTCGCAGATTTTCCACAGATTTTCCGCATTCCACAGATTGGCGATTGTCCGACTGTTGCGACGGCCACGCCTTGCGTCGCCGCACCTAGCGCTTGAATAGTTTGGCGATGGCGTGGCCGGCTGCGGCGCACATTACCGATCCGATGCCCAGCAGTGTGGCGGTGACCTGCGGGCGGCGCAATTCGTTGCGGATGCCGATCAGATCGGTCACGCAATGGTCTTCGAAGAACACACGCAATTCGTTGCTGGAGTAGCGCCCGATCAAGTCGCCCCACGTGAGCATGCGCGTCACGTAGCTGACCGGATTGTTTTCGCGGAATTCGAACAGTCGAATGCCTCGCAGCCGCGATTTCGGACCATAGCATTCAAAGCCGCAGGTCGGCGCGTAGCCAAGATCAATGTCATGCACGTGCCCGACGAACGCGTTCTTGTGGTCATGCCCGCAGAACAGCGCGAAATAGCCGCCCGCATCGCGCAATGCCTGCACTTCGCCAACGTTCTCATCCGCACAGCCGATCGCCTCGCCAAGCCTCGAGCCAGGTCTGCACACGTCACGATTCAACACATAGCAATGCCCTGCGAACGTTCGCGCACCCTCCACCGCATTCGGCGTGTATGCGGGCACTTCGCGCAGGCAATCGTAGAACTCCTGCGGCGGAATATGCTGGAACGCGATCGCCGGAACCGCCAAACCGTCGCCATTGCGCTCGCCCAACTCGCGTTGCACTTGCTTCAGCCATTCGATCGCTTCCGGCGAAGGCGTGCCATAGCCGTCGGAATCGGCCAAATCCCATCCGCGCGAATTCGACGCGTATTTTGCGTAGGATGTCAGCGATTCCCGTCCTCCTGCAGCATTGCCAACAGTATTGCCGGATTTACCAGTATCCCCAGCATGCTCGCGATCGCCGGAATTACTGCGATCGCCGTCAAACGCATTATCCGCATAGTCGCCGGAATTCACCATCATCACGCTCATCGCAATGCGCCCAGACCCGTCGGAAGCCTCGATCGGAATCGCAAACGTGCCTGGTTCGAGCGCCAAAGGAGACGACCCGGCAACGGGATTCATGCAACCGGAAAACTCTCGGTAGAGGTCATCCTGTTCGTCGGCGAGAATGCCGCACTGGAAATCGTGGTTGCCGTAGGTTGCGGCAAAGGGGATTCGCGCTTCCAATGCAGGTCCAAGGAATGCTGCGAACGTGTCTCGTACTTTCTGCCGCGTGCTGTCGAGTATGGTCGCGGCGGTCGCGCGATTGATGGATTGCGCCCATGATTCAAGCTTGTTGGCGGATCCGTTGCGCCCGTCGCGTTTGTTGCGTTTCACGAGTTTCGGCGAGTCGGTGCCGATGCGTCGATCATCCAATTGTCGTCGGTCGGGGGCTGTTCGAGCAACGCTTTGGTGAAGGGATGTCGTTTGATGCCGCGGATTTTCGCTTCGATTTCGGTGACCGCTCGTATGTGCGTGCCCGGCTGCTCTCCGCGACGGCGCAGGAACGTGTCGATGTACGCGGGGTCGTATCCGCGAATCTGGTCGCCGGTGAAGACGATCAGATCGGGATGCGTTTTCTTGATGGCGGCTTCGATGAGACGGATCGTGTCTTCGCGCACGTTTGGTCCGTCCTGAATATCGGCCATCTGCAGCACACGGAAGGTGCCGTCGCTGTTGAATCGCAAGGTCATGATGCTCACTGTAATGCGGCAAATTTGGATATGAGGTGAAAAAGAGACGAAAATCGTGGTCTGTCCGTCATATGGCGGAATGCCGGCGATATATGGGATTGGTTGCCGCTACTATGGGCGGCAGTGCAGGTAGGTAACATGCACGTAACAATGTGGGCCGCAGAAGGCCTGCCCAGCTTTACAGATAAGGAGGAGTGATGGGTCAGGATCAATCTTCAGTGTTTGATCTCGCGGCAGTGGCTGCAGCGTCCAACGGAGGGAACAACGACCCGCTGCTGCCTCCGGCGCGTTATATTGGAGCTCCGCAAAAGCCCAGCAAGATGCCGTACAACAAGTACGTCGCATACGATAAGCAGGTGCCGTTTGATTACCCGGAGCGTACGTGGCCGGGCAAGCGACTGCAGCGTGCACCGCGTTGGTGTTCCGTCGATCTTCGTGACGGCAACCAGGCCCTCGTCAACCCGATGGATTCCGAGCGCAAGCTGCGTTTCTGGAATCTGCTGGTGTCGTTGGGCTTCAAGGAGATCGAGGTCGGCTTCCCGTCGGCTTCCGAAACCGATTACGATTTCATTCGTATGCTGATCGAGCGTGAGCTCATTCCTGACGATGTTACGATCGTGGTGCTGACGCAGGCTCGCGAGCACCTGATTCGCAAGACTTACGAGTGCCTGAAGGGTGCCAAGCGCGCCGTCGTGCACTTCTATAACTCCGTGTCCGTGCTGCAGCGTGAGGTCGTGTTCCGCAAGGATAAAGCCGGCATCAAGAAGCTCGCCACCGACGCGGCCACCCTGTGCAAGGAGCTTGAGGGCGAAGCCCAGGGCATCGACCTGTATTACGAGTATTCTCCGGAATCCTTCACCGGCACCGAGCCGGAGTACGCCGTTGAGGTGTGCAATGCGGTGATCGACGTCATCAAGCCGACTCCGGAGCATCCGATGATCATCAATCTGCCGGCAACGGTGGAAATGACCACTCCGAACGTGTTCGCCGATCAGGTGGAATACGTGTCGAACAATCTGGTGCCGCGCGACGCCGTGGTGCTGTCGCTGCACCCGCACAACGATGAGGGCATGGGCGTGGCCGCCACCGAGCTGGCCGTGCTTGCCGGTGCCGATCGTGTCGAAGGCTGCCTGCTGGGCAACGGCGAGCGCACCGGCAACGTCGATCTGGTCACGCTTGGTCTGAACTTCCTCACGCAGGGCATCGATCCGCAGATCGATTATTCCAACGTTCCTGAGATTCGCAAGACGGTTGAGTACTGCAACCAGCTGAAGATTTCCGAGCGTCACCCGTATGCCGGCAATTTCGTGTTCACCGCCTTCTCCGGTTCTCACCAGGATGCCATCAAGAAGGGTCTTGAGGCTCGTCAGGTGGCCGCCGATCGTGCCGGTGCCGATTTGGACAGCTTCGTGTGGCTGGTGCCGTACCTGCCGATCGATCCGAAGGATATCGGCCGCACGTACGAGGCCATCATCCGCGTGAACTCCCAGTCCGGCAAGGGCGGCATGGCCTACCTGCTGAAGACCAACCACAATCTTGATCTGCCGAAGCGTCTGCAGGTCGAGTTCGACAAGGTTGTGCAGGCGTACGCCGATGAGACCAAGAAGGAAGTCAAGGACGAGGATATTTGGCGTCTGTTCAAGGACGAGTATCTGCCGGTCGAAGAGTCCGGCGCTACTGCGGCTGGTGCCGTGGTCGGCGACAGCAAGGACGACTCCCTCGAGCAGTGGGGCCGTCTGAAGCTGCTGAAGGTGTCGGTGTCGTCCGGTGAAGATGGTTCCGATACCGTGCTGAAGGCCAGGATTCTTGACCGTGGCGTGAACGTCGGCGTTGATGAGCCGGTGGAGCGTGAGGTTTCCGGCATGGGCAACGGCCCGCTTGCCGCTTTCCTGAACGCGCTGAGCAACTTCGGCATCGAGCTTCCGTGATGGATTACGTGGAGCACACCATGTCCGTCGGCACCGACGCCATGGCCGCCTCCTACGTGGAATGCCAGATCGGTGAGGAAGAGGATCCGCGGATCGTGTGGGGCGTCGGCATTGACACGTCCATCGTCACCAGCTCGCTGAAGGCCATTATTTCGGCCATCAACCGTTCCGAGCGCTGATTTCCGCGGGTTTTCGGTTCTCGTAGCTGAAGGGCTTGTGATGTACTTGCGAGTACGTCACAAGCCCTTTGCTTTTTGATTTCATAGGATTCCCGAGTTTCCGGATTTTCCAGTTTTTCCGGATTATTCGGAAACTCGGAAATTCAGGATTGCGATCCCCAAATGCAGACATTGTTGCCGATTGCGGAGAATGTCATGACCGGCTTGCCGTCGATCTCGCGGGGGAGTGTTGCGAACCGTGCAATGTAGATCACGTCGTCCAATCGGATTTCCGCGTCGCTTGCGCAACAGTTGAATCCGTTCACGGCGCCGGAAAGCGGTTTCCACGATCCGCAGGTGATCGGCCCGTCCGTCGACCTCGGCAGATTCGCGTCGGGAGTATCGAAGAAACTTACGATTTCACCCCGGGTGATCCGCCCGTCCTCATGGAACGTATATCGCGTCGGACGATTGATGCCAACGTACGTGCCATCATCCTCTTGCTTGCCGTTGAAGAACGTATGCTGATCATGCAGTACAACGTTGTAATCGCCTGTGATATCGGCAATGCCGGTCGGCGCGACGGCAACGGAACCGCGGTATTCGTACGGTGCCGCAACCAGCCAGCCGTCGGAAGTCGGCAGTAATTCGCGTACGTGAGATTCGTAATCTTCATCATCGTCCTCGCTAAAGCGTTCCGCGAAACGGGTGTGGTAGACGAGGAACATGCGACCGTCCTTCGACCGACGAATGGCGGAATTATGCCCCTGCGAGACTTCGACATCGGCAAGCTCTGCCGGACCGCCATCCCACTGTACGGAAGACGTCAATCGAATGCCGGTGCCGCGCTCCTGATTGTCGGGAATCTCACCGTACGAAATCGCGGGATTGCCGTTCTGGTCCACGTACGGGCCAAGCAGCGATTTTGAACGGAACAGACGAATCTGATATCCGCCGGTGCGCCCAAGCCAGCCGTACGACATGAACAGATACCACCATCCGTTTTCACGAATGAAGTACGATCCTTCGCCGGAATTCCAGTAGCCTCCGGCCACTTTCACGCCGTAATAAGGATCGGAGGAATCCTTGACCAGCGGGTATCGCACGGAATAATCGCGCAAGCCGGTTTCCGGATCGAGCTTGAACATCCAGATGCCGCCGAACCATGAACCGAAACTCATCCACATTTCGCCGTGCTCGCACAATGCGGGCGCCGCGTCGATGGCGTTGATGCGCGTGTCTTTGAGCGACAGGTAGCGGGTCAGGTCATAGCCGACGGTGCCATCGGTTTTGGGCTCAAGTTCCAGCACTTTCGGCACGTCGGTGTTCCACAGGTTGCTCTCGTCGAAACCGGAATATACCACCGGCCCCACGTACGTCCAGTCGCCGTCCACATGGTCGGCGGTCAACAGCACGATCACCGAGCGGAACTGGTCGCCGTTCACCGACAGGTACATGCACCACTTGCCCATGGTCTCGTTCCAGATCACGTCGGGCGCCCACGTGTTGCCGAGCAGGTCGGGATTGGAATCCTGTTTCGGCCATGCCTGCCAAATATCGCCGAGCAGCGCGTACGGGTCGCGGCTCAGATGTTATCGAACCGCTCCCAATGCACCATATCCGTGCTGCGCGCGCACCGACGATGCGTGCCGAACAGATAGTAGACACCGTTTTCCTCGACGATTGCGGGATCGTGCACGGCCACCCGACCGTTGGCGAGCGTGTGCTCGATGCCGTTGGGCGAGGTGGCCGGTGCCGCAGATAGTGGTTCTGCAGACGATTGCACTGCAGCATTCACGGTTGTTGTGCCGTTTTCACTCACTTCTGCGACCCCCAAATGCACAGATTGTTTGTGCCCAGAGCGCTGAAGGTCATGACTGCCTTGCGATCCTTGTCTCGCGGAAGCTTGTCGAACGCGCCGGAATACGTGACTTCGCCCTCGTCGCCGGTGAGCTTAAGCGTCATCTGGTTGGCGCCTTCCACGGCTCCCAAGTGCCCGTCTGGTCGCCGGTCACGGTGCCGTCTTCCTTCAGGGTGATGTTGATGGGCTTGTTCACGCCGCGATAGACGGTGCTCGTCTTATCGGTGACCTTCTTCGGGCCCTTGAAATAGCTGGACTTGTCGTGCGTCACCATCTCGTAATCGCCGGCGATGTCGGCGGTCTTGTAGCCCTTCTTGTCGGCCTTGGTGCCCGTGTATTCGTACGGTGCGGCCACCAGCATCCGTCGGCGGTCGGCAGCAGCTCGTGCACGCGCACCTCATGCTTTTCGCCGGAACCGGAGAAACGGGTATGGTACACGAGGTAAGCGGTGCCGTCGTCGTCAACGAACGCGGAATTGTGGCCCTGGGAGACCTCGATGTTCGCGTTGTCGTTGCCGCTCCACTGGATCGAGCTCATCAGGCGCTCGCCGATGTCGCTTTGCCAGTTGTTGCCGATGGCCTTGGTGGAAATCGCGGTGTTGCCGGCTTCGTCAACGTACGGGCCGGTGATGTCCTTGGAGCGGAACATGCGGATCTGGTAGCCACCGGTCTGCTGCAGCGCGCCGTAGGAGGCGAATAGATACCAGTAGCCGTTGTCGTGCAGCAGGTAGGAGCCTTCGCCGGAGTTGCCGAAGCCGCCGCCGAGCTTCACGCCATAGTAGCGTCGGACTTGTTCGCTTCGGTGGGGTAGGTGGAGTTGTAGTCGCGCAGGCCGGTCGCCGAGTCGAGCTTGAACATCCACATGCCGCCGAACCAGGAGCCGAAGGTCATCCACATGTCGCCGTTGTCATCGGTTTTCACGCACGGGTCGATGGCGTTGATGCCGGTGTCGGTCTGCGAGGTGTAACGGGTGATGTCGGCATCCTCGCCAAGCACCTGCGGCACGTCGGTCTTCTTCACGTTCACGCGTTCGAAGCCGGAATAGACCACCGGGCCAACGTACGTCCAATCGCCTTCGATGTCGTCGGCGGTGAGCAACACGATCACAGAACGGTAGTTCGCGCCGTTGATCGACATGTACATGCACCACTTGCCCATGGTCTCGTTCCAGATCACGTCCGGTGCCCACATGTTGCCTTTGACGTCAGGATTGGAGGACTGCTTCGCCCAGCCGTCCCAAATGTCTTTGAAGATCTTCTCGTAGTCGGTGCTCAGATTGTTGGTGAAGGTGCTCCAGTTGATCAGATCGTCGCTTTTGAGCCAAGCGCGATGCGAGCCGAAAATATAGTATTTTCCGTTGGCTTTGACGATGGAGGGATCATGCGATTCGCCGCGCTTGACGCTGGCGGTGCTGGTTTCGGCTTTCGACGATGCGGACGATTGCTTCGTCGAATTGCCGGAGCATCCGGCGAGCGTTCCGATCAGCATGGCTGCGGCGATGATGCCTGCCGCGATCTGCTTTGCTGTTGTACGGAATTTCATTTTTCCCCTTCCTTGCGGATGACATTGATTTGTACAACGATGTAATTTCTTGTATAGTGTACAACGTTGTAAAGAAAAGTCGAATCATAAGGGGTTTCTCGATGTCGAGTTCCTACGAATTGCTGTGCTACACGCGCGAAGCTACCGGCCGTGAAAAGGCGAATAATGAGGACATCGCCTATAGCATGCACCTTGCGTTGCGTGCCGATGGGGCCGCCCAATGGGAGCCGCTCAACGAGAATTACGGTATTTTCTTCGCCGCCGGCGTGCCTATTCAGGCCGCCACCGCCGAGTCGCGCCGAGCGTGCGTCGCGGCGGCGCATTTCGTCGCCGATCCGTTCGATGAGGCGCATCCGGCCACCGATGCCGTCGCATATGGCGCGTGATGCCGGGGATCGACATCACGTTGAAATCCCTGAAGAACCCGTATCTGTTCCGCCTTGCGGATGGCCGATTCGCGCTCGCCGCCACCCGTACCGCGCGCGGCGGCGAGCCGGATGGCTCCGAGCGATCGGCGTTCCTGTTGGCCGTCAGCGACGATCTGACCTCCTTCACGCAGCTTGGACTGGTGATGCTGCGTACCGGCGGTGGCGTCAATCGTCCGTCTGTCGCATTCGACGCGGACGCCTCCCGTTATGTGATTTCCTGGACGTCGAACGACGGCAAATCGTATGTCGCGACCGTTGCCGATATTGTCGCCGTGGCCGAATCCGGCGAGCCGATCGATATTGCGGAAGCTGTGGTAACGGCGGAATCAAGCCGTTCCTGCGATTGCAATATTCCCAATGCCGTTCCTGGCAACGTGATTGCCGTCACTGAAGAAGAAGCGTCGAAACTGATCGAACGATTCGGTCGTATTTACAACGTTGAAACATCGGTGGCGACGCAGCATATCGACATGGCGGCAAGCAGGGAAGCGTCCCGTGAAGCCGTGCAGGCACTCGCCAAGGTCCGCGCCGATCTCGTCTACAGCGACGGTTCCGGTGCCACCCGTGCCGTGGATTGGAACAAAGACGAACTTGAGGCGATTGCGCAGGACGCCGCCGAAGGCAAGTTCCAGCCGGGCGACACGCGCACGGTGAGCGGCCGCATCCGCCAAACCGTATACCCGGTGCCATTTGCCGTGGAGCGTGCGGACCCGTCGGTGTTCGCTTGGAATTTCAACGGCAAGCCGATGTTCATGTTCATCGCCACCGACGACACCGACGGCAACTGCGTCGATCCGAACGATGGCGCCACGCATATGCCGTTGCGCATCGCCGACTCCATCGAAGCGCTTTCCGACGCGGCGGGCGGCCGTGCCAAGGAAATCGATCTGCTCAAATGCGGTGATTACAACGCTGAAGGACGCGCCATGACCGGCTGCTTCTGGGCGCCGGAACTGCATGTCATCGATGGAAAACTGTCGGTGCTCTTCATGCCATGCTTCGATGGGCCGGCCACCAATCCAGACGGCACGCCCAACGATCGCGCAGGCAAGCCGGACATGTGGACGGGCAGCTGCCATATCATGCAGCTCAAGCAGCATTCCGACGGCACGGATTTCGATCCGCGCGAACCCGAAAACTGGACGGTGCCGAAGCCGATTCTCACACCGACCGGCGGCGTGCTCAATCCCATCCAACGTATCTCGCTCGACATGACCGTCATCAGCGATTCCGGCCGCTGGTATTACGCGTGGCAGCAGGTCGGCAGCATTTGGATCGCCAGCTTCGATCCGGCCCGTCCGGAACGGCTCACCTGCGAGCCGAAGCAGGTCGTTGTGCCGGAATTCGCCTGGGACAACATGATCGCCGAAGGCCCGAACGCCATTGTGCATGACGGCACGATCTATCTGATCTATTCCGGCTCGCTGGTCGGTATCGACTACACCACCGGTCTGGTCACCGCTCCGGCCGGGCAGGACGCCGACCTGACCGATCCGAACGTGTGGACGAAGCTCGACTATCCGCTGCAGAAATCCGGAGTATACAACGGGCAGTGGCAGCTCGGCACCGGACATGGCATGTGGTCGAACGATGAGGACGGCAATCTCATCTATGTATTTCACAATGCGGAATACGAGAATGGACGGTATGGCGGCCGCGACGCCAGGTGCGCCGCGTGCACTGGTCCAAGGAGGGTATGCCGATACTGGACATGCAGGCGGCGGAAGAGCTCAATCCGGACTATGCTGATATAACGATGAAAATCGTGGTTTCCGGCAATAAAGGCTGATTTTGTTGGCTTCAGCGCTGCAAGGGGCGAAAGCCGGTGTTGGGGCCGAATGTATGAGACGTTTTTGGTGAAAAGGGGTTGACATGCCGAAGCAGAATGGCGCCAACGGCGAGCACGTGGTGACCATGCGCGAGGTCGCGAAGGCGGCCGGCGTATCGATCAAAACGGTGTCCAATGTGGTCAACGACTACGAGTTCGTGTCGCAGGCCACGCGAGACAAGGTCAACAAGGCCATCGACGAGCTCGGCTACACGCTGAACGTGTCCGCGCGCAATCTGCGCAGGGGGCAGACCGGCATCATCGGCCTCGCCATTCCCGATCTGCAGATGCCGTACTTCGCGCAGCTTTCGTCGCTGGTCATCGAAGAGGCCAAGAAGCTGGGCCTGCGCGTGATCGTCGAGCCGACGCAATACTCGCGCGAAGGCGAGATTGAGGCGTTGCACGGCTCCCAGCAGACGATGATCGACGGCCTGATCTACAGTCCATTGGAACTTGATCAGGATGATGTCGACCAATTGGATGTGGACTATCCGCTGGTGCTTGTCGGCGAACGCATCTTCACCGACAAGGTGGACCATATCGCCACGGAAAACGTGGAAGGTGCCAAGCGCGCCACGTCGTATCTGCTGCAGACCGGCTGCAAGCGCGTGGCCGTGGTCGGCGTGCATCCGGGCGAGAAGGTCGGCTCCGCCGCGCTGCGCTATCAGGGCTACCTTGAGGCGTTGGAGGAGGCCGGCGTCGAATTCGACGAGCGTTTGGTGGTCGAGTCGGGCATGTGGCATCGTAGCGATGGCGTGCGCGTGATGAACGCGCTGCTTGATTCCGGCGTGGTTCCCGACGGCGTCGTCGCGCTGAACGACATGCTCGCCTCCGGTGTGATGCATGCGATCCAGATGCACAATCTGCGCATTCCCGAAGATATTTCGGTGATCGGTTTCGATAATTCCGACGATTCGCAGTATTTGTCTCCTGCGTTGACGTCGATTGCTCCCGGTCTTGAGGCGGTGGCGCGTCTGTCGGTGAAATTGCTGAAGGATCGTATCGACGGGGTTTCGCCGTCGAAGGATCTCAAGCCGAAGCAGAAGGTGTTCCGCAAGGTTTCGTCGTCGTTGGTGGTGCGTCAGTCCACCAAGCTGCCCACGAATTCCTTGGTGGTGTGATCTTCCTTCCTTCTTTTTCTTCTTCTTTTGGAAGAAAGGAAGTGATTGGTGCCTCGGCGCTTGCGTCCGGTTTTTTACGGATTGCCGGTGCCGAGGTTTTTGTTTTCCCTTTCTGGCGATTGTCTGTTGCCGGGTACTGCGATTCGATTCTTCCGAGGAGTCGGATGCGAGAAACACGCGGTGCGTTCCTCCGATTTGTTACAACGTTGTAATAGTGATATATTCAACGTTGTAAATTACTGGAACAGCGGATTGAAAAGGAATAGACATGGCTGTTTACAACAATCCGATCGTGCTTCAGCGCGCAGATCCTTGGGTCCTCAAAGTTGACGGCGAGTACTACTTCACTGGCTCCGACCCGGAATACAACTGCATCGCCATTCGTCACGCATCGAACATCAACGACCTGCAGAAAGCCCCCGAAACGGTGGTGTGGCGCAAGCATGAGTCCGGACCGGCGAGCATCTATATTTGGGCGCCGGAACTGCACCGCATCAATGGCGCTTGGTACATCTACTTCGCAGGCGCCGCAACGGATTTCGAGGCCTCCGGCCTACCGACCCACCGCATGTTCGTGCTGGAGAACACCGATGACGACCCCACCACCGACAACTGGGTGGAAAAGGGTCAGATCGTCACCCCGATCGACTCTTTCGCGCTCGACGCCACCACCGAGGTGATCGACGGCGTGCAGTACCTGGTCTGGGCCCAGAAAGATCCCGCCATCGAAGGCAACTCCAATCTGTACATCGCCAAGATGGCCAACCCGTGGACGCTGGAAAGCGAGCCCGTCATGCTCTCCAAGCCGGAATATGACTGGGAGTGCATCGACTTCCTCGTCAACGAAGGCCCGGCCTTCCTGTTCCACGAGAACAAGATCTACATCACGTATTCCGCCTCCGGCACCGGTGTGCCGTATGCCGTCGGTCTGCTGACCGCCGAGCGCGGCAGCGACCTGCTGAGCAAGGATTCCTGGACCAAGAGCCCGGTGCCGGTGTTCAAGACCTGCGCCGAAAACGGCCAGTACGGCCCCGGCCATAACTCGTTCACCAAGTCCGAAGACGATTCCGAAGACCTGATGATCTATCACTGCCGCAACTATACGGAAATCAAGGGCGATCCGCTGTTCGACCCGAATCGTCATGCCCGTGTCGGCGTGGTCAAGTGGACCGCCGAAGGTCCGGATTTCGGTGTGCCGGAGCCCGACAGCCTGTGGACCCCGACCACCACGGACGTGCTGCCGGCCGATGGCGGCGCTCTTGCGGGAACGCCGGTAGCGAACTGACTTGCGTAATCGTAAGGAACGTTGCGATTCCAACAAAAACGAATAATTGAAGATTATAAAGAAAACAGCTTTGCCATCGGCGTGTTTCCGATTTGTACAACGATGGAAAAAGCTGTATAATCAAAATTACAACGTTGCAAACGGCAGTGCAGCTGACGAAGCGTGAACGACATCGCAAACAAGGTTGTTGATGAATGTCACTGCAACGGTTGGAGGAAATGTCTTGGGAGACCAAGAGGAAAAGGAGAAATCCATGAAGATCAAGAAGAGCACCAAGACTCTCGCGGCCGCGGCCTCCCTGGCCATGATGGCCACCGTCGGCCTGTCCGCCTGCGGTGGCGGCAGCAACGACGCCGAGACGACCGCTGACGGCAAGGTCAAGATCACGATGTGGCACGGCTTCTCTGAGGCCGATGGCAAGACCCTCGAGTCCATCGTCGACGACTTCAACAAGTCCCAGGACAAGTACGAGATCGACGCCCAGCTGCAGCCGTGGAGCACCATCGGCGAGACCATGGTGACCAAGGTCACCTCCGGCGACGGCCCGGACTTCGTGACCACCGGCGCCGACAACGGCCAAGGCTGGTCCATCGACGGCACCTTCCAGTGCGTCACCGATTTCTACGACGACAAGGACAACGGCACCGATGAGTACATCGAGAACGTCGTTGACCAGATCACCTTCAACATCGACGGTTCCGAAGAGAAGTGCGGCGTCCCGATGGGCTACGCCCCGACCGCCGTGTGGTACAACACCGATATGTGGGAGTCCGCCGGCCTGACTGACGCCGACTACCCGCAGACTTGGGATGAGCTGCTCGAAGTTGCTAAGAAGCTCACCAAGTCCGATGGCTCCCAGTACGGCATCGCTCTGCCGGATCTCGGCTGGGCTCCGTTCCTGAAGGGCAATGGCTCCGGCATCTACACCACCGATGGCAAGGTCTCCATCAATACCAAGGAGAACAAGGCCTTCCTCGAGAAGATGCGTGACTTCTACAAAGGCGGCTACTCCGTGTCCGGCATGGATGAGACCGCTGCTCGTGAATCCTTCGAATCCGGCCAGTCCGCAATGGTGATCGTCGGACCGTGGGAGGATCAGGCCTCCACCGACAAGGGCATCAACCACGACCTGTTCCCGGTTCCGAACGGCGACGGCACCTATGTGTACCCGGACGGCACCAAGGCTCCAACACCGGCTCCACCGGTCTGTACTGGTGGGTCACCTCCCAGGTTGGCGACTCCGCTAAGAAGCAGGCATCTACGACTTCTTCAAGTTCTATAACAACCACGACAACCAGGTGACCTGGTCCCTCGGCTCCGCTTACCCGCCGAACAACACCACCGTCACCGCCGATGAGCTCTCCGAGCGTCCGCTGATCGCCAAGATCGGTGAGAACACCAGCAAGTCCTTCATCGGTATCGCAGGCTCAAGGGCGGCTTCGGCGACATCGCCGCCTCCGTCGACACCCTGACCTCCAATACCGCCCGTACCGACGACGATATCCAGGGTCTGCTGGATGACGCTGAATCCCAGATCCAGGGCTATCTCGACGAGTACGCCGAGTGATCGAAGCGGGATTCACATACAATCAACATAAGTGAGCGGGCCTGACCCGCTCACCACCCCAGCAAAAGGCCACGGTGCTGGCCCTCACGCCAGCGACGTGGTCTTTGCTGTCTTAAAAACACATCCCTGGTGGCATTAAGGAGGAGATAATGGCACAAGCAACTGCCGCCCCAGGATCCGCGCATTCCGCAGTGGCCAAGGAGAACAAGAAGGCGATTCAGGCCCGCAACCTGTGCACCGGCCTGCTGTTCACCGCACCGGCTCTCATCGTTCTCGCAATCTTCGTTTTCTATCCGGCAATCAAGACGTTCATCACGTCTTTGACTTCCGACCGCATCAACCGCGCCGGCAAGTTCGTCGGCTTCGACAACTACGTCAAGCTGTTCCAAAGCGCCGACTTCTGGACCGACGTCAAGAACACCCTCGTCTACGCAGTGGCCTACGCTCCGATCGTCGTGATCGTCGCACTCGCGTTCGCACTGCTGCTCAACCGCAAGGACCTCAAGTTCGTCGGATTCTTCCGTACCTGCATGTTCCTGCCGTTCGTCATCTCCCTGACCGTCGCCGCCATCGCATGGCAGTTCATCCTCTCCCCGTCGCTAGGCCTGGTTCCGTACTGGATCCAGCAGCTGACCGGCATCGCGCACGTCGATCTGCTCGGCACCCGCGAAACCGCCATGGCGGCCATCGTCTTCATCACCGTGTGGAAAAACTTCGGCTACTTCATGGTCATCTTCCTCGCAGGTCTGCAGGGCATCTCCGCCGAACTGTATGAGGCCGCTTCCCTCGACGGCGCCTCCGCATGGCAGAAGTTCCGTTACATCACCCTTCCGGCGCTGCGCCCAACTTTCAACTATGTGGTCATCTTCGGCCTCATCGGTTCCTTCCAGGTCTTCGATCAGGTCTTCATCCTGACCTCCGGCGGCCCGGCACGCGCCACCGAAACCATCGTGTACCGCATCTACACCGAGGCATTCGGCAACGGCAAGCTCGGTTACGCATCCGCACTGTCGTACGTGCTGCTGATCATGACGCTCATCGTGGGCCTCATCCAGCTGTACACCAACAACAAGCATGAGAAGGAGGAAATCGCATGAGCACCGCGACTCTTTCCGCACAAGAGCAAGAGAATGCCCGCATCAACGCCGAAAACGAGCGTCTTCGCAAGCAGGCGACCCGCAAGCGTCGCATCGGCCTGGGCTTCAGCTACTTCGCACTGATCCTCATCACCATCCTGATGATCTTCCCGCTGCTGATCGTCGTGCTGGTGTCGTTCACCCCGAACGCCATCACGCAGACCTGGCCGCCGAAGCTCATTCCGAGCCAGTTCACCCTTGAAAACTACCAGTCGCTGTTCAAACGCCTGCCGATCGGCCGAGAAATGCTCAACACCGTCATCTTCGCCGGTGCCGTGACCATCATCTCCGTGTTCTTCGACTCCCTGGCCGCCTACGGCCTGTCCCGTGTGAACTTCAAGGGCCGTGGCCTGCTGCTCGGCGTGCTGATCGCCACCATGATGATCCCGGGCATGGCCCTGCTCATCCCGGTGTACAAGCTACTCGCCAACATGGGCTCATCAACAGCTATTGGGGCATCATTATCCCGCGTATGGCCGACGTCGGTGGCATCTTCCTGCTGCGTCAGTTCTTCATCTCCATTCCGAGGACCTTGACAACGCGGCCCGCATCGACGGAGCAGGTGAATTCCGCATCTTCGCGCAGATCATCCTGCCGAACGCGGTGCCGGCCATCCTCACCGTGGGCATGTTCAACTTCATGGGCAACTGGAACGACCTGCTCTGGCCGTTGATCATGACCTCCAAGCCGGAGACCCGCACCATCACCGCAGGCCTCGCAATGCTGACCGGCCATGGTTCCTCCGTCACCCCGTACGGTGTGGTGATGGCAGGTGCCTGATCTCCGCACTGCCGTTGCTGGTGGTCTTCTTCTTGGTGCAGAAGCGCTTCGTTGAAGGTATCGCCATGACCGGCATGAAGTAAAGCCCGACTTCATCCGATCGAAACGATCCATAACTGAACATCCATAATCAAACCTTGTTTTCCTTCCTTCGATAACTGCGCTGTTGAGTGCGTAGAACAAGGCCGTCGGCGTGGCTCCTCCCCACGGTGGCGGCCTTGTTCTGTATTCTCGTAAGAAACGTTTGGACACGTATTTTGATACACGCATGTAGACGACGCAAAGGAGCGCGCATATGACTTCGCATATTCTCGAACGGGTCCCCCTACAGCAGGTGAGGCTACTGCCAGGAGAACATTTTGACGCGCAGCAGGCCGGCGCACGGTATCTGCTTGAGCTTGACGTCGATCGCCTGCTATACCCCTTCCGCAGAGAGGCGGGACTGCCGCAGCCGACCGATGCCGACGGCAATCCGGTAACGTCGTACCCGAATTGGGAGGAAACGGGGCTTGACGGCCATATCGCAGGGCATTATCTGTCGGCTTGCGTCGGATTCGCGCAAGTCGCAGACGATCCGCAACCGTTCATCGACCGCGCCGCCACCGTGGTGCGGTCATGGCATGAATGCCAGCAGTCGTTTGCCGGCGATGCTGTGATGCGCGGGTATGTGGGTGGTGTGCCTGATTCTCGCACCGTGTTCGGGCGCCTTGCCGCAGGCGATGTTGAATCGCAGAATTTCTCGATGAACGACGCATGGGTGCCCATGTACAACGTTCACAAAACGTTCGCCGGTTTGTTGGATACATGGGCCGATTTTGCTTCTATCGATGAACAGACTTCGCAGCTGGCACGTACCGTCGTGCTTGATCTGGCCGATTGGTGGTGCCGTATCGCCGAGCCGCTGGACGACGAGACCTTCGACAGGATTCTGGTGAGCGAATTCGGCGGCATGTGCGAATCGTTCGCCGAACTGTACGCGCGTACCGGCGAGGAGCGCTACCATGTGATGGCCGACCGCTTCAAAGACCACGCCATCTTCGACCCGCTGGCGCAAGGCGAGGATGTGCTCACCGGCATGCACGCCAACACGCAGATTCCAAAGTGCTTGGATGGGAACGTTTGGGCGCGATTTGCAACGATGAACAGGCCGACGCCGCCACTAACACCTTCTGGGATTCCGTGGTGCATCACCGTTCCGTAAGCATCGGCGCGCATTCCGTGTCCGAGCATTTCCACCCGACGGACGATTTTTCATCCATGATCGAATCGCGAGAAGGTCCGGAAACCTGCAATTCGTACAACATGTCGAAACTTGCGGAACGACTGTGGCTGCGTTCCGGCAGCGCCGACTATATCAACTTCTACGAGCGGGTGCTGGAAAATCACCTGCTGTCCACCATCAATCCGAAGCAGCCGGGATTCGTGTATTTCACGCCGATGCGATCGCAGCATTATCGTGCCTATTCCACACCTCAGGAATGCTTCTGGTGTTGCGTCGGTTCGGGATTGGAGAATCACGCCCGATATGGACGATTGATTTACGCGCTGCAGCGGCCGGCTGCGCAGGATTCGGCTGATTCGGCTGCTGCTGGTTTTGCCAGTTCTGCCGCCGAGACGGGCAATACCGTTTCAAACAATGCCGAGGCGGAAGCTACGCGCCTGCTGGTCAATCTGTACATCGATTCCACCTTCGACTGCCCGGAGCAGGGTCTGCGCATCACGCAGCGCGCCGCTCGCATTGAGGATGGCGTCGATTACACGGTGACGTTCACATTGGAATCCACGGCCGAGCATGTTCCCGATACTCCCGGTGGTTTGCGGGAAACCACGCTGTTTCTGCGCCGTCCGTGGTGGGCGGAGCATTACGGTGTCATGGAGGCCACATGCGCCGTCTGCACGCTTGATCCGGCACGCACCAACGATATTCCCGAAGGATATCTGCCGTTGCGTCTGCGCTGGAACGGCGTTGCGGAAGTGGTGATGCGGTTGCGGCCGCGGATCACCGTCGAGCGTATGCCGGACGGTTCGCCTTGGGTCAGTTTCATGAAGGGGCCGAAGGTGATGGCGCTGGCTTCGGATAGCGACGATATGGACGGCGAATTCGCGGACGCCGGCCGTATGAGTCATATTGCCACCGGTCCGTTGCGTCCGCTCGTATCCATGCCGATCATCAACGGCAATCCGGTCAAGGCGTGCGCGCAGGTTTCCAGACCGTACGTGCATGGCCTCACCGTTGCCGCGACGGACGTTTCCGGCCGTACCATGCTGTTCGACATGCATGAGTTCAGCAGTATGCATGGCTGCCGGTATTCCGTGTATCTGCCGGTTGCCGACGATGGCAACGTGTGTGCGTTGCGCGCGCAACTGGCCGATATCGATGCGCGTCAGGCCGCTAGCGAGCAGACCGTTGTCGACACCATCGCATGCGGTCAGCAGCAATCGGAAGTCGATCATCGGTATTCGGGCGATAACGACATGATGGGTGCCGACGGCACGTTGCATTGGCGTCGCGCGTTGGCTGGTGGCGAATTCCAGTATGCGATGCGCGGGCGTGGTCAGGCGCATCGTTTGGAAATCGAGGTGATTGCCGATTCCGCGGAAAGCGACGGTGAAAACGCGGCGTATGAAGTGACGCTCGACGGCCTGCCATTGCAGCGTGGCGAGCATCGTCGCATCGACGGCGATCCCACGGCAATCGACGTGTATCCGCTGCCGGATGCCATAGAAACTGCGGAAACCGCGGAAAATATTGAGAATACCGGAGAAAACGACAATGCTGACGACGCTGCGATCGTACGCATCTCGGCTTCGGCGCATGACGGCGCGAAAATCACCGCCCTACGATTGCATAAGTAGGATTGCAGCGATGAAAATCGCGATATGGCAGACGACTGACCGTCCGGGGGCGTCTGCATGGCGATCCGGTGATTGGAGGATGCTGATACGCATTGTGGCGGCAACGATGGTATTCGTTGCGCCACAATGTTTTTTGCGGTTGCTTTGCCGGTTGCCGTTCCGGCTGGCGTCGGTTGCTGTCAATGAGTGGGTGTCTTGCCTGCCGCCGACGGTCGTTGCGACGGTTATTGGGCTCCGTTTGACTGGTCGTCTCCGGAGTTGTCGCCACTGCTGTTGCCGCCGTTGCCGCCGTCCCCGGAATTGTCTCCGCTGCCGTCTCCGCTGTTGCTGCCGTTGCTGACGGTTCCGCCGGTTCCGGAATTGTCTCCGTCTCCGTTACCGCCGCTGTTCTGATCGCTGTTTTGCGTAGGATCGGGTGTGGTCTGCTCGGTGTTCTCTTCGGCCTTCGGCATCTCCTGATTCTGCCGTGTCTCGGTCTTCTGCGCGCCGGTGCCCCATGTGCCGTCCGGGCCGCCGATCTTGCCGTTGTCGGTCGGTTCGGTGAAGGTCAGCACCTCCTGATTCTGCAATGCGAGCGACATGAACTCCTCGAACAGATGCGACGGGTAGCCCGTGGAGGAAACGCCATAGCCTGCGAACGATGGCACTTCCTGCGCGCTGCCGTCTTCCGCAGGATTCCAAATGGCCCACACATTGAGCAGCTGCGGCGTGTAGCCACGAACGAAGCGGCCTTCTCGTCGTTGCGGTACCGGACTTACCGGCCACCTGACGTCCGAGACGTGTCGAAACGCCAGCCGCGGTGCCATACGTGGTGGTGCCCTGCATGGCCTTCTGCACCAGATGGCAATCGTTCGCATCGAACACCTGCTGGTTCTCCTGAGCCGTCTTGTACAGCTCCTTCGAACCGTCGGACGTGAGCACCGTGTCGACGATGTGCAGCGTGTTCTTCACGCATCGTTCGCGATGGTGGAGTGGCCTTGCGCCAGATCCCACACGGTAATGCCGTTGATGCCCAGAATGTTGTAGGTGGTGTCTTCGGCGATGTCTTCCTCAATGCCCGCCTGATGCGCGATCTTGGCGAGATTCGCGGCGCCGAGGTGCTTGTTGACCTCCATGAACACCGTGTTCACCGAATTCGCGGTCGCCTGATAGAGGTTGATATACCCGTAATTGGTGTTCAACGCGTTCGGCACCTGCGCGGTGGTTCCCGCGTCGTTTCAAACGTCAGGCCGGAATTGCCGTTGAAGATGGTGTTGAAATTCACACCCTCCTGCGCGGCTCCCAGCAAGCCGAACGGCTTCATGGTGGAACCCGGTTCGAACGTGGCCTGCGTGGCGTTGTTGAGCTGCTTGGTGAGGTAATCGTTGCCCGCATACATGGCTTTCACGGAACCGGTCTTCTGATCGACCGCAATACCGCCCACCTGAATACTTTCCGGCATGCCCTCCGGTCGGGTGTCGCCGACCTGCTGAATCTCGTCCTGCATGTCCTTGTCGAGCGTGGTGACGATCTTGTAGCCGCCGGTTTCCAGATCATCGGCGGTGAACGCCTTGGAATTGACCAGTTCGTTCTTCACCGTGGTCAGCAGATACCCGTTCGCGCCGGCCATCTGGTTGCTCTGCTGTATTTCCGCCACGGCAGGGAACTGCGCTTCCTTCTTCTCCTGGGCGGTGATGTAGCCGTCTTCCTTCATGATGCTGAGCACGCGGTCGTATCGCTTTTCGGCCTGTTCCTGATTGACGGCCGGATCCCATGAGCTCGGCGCCGGAATGATACCGGCCAACATGGCGGCTTCCGACAAGGTCAGATCGCTGGCGTTCTTGTTGAAATACGCCTTCGCCGCCGCCTGAATGCCATATGCGCCACGACCAAGATAAATCGTGTTCATGTAATTGCATAGCACCTGGCTCTTATCTTGTGCCTGCGCGATCTTGATGGCCAGGAACGCTTCCCTCAGCTTGCCGGAATACGACGTGGTTTCGCCCAAATAGTAGCGTTCCGCATACTGTTGGGTGATGGTCGAACCGCCCTGACGGCTGCCTGTGGTCAGATTCGTATACAGCGCTCGCGCGATGCCATACAGATCGATGCCCTTGTTGGTGTAGAAGGAACGGTCTTCCGACGCGACGATGGCATTGCCCACATAATCCGGCAATACCGCACAGTCGATGATTTCGCGGTTCTGTTCCGCGTAGCTGCCAATTTCCGTAGTGCCGTCGGCATAGTAGACGGTGGTTTTTTCGGCGAGGGCGAACTTTTCCGGTTCGGGGATTTCCGTGGTGATATACATGTATGCGAACAGGCCGATTCCTGCCGCGAGCAGCGCTGCGAAGATGCCGAGTGCCCACTTCAGCACGAGATGCTTGCGCTTGTTCTGCTTTTTCTGAGGTCCGTTGGCGCGGTGCGATCCGTGGTTCTGCGGCTTGGGCGCGCTATGGGATGCGTTGCTGCGATTGCTGCCGGCGCCGCCGCTGCGGGCGCTTCTTGAGCGTGAGCTTACGCTTCGTGTGTGTGAAACCATAGGTTCCACCGTAGCTGATTGACTTGAGAAATCAGGTGAAAATGGGGTGAGTTTGCCCTTGGGAGGGCATTTTTTGCGCAGCTCTTTTACAAATCGACAGTTTGTGGGTCGTTGTCTCAATATCGGCTTATTTTCAGGGTTTTATCAGTTTTTCAGGTGCCTTTTCGCTGTTTCGCAGGTATGCTTGAAATTTGGTACCTGTGAAACGCATATATGCATAATATATATAACAGAGGAGTCGTTTACAGATGAGCATTCGTGTAGCTATCGCTGGCGTTGGCAATTGCGCTTCTTCGCTGGTGCAGGGCGTTGAATACTACAAAGACACGAAGGACGAGGATAAGATTCCCGGTCTGATGCACAATAATTTCGGCGGATATCGCGTGCGTGACATTGAATTCGTCGCCGCATTCGATGTGGACGCGCTGAAGGTCGGCAAGGATCTGTCTGAAGCCATCGAAGCGTCGCAGAACAACACGATCAAATTCGCCGACGTGCCGAATCTGGCGTCGAAGTGCTGCGCGGCCCGACCAACGATGGTCTGGGTGAATACTATCGCCAGATGATCGAAGAGTCCGACGCCGAGCCGGTCGACGTGGCCCAGGTGCTGCGCGACAAGAAGGTCGATGTGCTCGTTTCCTACCTGCCGGTCGGTTCCGAGCAGGCCGACAAGGCATACGCCCAGGCCGCCATGGACGCCGGATGCGCGTTCGTGAACTGCCTGCCGGTGTTCATCGCATCCGATCCGGAATGGGCTCAGAAGTTCCGTGACGCCGGTGTGCCGATCGTCGGCGACGATATCAAGTCCCAGGTCGGCGCCACCATCACGCACCGCGTGCTCGCCCGTCTGTTCGAGGATCGTGGCGTGCGTCTGGACCGCACGTACCAGCTCAACGTGGGCGGCAACATGGACTTCATGAACATGCTGCAGCGCTCGCGCCTGGAATCCAAGAAGATTTCCAAGACCCGCGCCGTCACTTCCGTGGTGCCGCACGATATGGATCCGCATAACGTGCATATCGGTCCGTCCGATTACGTGGCATGGCTTGACGACCGCAAGTTCGCGTTCGTGCGTCTTGAAGGCACTACGTTCGGCGATGTGCCGCTGAGCTTGGAATACAAGCTGCAGGTGTGGGATTCCCCGAATTCCGCCGGTATTGTGATCGACGCCGTGCGTGCCGCCAAGATCGCGCTCGACCGTCATCTGGCCGGCCCGATTCTGGCTCCGAGCTCCTATTTCATGAAGTCGCCGGCCGTGCAGCACGAGGATGGCGAGGCCCGCCGCTTGGTGGAGGAGTTCATCAAGGGCGAGGTCGAAGGCAGCGAAGAGCAGCTTGACGCCGATGTCGCCGCCGCCAAGGCAGCTGGCAAGGATGTGTGGCGCGCCTGATTTTTAGTTCGCCTGATATGAGGAATCCCCAATCTACCGTCGGTGGATTGGGGATTTTTAATTACGATTTGGAAACGATGCGTATCGTCACTTCTTGAGAAGGGGTTCGACCTGTTCCTCGTACGCGGTCAACGCGGTGTCGATCACATTGTGCATGTCGTAGTACTTGTACGTGCCCAAACGGCCGCCGAACACCGTCTTCGGCTCGGCCTTCGCGAGCTCCTCGTACCTCGCGTACAGCGCCTTGTCGGCCTCCGTGTTGATCGGATAGTACGGCTCGTCGCCACGCTCGGCGAAACGGCTGTACTCCTCCCACACCACGGTCCTGTCGGGATTCTGCGAGGCGGCGCGCTCCGGATTGAAGTTCTTGAACTCGATCGCGCGCGTGTACGGCACGTCCGCGTCGGAGAAGTTCATCACCGGGCAGCGAAATGGTCGCCCTCGTCGTAACGCACCTCCTTGAAGTCGACCGTGCGCCACTTGAGCTCGCCCAGCGAGTAGTCGAAGTAGCGGTCCACCGGGCCCGTGTACACCACCGGCACGCCGGCCGCGGCCAAAGCCGCCTTGTTGTACGGCTGGGACCCGTCGAAGAAATCGGTCTCCAGGGTCACATGGATGCGCGGATCGTCGATCATGCGCTCCATCCACGCGGTGTAGCCGTCGGCCGGCAGGCCTCCCACGTGTCCTTGAAATAGCGGTTGTCGTAGTTGAAGCGCACCGGCAGGCGGTTGATGATGCCCGCTGGCAGGTCCTTCGGATCGGTCTGCCACTGCTTGCCCGTGTAGTTCTTGATGAACGCCTCGTACAGGGGGCGGCCGATCAGCGAAATGCCCTTGTCGTTGAGGTTCTGGGGATCCTTGCCCGCCAGCTCGCCGGCCTGCTCGGCCACGAGCGCCTTGGCTTCGGCGGGCGTGTAGTGCGCGCGGAAGAACTGGTTGATGGTGCCCAGGTTGATCGGCAGGGGGTATACCTCGCGTCGTGCGTGGCGTACACGCGGTGCACGTAGTTCGTGAACGAGGTGAACCTGTTCACGTAGTCCCACACGCGCTTGTTGGACGTGTGGAACAGGTGGGCGCCGTACTTGTGGATCTCCGCGCCGGTCTCCTCGTCCATGTAGCTGTACGCGTTGCCGCCGATGTGGTCGCGCACGTCGATGATCTCCACGCGCACGCCGAGCCTCTCCACGGCCTGCTGGGCCACGGTCAGGCCGAACAGGCCCGCGCCCACGACCACCAGATCGGGATATTCCACCGCTTCAGTCATAAGAACAACCTTCCGAACTTAAAACAAACACACAATATTCGTGTGCGATTCCTCATCAAGCATACCCGTCCGCCCTCCTTAACGCGGGATGCTCATGGGGAAGCGGCATTTTGACGTTTGATTTCCCTGTGTCGCTGGTCGTGGGGCTGGCTGCTTCACGGATCATGGCATGGTCTGTGTGGTTCGTGCGCGGCCTGTGGCGCGGGTTGCGCTGCGGTTCGTGCGGCTTGCGGCGCGGTTCGGTCCGGGCATGGTGTACACTGGTCTTTGCCTCCGCGTGGCGGTACGTCACCCAACTCCCCCAGGGCAGGAATGCAGCAAGGGTAAGTGGCCTCTTCCGGGTGCGTGGAGGTTTTCTTATATCTTCATGCCATTCGCGCATACCGTAGAGCCAATGCCGTATTCTCGATGATTATGACCGACGAATTCAAGCCAATCATCCGAGACCCGCACAAGTCCGCGAATATGCTGGAACAGCCGGTCGCGCCCGTTCCCGTGCCGCAGCCGCCGTCTGATCCGATCGAACAGGTGCTTTCCCCACGTGAAGTGAGCGAAGGGCTTGCCAAAGCCGATCCGCTGACCCGTCATCCGCGCGCGTCGAGCATTATGCTCAGCGTGGTGTTCGGTCTGCTGCTGCTTGCCGCCGCGGTGGGCGTCTGGTGGTTGGGCGTGCGCACGATGGAAGGCCAAAGCTATGAAGACATGGTCTGGTCGAAATTCGATGCGGCCCTGCCGGGATGGCTGGAACCGGTCGTGCATGTTTTCACCATTTCCACCGTTGTAATCGCAACAAGCGCAATCATGTCGATAATCGCCCTCGCCGTACTCATCGTAAGAAAACGATGGCTGTTGATTGCGCAACTGTCGGTATTCGGCGGAATCTGCTTTGCTGCAGCGGAGTTGCTGAAGCCGCTGCTGCCACGTCCGTACTTAATCAATCTGGAATCAAATCCCAATAATTCCGCGCCTTCCGGGCATGTCATACTCGCCGCCGCGGCAGGAATGATCCTACTATGCGCCGTGCCTCGCGTATGCCGTGCGCTCGTTGCCGTGATCGGCTGGCTGTATGCGGTACTCGTCGGATTGTCGGTGATTGCGGGACAGTGGCACCGGCCGACCGACGTGATCATGGCGTTGCTGATCGTCGGCGGAGTGGCAATGATCACGCTTGCCGCGACGTTTGCGAACGGCATGGATGAGCCCGGTTCGCGTGCGTCGTCGCCTTCCGTGCAGATCGTCGGCAGCGTGCTGTTGACGTTCGGCGTGCTCGGCACCCTGTATGGCGCATACATTATTTGGCAGATTCAGCCGGGACTTGCGATGAGTGCGGAATGGACGAATTCCGGTGCGCACCTTTCCACGGTGATTCTGACGGCTTCCGTTGCGTCGTTGGTGTTCGGGCTGGTGTTGACCATGCGTCAGCTGACCGCCTCGCCATTGACGAAACTTGGGCTTGTCGGCGCACCTCCGGCCCCTCCGAAACGCTGACGGCAAAACGTACGATCACGCCGAAAATTTCCGGCACCGGTCGCTCGCGCCACACGGACGGTTTGCAACTGCATACGGTCAGTGAGTATTATTGCGTTGCAAACGCTAGTAATAAGGAGTGGCTATGGCTACCGGCAGCAAGCTCGTGATCGTGGAGTCTCCCACCAAGGCCAAGAAAATCGGTGGGTATTTGGGCTCCGAATATACGGTGATGGCCTCGGTCGGCCATATTCGAGATCTTGCGCAGCCGAGCCAGGTGCCGGCCGCCGACAAAACCAAATTCGGCAAGTTCGGCGTTGACGTGGAAGACGGATTCAACCGTACTACATCGTCGACGGCAACAAGAAGAAAACCGTGTCCGAGCTGAAAAGCGCGTTGAAAAAAGCCGACACCCTGTACCTCGCAACCGATGAGGATCGCGAGGGAGAGGCCATCGCCTGGCATCTGGTACAGACGCTCAAGCCGAAAGTGCCGGTTAAGCGCATGGTGTTCCACGAAATCACGAAGGAAGCCATCAAAGCGTCGCTTGACAATACTCGCGACGTTGACGACGACATGGTCGACGCCCAGGAAACCCGCCGTATTCTGGACCGCCTGTACGGCTATGAGCTTTCTCCGGTGCTGTGGCGCAAGGTTGGGCCGGGTCTTTCCGCGGGCCGTGTGCAGTCCGTCGCCACGCGTTTGATCGTGGAGCGCGAGCGCGAGCGTATGGCGTTCGTGCGTGCCCCGTATTGGGATGTCACCGCAACGTTGGAGGCGCCGGATGCCGATGGCAATAATGTTGCGTTCGAGTCTCGTATGGTGTCGTTGGGTGGCCGTCGTTTGGCTGGTTCCAAGGATTTCGGCGCCGATGGCAAGCTGACTGCGGCCGGTGCGAAGGATCAGGTCGTGCAGTTGGACGAGGCGCAGGCTTCCGCGATTGCGCAGGCATTGGAATTTGCAACGTTTACTGTCGCGTCGATGGAAACCAAGCCGTACCGTCGCCGTCCGGTTCCACCGTTTACCACGTCCACCTTGCAGCAGACCGCCGGCAATCGTCTCGGCATGAGCTCGCGTCAGACCATGCGTGCTGCGCAAGGATTGTACGAAAACGGCTATATCACCTACATGCGTACCGATTCGGTGACGCTGTCGCAAGAGGCGATCGCAGCAGCACGCGAAGCGGTCGTCAAGCATTTCGGCGAAAACTATCTGTCGGACGCGCCGAAACAATATGCCACAAAGACGGCAGGCGCGCAGGAAGCCCACGAATGCATCAGGCCGGCGGGCGCGAAATTCCGTGACCCTGCGGAAATCGCAAGCAAAGTGCCGGCCGACCAGCTCAAGCTGTACACGCTGATCTGGCAGCGCACGCTTGCCTGCCAGATGGCAGACGCAACCGGTTCCACGGCGACCGTGCGACTGTCTGCACCGACCGAATCGAATGGGGAAGCCATGTTCCAGGCTTCCGGCACTGTCATCGAATTCCCCGGCTTTATGAAGGCGACCGGTGAAGGCCGCCGCGCATCCGCCGAATCGAAGAAGGGCGATGCTGCTGGAAGCGTTGAACAGGCTGCGCAATCCGGTAAATCCAGCAAAGCGGATAAGAAGTCGGATGACAATGTGTCGCTTCCGCCGATGAATCCGGGCGATGCGCTCGCCGCGGTGGCGGTTGGTGCCGACGGACACGAAACTCAGCCTCCGGCGCGTTACACCGAAGCGTCGCTCGTGAAAACGTTGGAACAGAAGGAAATCGGCCGCCCGTCCACGTATGCGAGCATTATTTCCACGATTATCGATCGCGGGTACGTGTATGAGCGCGGTCGTGCGTTGATTCCGTCGTGGCTCGCGTTCTCCGTGGTCAAATTGCTGGAAACGAAGTTCCCGCGGTATGTGGATTACGAGTTCACTGCCGATATGGAAAGCGGTCTTGACCAGATCGCGAGCGGTCAGGAGACCGGCAGGAATTGGCTGACCCGCTTCTATTTCGGTTCCGGTGAGGGTGCCGCGCAGTCTGCGGACGAGGCGCATGCCGGCTTGCAGCAGCAGGTCGCGCAGTTGGGTGAAATCGACGCTCGCGAGATCAATACGATTGAGATCGGCGACGGTTTGCATGTGCGCGTCGGTCGATATGGTCCGTATTTGGAGGATATGAACCATCTGGATGATGAGGGCAATCCGAAGCGTGCCTCGCTGCCGGATACGCTCGCTCCGGATGAGCTGACGGTGGAAGTCGGTCATGATTTGATCGAGAACCATTCCGGCGGTCCGCGCGCTCTTGGCGTCGATCCGGTTTCCGGAGGCACCGTTGAAGTGCGTAATGGTCGTTTCGGGCCGTATGTTGCGCTGGTGATGCCTTCTGCCGATGCCGGCGATGCTGGTGATGCTGCCGGTAGCGCTAGTGAGAAGCCGAAGCGCGGCAAGGGTGCGAAGAAAGCCGCTGCCGATCGCCCGAAGATGGCGTCGTTGTTCAAGACGATGAGTCCGGAATCGTTGACGTTGGATGATGCGTTGCGTCTGCTGAGCTTGCCGCGTGAAGTCGGTTCGTATGAAGAGGTGGATGCGCAGACCGGTGAAGTGCAGACGGTTACCGTGCAGGCCAATAATGGTCGTTACGGTCCGTATTTGACGAAGACCGGTGCCGATGGCAAGTCGGATACGCGTTCGCTTGCTTCGGAAGATGAGATTTTCACGGTTGATGTGGATAAGGCGAAGGAACTGTTCGCCCAGCCGAAGTATGGCCGTGGGCGTGGCCGTGGCGCTGCGAAGCCGCCGCTGCGCGAATTGGGCGTCGATCCGGAAACGCAGAAGCAGGTGACCATCAAGGAAGGCTTCTACGGCGCGTATATCACCGATGGTGAGACGAATCGTACGTTGCCGAAGCAGTATGCTCCTGAGTCGATCGAACCGGCCGAGGCGTTCCGTTTGCTGGCTGAGAAGCGTGCGCAGGGCCCGTCGAAAAGGCGTGGACGTAAGACCGCCGCCGGCAAGGGCGGGGCTAAGAAGGCTGGTGCTGCCAAGGCTTCTAAGACTTCCAAGGCGGCTTCCGTCGATAAGGCTCGTGCCGATCGCCGTGCCAAGGTGCGCGAGTTGGCCGATAAGGGTTGGGCCAACACCCGTATCGCCAAGGAGATCGGTTCCACGCC
>ENA-OPZM01000058-OPZM01000058.1-human-gut-metagenome-genome-assembly--contig:-NODE-58-length-45253-cov-6.753313_pt1 | contig 45253 bp, 56 predicted proteins | sample MGYA00242478_ERZ504493 | MGnify/ENA primary metagenome ERZ504493 (study PRJEB26092, sample SAMD00036227) | human gut metagenome | host: Homo sapiens | study: EMG produced TPA metagenomics assembly of... | reverse complement strand
CCGGTTGGCCTGATGCAGGCAGTAAAGGCGCTTATCGTTGATTTCATCTTCCAGCGCCTTTTTCAGCATCTGCTTTTCAATGCCCACGCTTCCGGATCAAAAGTGCCGCCCACAAAATACGGGTGAAAGGCCGCACCCAGTGCAATGGATGCATATTCCCTTGTAAGGGTCTCCCCTTCCAGCGCAAACTGATCCTTGATGCCGGTAACACTAACACACAGGTTGTGGCTGCAGCCCATGGGCCGGGCATCCACTGTGAGGTCTGCACCGTAGAGCTTGGCCAGCTTTTTGGTCAGGCGGGTCATATCCGGGCAGTCGGCATAGCCGCGCTCCAGCACCAGCGGCAGCAGCGCATGTGCTGTGGCCGTTTCCCGCTTTGCCGGAAAGGCAAAGTGGACGCTGATGCGGCAGCGGTTGAATTTTTCCGCCGGGTCACAGGAAAGATGCACACCCGGCGCAATGAGAGTACGTTCCAATTTGTTCCTCCGCCCTGCTTTCACAGGGAGCTTTTATTTTTATGATGCCTTCTGCAAGGCAAGAAATTCTTCCAGACTCAGGCCGCTGGCACGGATGGCAAGGGCATTTTCAACGCCCACATACCGCCAGTGCCACGGCTCAAACACCACGCCGGTAGCAGCCTGCCTGTCCTGCGGATAGCGCAGGATAAAACCGTATTCGGCGGCGTAGGCGGTGAGCCACTCATAGGCGCGGGTCGTATCAAAGCCGGTATCACGGGTCGGGTAGTCCGTACTGAGGATATCCGCCGCATAGCCGGTGCCGTGATCATTGCATTCCGCAGGCGGCTGGATATCTGCCGCAAGGCTGGCGGCTTCTTCCTCGGTTTTGCCCTTTTCCAGATACTGCTGCTTCTGCGTCTCATAGGCCGCGCTGCGGGCATCTACGTCCTGATAGCCTGCCGTCAGCACCAGTGCAACGCCGTCCTCGGCCGCAGCCGCAGCCATTTTCTGGTAGGCTGCAGCTGCTTCGGCTTCCAGTTGGATACCGCTGGCTTCATCGGCATCGGCAAGGGCCGGAGAGGGTTCCTCGGCAAAAGGCAGATTGGTGTTCACCAGCACAAAGCGCTCATCGTCAGCATCAAAGCTGTAGCCGGTGCCATCGTAGCTGGCCGCATCAAAGCTCTGCGGCCCTGCAAGCATGGCGTTCACCTTTGGCAGCAGCCAGAGGATGCCTTTGGTCATAAGCGCCACAATGGCGGCGCAGACGAGAATGAGAATGGCCCAGTTGCGGGCCAGCCGCAGCCGCTTGCGGCGCTTCCACTGAGCGCGGGTCAGGCGGGGCTTTGCAGCATTTCTATCAGTCGATTCCATGGTGCGTTGCAGCTCCTTTTGCAGAATTTGCAGCGCACTGCGCCGCACAGATACAGTGTATATTATACACCCCTTTGCATTTTGTGTAAACGCCGGAAGTGTAAAATAAGTATGACCGAAAAAACTCCTTCCGTCTGCTCGCACGCTCGCATCCACCTCCCTCAATGAGGGAGGCTCTGGCGAAACAGAAAAGTTTCCCGCTCTGCCAAAGGCCCCCTCTCAGAGGGGGCTGTCGCCGCAGGCGACTGGAGGAGTTTTCCACGCAAAAATGCCGCACCACCTAAAAGGCGATGCGGCATTCCTATATTTTTATTTAATCAAACAGCATATCGTGGATCGCAGAAACAGCCTTGTCGGCATCGTCGCGGTTGATGATGCAGGAGATCTTGATCTCGCTGGTGGAGATCATCTTGATGTTGATGTTGTTGTTGGACAGTGCCTCAAACATCTTGGAAGCAACGCCGCTGTGGCTCTGCATACCGGCACCCACAATGGAGACCTTGGCGCAGGTGGTGTCTACGCTCACATCGTTGAAGTGTGCGCTCTCCTTCAGCACGCGCATGGCCAGATCGGCTTCGCCTCAGAGCAGGTAAAGCTGATATCCTTCTTGCCGTCACGGCCGGTGGACTGCAGGATGATGTCCACGTTGATGTTCTTCTGGGCCAGCAGACCGAAGATCTTGAAGCTCATGCCCGGCTCATCGGGAACGTTCAGAATCGTGATAACAGCAACATCAGTGTCTTTTGCGACACCCTTGATCAGCATACCTTCCATGTCTTTTGTAACCTCCTTGACCACCGTACCGGGCACGGGATTCAGGCTGGAGAGCACCTCCAGCTCCACATTATACTTTTTGGCCAGCTCCACGCTGCGGTTGTTCAGCACCTGTGCGCCCAGAGATGCCAGCTCCAGCATCTCGTCAAAGGTGATCTCATCCAGCTTGCGGGTGTTGCGCACCTTGCGCGGATCGGCCGTGTAAACGCTTCCACATCGGTAAAGATCTGGCAGCGGTCTGCGTGCAGGGCTGCTGCAATGGCAACAGCGCTGGTGTCGGAGCCGCCGCGGCCAGAGTGGTGATGTCATCCATCTTGTTCAGGCCCTGGAAGCCCGCCACAACGACCACACGGTTGCGCTCCAGTTCAGAAGAGATGCGCTCTGTCTCCAAGCGGGTGATGCGCGCCTTGGTATAGGCGCGGTCGGTGCGGAAGCCAGCCTGCCAGCCGGTCAGGCTGATGGCATGGCAGCCCAGCTCATTCAGTGCCATGGCCAGCAGCGAAATGCTGATCTGCTCGCCGCTAGCCAGCAGCATATCCATTTCACGGGCCGAAGGGTTGTGGGTGATCTCCCCAGCCTTGGCGATCAGGTCATCGGTGGTATCGCCCTGAGCGGACACCACCACAACTACGTCATTGCCCGCGTTGTGGGTATTTGCCACAATGCGTGCCACGTTGAAGATACGGTCACGGTCCTTCACCGAAGAACCGCCGAACTTCTGTACGATCAACGCCATATCTTGTCACTCTCCTCTTTTTGTCCCTTTGTCAAAAGGGGGTACACCGGGCGGAAGCGGTCAGCAGCGCCTTGCACTTCCCTTACCCATTTATCATTCCACCGTTGCGCCGGTGTTATCGGCATCCAAACGCAGCAATGTAAATGCTTCACATCCGTCCAGACCTTCCAGCAGCTCCAGACCCTTTTCCAGCTTGGAATAGAACTTTTCGGCCTCCGCCTTTTCCGCTACGGCCATCACGGTGCTGCCCGCACCGGAAACGTAAACAGCCTTTGCCCCGCACAGGCGTGCCATATCGAACACTTCCTTGGAGCCGGGCATCAGCGGCATACGGTAGGCTGGTGCAACTTATCCTCGGTGGCAATGGCCAGCAGGTCATGTCTGCCTCGCAGAAGGCGGCGGGCACCAGCGCAGCGCGCGAAAGGTTATATACCGCGTCCTTGTGGGAGACTTCTTTGGGCAGGGCCGCACGAGCGGCTTCCGTCAGCAGCTTGTAGTCCGGCACGATGGCGGCAAAGCACAGTGTTTCATCCACATCGCGCTTGACCGAGTACACCTTGCCATCCTCGAACACGCTGCTGGTCAGGCCGCCAGAAGAGCCGGGGCCACGTTATCCGGGTGGCCCTCAATGGAGGTGGCCAGCGTGAGCAGCTCCTGCGTGTTGAGCACATCGCCCAGCATCCGGTTGGCACCCAGCAGACCCGCGATGATGCAGGCCGAGGAAGAACCAAGGCGCGCGCCATGGGGATGGGATTCGTCTGGGTGATCTTGAGGGGCGGGATCTGCTTGCCCACCTTCTCAAACAGCCCCTTTGCCGAACGGTACACGAGGTTCGATTCACCGCGCGGGATGCGGGTACCGTCCGCAGACGAGATATCCAGCACTTCGCTCTCTTCAAAGGTGACCGTATTATACAGCGTCACCGCCAGACCCAGCGCATCAAAGCCGGAGCCGATGTTTGCACTGGTGGCCGGGACAGAAACCTTGATCTTCATAGCCGCCGCACCTTTCCTTATTCCGTTATCAGTTTTCTTCCGGCAGACGCTTGAGCACCAGCTTCACGCTGCCGCCCACGGCTTCCACCTTGCGGGCTGCTTCGGCCAGTGCCTTTTCGTCGGCTCGCTCCACAAAGTAAGCGCAGCCTTCGTAGCGTTCGTCCACCACCCTGCCATAGCCGTAGATGGCTTCCACCACCGCCGGAGCAATGCCTGCTACACGCACATAATATGCAGCAGGAGCCGGGTCGGTGAGCATTCCCTCCACCGGCTCAGCAGGCTGCCAGAACAGGCTGTCATGCACCTTGGAGCCATGCTTCAGGGCATCCACAACGTCGGCCACCACGGCGCTGGCGGTGGGCAGCTTGCCTGCGCCCTTGCCGTAGAACACCACGTCGCCCAGCATATCGCCCTTGACCAGCACTGCATTGAACACATCGTCCACGCTGGCCAGCTGGTTTGCCTTGGGCACCAGACACGGCTCCACACCGGCAGCCACGCTGCCGTCCTTGCCGCGCTTCATCCATGCGATCAGCTTGATCACACAGCCCAGCTTTTCCGCCGCTTCCACATCTGCCGTGGTAATGGCACGGATGCCGCGGGTGGGAATGTTCTGGGGGTAGATCTGATGGCCGCACACCAGCGAGGACAGAATGGCGATCTTGCGGCAGGCATCACGGCCGTCCACATCGTCGCTGGGGTCCTTCGTCTCGGCGTAGCCAGCTCTTGCGCGATCTTCAGCGCATCGTCAAAGCCCAGATTTTCGCGCACCATCTTGGTGAGCATGAAGTTGGTGGTGCCATTCACGATGCCCTCCACCTCGGTGATGACGTTTGCCGCCAGACACTGGTGCATCGGGGTAATGATGGGCGTACCGCCGCCCACAGAAGCCTCGAACAGGAAGGCACAGCCGTGCTCTTTGGCAAGGCCCAGCAGCTCTGCGCCGTAGGTGGCCACCATCTCCTTGTTGGAAGTGCATACGCTGCGGCCGCTCTCAAGGCAGGCCTTTACATACGGATACGCAAAGCGGGTGCCGCCGATGGTCTCCACCACCACCTTGATCTCCGGGTCTTCCAGAATGGTATCGAAGTTCTTTATAAACAGGTGTGCATCCGGATGGTTTGAAAAATCCTTCGGGTCAAGGATGTACTTGACCTCCACCGGCTCACCTGCACGGCGGGAGACACCCGCAGCGTTGCGGCACAGTACCTCGTACACGCCGCTGCCCACCGTGCCAAAGCCCAGAATTGCAATTTTAGCCATTGTTGTTCTCCCTCGTTTTCTGAAGACTGCTTACAGATTGTACCCGCAGTGCACGCCTACCACCATACGCTGACGCGAAAGTTTTTCGGTCAGCTCTTCGGGAGTCATCTGCATGGTATCGGTGCGGATGGTGACTGCCACCAGTGCGGCACCGTTTTCCGGTGTGGACTGGTTGATGGTCACAATGCTTGCACCTGCGGCGCTGATGCCGGCCAGCAGGCTCTGCAGTGCACCGGTCTCGTCCCGCAGAGTAGCCATGACGGTGATCACCTCACGGCCATTCTCGGAGTCAAAAATGCAGTCCTTATACTTATAAAAAGCGCTGCGCGAAAGATCGACTGCGCGGGTGGCTGCGGAAATGCTGCGTGCCTCCCGCTGGCCAGAAGTTCCTTGGCACGCACCACCTTGAGAAAAACCTCAGGCAGCACCTGCGCATCTACCAGATAAAAGCGGCGTTCCAACTTGTTCACCTCACAAACACAAGTGTTCTTGCAGTGAATATAATAGCATCCGGCCCCCTGCAATGCAAGAGGTCGGATGCGTTTTTGTCAGATTATCCAGTTTTGCTGCGGCAAGCGCGGTATTTCCTTGCCGGATTCACTCCGCGCCGGTGCCGATAGTACGCCTTTTGTCCTTCATATAGCTACAGATCAGTCTGTATCCTGATTACCTGTATCCGCAGGAATGACAGCCTGCTCCGGTGCCGTAGTCTCCGCAGGTGCAGCCGCTGCAGGAGCTGCTGCATGGGAGTAGTTGCAGGTACCAGGCAGATCATCGGCGCGGTAGTAGCCACGGCGGTGCTGGGGCAGGAGCCGCCTGCCAGCAGGCCGCTCTGGGTGCAGTAGCGGCGCTCCACCACACCGGCAGAGGTCGGGAATGCCTTATACGGCAGGTTTGCCTGCACCTGTTCCATCAGGGCCTTCCACGCCATAACACAGGTACGGGTCTTGGCCTGCTGCTTACCCAGCGTCTTGGTCATATCATAGGGTGCATCGTAGCCCCACCACACGGCGGTAACGTAGTACGGCGTGCCGCCCACGAACCACAGATCCTTTTCGTCGCTGGCGGTACCGGTCTTGCCAAAGGCTTCCATGCCGTTGGAGTTGGGGTAGCGGCCGCCGGCGGTGCCCACGCTGGAGTACAGAACGTTCTTCAGCAGGCGGTTCATCACATAAGCGGTATCCGGGGTCAGGGCCTGATAGCTGGTGGAGTTGTTCTCCAGATAGATATTGCCGTCACGGTCCAGCACGCGGGTATACAGGTGCGGGGTGGTGTACTGGCCATCGTAGAAGATCTGGAACGCAGCTGCCAGCGCCGTGGGCGTAACGCCATGAGTCTGACTGCCCATGACCATCTGCGCCAGACCCACATCGTTTACCGGGTCCAGCGTGTTCAGCTGCAGGGTGTTGTACACAAAATTGAAGATGTTGCTTGCGCCCACCAGATCACCCACACGCACCGCAATGGTGTTCAGCGAGCGGGCCAGACCGTTCCACAGCGGCACATCACTGTTGTCGCCGTAGTTGCCGCCATAGTTACGGGGCCAGCTGCGCCATGCGTTGGGATAAGCGCGCAGCTGCTTGTCGGAAAGGCCCATCAGGCCGTTCTTGCGGCAGTAATCCTCATCGCGGATCACCATATCCTGCTTCTGATACAAGGGCGAGTTGTTGAGCATGGTGGACCAGTTCACCAGACCATACTCTACACCCAGTGCATACGCACCGATAGGCTTGATGGTAGAACCCGTCTGACGAGTGACGCTGTAGGCACGGTTCAGTGAGAGGCTCTTGTTCTTTTCGCCCAGACCACCCACAATGGCGATCACATTGCCGTCATAGTCCAGCGTGACCATGGCTGCCTGAGTACGCACATTGCGGTAATAGTAAACGGTACCGTCGTCGCCGGTGCGGGTCTTGGGCGTACCGTCCTCGTTCATCACCTGTACATCGTCGTCCGAGATAGAGGTCACCTCTTCCTCATGCCAGCCGGCCGGGAAGTAGGCATCGTCCGTGTTGAGCATCAGGTTTTCCATGGCGGACTGCACCTTGGTGTTCACAGTCGACTCAACGGTAAAGCCGCCGGTGTACAACAGCTTCTGTGCCTCGGATTCCGAAATGTTTTCCTTGTCCATGATGTCCTGCACCAGCTCGGTGAACAGTGCATCGGTAAAGTAAGAGGTAACGGAAGAATTCTTCTTAGTATCCTCTTCCTCGGCCAGTACCAGCGGCTGGGCCGCTGCGTTGCGGTAGTCCTCTTCGCTGATCACGCCCTGCTGCCACATGTTGTACATGAGGAAGTTACGGCGGTTGATCAGGTTTTCGGGGTTGGTGTAGGGGTTATAGTTGGTGGGGTTTTTGGTGATGGACGCAATGGTCGCACACTCCCACAGTGTCAGCTGGCTGACATCCTTATTAAAGTATTCGTTGGCCGCAGTCTGCACGCCCTGAATGGTGCCGGTAAAGCTGATGGTGTTCAGGTACGCTTCCAGAATGGTCTCCTTGGAATAGCTGCGGCTCAGGCAGAGGGCGCGGTAGATCTCGCGCAGCTTGCGCAGTGCGCCTTCAATGCCGCTGGCGCTCTTGTCGTCGGTCAGGTTCTTGATCAGCTGCTGCTCCAGCGTGGATGCACCCTGCTTGGAGCTGTAGATGGGCAGCAGGTATTCGTTGACCATTGCGCCGATGGTGCGCTTGAAGTTGACGCCGGGCTCGTTGTAAAAGTCCTTATCCTCGGTGCAGATGAACGCATACTGCAGGTTCGTGGGGATCTGCTCCAGATCCGCCCACACGCGGTGGCTGTTGGAAGAGCGCAGCGTGGCATACTCCACCTGTGCACCGGTGTCCGGGTCGGTAGCCATCACCACACTGGACTGGCTCAGCTCAATGTTGTCCAGATCCAGCAGGTCGCCGTCGTTGGCGGTAGCCTGCACCACGTAATATACAGCACCCACTGCCACCAGACTGCCTGCCATGATGCCCAGACAAATCAGTGTAGCAATGGTTCGGCCAATGAAGCGCAGAATGGGATGTCTGCCCTTTTCACGGGGTTCCTTTGGTTCTTTGGGTTCCCGGCCGTGTTTGGGTCCCAGCTGGGACTCCCGGCGGCTGTTGCTCACATTTACCTTCCGCCCCGCCGGTGCCGGGGAATGCCCCTCACCGGCACGGTTGATCTTTCTCATATCGGAGATAGAAATCGCCTCCTAACATTCAGGCTGCTTTTTCAGCGCCATGCGCTGGTACTTTTCCATCAAAGCGCACAGAACTGCACGCAATACCATATTATAGCACGTGCACAGAACGCGGGCAAGAACCAATCTTCGGCCTGATAGGTCTAATCATCTGTAGTATAACACAATCTGCCGGACAAAGTACAGCATTCCCGTGTGAAAATTGACTGTGCCCCCCTGTTTTGGGGCATACTTCAGCCGGAAAGGAGCGTGTTTCTCCATGCGCAAACTGTGCACCTGCCTGTTCTACGGGCTGTGCGTATTCACCATCGTGTTCAGCCTGTTCTGGATGGCCCTGCCCAAGCTCAGCCTTCCGGTGCCCGACCCCGGCAGCGAAGCACCGCCTTCCTCCGCAGCAGACCTTGCCGCACAGGCCATGCCGGAGCTTGCTGCCCAAAGCTACCGCCTGTGCGACAAAAGGCGGGCGCGTGGCCGTTTACCGCTGCGGCACCAATGGCCAGCCGGATGTGCTTGTCACCGTCACCGGCATCTACACCAATCTTCTGCCGGAGAACGATGCCGTGCGCATCAAACGCGGTGTGACCGTGTACAGCGAACGGGAACTGGACCTGCTGCTGGAAGATCTGGGCGATTGAGTGCAGAATGCTCAATTTTTATCTACTTTTATTGATTATTTTTATTGACATCCCGATGTAAAAATTATATAATGATAATAGAAGTAAAGTTTCTTAACCACCTGCAGCGATCATAAAAGGAAGTGCTTCCTCATGTCAAAACAGATCACCCTCCATTACCAGTGCCGTCTTTGCGGCAAGCAGCTGGACCGCGGTATCCACCTCGGCCCGCCCAGCCCCGGCACCTGCAGCAAAGCCGCCAAGGTGGACGGCTTTCACGGGCCGCACCGCTGGGTCATTGTCTCTTTGCCCAAAAGTGCTTGATTTTTAACGCAAAAAAGACCTCCGGGAAAAGCGTCCCGGAGGTCTTTCTTAGTTTCAGGCTTCCATTTCTTCCAGCGGAACAAGGTAGCCTTGCGGCACTCCTCGTATTCCAGCATGTAGTCCTTGGTGGGGTTGTGGTGCATGATGCTCTTGAGGGTGTGGGAGTCGTAGTCCTCGCCGGCATCCATGCCGATCAGGCGGGCAGCAACGTTGGAGCAGTGATCCGAGATGCGCTCTGCATTGTTCAGCACATCCAGGAACACGACACCCGTATCAATGGAGCACACGCCGTCCTTCAGGCGCAGGATGTGCTGGTCGCGCAGGCGCTCCGCCATCACATCGATCACTTCCTCCAGCGGTTCCACCTGAGCCGCCAGGCGCATATCGCTGTTTTCAAAGGCATCGTTGGTCAGGTTCAGGATGCGGTTCAGCGCATTCTCCAGCAGCTGCAGCTCCTTGGTGGCGCTTTCACTGAAGGACGCTTCCTTTTCCTGCAGTTCTTCTGCCTTTTCCATAATGTTCACCGCATAGTCGCCGATGCGCTCGAACTCGGTAACAAAATTCAGCAGTTCGGTCACAGTGTGGCTCTCATCGTCGCCCAGCTCCTGATCGGTCATCTTGATCAGATAGTTGGAGATCGCTACCTCCATGCGGTCGATCAGGTTTTCACGCACCCGGATGGCGCTGACGGTATCCTCGTCCATCTTCAGCAGCAGCGGTGCAGCCAGATTCACATTGCGGGCAGCACGGCGGGACATCTTGATCACAGCGCTCTTAGCCTGCTGCAGGGCCACAGCCGGGCTTTTGAACAGACGTTCATCCAGCACCGGCATGCTCAGCTCCTGTGCTTCCTCGGCGCTGTCCGGCACAGTGAGCAGTGCCAGCTTGGACAGCACGCCGCTGCACGGCAGGAACAGCAGCATGGCGCACACGCTGGAAAGGGTGTGGATGTTTGCGATGGTGCTCTTGTTCATCACGTCGTTCCACATGGGGATTCCAACGGTAAACTGCACCGCATACACCAGCGCCAGCAGGATCACGCTGCCAATGATGTTGAAGTACAGATGGATCAGTGCAGCGCGCTTGCCGTCCTTGGAGGAGCCGCCAATGGTGAGCAGCGGCGTAAAGGCCGTGCCGATGTGTGCACCCAGAATAATGGGGATGGCAGAGCTGAAGGTGACCAGACCCGTGCTGGACAGTGCCTGCAGGATACCCACCGATGCGAGGAGGACTGGATGATCACCGTGACCACCACGCCCACCAGAATGCCCAGAACGGGATTCGTCATGGTAACGAACAGATTCTGGAACACGGCGCTCTCGCGCAGAGGAGCCACACCGGTGTCCATCAGGCTCATGCCGGTAAACAGGATGCCGAAGCCCAGCATGATCTGGCCGATGTTCTTCCTTTTAGCGCTGCGCAGGAACACATAAAAAATGCAGCCGATAAACGCCACCACGGGCGCAAAGGTCTTGGGCTGGATCAGTGTCAGCCAGAGACTGTCACCGGAGATATCCGCCATGCGGATCAACTGGCCGGTAACAGTGGTACCAATGTTTGCACCCATAATGACACCTACCGACTGCGTAAGGGTCATGATGCCGGAGTTTACCAGACCGACACAAATAACGACCGTGCCGGCCGAGGACTGGATGACACCCGTGATGAGGGTGCCAAAAATAACGCCCTTGAGCGTTGAGGAGGTCAGCTTTTGCAGCACGCCCTGCATTTTGCCGCCGGCCAGTTTTTCCAGACCAGCGCCCATAATGGACATGCCGTACAGAAACAGCGCAATTCCACCCAACAGAGAGGTAATGTGTGTGATATCCATAACGATACTCCTAAAAATGATCTTCCTTTTGATCCTTGTACATCTGCCCTGCCCGCACACCGGGCCTGCTTGATCCGGCAGATGCTGCGGCCTGCCGCTCTGCTGCGCAGAACGGCGCACAATGACCACGCTTGAATCTATTATATCATTTTTTATCCTGTCACAACAAGGTTTATTTTACAAGAAAATCACTTTTTCTACACATTTTCCGTCTCTTAATGAATTCGTGCTCTTTCCTTTTCAATTATTTTACATCAATTTTACATTTGCACCGAAGTCCCTGCCTGTTTGCGGGCGCTTACTCTGCCAGTTCTTCCATTGCTTCCCGCACCGTATCAGCCGAAAACAGGAACACCCCACTGCCGGTGTATACTTCCACATGGCTTCCGACATAACGCAGTTCAAAATCTTTCATCCGTGTTCCCTCCTGTATCTCGTTTTTTGCAGCTTTTCAGAACGTTTTTGTTCTATGGCTGTATTATCGCACACGGCAGGTACCATAAATCGGATTTTCAACGCATTTTACAGACAAAAAGCCGCCCGGCTTCAGATGCGGAACCGGGCGGCTGGCCACCTATTTATATCGTTCAATGCACAGCGGCATATTCCGGGATGCGCTGCTCATGGGCCTGCTGCTCTGTGCGGGCCTTCTCATAGCAGTAACGGATGATCGCCTGCCTGCGCACGATGCCAATGAAGATGCCGCGGTCATCCACAACCGGCACAAAGTTCTGGTTCATGGCCGCTTCGATCAGCTGATCCATGCTGGTGGTCACGGTGACAGCCTTGTAGTCGCGCTTGTGCGGGAAGGCCGAAATGGGGACATCCTCAGCCGCTTCCAGATCCAGACCATGGAACTTTTTCAGCCCCCAGAGAATGTCGCCCTCGGTCAGGGTGCCCACATATTTTCCCTGCCGGTTGAGCACCGGAATGGACGCGTAGCGGTTATTCTCCCACTTTTCCAGCGTCTGCCGAAGGGTGAAATCGTCGTAAACATACATCAGATCCTGCTTGGGTGAAAGGAAAAACAGAATATTCATGACAACAGCTCCTAAACATTGTTCCACGCGCCGTGCGCAAAAAATAACGCAGTCATCCGCACAAGCGGGACCCTGCGCCGCAGTCCCTATCCTTGTTTCTATTTTAGCACTTTTTCATAGTCGGATAAAGAGTTATCACCCACCTTTTATATTTTTTTAACAGATTGTTTGCTTTCTTTCGTCATACTTTCGGTTTGATAAAAAACAATCAGTGTCCGTTATGCTATCACCTTCCCGGTGCGAAGCCGCCCGAACCATGCCGTCAATGCAGAAACCTGCGCAAAAAGTTGATATACCAGCATTTTGCGCTGTACAAGCGCGCCCCAAAGTTGTATAATAATGTGGGTGTTTCTCGGCGCAGTATGTGTATCTGTCCGCCGCTGCGCCCCAGACCTTGAATGTGTTTTATGAAAATAACATAAAGGAGCAGAGCGACTATGATCACTTCCCGTTTCCCTCTGGGGGATGTCAGCTTTACGTCCGGGTATTTTGCTACTCTGGTAGGTGAAGCAGCCAAACAGTGTTACGGTGTTGCCGCAATGGCACCCCGTGATATGACCGATGCCGTCAGAAGCATGGTGCACGGTTCTGATTACCCGGAAAAGGGTGTCCGTGTCACGCAGGAGGATGGTCGTCTGGTGATCGAACTGCACATTGCAGTGAGCTATGGCCTGAACATTTCTACCGCCGCACGCAGCATCTCTCACCGCGTCAAGGACGAGGTGGAGCAGGCTACCGGCCTGAAGGTTGCCCGCGTTGTGGTTTCGGTAGACGATGTGATCGCCTGATTTTTGTTGGTTCATCCGAATGCGCCGGGCTTTTCCGGCAAGTACAAGGAGTAAAAAAGAATGATTTCTGGTAAGATTTTGCGTGACGCCATTATCTCTGGCGCCAACAACATCAACAATCAGCGCTCCCGCGTGGACGAGCTGAACGTTTTCCCTGTTCCTGATGGCGACACTGGCACCAACATGGGCATGACCGTGGGTGCTTCTGTGCGCGAGCTGGAAGCATTGGACGACAGCTGCACCGTGGTGAGGCTTCCAAGACCGCTGCTTCCGCCATGCTGCGCGGTGCACGCGGCAACTCCGGTGTTATCACCAGCCTGCTGTTCCGCGGCTTCTCCAAGGCGCTGGAAGGTAAGAAGGAAGCCACCGCTGCCGACATTGTCGAGGCCCTGAAGAAGGGTGTCGAGGGTGCTTATAAGGCCGTTATGAAGCCCACCGAGGCACCATCCTCACGGTTGCACGCATTGCCTCTGAGGAAGCTGCTGCCTGCGGTGCCGAGGATGTGCCGCTCTGTGGGATGTGGTGATGACCGCCGGCCAGAAGGCTCTGGAGGACACCCCCAACCTGCTGCCTGTTCTGAAGAAGGCCGGCGTTGTGGATGCCGGCGGTCAGGGCATCATGATTATCTTTGAGGGCATGGGCAAGGTGTTCCATGGCGAAGGCATCGTGGCAGGCGGCGAGGCTGCTCCCAATAAGGCAAAGCTCTCCACCGAGAACGCCGGCAAGGGCGTGTTCACCGACGACCTGATGAAGGTGGAGGACATCAAGAACGGCTACTGCACCCAGTTCCTGATCAACAAGTATGAGGGTGCAAGCGCCGCAAAGATGCGTGCCTTTGCAGAATCCAACGGCGACAGTGTGGTGTGCATCGAGGATGACGATGTAATCAACCTGCATGTGCACACCGCTGATCCCGGCAAGATCCTGAGCGAAGCCATCAAGTATGGCTACCTGACCAACTTCAAGATCGAGAACATGCACGAGCAGTTCCTGGCCCGCCAGAAGCAGGGCAAGAGCCTGGAAAAGCAGGCTTCTGCTGAGAAGGCTCCTTCTCAGTCCAGCGAGTTCGTCTACGCTGCTGTGGACCCCAGCCGTGACTATGGCTTTGTTGCCGTTGCCGCCGGTGAAGGCCTGAAGGCCGTGTTCACCGATCTGGCTGCAGACGCAGTGGTCTCCGGTGGTCAGACCATGAACCCAGCCACCGAGGATATCCTCGCCGCCATCCAGAGCGTGCCCGCAAAGACCGTGTTCGTGCTGCCCAACAACAAGAACATCATCATGGCTGCTGAGCAGGCCCAGAAGCTGGCCGACCGTCAGGTGGTCGTTCTGCCTACCCGCACCGTGCCCATGGGCATCACTGCCATGCTGAACTTTGATCCCTCTGTGAACGCCGAGACCAACACCATCAACATGATGGCTGCTGCCGACAAGGTGTCCACCGGTCTGATCACCTATGCTGCCCGCGACAGTGAGTACGACGGCAAGCGCATCAAGAAGGGCGAGATCATGGCTCTGGAGAACGGCAAGATCGTTTCCACCTCCAACGATATCACCAAAGCTACCTACCGTCTGGCACGCGGCATGTGCAAGAAGGATTCCAGCTTCGTCACCATCATCTCCGGCTGCGACGTGAGCGATGAGGATGCCGAGAAAGTGACCGAGATCGTAAAGGCAAAGTGCCCGAACACGTTGAGGTCAGCCACATCCGCGGCGGCCAGCCCGTTTACTATTATATGATCAGCGTGGAGTAAACACTCCCCCGTTCTGCTGAATTTTTAAGCACCTGCGATTTTTGCCGCGGGTGCTTTTTTAAAGCAAAAGTGCTGCACAGCTAAAGCCGTGCAGGCACTTTTGTTTTCAGAATCCTTAGAAGAAGCTTACCTGACTGCTCTCCGGCAGGTCGCCCAGAGCGCCCACCTGACGCAGACGGTCCAGAATGCTGCTGCCGACACCGGAAGCCTGCTGCAGCTCTTCCACCGAGATATATTCTTCGCCGTGGATGGTCACCTTTTCCAGTGCATCGGCGGCAGCACCGCCAAGACCCTTCAGCGAAGAGAAAGGCAGACGTACCTTGCCGTCCTCCACCACATACTTGGAGCCGCGGCTCTTGCCCAGCTCAATGGGCAAAAACTCGTAGCCGCGCACCAGCATCTCGTTGACGAGCTGCAGGCTGACCAGCACATCCTCGTCCTTGGCGTTCTTCTCTTCCTTCAGGCGGCGCTTGACCTCTTCCATGTGGGCGCGGGCCACTGCCGCACCGCCCACAGCGGCTTCGTAGTCGATGTCGTCGCCGCGTACGTAAAGTATACCGCATAGAACTCCGGCGGACGGTAGATCTTGAACCACATCAGACGAATGGCCGACATCAGGTAGGCCACGGCATGGGCCTTGGGGAACATATACTTGATCTTGCGGCAGCTCTCGATGTACCAGTCCGGCACCTCGTGCTCCCGCATGGCTTCCTCCCAGCCATCCTTGAAGCCGCCCTTGGCCACCTTGCCCTTACGCACGGCCTCCATGATATCAAAGGCCATCTTGGGTTCCAGACCCTTGCGCAACAGGTACAGCATGATGCTGTCACGGCAGCCAATGACCTCCGCAATGGTGCAGGTGCCGCTGCGGATCAGCTCGTCCGCGTTGCCGGTCCACACATCAGTGCCGTGGGACAGGCCCGAGATCTGGATCAGTTCGGAGAAGTTCTTGGGCCGTGCCTCCACCAGCATACCGCGCACGAAGTTGGTGCCCATTTCCGGGATGCCGAAGGTTCCGGTCTGGCTGTCGATCTGCTCCGGGGTCACTCCCAGCGCTTCGGGGCTGGTCAGCAGGCTGTACACCTTGGGGTCGTTCATGGGGATGCTGTCGATGGGGATACCGGTGTACTCCTCAAAATACTTGTAGAAGGTGGGCATATCGTGGCCCAGTTCGTCCAGCTTGAGCAGGGTATCGTGCAGGTACTTGAACTCGAAGTGGGTGGTCAGCAGGCCGCCTGCCACATCATCCGCCGGGTGCTGGATGGGACAGAAATCGTAGATCTCGTAGGTGTCCGGCACAACGACCATGCCGCCGGGGTGCTGACCCGTGGTGCGCTTGACGCCGGTGCAGCCCAGAGTCAGGCGGTTCTCCTCCGCATGATTCACCGTGCGGCCGCGCTCATCCAGATATTTTTTGACATAGCCGTAGGCGGTCTTGTCCTGAATACCGGACACGGTGCCCGCCTTGAACACGTTGCTTTGCCGAACAGCTCCTCGGTATAGCGGTGCACATTGGACTGATATTCGCCGGAAAAGTTCAGGTCGATATCCGGCTCTTTATCGCCGTAGAAGCCGAGGAAGGTCTCGAAGGGAATATCGTGGCCGTCCACCAGCATCCGGGTGCCGCAGTTGGGGCAGTTTTTATCCGGCAGGTCAAAGCCGTCGTCCACGCTGCCGTCGGTGATGAACTCGCTGTGCTTGCACTTGGGGCAGCGATAGTGGGGCGGCAGGCTGTTCACCTCCGAGATGCCGGAGAAGTGGGCCACGGCCGATGAGCCGACCGAACCACGGCTGCCCACCTGATAGCCGCCCGCGTTGGAATAGGCCACCAGTTTGACCGCAATGACGTACAGCACGGCGTAGCCATGGCCGCAGATGGAGTCCAGCTCCTTCTGCAGCCGCTTTTCCACAATTTCGGGCAGCGGGTCACCGTAATCGCGCTTGGCGTGTTCCCATGTAGCATCGCGCAGCTGCTGCTCTGCACCCTCGATGCTGGGCGGGTAGGTGCCGCGCGGGATGGCACGAACATTGTTGTCGATCATCGCCGCGATCCTGCGGGGGTTCTTCACCACTACCTCGTAGGCTTTTTCCTTGGGCAGATAGTAGAACTGCGCCAGCATATCCTGCGTGGTGCGGAAGAACAGCGGCGGCTGGTTGTCTGCATCCTTGAAGCCGTTGCCCGCCTGCAGCACGGCACGGTAAGCCGCGTCCTCCGGCTCGGTAAAGTGCACGTCGCCGGTGGCAATGACCGGCTTGTGCAGGTCCTCGCCCAGCTTGATGACCGTGCGGTTGAAGTTTTTGATGTCCTCTTCGCTGTCCACCTTGCCGTCCCGCACCATGTAGGCATTGTTGCCCAGCGGCTGGATCTCAAGAATATCGTAGTAGGACGCGATCTTTTTCAGTTCTTCATAGCTGGTGCCATCCACGATGGCCCGGTACAGCTCGCCGGCTTCGCAGGCGGAAGTGAGCAGCAGGCCGTCCCGGTATTTGTTCAAAAGGCTCCGGGGCACCCGGGGCTTTTTGAAAAAATAGTTCACATGGGCTTCGCTGACGATCTTGTACAGATTTTTCAGGCCCATCTGGTTCTTGACCAGAATGATGAGGTGGTAATACTTCTTTTTCAGCACCTCGCGGTTGCCGCCAAGGCCGGTGTTGATTTCACTGACCTTTGCTACCTGCTTTTCTTTCAGGTCGTTCAGCATGACCCCGAAGATGCGGCCCAGCGCAGCAGAGTCCTCGCAGGCACGGTGGGCCTCGTAGGCAGGCAGCTCCAGATGCTTGTTGATGGTGCCCTGCTTGTAGTTGTGCAGGCCGGGGTACATGGCCTGCGCCATGGTCAGGGTGTCGATATAGGTCGGCTCCAGCTTGATGCCGCTGCGCTTGGCGGCGGCGCGCAGGAAACGCATATCAAAGGCGTGGACGTGTGGCCCACAAGGATGCGGTCTCCCGCAAATTTGAGGAAGGCTTCCAGTGCTTCCTTTTCGCCGGGAGCATCCGCCACCATTTCGTTGGTGATGCCGGTCAGCTCGGTGATCTTGGGGGTGATGGGCTTGCCGGGCTTGACAAAGGTATCAAATTCCTCCACCACTTCGCCGTTTTTCACGATGACGGCACCGATCTCGGTCATATACTCCACGCCGGGGTCAAGGCCTGTGGTCTCGGTATCAAACACGCAGAACTCCCCGTCCAGCGGCTGATCCTTCACACCGTATACACAGGGGATCATGTCGTCCACAAAGTAGGCTTCACAGCCGTAGATCAGCTTGAAGTCCGGGTCTGATTTATGGATATCGTCCGCTGCCAGCATGGCTTCCGGGTAACCCTGACACACACCGTGGTCAGTGATGGCAACGGCCGGATGTCCCATGCGGTGGGCCAGCTTGACGATGCCGCCGGGGTCACAGAAGCCGTCCATGCTGGAAAGCTTGGTGTGCAGATGCAGCTCCACACGCTTGACCGGTGCGGTATCCTCCCGCTTTTTGCGCTCCACGATGAGCACATCGTAGGGGTAGACGATATAATCGTGTTCGTACTTGTCGTAGGAGCAGTCGCCGCGCACGATGAGGGTGGTGCCTTTGCCAAGGCTCTCCCACTTGGAGCAGTCCTCACCTTCCTGCGCGCGGATCTTCAGGTTGATGGAGCCCTGATAATCGGTAATGGATACGGTATAAATTTTGCGGAAGTTTCCCTTGACCTCCGAGAAGAACACATCGCCCCAGATCGTGCACTTGCCGCCCTCGCCGCCAAGGTCTTTCAGCGGGGTGAGGTTCTTGGGGGTGAACATCTTGCCGTGGAAAATGGTGACGGGCTTATCGGTCAGGTCCAGACCATCCACCTTGATGGACGGTGCTGTGTTCTTTTTCTCGAACTTGACCACCGGTGGCGCGATCTTGCGCTCCAGCTTTTCTTCCATCTGGTGCTGCTCGGCTTCGCTTACAGCGCTTTGCAACGTTACCTGCGGCGTTACCCCGGTGTGGGCCGCAATGCGCTCTGCCAGCAGCTTTTCAAAGTGCATCTCCTGCAAAAACTTGGTGCCATGGCATACGCCGATGGTGATCTTCTGTCCGATGATGTTGATCTTGCACCGGTCCAGAAAGCCGTTGATGGGCACGCCGTCCCGCTTCATCTCTTCCATCAGATCGCGCAGGGCCGCTTCGTCCAGCATGGCATAGCCAAACAGGTTCTGGATGCGCAGCTCAAAGCCCTCATAATCCGGCTGCAGGGATGCCAGCAGCCGGGCACAGAGATTTTTGTCCAGCGGCGCACCGCTGCGCAGGGTAAAGATGACCTGCCGCTCCTGCCGCAGCATCTGCGCATGCTCCACAATGACCTGCCCGAAGCAGGCCGCAAATGCCGGGTCCACCATGAACTGCGGCCACAGGTTGGATACGAGTGGTGTCACAAATGGTACTCCTTTTTATACAGCACAAACTGCCGCACCCGTTTTTTGCAGGTGTGGCAGCTGTGAAAAAAGCCAAATTACAGTTTATAGATCTCATCCATGAACTGATCCAGGATGTTGTCTCCGGTCAGCTTTTTGATGGGCTTGCCGTGGATGAACAGCACCGCCTCGCCCTTGCCGCCGGCAATTCCGATGTCTGCTTCGCGGGCTTCACCGGGGCCGTTGACCACGCAGCCCATCACGGCCACCTTGATGGATTTTTTGCAGCCCTGCAGCCGCTTTTCCACCTCGTTGGCGATCTCGGTGCAGGGATACTGGGTGCGGCCGCAGGTGGGGCAGGTGATGACCTCCGGGCCTGCTACCGGGAAGCCCACGGCGCGCAGGATGTTGTAGCCCGCTTCCACTTCCTTTTCCGGATCTGCGGCCAGCGAGACGCGGATGGTATCGCCAATGCCTTCCAGCAGCATTCCGCCGATGCCCATGCCGCTTTTCAGCAGACCCATCTGGTAGGTACCCGCCTCGGTAACACCCACATGGAGCGGGTAATCCGTGACAGCGCTGAGCTGGCGGTAGGCCTCCATCATGCGGGGCACATTGGAGTTCTTGATGGAAATGACGATGTTGTTGAAATCGAATTTTTCCAGCAGGCGCACATGGTACAGTGCACTCTCCACCATGGCCTCCGGCGTGGGTGCGCCGTATTTTGCAAGGATGTGCTTTTCCAGACTGCCGCCATTCACGCCGATGCGGATGGGAATGTTCTTGCGCTGACAGGCATCCACCACAGCCTTCACCCGGTCATCGTCGCCGATGTTGCCGGGGTTGATGCGGATCTTGTCCACACCCACATCTGCGCAGGCCAGAGCCGCCTTGTAGTCAAAATGGATGTCTGCCACAATGGGGATGTTCACCGCATTCTTGACGGCTTCGATGCACTTTGCATCCGCCGGGCTGGGGCAGGTCACGCGCAGGATCTGACAGCCAGCAGCTTCGCACCGCTTTGCCTGCGCCACATTGCCCTCAATATCCTCCACCGGCACGTTGAGCATCGTCTGCACCGCAACAGGATTCTTGCCGCCGATGGTCACATTGCCGATTTTCACTTCCCGTTTTAACTGCCGCATAAAGTTCCCCTTTCTGTTTTTGCTCACATTGCACCGGTCACAAGCCGGATGATATCATTATAGGTTGCAAAGAGCATCAGGCCAAACAGCAGTGCAAAAGCCGCAATGGTCAGTGTACCCTGCAGCTTTTCCGGCACTGCATGGCCGGTAACGCCCTCAATGATCAAAAATACCACCTTGCCGCCATCCAGTGCCGGGAAGGGCAGCAGATTGAACACGCCCAGATTGATGGTGATGAGGGCCAGCAGCTCCAGCAGATCCTGCCAGCCGTAGCTTGCCGCCTGACCGATCGCTGTCACGATACCCACCGGGCCGGACAGATTGTTGATGCTCTCACGTCCGCGCACAAGGTCTGCCAGCGAGATAAACGCGATGCGTCCGTAGTACAGGGTACTGTTCCATGCTTCTTTTAACACATTGAGCGGTGTTTTTTTGATGCCGTACACCGTAAAGCCAAGGGTCATATGGGTCTGGCCGTTCTCGTCCTGCCAGGTGTCGAACTGCACGTCCGGTAGTTCCACCTTCTGGCCGTCCCGCTTCACGGTGAACCGGGCGCGATAGGCTTCGGTGCGCACCAGCTCATAAAGGATGTCGTTGGCCACAAAGCAGCGCCTGCCGTTCACGGCAACGATCTCGTCCCCCGCCTGCAGGCCGGTCTGGCCGCAGAGGGCATCGTTCTCAATGGAATAGATGGTCTTGCTGGTGATGGCTCCTTCCTGTGCTGCCACAAGAATGACCAGCACCACAAAGCCCAGCACGAAATTCATGAAGCACCTGCACCATCACAAGCACACGCTGCCATACCGGTGCCTCGTTCAAAGGGATGCCGGTGCGCTGCTCCGGCGGGACAGGGTTTTCGTCCTCTGCTTCCCGTTCGTCGCGGGCCGCTTCGGCCTGCTGGCTCTCGGGGCTTTCCTCGCCTCCAGCGCCACATAGCCGCCTACCGGCAATGCACGCAGGCTGTACTGGGTGCCCTTGTAAATTTTCTTCCACAAAGCCGGCCCCATGCCGATGGAAAACTCGTTGACCTGAATGCCGCAGAGCTTTGCCACGGTAAAGTGCCCGAATTCATGAATGGCGATCACAGCGCCGAACACGATCAGTGCGGCGATCAGGGTGATAAAAATTGACATTGCGTCTCCTAAAGCTGAAAAGTCGGAACCCCTCTCAGTCAGGCTGCCGCCCTGCCAGCTCCCTCGAAGGGGGAGCTTTTGCACATCTGGCCTTACGCTTTTTGAAAGCTCTCCCTTCGGGAGAGCTGCCGAACGCAGTGAGGCTGAGAGGGTTTTTATAAGTGCGCTCTTACAAATTCCCGTGCCATGCGGTCGCACTCGTACACATCGCTGAGGGTATACCCGCCGCCAAAGCTGTCGCTGTCCACGACTGCTTCCACCAGACGGCCAATATCGAGGAAGCCAATTTTGTCCTCAAGGAAGAGCTTGACAGCTTCCTCATTGGCACCGTTGGCGGCACAGGGGCCGAGACCGCCCTTTTTGATGCCTTTTTGCAGGCGGCAAGGCAGCGGAAGGTCTCGTCGTCTGCCACATCGAAGGTGAGCACCTTGAGTGCAGCAAAGTCCAGCTCCGGCACAACGCCGGGTACGCGCTTTGGGTAGGTGAGCGCATACTGGATGGGAATGCGCATATCCGGCACACCCAGCTGAGCAATGACCGAATTATCGCTGAACTGCACCGCCGAATGCACGATGCTCTGGCGCTGCACCACGATCTGGATCTTCTCCGGCGGCAGGCCGAACAGCCACACTGCCTCGATCAGCTCCAGACCCTTGTTCATCAGGGTGGCAGAGTCAATGGTGATCTTTGCGCCCATGTTCCAGTTGGGGTGCTTGAGGGCATCCGCCTTGGTCTTACCGCGCAGCTCCTCGGTCTTCATCCCGAAGAAGGGGCCGCCGGATGCCGTGAGCAGAATCTTGGTCAGGCTGGGGGCACTCTCCTTATCCTGCAGGCACTGGAAGATGGCCGAATGTTCACTGTCCACCGGCAGCAGCTTTACACCATGCTTTGCCACGGCCTGTGTAACCAGATGGCCGCCGGTGACAAGACTCTCCTTGTTGGCAAGGGCCAGATCATGCCCGCTTTCGATCGCGCACAGGCTGGCACCAAGGCCTGCAATGCCCACCACGCTGTTCAGCACCACATCGGTGCCGTCCAGTGCGGCCAGCTGCTTGAGCCCTTCCGGCCCTACCAGCAGCCGGGGCGCATCTGCACGACCGGAAAGCTCCGCATCCAGCCTGCGGGCCGCATCCGGGTCGGTCATGCAGACATAGCGCGGATGAAACTCTTCGATCTGCTGCAGGATCTTGTCTACATGGCTGTGGGCAGAAAGACCGAACACCTCATAGCCCTGTGCACGGATCACATCCAGACTCTGGGTGCCGATGGAACCGGTAGAACCCAGCAGAGTGATTTTTTTCGACATCACACGTTCCCCCTTTTAATAGTAGAACACCGCCGTAATGACCATGGTCACAAAGGGCGCAATGAACATCACACTGTCAAAGCGGTCCAGAATGCCGCCGTGCCCCGGGAAGATGGTGCCGTAATCCTTGATGCCGCACTGGCGCTTGACCACGCTGGCAAACAGATCACCATAAATGCCCAACACCGCAGCCACGCAGCCCAGCAGCGCAATGATCACGTACATGGAAACGCCAATGTTGGAGCGGGTGAAGGCTTCCATCCGGTTTGCCGCCACTGAGTACACCAGTGTGATGATCACACCAAACACCATGGTGCCCAGAACACCGCCAATGGCACCTTCCACGGTCTTTTTGGGGCTGACCACCGGGCAGAGCTTGTGCTTGCCAAAGGCACGGCCTGCAAAGTAGGCACAGGTATCGCCGCCCCAGGCAAAGCAGAGGATGAGCAAGATAAAGAACACCGCATCGTAGCCGTACTGCTCCACCGGCAGCAGCTCCTTGAGCCGGATAAAGGAATAGAAGCAGAAGATCACGATACCGGAGAACATCAGCAGGCCGCTGGCCTTCTGATAGCTGATGGTACCGTTGCGCACCACCAGATAGATGGCGTAAAAGGTGACCAGCAGAAAGGACATCGGCATCACCAGCCGCCGCATGACCTGATAGTTGCTCGTCATGACCAGCAGTGTATACGGCACCAGAACCGCATACATCAGCCAGTCCTTCTTTTCAAAGCCGAGGGCACTGTAGATCTCGTGAACGGCGATCAGCGTAATGGCCGCGATGACCAGATTAAAGATCAGAGTGTTGAAGGTGAACATCACGCCGATCAGTACGATGATGCCCACGATCGCAGTAATAACACGTGTTTTCATAGATTGGATCTCCTTTTCACCGGTCGGGTGCCGCGCCCCTCTGGATTAAGTTTGGCTCCGGCAAAGCCGCCGGGCCGTCCGGTCCCTGCACCGTGTGCAGGAGGTCTTGGGTTTTACAGTCCGCCAAACCGGCGGGAACGATGATTGAACTCCTCAATGGCAGCGTCCAGATCGCTGCGGGTGAAATCCGGCCACAGAACGTCCATTTCTACCAGCTCCGAGTAAGCTGCCTGCCAGAGCATGAAGTTGGACAGCCGCTTTTCTCCGCTGGGACGCAGGATAAAATCCGGGTCCTTCTGGCCAGCGGTATACATGGCATCGCTGAGCAGCTGTTCCGTGATCTCTTCGGGCTTTATCTTCCTGCCGCCGCCTTTGCCGCCAGCTGCTGCGCCGCCCGCACGATCTCCGGGCGGCCGCCGTAGTTGATGGCAATGTTCAGGGTCATGCCGGTCTTGACCGAAGAATCTGCTTCCAGCTTGTTCATCAGCTGCTGCAGCTTTTCATCCAGCACCGTGCGGTCGCCCATGAACTTGATGCGGATATTGCGGTTCTTGTAGTCAAAGCCCTTCAGCAGATATTCGCCGAACAGCCGCATGATGGCGTTGACCTCTTCCAGCGGACGCTTCCAGTTCTCGGTGGAAAACGCATAGAAGTACACCGACGAAACGCCCAGCTCATCGCAGTAATCTGCGATATCGCTGAACACCTCTGCGCCTCTTTTGTGCCCGGCAGTGCGGGGCAGGCCGCGGTTCTTTGCCCAGCGGCCGTTGCCGTCCATGATGATGCCGATGGAAAGGCCCTCGGCAAATTCTTTAGGATGCGCCATTGTTTCCTCCCGGCAGCAACGCCGCCTTCAACAAAAGTGCCGCGCACTCTTCTTCAGCGCACGGCACCTCCAGTCTATTGCATCTGCGCAGATCAGACAGACATGATCTCCTTCTGCTTTTCTTCCACCGCAGCATCGATGTTCTTGATATACTTGTCGGTCAGCTTCTGGACATCCTCTTCCATGGTCTTCTGGCTGTCCTCGGTCAGCTCGCCGGCCTTCTTCATGGCCTTGGCTTATCCATAGCCTCGCGGCGGATGTTGCGCACTGCCACCTTAGCCTCCTCGCCCAGCTTGGAAACTTCCTTTGCCAGCTGCTTGCGGCGCTCCTCGGTGGGAGCCGGGAAGTTCAGGCGGATGTAGAGCCGTCATCAATGGGAGTGATGCCCACATCGCTGGCCATGATGGCCTTGCTGATGGGGCGCAGCAGAGTACGGTCCCACGGGGTAATGGTCAGGGTGCGTGCTTCGGCCACAGCCACGGATGCCACCTGCTGGATGGGAGTGGGGGCACCATAATAATCCACGCTGACCTTATCCAGCACAGCGGGATTTGCGCGGCCTGCGCGCACAGCGCCCAGTTCGCGGCCCAGATGTTCGACCGAGCTCTTCATCTTGTCTTCGTAAACCTTGGTGTTGCTGCTCATTGCGGTAGTCTCCTGTTCCTTTTTATCTTGGGGCTGCGCTGCAATGCGTCTGCCCTATAATGTATGTCGGCTGCAGGCGTTTCAGCCTCGTAAACCAGTGTGCCCACATTCTCGCCCTGCACGGCACGGGCAATGTTGTCCGGGTCGGCCAGATCGAACACGAGGATGGGCAGCTTGTTGTCGCGGCACAGAGTGGCAGCAGTGCCGTCCATGACAGCCAGCTGGTCTTCCAGCACCTTGGTAAAGGTGAGGGTATCATACTTCTTTGCGTCGGCGTACTTGTGGGGATCCTTATCGTAAACGCCATCCACATAGTAGCTTGAACATCACATCGGCGCTCACTTCCACAGCGCGCAGAGCGGTTGCCGTATCCGTGGAGAAGAACGGGTTGCCGGTGCCGCCGCCGAACACGGCGATCTTGCCCTCATCCATGGCGCGCAGGGCATCCTTGCGGGTAAAGGGCTGTGCACCTGTGGCATGGTGATGGAGGTGAACACCTCGGTGGGGACACCCAGCTGTTCCAGCTTATCGGAAACAGCCAGTGCGTTCATCACGGTTGCCAGCATACCGATCTTATCGGCCAGTGTGCGCTCCATCTTGCCGCTGGAACGGCCGCGCCAGAAGTTGCCGCCGCCAACCACGATACCGATCTGTACGCCCAGCTCGTGTGCTTTCTTCACGCCGCCGCAGATCGCGTCCATGGTGGGTTCATCAAAACCCATGCCCTTTTCGCCGCCCAGTGCTTCGCCGCTGATCTTCAGAAGGATACGCTGATATTTCAATGCCATAATCCAAACACCACCTGTTTTTATCTTCCGTCAGGGCATAGGCATACCCTGACATTTTTTACTATAGCTTATTTTACAATAAAACATTCATAAAGTAAACAGGAAATCTGCGCGGAAATCCGGAAGCTTTTATGAACGGCTGCGCAGAACGCGCAGCAGCTGCTTCATTCCGGGCGGAATGCGGCGGCTTTCCACCGCTTTCTGGATGGCTTTGTTGTGGGTCCACAGATCCAGCCGCTTTTCTGTGAGCCACGGCAGCGCGGCATCCGGCTGCTTTGCCAGTGCTGTGGCAAAATACCATGCCCGCATCATATTGATATAGTATTCCGTGCTGTGCACATCGGCCACCCATTCCAGATATTCCGGCCGGAATGCATCATCCAGATAATAGCGCATCAGCATCTCCATGCCATAGCGCACGGTGTACACCTCGCCCGAATCCAGCCAGCGGCGAATGGGCACCAGCAGTTCCTTCTTGTGCTTTGCAAACACTTTGGGGCAAAAGCAGTCACAGGTGGCCCAGTTGTTGATGTAGGGCAGGAACGCTTCCGTTTCAGCCAGCGCCCTGTCGTAGTCCCGGATAAGTTCGATCAGAAACGCGTGGAGGTTGTTCTCTTCGTAGTATCCATGCGGCAGGGCCTGTAAAAACACTTCTGCCTGCGCTGTGCCTGCGAGCTGTTTTGCCAACTTGCGCAGAGCCGGAACGCGCACGCCGATCACCGTTTCCGGCGGCACGGTGGGCATCAACGCACTGTGAAAGGTGCGGTATGCTTCATCCCGCAGGGCAAACAGCTGCGCACGAATGATCTCTGCTTCCGGCTCCATCCTCTCTCCCTCCGTTCTTTTCTATTGTAGCAGAGCCGTATGGAAAAGCAAGGCCGTTCCGGCATTCTTTTCCGGTGCTTTAAGGAACATACAAAAATTGGGCTGGACATTTGTGCCGGAACATGCTATAATATCGTTCGTAAATGCGGGCATCGTACATCGGCTAGTATATCAGCCTTCCAAGCTGAGGAGGTGGGTTCGATTCCCATTGCCCGCTCCATGCAAAAAAGCGCCGTGGCCTTTTGGGTCACGCGCTTTTGTTTTGCTTTATCGGTCCCACTTATCGCACAGGGCATTGATCTGGTCGGCAAACTTGGCAAGGTCTTTGTTTGCGCCGCCCTCGTTGTGCTCGATGACCCGCAGCAGGCGCTTGCCGGCGCTGACCAGCCGCTGGAACACACTGGCAGCACGGCTCTGGCCTTCATTAGCCTTGTGCTCAATGCGGACGCGCATGCCCTCCTGCAGGCAGACGGCTCCCTCGGCTCCGATGGCCCACTGTGCGCCGTTGTAGGGTGCACAGGCAGTGAAGCCCTGTTCCGTCAAGGTCTGCACAAAGTGTCCTCGGTCTCATCTTCGCCGTGCATCACGAACACACGCTTTGGTTTCTGCTCAAAGGAGTTCACCCACCGCAGCAGACCTTCTCTGTCCGCATGGCCGGACATGCCGGTGAGCTGGCACAGTTCTGCCTGCACCTCAATAGGTTCACCGAACAGTTTTACCGTCGTGGCACCTTCCAGCAGGGTGCGGCCCAGCGTGCCCACCGCCTGATAGCCCACGAACAGAATGGTGCACTCCGGCCGCCACAGATTGTGCTTGAGGTGGTGGCGGATGCGGCCTGCCTCGCACATACCGCTGGCCGAGAGGATGACCTTTGGCACGCGGTCTGCATTGATCATGCGGGATTCATCACTGGTCACCGTGACGCGCAGCCCCGGGAAGGTGATCGGATCAATGCCTTTTTCCAGCAGAGCGCGGGTGTCCGCATCAAAGCAGTCCGGGTCGGTATCTTTAAAGATGCGGGTCGCCTCGATGGCAAGCGGGCTGTCAATGTACACCGGGAAGTTGCCGTGTCCCTTTACAAGGCCCTTTTCCTTGATCTCACGGATAAAGTAGAGCATCTCCTGCGTGCGGCCCACCGCAAAGCTGGGAATAACCACATTGCCGCCCCGGTCAAAGGTGCGCTGCAGGATCTTCGTCAGTTCGCTCACATAGTCCGGCTTCGGGCCGTGGCTGCGGTCGCCGTAGGTAGATTCCATAAAGGCGTAGTCCGCCTCTTTGATGTAAGCAGGATCCTTGATGATGGGCTGATCCAGATTGCCGATATCACCGGAGAATACCAGCTTGGTCGTGGTCTCACCCTCGGTGATCCAAAGCTCTATGCTGGCCGAGCCAAGCAGATGGCCCACATCCACAAAGCGGGCTTCAATGCCCGGTGCAAGCTGGAAGCGCTGCTCATAGGCCTTGCCCACAAACAGCTTCATGGCTGCTTCAGCATCCTGCACAGTATACATCGGTTCCACCGGTTCTGCGCCGGAGCGTTGGCCCTTGCGGTTTTTCCACTCCGCTTCAAATTCCTGAATATGGGCCGAGTCCCGCAGCATGATGCCGCACAGCTCCACCGTGGGGTTCGTGGCATAGATCTTGCCGCGGAAGCCGTTGCGCACCAGCAGCGGCAGCATACCGGTATGGTCGATGTGTGCATGGGTGGCCAGCACCCAGTCGATCTCGCCGGGTGCCACCGGGATGGGCTGGTTCTCGTATACGTCCTTCCCCTGCTCCATGCCGCAGTCGATCAAAAAGCGCTGCCCAGCCGCTTCGATCAAAGTGCAGCTGCCGGTGACCTCATGGTTCGCGCCCAGAAATGTGATCTTCATAAAAACACCTCCGGCTTTATTTCTTCTGTACCCTTAGTATAGCATATTCTAAAGGTACACGCCGCACAAATCGCATGGCTTTTCTCAGGCATTTTGCCGAAAGGTTGAAAAATTTTTTATACAATCTTGACAAACCACCCCTTTCTGTTATAAACTTAAACTTGTATGACGTTCGTTCGTATTTTATGAGTTTTAATAATAGAGAGGTTGAATTTTATGGTTCGTAACGATTTGCGCAACGTTGCCATTATCGCTCACGTTGACCACGGCAAGACCACCCTGGTGGACGCAATGCTGCGTCAGAGCGGCGCATTCCGCGATAATCAGGTCGTGGCTGAGCGCGTCATGGACAGCGGCGATATCGAGCGTGAGCGTGGCATTACCATTCTGGCCAAGAACTGCTCCTGCACCTACAAGGGTGTCAAGATCAATATTGTCGATACTCCGGGCCATGCCGACTTTGGCGGCGAGGTGGAGCGCGTGCTGAAGATGGTCAACGGCGTTCTGCTGCTGGTGGATGCCGCCGAGGGCTGCATGCCCCAGACCCGTTTTGTGCTGCAGAAGGCTCTGCAGCAGAACCTGAGTCTGGTGGTGGCCATCAACAAGATCGACCGCCCCGATGCCCGCATCAAGGAAGTCATCGACGAGGTTCTGTACCTGCTGATGGATCTGGCGCTACCGATGAGCAGCTGGACTGCCCCATGCTGTTCTGCTGCGGCCGTGATGGCACCGCAAGCCTGGACCCCGATGTGCCCGGCACCGACCTGATCCCCCTGTTCGATACTCTGCTGAGCACCATCAAGCCGCCTGAGGGCGACCCCGAGGCTCCCTTCCAGATGCTGGTGTCCTCTGTGGACTACAACGACTTCGTGGGCCGCATCGGCATCGGCCGCATCCAGAACGGCGTTGCCAAGGTGGGCGAGGAAGTTGTCGTCTGTGACTGGCACAATCAGGATCTGAAGATGCGCGGCCGTCTGACCAAGCTGTACGACTTCCAGGCCAATGGCCGTCAGCCGTGCGATAATATCACCGCCGGCGATATCGTGGCATTCTCCGGCCTGCCCGATGTGACCATCGGCAATACCCTGTGCAGCCCCTCCAATGTGGAGCCGCTGCCCTTCGTGAAGATCAACGACCCCACCGTGGAAATGACCTTCTCCGTCAATGACAGCCCGCTGGCCGGCCGTGAGGCAAATACGTCACCAGCCGCCAGATCCGCGACCGTTTGCAGAAGGAGCTGCTGAAGGATGTCGCTTTGAAGGTGGAGGATTCCGCCACCACCGATTCCTTCCGCGTTATGGGCCGTGGTGAGATGCACCTGTCCATCCTGATCGAGACCATGCGCCGTGAAGGTTATGAGCTGCAGGTCTCTCCCCCGCACGTTCTGACCAAGGTCATCGACGGCAAGACCTATGAGCCTATGGAGCATGTCGTCATCGATGTGCCCACCCAGTATCAGGGCGCTGTCATGACCGGTCTGGGCCAGCGCAAGGCTATCCTGCAGCAGATGGAATCTCTGGGCACCGACCGTGTGCGTCTGGAGTTCCGTATGCCCAGCCGCGGTCTGTTCGGCTACCGCAACCAGTTCCTGACCGATACCCACGGCGAAGGCATCATCAACCAGATCTTCGACGGTTACGATGTCTGGGCTGGCATGATTGCCAACCGCTCCACCGGTTCTCTGGTCAGCTTTGAGACCGGCGAGGCTGTCACCTACGGTCTGTTCAATGCTCAGCAGCGCGGCACCCTTCTGGTGGGCGCTGGTGAGAAGGTCTACGAGGGCATGGTCATTGGCTACACCGCTTCCGGCGAGGACGTGGATGTCAACGTCTGCAAGACCAAGCACCTGACCAACACCCGTGCATCCGGCTCCGATGATGCTCTGCGCCTGATCCCCATTAGCAAGCTCAGCCTGGAAGGCTGCCTGGAATTCCTTGCACAGGACGAGCTGCTGGAGGTCACTCCTGAAAATCTGCGCATCCGCAAGCAGATCCTGAACCACGAGCAGCGCATGAAGGCCAAGAGCAAGCTGAAATAAGCCTTTCCTTCTTTTATAATATGTACTTTACCGTCCTGCAGCGTTTCAAAACACTGCAGGACGGTTTTATTTTGCCAAAAATGATTCATTTTTTAAAAAAAGGCTTGCAAAAGGCATTCTTATGCGGTATAATATCTCTCGCAGTCACAAATGTGATCTGCCTCTTTAGCTCAGTCGGTTAGAGCACCTGACTGTTAATCAGGGTGTCGCCTGTTCGAGTCAGGCAAGAGGCGCCAGAAGAAAAGGCAATGTTCCACAGAACATTGCCTTTTTTGTTTGTCCCACACTACACCCTTTTTCTGTACAGCCATGCAGTCGTGTTTCTCCTCTGTCTTTGGGCTTCTCTGTCCCAAAAACACAGCATTCATGCGAAAAAAGCATCAAGCATAATGATTTCTTAAAATTTGACTACTTGAAGAAGATGTCACATTGTGGTATACTGCTTATAAGCTTTGGGAATTTGTATCTGTTTTTCCAAAGTCCGGCACACAGATCAAAGGGTAGGTGCTCCCTTCTTTTGATAGCAGCCGACCGGTGTTTTGTCATGGTTCTCCGCAGGACAGGACAAAGCACCGGTCTCTGTGCTGTTGTTTCAGGCTCCGGCTCTTTTCACGTTGTCAGATCTGCGGCAGGCCGCTTCTTCAAAACGCCTGCCGCTGTTTGAATAAATTTGTATATGATCAAAGGAAGCATCTATGCGTTATACCTATGTCCGGCAGCACGACACCACTGACTGTGCGGCTGCCTGCCTCGCAATGGTGTGCCTCCATTACAAAAAGGAAGTTACCATCACCCGCCTGCGCGATATGATGGGTACCGACCTGAAAGGCACGAACCTTGTTGGTTTGCAGAAAGCCGCTAATGAGTTGGGTTTCACCACTGCAGCGGTTCGCGTAGACCGTGAAAATTTCCTCAGCGATTTCTCGCTGCCCTGCATTGCGCAGGTCATCACCGATCAGGGGCTGGCCCACTTTGTGGTCGTCTTTAAAAAGACCACCATCAAAGATGACGGTGAGCGTCGTCGGCACATGCTGAAAGAAGCCGAAGCCGCCAAGGAAGATGAGAAGAACGGCAAAAAACACAAGTGCAAGGATTATGTCGTGATCGGCGACCCTGGCAGTGAGCTGAAAAAGATCTCTCTGGATGAGTTCTACAAGAACTTTACCGGTGTTCTGCTGCTGATGAACCCCACCTCGGAGTTCAAGGGCGGTAAGATCGAAAAGGGCGGCATGTTCAAGCGTTACGTCGACTTGTTGCTGCCCCAGAAAAAGCTCTTTGCCTATGCGATCCTGAGTTCTCTGATCGTTACGATCCTGGGCATTGCTCCTCCATGTTCAACAAGATCCTGATGGACGAGGTCTTGCCATATGGCCTAGACAATCTGCTGGTCACGCTGATCCTTGTGTTCAGCATGGTCAGCATCACCAATACGCTGGTGGGCTTTGTCCGGCAGTGGGTTCTGATCCACCTATCCATCAAGATCGATATTCCGCTGATGCTGGGTTACTTCGGGCATATCTTCCGTCTGCCCATGAAGTTCTTTGCCACCCGCAAGACTGGTGATATCACCACCCGTTATTCGGATGCAAACACCATCAAATCCATCTTCACCAGCATTGCGCTGAGCCTGATCATGGATATCTCGATGGCCATTATCACCGGTATCATCCTGTTCCGCATGAATGCGATGCTCTTCTCGATCTCGCTGTTCATGGCTCTAGTCAGCATTCTGCTGGTGCTGATCTACAAGCAGCCTTACAAAAAGATCAACGAAGAGACCATGGTGCAGTCCGCTGCACTGAACAGCCAGATGATCGAAAGCCTGCGCGGCATTGAGACGGTCAAGTGCAACGCCAACGAGGATACCGAAATGGAGAACCTCGAGCGTGAGTACATCAAGAGCCTGAAGATCAGCCTGCGCTCCAGCAAGATCAGCACCACGCAGGGCCTGATTTCCTCCTTCATTTCCACCGGTTTCAGCATGCTGACCACCTATGTGGGTATCAGTCAGGTTCTGAAGGGTGAGATGACACTGGGCGGATTCATGGCCTTCAGCACGCTGTCCTCTTACTTTACTTCCCCGCTGAGCAACCTGATCGGTCTGCAGATGCAGATTCAGGAGGCCAGCATTTCCATGAAGCGTCTGGGCGAGATCATGGATTATCCCTCCGAGACGGTCGGCGACGAAGACCGCACCGATCTGGACAAGGTGGAGGGCGATATCGAGTTCAAGGATGTCACTTTCCGTTATGGCAACCGTGCCCCTGCACTGGATCACATCAGCTTTACCATTCCGGCCGGTAAAAAGGTCGCGCTGGTGGGCAGCAGCGGCAGCGGCAAATCCACGATCACCAAGCTTCTGCTCAAGTATTATGAGCCGGAAGATGGCGAGATCGACTTGAACGGTGTGAATCTGGCTGAATACACCAATGATTCTGTCCGCCGTGCAATTTCTTATGTGCCGCAGAATGTTGAGCTGTTCAGCAAGACCATTTATGATAACATCCGCGTTTCCCGTATGGACGCTACGATGGACGAAGTTAAGGAAGCAGCCAAGAAGGCAGATGCTCACGACTTTATCCGTCATCTGCCCTTGCAGTATAACACCTATCTGGAGGAAGCAGGCAACGGCCTGTCCGGCGGTGAAAAGCAGCGCATTGCGCTGGCACGCGCTTTCCTGAAAGATTCCAACCTCTACATTCTGGATGAATCCACCAGTAATCTGGACTTTGCTACGGAAAATTTGATCTTCAACATGATCTACGATCAGCTTGCAGATCGTTCCATGCTGATCGTAGCTCACCGCCTGTCCACTGTTCGTGACTGTGATCTGATCCTTGTGATGGATCACGGCAAGATCGTGGAACGCGGCACGCACGATGAGCTGCTTGCCAAGGAAGGCAAGTACTACGAGCTGTGGAACATGCAGCAGGGTATCTACCGCAGCAAAAAGGCAGAGCCCAAGCAGTCTGTCATGCAGGCCGTGGTGGAAGAGGATGACGACGGTGAGTCGATCACCTATTGATGTGTTGCAGCCGGGTGCGTACCCGGTTACATATGAAAGGGAGTCAATCATGATGGATAGCTTGATTTGACATAGTTTTGCTGTGTCAGATAAAAAAGAGCTAGAAAGACTTTCTGTTTAGTAGAAGTAGATGGTGTTATCCCGAACAGGCCCCGCCTGCTCAGGTAACTATGCCTCACTATGGTGTGCCCGGAGGCAAAATGCCTCCGGGCACATTTTATTTGCAAGATCCCTATTACTTTTATAAGTAGTAGGCGATCGGGAGCGGAGAGGAAGCTGCTCTCTGCAGCGATTTTCTCCCCTTTCTCGATTGCCTATTACTGCCTCTTCTGAGGTAAATCTGAAAAGGAACCGAGGTATTCAACATGAAAGAGATCAAAGTAGCCGAGAACAAGACCCTGAAGCTCACCAATGTGCTCTCCCGTGAGATCCATCCGGAAGAGATGGCCAGTCTGCCCGTGGTGCTGACCCAGATGCACAACTTTATCAAGAGCAACAACGCACAGCCCATTGGCCCCATTGTGCAGGCCATGGTGGTTGGTGAGGACCGTCAGATGCACCTGTACATGATGCAGCAGGCTACCCAGTTCATCGGCCAGATGGAGCAGGACTACCATATGGATGCTGTTCTGCGCGTGAAGAACTGCCTGTATGCCCACTACACCGGCCCCATGCCCGAAAGCCAGCTGGCTTCCTACAAGCTGCAGGTCCACGCTTTTGAGAATGAGCAGAAACTGACCGGCACCTCCTATACCATCTATGTCAATCAGGACGAGGATGATGCCGTGGTCGATGTCTTTATGGAGACCAAGTAATTATGACGATTAAAGTTCAGAACCTTTCGGATCTGCAGGACCGCCGCATCATGATGGAAAAAAAGCTGCCGCCTTATGGCTACGCTTTTGTCATTCTGGTGGGCATCTTCATGCTGTTTCTGGTGGTGTGGAGCACCCATACCAACCGCATTTATGTCAGCCAGAACGCAGGCACCGTGCAGGCCAGCAATAAAACCTATATCATGTCCAGTTATTCCGGCTCCATTACCGAGATGTATATTTCGGAGGGCAGCTATGTGAACGAGGGCGACCTCGTGGCCCACATCAAGAGCACGGATATCGACATGCAGCAGGATAACCTGGAAAGCCAGCTCAAGATCTACCAGACCCAGCTGGACCAGTACAACAAGCTGCTGCAGTGCGTGCAGGATGATACCAACTACTTCAGTGAGACAAACCCCGAAGATCAGCCCTACTACTATCAGTACGAGACCTACAAGAGTCAGGTCTCCCAGAAGACCTTTGATGCCACGGCCTATCAGGCTGCCGGTTACTCCGATGCTCAGATCAAGACCATGATGGAGCAGAGCCAGAGCGAAGTAGAAGCTCTGTACTACTCCACCATGCAGTCCATCTCCCAGAGCATTACCAGCGCACAGAGCAACGTGGACAACGTTCAGGCTCAGCTCGATGCCTTGAACACCGGTGCCAACGATTACTACATCTACGCCCCCACCTCCGGTGTGATCCACATGGATACTCCTTACAAAGAGGGCATGGTGCTGAGCGCAGGCTCCCCGCTGGCCACTGTTGCCAGCGAGAACGACGATCTGGAGATCGTTGCCATGGTCACCGTGAATGACCGCCCGCTGCTTCATGTGGGTGACCCGTGCAAGATCGCCATTACCGGCCTTTCGGAGTATTCCTATGGCACCCTGACCGGCACTGTAACGGCCATTGACAGTGACGTGACGGCCAGCTCCAACGCTTCCTACTATAAGATGACCATTAAGCCCGATGCCACTTATGTGGTGAGCCGCAGCGGCGACAAGGTGGATCTTTCCAACGGCATGAGCGTTACTGCCCGCGTGGAGTACGATCAGGTCACCTATTTCGAGTACGCAATGGAAGCCCTGGGCGTTCTGTTCCGCTAAACCGGAGCTGTGCTGACTGCCAGCCGCCGTTATATCACCCAAAGAGGTACACTTACTATGAAATCAACCGCAAAAAAACTGGCCGTCTGTGCGGCAGCGCTCTGCCTGCTGGCCTGCGGCACAGCTGTGTCTGCGGCCGCAGCAAGCCCTGTCTCCGGCCTTGCCCTGAGCGGCGTTGCCATGCCGTGGGATCAGGACGTGCCTGCCGAAAGCATTGAGGCCGGCAGCTATACCGCCAACATGCTGCTGGGTTCCTCTCAGCAGCTGTCTCCTGTGGTGCGTCCGCGCAACTCTACCGACTCGGTTGTCTTTATCTCGGACGATACTTCCATCCTGACCGTGAGCAACTCCGGTGTCGTGCAGGCTGTGGGCGTAGGTACCACCCGCATCACCGCTGCCGCAGGCAACCAGATCTGTGCCTACACCATCGTTGTCTCCATGGATTCTTCCATGATCGTTACCGAGATGGACCTTTCCCTTTCCTCCAACACCATCTATGTTGGCAACTCGGTCTCGGCACAGCTGCAGGTGCGGCCTACTTCGGCTTCCAACTATGCCACCGTCGCCCTGACCTCTTCCAATGAGAAGGTCGCCACGGTGAACAATTTCGGCCGTGTTACCGGCATTGCCCCCGGCACCGCCACCATTACCGCTACCTGCGGTTCGGTGACTGCTACCACCAATGTCACGGTCATGAGTATTCCCAACTCCAGCACCGGCACCGCCAGCACTGGTTCTTCCAACAGCGGTCAGGTCGTCACGGTGAATCCTTCCTACGTTGTGCTCAAGCCCGGTGCCACCCGCACCCTGACCGCCAGTGTCAAGCCTTCTTCCGCTTCCCAGAAGTTCACCTATAAGTCCGCCAACAGCAACATTGCCACGGTCAGCCCCAGCGGCGTGATCACAGCTGTGGGCACCGGCGCTACTTCCATTACCGTTTCCAACGGCACTGCATCCGCCATGGTCACGGTCATCGTCAACCGTTCGGCTGCATCTTCTTCCGATAATTCTTCGGACAGCAGCTCCACCGAACCGGATAACGATGCTCCCATCGAGATCGATCCCGTTGTGCAGGCCATTCAGGACAGTGAGGACAACGAGATCGTTTTCACACAGGCCGAGGTGCCTACCGTGACCGGTGATATCCTCAATGCGCTGCGCACCACCGGCAAGACCCTGTGCGTGGTGGGCGATGGCTACACCATGCAGATTGCAGGCAGCGGTGTCAAGAGCACCACCAGTGAGCTGGACACCATGCTCATCCTGACTGAGTCCGATCAGGGCATCGAGTTTGAGCTGGACAAGGGCAAGGCTCTTCCCTGCTCGGTGCGCATCGATCTGGATGTGAGCACCTATACCCGCCTGTATCTGTACAACACCGTCTCCAACAAGTGGCAGTACCTGAACAGCTACACCGACGGCATCATCACTGCCGATACTGCAGGCCGTTATCTGCTGACCAACCAGAACCTGAAATTTGCCAATATCAACTGGACCTTCTTCATTGCCGGTGGTGTTGTAGTGGTTCTGATCGGCATTGCATATGTTGTGCTGAAAAAGCGCTACTGGTTCTGGTAATTTTCAAAACCACTCTTTCATGAAACAGTAAGACCCTCTCTGAGTGTGATATGCTCCCCCTAGAGTAGACAGAGTAAAACAAAAACTCTGCGTACTCTGGGGGTATTTTTATATCAAGAAAGAACAATCACTTTTGCACAAAAATTCGCCGTTTCCTTGTGGAAACGGCGAACAAAAACTTATATTATTTCTCTGTCTACTTGACGGAGCGCACTTCAATGGAACGCCTGGGCTTTGTTTGCATTATGATGTCTGCCTTCGTTACTTTTCAATGGGCTGCGAGGGCTTCCAGCCCTTGTAGTTCTCGTAGCGGCTCTCGCGGATCTTGGTGTGGGACCAGATCTCGTCCGCAGTTGGCTGCCAGTTGGCTGCATAGTTCTTGCACTTCTCGCACAGGTGCTCCACGCTCTCCGGCGACTGCAGGTCGGTGCTGTGGGCACCGGTCTCGTGCACCATCTTCTGCAGCAGTTCGGGGTTTTCCAGCATCGGGCAGGGACGCAGATGGTTCTTGTTGAAGGGCTGGCCGTTGTGATAAGCCATGAACAGCGGGCTGTGCAGAATTTCCAGAATGCTCTGGTCGTGGATATTGGCATTGGAGTAGTGGATGAACACGCACGGCTCTGCGTCACCGGCAGAGTTGATGTGGAAGTAGTTGCGTCCGCCGGCAATACAGCCGCCCACGAACTCGCCATCGTTCTGGAAATCCATCGGGTAGAACGGGATATCGCACTTTTCCGAGCGCAGATAGCGGATGCGGTCGATCATATATTTGCGCTGCTCCGGGGTAGGCATCAGTTCCGGTGCTGCCTCGTTGCCCACGGGCATGTAGTGGAAGTAGAAGCCGAAGTGTGCACCCTTCTCGCACAGGAAACGCATGAACTCATCGTTGGTAACAGCTTCGATGTTATCGCGGGTGTAGCAGATGGACGTGCCGAACACGATGCCGTGCTCCTTGAGCAGATCCATAGCATGCATAACAGCGGCATAGTGCCCCTCACCGCGGCGGGCATCGTTGGTCTCCGGGGTGCCTCGATGGACAGCATGAAGGCAATGTTGCCCAGACGCACCACCTCTTTGCAGAACGGCTCATCGATGAGGGTGGAGTTGGTGTAGATGGCAAACTGCACATCGTTGTGCTTCTCGGCCAGCTTCAGGATATCAGCCTTACGCACCAGCGGCTCGCCGCCGGTCAGCATGTACAGGTACACGCCCAGCTCCTTGCCCTCGGTAACGATCTTGTCCATATCCTCAAAGCTGAGGTTGTTCTTGTTGCCATACTCGCCAGCCCAGCAGCCCACGCAGTGCATATTGCAGGCGGAAGTGGGGTCGAACAGGATCAGCCAGGGGATGTTGCACTGATACTTCACGCGGTTCTCGCGGATGGTCTTGGTGCCGCGGAAGAAAGCCTCGTATCCCAGATTCAGCGCCATAGTGCGGGCCACGTTGGGGTCGGTCTGATCCAGCACACAGTTGATGAGCTTGGACCATTTGCTGTCGGGGTCGGTCAGGGTCTGTCTGGCGTGTTCGTAGGCTTCATCGCTGAACGAACTGCCATAGAACTGCTTTGCGACATCCACCAGCTGTCCCACGGTTTTCTGACGGTCTTTATCGGCATGAGAAAGCACCACGTCCACCATTTTACCAACGGCAGCACGCTGCATTTTATGAGTCAGGCTCTCAACAGAAGTATTCATTATCCTTTCCTCCAAACGGTATTTTTCGGAAATCTCTTTTTCTATTTCTATGCCATTACTCTACCATTCTATCCCACAAGTTACCATAAACAGAAAAAGCGCCGTGATAGAAAACCCATCACGGCGCGGATTATGATAAAATTTTGTCGTTCTTCCGGTTCAACCGTCCTGTTCCAGATGGATCTTATTGCTGGCAAGGCGGCATAACGCGCGGCGCAGATCGCCCTGCAGCATCCGTCCCATACGTTCTACCATCACAGCGGCTCGGTCTTCATATCCCGGCGGATCCATTCCAGCACCACGCCCACCAGCGCATATTTGTAAAAATCCACCACAAACTGCTTGTCATCGTCCTGCACGGTGATGTCGCGGCATTCGCGATCCGCAAATTCCTTCAGCATGGAGTCCAGAAGTTTGTACAGATACTGCTCCACCTGTTCACGACCCACAGAGCGGTATACGTTCAGTACCAGTGCTTTGTTATCCCGGATCTGGTGCAGGATGTCCAGAAATGCTTCGGTCCATGTATCAAAGCTCTGGCGGCCTTCCATCGTCTTGGCCGCATCTTCCATCAGGATCCAGTCCACCAGATCGTAAATATCCTTAAAGTGGTAGTAGAAGGTCATGCGGTTCACGCCGCAGTCCTCGGTGATATCGTTGATTGTGATTTTATTGAGGGGCTTTTCCAGCAGCAACTTTTTCAGCGATGCTTCCAGTGCCCGCTTCGTTGTTTGTGACACAAAGACCTTCCTTTCCCGACCGTAGAAATTTTTCCTGCTGCGTACGGCGATTGGCAGCTTTATACATTATAATACCGCAAAAGCCGTCCCGATTGCAAGCGTTAATTCTGTCCATTTTGTAAACAAAGAATCTTCCTGCGTTTTCACTCCGGCAGTTTCTCGCTTCAAAAGCCGTTTCTCAGCCCCCTAAACCCCTTCCGGCGGTGCGCAATGCCTGCAAAAGCGGCTTCTTCCGGCAAAAAAGCGGAAAAGGCCCTTGATTTTATATTCCTCTACGCTTAGAATGGGAGCAGACGGCTGTGATTGAAGTGCCGTTTTGAGGGAGGGTACAAACTATGATGGATACCATTGGTTTTCTGGCTGCGGCAACATGGGTGGAGCCATCGCCCGTGCCGTTTGCAAAGCTGTTGACCCTAAGAAAGTTTTTCTGGCAAACCGCACTGTGGCCAAGGCACAGGCACTGGCCAAAGAACTGGGCTGCAAAACAGCCACCAATGCCGAGGTGGCCGGTGACTGCGACCTGATCTTTCTGGCGGTAAAGCCCCAGATGATGGAAGCTCTGCTCCAGCCGCTCAAGTTCACCTTTGACGAGCGCCCCAGCCGTTTTGTGCTGTGCAGCATGGCGGCGGGCCTTTCGATCGCCCGCATTCAGGAGATGGCCGGTGAGGACTTTCCTGTGATCCGCATCATGCCCAACACCCCGGCTTCTGTGGGCGAGGGTATGATCCAGTACTGTTCCAGCAATGTCACCGCTGAGGAAGAAGAAGCCTTCCTCAGGATCATGGCTCCTGCGGGCCGTCTGGACGCCGTGCCGGAAAGTCTGATCGATGCCGCCAGCTGCGTTTCCGGCTGCGGCCCGGCATGGGTGTACCAGTTTATTGAGGCTCTGGCTGATGGCGGCGTGGCCTGCGGCCTGCCCCGCGCCAAAGCGCAGGAATATGCCGCGCAGATGGTTCTGGGCAGCGCAAAGCTGGTGCTGGAAAGCGGAAAGCATCCCGGCGAACTCAAGGATGCTGTGTGCAGCCCCGGCGGCAGCACCATTCAGGGCGTGCGCGTGCTGGAAGAGCACGGCCTGCGCGGTGCGGTGATGGATGCCGTGATCGCCTCGTACAATAAGACAAAGGAAATGGGAAAGGGTTAAGGATATCATGCGCATCGTTGTAAAAGTAGGCACTTCTACTCTGGCATACGCCACCGGACGGCTGAACATCCGCCACACGGAACAGCTGGTCAAGGTGCTCAGCGACCTGAAAAACGAGGGCCATGAGGTCATTCTGGTGTCCTCCGGTGCCATTGGCATGGGCGTGGGCAAGCTCTCACTGCCAACCCGCCCAAAGGACACCACCACCAAGCAGGCCTGCGCCGCTGTGGGCCAGTGTGAGCTGATGTACACCTACGACCGGCTGTTCAACGCCTACAATCACACCGTGGCGCAGATCCTGCTCACCGGCGTGGACGTGGAGCACACCGAACGCCGCGTGAACTTTCAGAACACCCTGTCCCGCCTGCTGGAGCTGGGTGCCCTGCCCATCATCAACGAAAACGACACCGTTGCTACCGATGAGATTACCTCCATTGGCGACAACGACACGCTGGCGGCCATCGTGGCCTGCTGCGCCAAGGCTGACCTGTTGGTGCTGCTGAGTGACATCGACGGCCTGTACACCGCCAATCCCCACACCCACACGGATGCAAAGCTCATCCCGCTGGTGGAAGAGATCACCCCGAGGTGATGGCTCTGGCCGATGGTGCCGGTTCGGCCCTTGGCACCGGCGGCATGGCCACCAAGCTGCGCGCTGCCCGCATGGTAACGGGCAGCGGTGCCGATATGGTCATTGCCAACGGCGCACACCCGGAGCTTTTGTACGACATTGCCGCAGGCAGATCCGCAGGCACCCGCTTTGCGGCCCGCAAGGAGGACTGAACACATGACCACACAGGAAATTCTGGAAGCCGCCCGCAGCGCCAAAAGTGCCCTTGCGCTGGCCGATAACACCGCCCGCAACGCGGCCCTGCTGGGCATGGCAGATGCGCTGTGCAGCGCAGACGATCAGGCGGCCATCCTTGCCGCCAACGCTGAGGACATGGCTGCTGCCAAAGGGCACATCAGCGATGTGATGCTGGATCGTTTGGCCCTGACCGCACCGCGCATTGAAGCCATGGCGCAGGCATCCGGGAGGTATCTTCCCTGCCCGACCCGGTGGGCCGGGTGCTGAACCGGGTGGAGCGCCCCAACGGGCTTGTCATTGAAAAGACGGCTGTGCCCATGGGTGTGATCGCCATTATCTACGAGAGCCGCCCCAATGTGACCAGCGATGCCGCTGCCCTTGCCATCAAAAGCGGCAATGCCTGCATCCTGCGCTGCGGCAAGGAGGCCTGGCGCAGTGCCAACGCTATCGTCACCGTTCTGCGGCAGGGCCTGAAAAAAGCCGGTCTGCCCGAGACAGCGGTCTGCCTGATCGAGGACACCACCCACGCTTCTGCCAACGCTCTGATGACCGCTGTAGGCTATGTGGATCTGCTGATCCCGCGCGGCGGTGCCGGGCTGATCCGTGCCTGCGTTCAGAACGCCAAGGTCCCCTGCATCCAGACCGGCACCGGCATCTGCCATGTGTACGTAGACGACACCGCCGATCTGGACAAAGCTCTGGACATCATCGAGAACGCAAAAGCCAGCCGCCCCAGCGTCTGCAACGCCGAGGAGGTGTGCCTTGTGCACTCTGCCATTGCCGGGGAGTTCCTGCCCCGTCTGGCCCGGCGCCTTGGCCCGGACCGCATTGCAAAGGGTCTGCATCCGGTAGAGCTTCGTCTTGATAAGCGCGCAGCCTCCATCATCTCCGGCACCCCTGCCGGAGAAAAGGACTTTGACACCGAATTTCTGGACTACATCCTCGCGGTCAAGGTCGTGGACAGCGTGGAGGAGGCCATCGGGCATATTGCTGAGCACTCCACCGGCCACAGCGAGGCCATTCTGACCCAGACACAGGCCCATGCCGACCTGTTCACTGCCGCAGTGGACAGCGCCGCCGTGTATGTGAACTGTTCCACCCGCTTTACGGATGGCGGTGAATTCGGCCTTGGGTGCGAAATGGGCATTTCCACCCAGAAACTCCACGCCCGTGGCCCCATGGGACTGGCCGAGCTGTGCAGCTACAAGTATATCATCCACGGCAATGGTCAGATCCGCTAAAGCCCGCTGAACCCACCTTTCCAGTGCGGAAATCGGGAGTGAGCGTTTTCTCCATAATATTCATAATTTAGAAACGAAACTGAAAAGCTTTTTCCGAAACAGGCTGGTGCGATTTGCGCCAGCCTGTATTTTTGTTTTATTCCCATGAAATGTTCTTTCAGCAAAGACAAAAACTGAATTATGTTTTCAATCTGCCTTTCCTGTTTGCTCATTGATATGGATGATTGTATCCCAGTTTTCTGCACTTCTCACAAAGATATAGTCTTACTTTCTCCATTTTGTTTTGTAAAAAGTACAAGAGCCCCCTTGACAACCCCTATTTCGATGCGGTAAAACTATATTGGAAAACTTGATAACGATTTCACTTCATTTCACTTTTCAATGAGAAAGTTGTTCGTCACACACAACACTATACTTGGAACAAAGGAGAGAGCAATATGACGATCGCCATTCTTGCACACGATTCCCGCAAAGAGCTTGCACTGCAGTTCTGCACTGCTTACAGTGCCATTTTGTCCAAAAACACAGTCATTGCTACCGGTACCACCGGACGGATGCTGGCGCAGACTACCGGCCTGCCCGTGCACTGTTATCTCTCCGGACGCTTGGGCGGTGTGCAACAGATCACTTCCCGCATTGCGTGCGACGAAGTGGATCTGGTGTTGTTCTTCCGTGACCCGCTGAAAGCGGATGCCGCCAGCATCACCGAGCAGAATCTGCTCCGCCTGTGCGATATGCACAGCGTACCCATTGCCACCAACATTGCCACCGCCGAGGTCTTGCTGCGCGGTATGGATCAGGGCGACCTGGACTACCGCGAGGGGATGCATCCCGCTCTTGTGGAGCCAATGCCCACCGTGCAGCGCCACGCCGTGTGATGAATCGTGTATAGAGTATCGGGAAAGAGACAACGCCGCAGGAAACTTCCTGCGGCGCTGTTGTTTTTTGTTTTGCTTTTATTTCAGTAAAGCCTGCAGCTTTTCCAGCCGGCGGACGGCTTCGTCCAGCACATCGGTGCCGCGGGCAAAGTGCATCCGGATCAGGTGGTTCACCGGCTCCCGGAAGAAGCTGGAGCCAGGCACAGCGGCCACGCCCACTTCCCGGATCATCCACTCACAGAACTGCAGGTCGGTCCAGCCCTTGAACTGGGGCAGCGCCAGAAAATCGGAAATATCGATCATCACAAAATAGGTGCCCTGCGGAACATTGTGCTTCAGCCCCACACGGTCCAGTCCGGCCAGAAAATGATCGCGTTTTTCGGTGTAAAGGGCCTGCAGCTCTTCGTAATAGCTGGCGGGCATCTCCAAACCGGCCACAGCGGCCTCCTGCAGGGGTGCAGCCGCACCCACAGTGAGGAAGTCGTGCACCTTGCGCGCGCCCTCAATGACCTCTGCGGGTCCGATCAGATAGCCCAGACGCCAGCCCGTGATGGAGTAAGTCTTGGAGAGCGAGTTGCAGGTGATGGTGTGCTCAAACATGCCGGGCAGGCTTGCCATGCAGATATGCTCTGCGGGCGCATAGATGATATGCTCGTACACCTCATCCGTCACCACAAAGGCATCGTACTGGATGGCCAGCTTTGCAATGGCTTCCAGCTCGTCGCGGCGGAACACCTTGCCGCAGGGATTGGAGGGGTTGCACAGGATCAGCGCCTTGGCACCCTCGGCAAAGCCCTTTTCGATCAGGCTGATGTCAAACTCATAGGTGGGCGGCACCAGCGGGATATAGATGGGTTCCGCGCCCGAAAGAATGGCATCGGCACCGTAGTTCTCGTAGAACGGTGAGAAGATCATCACCTTGTCGCCGGGGTTGCAGATGGTCATCATGGCGGCCATCATGGCCTCAGTGCCGCCGCAGGTCACGCAGATCTCGGTGTTGGGGTCTACTTCGTGGTGCAGGGCAGGGCTGGTCTTTTTTGCCAGCGCCTCGCGGAAGTTTTGCGCGCCAAAGGTCACAGCGTACTGGTGCGGGCCTTTGTAAGCTGTTTCGGCCAGAGCGTCCAGCAGCTGCTTCGGCGGGTCAAAATCCGGGAAGCCCTGCGAGAGGTTGATGGAGTCGTACTGATTGTTGATGCGGGTCATGCGGCGGATGACAGAATCCGTGAAGGTACCCACACGGTCACTTAAAACAGGCATGCGCTCTCCCCTTTTCAGCCCTTAAAATAAGCCTTCTGGATGGCCAGCAGCACGCCTGCACGGCTGGCAGCAAAGTTCAGACCGCCCTGCAGGTAGCAGGTGTACGGCTCACGCAGCGGGCCGTCGCAGGAAAGCTCGATGGTGCTGCCCTGTGTAAAGCTGCCGCTTGCCATGACCACCTCATCGGTATAGCCCGGCTCCGGAGAAGGTTCCGGGGCGGCATAGCTGTCCACGGGACTTGCAGCCTGAATACCCTGACAGAAGCCGATGAGCGCATCCGCAGTGCCTGCATCAAAGCAGGTGACGATATCGTTGTGGTCGTCGCAGTAGCGCGGCACTGGATTCTTGCCCAGCAGCTCCAGCATACACTGGGCGTAAATGGCGGTCTTGATGGCTCGCACACCACGCCGGGCGCGTAGTAGAAGCAGATACATATCACGGGGCGTTTCCAGCGTGCAGCCAGATCCTTGCCGAGACCGGGCGCATTCAGGCGGTA
>ENA-OPZM01000056-OPZM01000056.1-human-gut-metagenome-genome-assembly--contig:-NODE-56-length-45748-cov-7.786699_pt1 | contig 45748 bp, 50 predicted proteins | sample MGYA00242478_ERZ504493 | MGnify/ENA primary metagenome ERZ504493 (study PRJEB26092, sample SAMD00036227) | human gut metagenome | host: Homo sapiens | study: EMG produced TPA metagenomics assembly of... | reverse complement strand
CATTTACCGAGGAAAGCCAGTTTTAACGGACTTCTTGAGTATCGCAGTACACAAAACCGTCGGTATGGAGAGGCAAAGAGTTCCCGAAGTGCTTATGAGCGGTCACCATGCAAATATTGAAAAATGGAGAAAAGAAAAGAGCATAGAGGTGACTGCCCTCAAGCGTCCCGAAATGCTTGAAGAATATAACAAAAAGTAATTTTTGCAGTATATTATCGGTGCGTTTACATAAAATAAGACAAGAAAAAACACATGAAATACCGTGTGTTTACGGGGAAAATATAATATTTTGTAAAAATGCACAATAAACAGGGTAATAAATTCTCTCAAGGTGCATATTAACACGAAATTAATTTATTGTATTGACCTTGTTCGGAAAAAAGATTATAATACATATTAAATTGAGCCGCAATTTGCAGGCATTGGTGGTTAAAAATTTAAAGGCAAAGAGGGTTTTAAAAATGTATGTTAAGGAAGTATTAGTACAGAATAAAGCCGGTTTACACGCTCGTCCGGCAACTTTCTTTATTCAGAAGGCTAATGAGTATAAGTCAACAATTTGGGTAGAGAAGGAAGAGCGTCGTGTAAATGCAAAAAGTCTTCTCGGTGTGTTGTCCCTCGGAATTATCGGCGGCACTACTATTAAGGTAATTGCTGACGGTTCTGACGAAACTGAAGCAGTTGAGGGCCTTGTTTCTCTCGTTGAGTCAGGCTTTGCTGAATAATCAGCTTTAAATTTTACAAAATACCAAGGGGCGGTTTTTCCGCCTCTTTTTTGTTTCTCTCAAATTAATCTGAAATCGTAAAAGGCGGTGATTTTGTGAATCCGAAAATGTCACAGCTTCGCAAAAAAGCAATGGCACTTCCTCTGTTGCCGGGTGTGTACATCATGCACGACAAAAGCGGAAAAATTATATATATCGGCAAGGCAAAGGCTCTTAAAAACAGAGTCAGCCAATACTTCGGTTCGCAGAATAACCATGCAGAAAAGGTTCGCAGAATGGTTGATAATGTCGATGATTTTGAATATATCATCACGGACAGCGAGTTTGAGGCACTCATTCTTGAATGCAGCCTTATCAAGCAACACACCCCGAAGTATAACATTCTGCTCAAAGACGACAAGGGCTACAGCTATATAAGAATCAGCTCGGGTGATTGGAAAAAGCTGTCATATACATTGCAGAAAAAGGATGACGGAGCGGAATATATCGGTCCGTACAAGAGCAGTTACTATGTAAAAAATGCCGTTGATGAGGCCAACAAAATTTTTATGCTCCCAACCTGCAATCGGCAGTTCCCGAGAGATTGCGGAAAGGGCAGACCTTGCCTTAACTACCACATAAAGCAATGCATGGCTCCGTGTACAGGCAGAGTAAGGCTTAAAGATTACAACGAAAATCTTAACCGTGCGCTTGAATTTTTGCGTGGCGGTTCAACAAATTCAATCAAAAAGCTGACCGAAGAAATGGAAACAGCCGCAGAAAATCTTGAATTTGAAAGGGCGGCATCAATCAGAGATATAATAAAATCCGTTCGTAAAATGAGCGACAAGCAAAAGGTTGTTGCAACAAAAATTGATGACGGTGATGTTATTGCAGGCTTTTCGGATGACGGCAAAACCTGTTATCAGGTGTTCCGCTTTGAAGGCGGAAGGTTGTTTGACCGTGAAAGCTTTGTGTTTGACAGCGGTGAAAGTGAATCCGAAACCGAAGAATTTTTACTGCGATATTACACTCTGCGTGACAGTGTGCCAAAGAGCATTGCAATTGACAGGGAATTTGACGGTATGGAAGAAATTGCCGAATGGCTCTCGCAAAAGCACGGCAGTAAGGTCGGCATAACGGTTCCGCAGAGGGGCGACAGAGCGCAGCTTGTGGCAATGTGCAAATCGAATGCCGCAGAAACCCTTGCACAGAAAAAGGGCGCAACCGTTCGTGAGTACAATGTGCTTGAAGAACTGCGTGATTTGCTCGGACTTAAAAAACTGCCCGAATATATCGAATCCTACGATATTTCAAACCTTGCAGGCACGGAAAATGTTGCGGGTATGATTGTTTATAAAAACGGCAAACCACTCAAATCGGCTTACAGAAAGTTTAAAATCAAAGGCTTTGAAGGACAGGATGACTACGCATCCATGGCGGAAGTTCTAACAAGACGATTTGACGAATATTATAAAAATCCCGATGAGGACGAGGGCTTTGGAAAATTGCCCGACCTTATCCTGCTTGACGGCGGTAAAGGTCAGGTTGCGGCTGTAAAAGAGGTTTTGCAGAGTAAGAATATTGATGTTCCGCTGTTCGGCCTTGTAAAGGACGATAAGCACAAAACCCGTGCCGTAACGGGCGAGGGCGGAGAAATTGCGCTAAGTCCCGGACGGTCGCTGTTTGCGTTCCTCGCAAAAATGCAGGACGAGGTTCACCGCTTTGCAATCGGCTATCACCATTCAAGACGAAGTAAAAATACATTCAAAAGCTCGCTTACAGGCATTGAGGGTATAGGCGAAGTCAGAGCAAGGTCGCTTCTTAAGTATTTCAGAACGATTGAAAACATCTCAAACGCAGACCTTGCAGAGCTTGAAAACGCTCCTAAAATGACAAAGGACGCCGCACTTGCGGTGTATAAATACTATCATCAGCAGGATGAAAACAAAACAGAGTAAAATATTGTTGTAAATTATCTTTTAATGTGTTATACTAAAATTTGCAGTTTTAAACAATTGTTTGAAATTCAACTTTTTGGTAATGCCGTATGCCTGCTTGCGGTGTTGTTTTATGATTTTGCAGGCGGAAAGGCTGCGTGTGTTTTATGAGAGTTATTACAGGCTCCGCAAGAGGCAGACGACTCGAAACCCTTGAGGGTGAAGATGTAAGACCGACAACCGACAGAATTAAAGAGGCTGTTTTTTCGATTATACAGTTTGAAACCGAGGGCAGAAACTTCTTGACCTTTTTGCAGGCTCGGGTCAAATGGGTATTGAGGCTTTGAGCAGAGGCGCAAAGTCGGCAAGCTTTGTTGACAATGCAAAAAAATCGCTTGAAACGGTAAAAAGAAACCTCAAGGCTACTAAGCTTGAAAACTCGGCAAAGGTTTTTGCAATGGATTTTCACAGCTTTCTTTCGATGAATTCACAGCGTTTTGACATTGCATTTCTCGATCCGCCATACAGAACGGGAATGCTGCAGGATGCCCTTGAACTTGTTCCCGAGGCTATGAACGATACGGGTGTAATCATTGCGGAAAATCCTCTTGACGAAGAAATTTTATCGAATTACGGTGATTTTGTACTTGACAGACAGTATCGCTATGGTAAAATAAAAATAACTACATTCAGACATAAGGATTTTCAAAGATGAACAAAACAGTGATTTGTCCGGGAAGTTTCGATCCCGTAACGCTCGGACACCTTGATGTTATCACGAGAGCGTCAAAGCTTTTTGACCGTGTAATCGTGGGCGTGCTTGTCAATTCTTCAAAAAAGCCGATTTTTTCGATTGATGAGAGGATTGAACTTTTGAAGGAAGTTACCGAGCATCTCAATAATGTTGAAATAGTAGGCTTCAACGGTTTGCTTGCACAGTATTGTGAGGACCACGGTGTGGACGCAATTGTTAAGGGACTCAGAGCGGTAACTGACTTTGAATATGAATTTCAGATGGCGCTCACCAACAAAAAGCTGAATCCGAACCTTGAAACCCTGTTTTTAACGGCTGAGGCGGATTCAATGTATCTCAGCTCGAGCATGGTTCGTGAAATTGCCTCAATGGGCGGTGACATCAGTAATTTTGTTCCTGCGTGTATCCATGACAGAATTGTGGAAAGACTGAAAAATAAATAAGCGTTTGATTTTTTAATTAAAGGTGGATTAAACCAAACATATAAGGAGTGGACAGAAATGAAAGTTGAGGATTTGATTTTACAGCTTCAGGATGTTATCAGTGCCGCTAAGTCAATGCCGTTTTCGGGTGGTAAGGTAATGGTGAGCAGTGATGAGATTTATGATATTCTCGATCAGATTCAGGACGCTATGCCGGCAGAGGTAAGACAGGCAAAGAATATTGTCGCTGACAGAAAGCAGATTCTTGCCGAGGCTAACCGTGAATCAGAGAATATAATCAGAAGTGCCGAGGAACGCAAAAAGGCTATGCTTAACCAGAATGAGCTCGTTCGTGAGGCTCAGGCAAAGGCTAAGGGAAATTGTTGATGATGCAAAGCAAAAATCGGCAGAAATCAGAAAAGCTGCTAATGTGTATGTTGACAGCATTATGAAACGCACGGAAGAGGGCGTTGCAACACAGCTTGAGGCTCTCAGAAAGACTCATGCAAACATAGTCAGCTCACAGAAAAAGCAGGGCTGATTTAAATTTAGCTTATAAAGGACAGACTCAATATGAGCCTGTTCTTTTTTTATGCCGTTTTTATCGTATGTGTTGTGTCACATTATGACACTGAAACGAATGCTTGCGGAATCTGCGGTTGAAAAATATAAAAATAATGTCGGCTTTTGTAACCCGTGCGGTGCGTTTTGTAATTTTTAAGACTGCTGTTTTTGCTATGGAATGGGTGAAACCCTTTGTGAAATCAGCTTTTTTGGGCATAATATTCTTTTACGAAAAAATATGGTTTCAAAGTTGAAAGCATTTGAAATGATTTGTAAATATTATTTGTTTTTTCGTAACTTTGATATTGATTTTTTTGTACCTATGGTTTATAATAAGACAAAAGGTGTCAGAAGGTGTCATTCGGTGACTTTTAAAACCACAGAGTGACGGTTTCTGAAGAAAAGTGTATGGAGGTGGGCAGATGTTTTCGGGAATGACAAATCATTCTATTGATGCAAAAGGAAGAATTGTACTGCCCGCAAAGTTCCGTGAACAGCTCGGCGAAACATACTATCTTGCACGAGGCTTCGGCAACAAGTGCATTCAGGTTATGTCAAGCGAACAGTTCAACGCAATGTGCGAGAAGATTCTTGCACTTCCCGCAAACCTCTCCATGGCTGTTCAGTACACCTTTAACGCTACTGCGGTTGAGGTTACTCCCAACGCACAGGGCAGGGTGATTATTCCGCAGTCCCTGCGTGAGTTTGCCGAGATTGAAGGCGATGCGGTAGTTATCGGTATGACAAACAGACTCGAAATCTGGAGCAAGAAAAATTATGAGGACTATGTTGCTTCTCAGAATGAAAATCTTGCACTTGCTCTCAAGGAGTTAAAGCTTTAAGGAGGTTGTTATGGAATTTTCTCATATTCCTGTCCTTCTTGAGCAGGCTGTTGACGCTCTTGCTGTTAAGAAAAACGGCATTTATGTTGACGGCACAGCGGGCGGAGGCGGTCACAGCAGTGAAATACTCAGTCGACTTACTACGGGCAAGCTCATTTCGATTGATCAGGATCCCGATGCAATACTGACGCTGACAGAGCGTTTTAAGAAAAACGAAAATTCAATAATTATCAAGGGAAATTTTGCCGATATGGTTAGCCTTCTTCATTCAAGAGGAGTGGGCAGAGTCGATGGCGTTCTGCTTGACATCGGTGTTTCATCTCATCAGCTTGATACAGCCGAAAGGGGTTTTTCCTTCCATGAGGACGCACCTCTCGATATGAGAATGAGCCAAAGCGGAACAACAGCCGCAGAGCTTGTCAACACTCTCCCCGCAGGTGAGTTAAGACGAATCCTCAGCGTTTACGGCGAAGAAAAATTTGCCGGTGCAATTGTAAACGGAATCGTAAAGGCAAGAGCCGAAAAGCCGATTGAAACTACCCTTGAGCTTGCGGAAATTATAAAAGAAAATGTTCCACAGCGTGTCCGCCGTGACGGACATCCTGCGAGAAAAAGCTTTCAGGCTTTGAGAATTGCGGTAAACGATGAACTCGGAGTTCTTGAAAGAGGTCTTGACGGTGCATTTGAACTTCTCGGAAGCGGCGGAAGGCTTGCAGTTATTACCTTCCATTCGCTTGAGGACAGGATCGTAAAACAGAAAATGGCATCTTGGTGTCAGGGCTGTACCTGTCCAAAGGATTTTCCCGTGTGTGTTTGCGGAAACAAGCCAAAGGCTAAGCTTGTTGTAAGAAAGCCGGTTTGTGCAAATGAAACAGAATTGAGGAACAACCCGAGAGCAAGAAGTGCAAAGTTGAGAATATGCGAAAAAATTTTAAAAAAAATTCTCTGTGAACTATAGACAAAACTGCCTGTTTGTAGTAAAATATAACAAAGTTGTAAAGATTATTACAGACACAAGCAATTGTGCTTTCGTGTTTGTTAATAACAAAATGTATGGCTTTGAAATATATGTCCGATAAAATCGGATTGATTGTGTGTTGTGTGTATTTTATAAATTTATTAAAGGTTTGAAACTTTTTGTTTTATCAAAAATAAAGCAAAAATGTGTGTTTTATGAAATTGATATAGAAAGGCATCGGGTGCGTTTAATGGCTTATGAAAACAGAAATGCAGCTTATGATTTGAGTCTTTTTGATGACAGCAGCGACTATGTTCCGGGTTCAGCCGCTCCTGAAAGAAAAGAAGAAGTACATAAAAAGCAGGAAAGAAAAAGAAGAAAAAACAATGTTGTAAGTCTTCCGAAAGAGGAACTTCAGAAGAACAGACGCCGCAGACATAACAAGTTTAAAATCGCTCTCGGAACAGTGAGCGGTGCTGCAGCGACAATCATAATCGGCATCATAATTGTCGGACAGGTAAGACTTACCGAGCTTAATCAGGAAGTTATTACGGCTAAAGAAACTCTTGCAAATGCACAGAGCGTTTATACACAGACACAAATGAAGCTTGAATCAAAGCTTTCAACATCGGATATTGAAAAGTATGCCGAGGATAAACTCGGTATGACCAAGGCTACGAACACACAGAAAGAATTTGTTACCCTTGCAGGCGGAGATAAAGCAGAGGTTTCTGCAAGTCAGGAAAGTGACAATCTCTTTACACAGTTCTGGAGTTCGGTACAGAATCTTTGGTCATAACATTTAGATTAATTTAATAGATATGTTATGAAAGAATGGAGAGTTAAGACTGCGTCTTGACTCTTTTTTCGGTATATATGCGGATTGACACGGAGCGTAACGGACACTATTTTGCGGTGAAAGGAGCTTTACATTGCAATCACCAGGATCAAAAAACAACTCAAAAAAGCGTGCCGAAAAGGGACCTGCACAAAGACTGAGACAGCGTACCGCAATATTGATTTTACTCATACTTGTGCTTGGCTTCGGTGCGGCTGTTTTAAGACTTACATACCTCACCACCGTTCAGAGCAGTGAACTTCAGGAGTCGGCTGTTGACCTTCAGCTTGCCGACACAACTGTTTCCGCAAAACGAGGAACAATTTATGACGCAAACGGCAATGTTCTTGCCGAAAGCGCATCGGTTTGGCAGGTGGTAATGTCGCCTGTCAACTTTAAGAATGACAAACAGCGTCAGGCTGCCGCAAAAGGTCTTTCGGAAATTTTTGACCTTGAATACAACGACGTGCTTGACGATACAAAACAGCAGAGCCATTATGTTGTTGTCAAAAGAAGAATTGAGTCGGATGAGCGTGAAAAGGTTCTTGAGCTTATTGACACTCTGAAAAAGGATTACAGCTGTTCGGGTGTTATTCAGCTGCTTGATGATTACAAGAGATATTACCCGAAAAACAGCCTTGCATCTTCCGTAATCGGTTTTACGGGCAGTGACGATCAGGGCCTTGAGGGTATCGAGTACGAATATGACAGCTATCTGTCGGGTACTCCCGGTCGAATTATCACGGCACAGAATGCAAGAGGTACGGATATGCCGTTCCGATACGAACAGAATGTTGAATCTGAGGACGGTAACAATGTATATCTCACAATTGATGAAACAATTCAGTCAATTTGTGAAAAATATATGCAAAAGGGTGTTGAGGACAACAATGTTCTTAACAAGGGCGTCTGCATTGCAATGGATGTAAATACAGGCGCAATCCTTGCAATGGTAACAACAGACGGCTACGATCTTAACAATCCTTATGAGCTTTCGGCAAAGGATAAAAAGAAAATCAAGTCTACTGCCAAAAGCAAACAGGCGGAAGCAGAAAGTGCGGCTCTCAGCAATATGTGGAGAAACAAGGCTGTTGCCGACACATATATGCCCGGTTCTGTATTTAAGATGTGCGTTGCGTCAGCGGCTCTTGAGGAAAACCTTGTAAATGAAAAAACATCATTTACCTGTACGGGTTCAATTTCGGTTGAGGGCGAAACCATTCATTGTTCAAATATATCAGGTCACGGAACACAGAACTTTGTTGAGGTAATTTCAAACTCATGTAACCCTGCATTTATTCAGATCGGTCAGATGCTCGGTGCAGGCAAGTTCCGTCAATATTATCAGGGATTCGGTTTCAGCGATAAAACAGGAATCGACCTCCCGGGTGAGGCAGAGGACAGCTTCTGGAAAGAAGGCAAAATGGGCGGTGTTGACCTTGCGGTTGCATCATTCGGTCAGAACTTCACAATCACTCCTATTCAAATGATTACAGCCTGTGCGGCTGTTTCAAACGGCGGTTATGTTGTTCAGCCTCATGTGGTTTCAAAAATCACAGATTCAAAGGGCAATGTAATTAAGACTGTTGATAAAAAGGTTAAAAGACAGGTTATTTCAGACGATACATCCAAGAAGATGAATGAATACCTTGAATATAACACAGAAAGACAGGGTGCTGCCGCAGGTTATATTTCAGGCTACAAGGTAGCCGGTAAAACAGGTACAACTGAAAAAAGGGGTGTAACAAAGTTTGAAAGCTCATTTTCTGAGGACTATATCTCATCATTCTGCGGTTATGCTCCGGCAGATGATCCGCAGATTGCAATGCTTGTATTCTTTGATACTCCCGACGGTGATGCTACTACGGTTCACAGGTTTCATCACCTGTATTTATAAATATTATGAGCGAGGTTCTTCCTTATCTTGATGTTAAGACATCATACACAGACGAGGAACTCGGTTATGTTGACGCATCTGCGGGCGACTACACAGGAGTCAGCGTTGACGAGGCTAAAACAGCTGTTGAGGCTGACGGCTTTACGGCAACCGTAAAGGGTAACGGTTCAACTGTAATTTCACAGATTCCGACCGTATCGTCAGGACTTCAGAAGGGCGGCAGTATTGTCCTCTACACAGACAGCAACAGCCAGTCGGAAACAGTAAGTGTTCCGAGTCTTATCGGTCTTTCTCCCGATGAGGTGAACGATGTTGCAAGTGCCTACGGATTGAATGTCAGCTTCTCGGGTGCAACAACATCCTCGGGAACAAGCTCATCACAGAACATTGAGGCGGGAACTTCGGTCAGCCCCGGTACGGTAATAACGGTATCTTTTGCGGATTCCTCTTCAACACTCAACGAATAACAAAAATATTTATTAGTCTGAAAGGAAAGATAACTATGATTTACGGAATATGGACATTTTGTGCGGCTTTGCTTGCTTTTATAATCTCAGCCGTTACAGGCAAGTTTTTGATTCCATACCTTCGCAAGCTCCATTTTGGTCAAACAATTCTTGAGGAAGGTCCTAAGTGGCACAAGGGTAAGCAGGGAACTCCCACAATGGGCGGTATAATGTTCATCGTTGCAATTGTGGTTGTCACAATGATCAGCACAGTTATATATGCCTTTACAGGTGCTGATTTGGTAAATTCATTCTTTGCAGACATTCCAAGAGAATGCATGTTCATTTTCTGCGGACTCGGTCTTGCGGTTGCAAACGGTTTTATCGGCTTTATTGATGATTACATCAAGGTTGTAAAAAAGCGTAACCTCGGTCTTACAGCGTCACAAAAGCTGATTCTCCAGTTCCTTGTTGCCGCCGCTTTTCTTGCAGTTCTGGCAATTGCAGGCTACGGTACAACAACAACCATTCCTTTTGTCGGCAAGGTTGACCTCGGATTTTTCTATTATATTATTGCCGCCGTTGCAATTGTGGGTATCGTAAACTCGGTAAACCTTACAGACGGTATTGACGGCCTTGACGGTTCGGTAACATTCTTTGCGTGTGTTGCATTTATGCTTATCGCCTGCGTAAAGAGCTATCTCGCATAACAGCCATGAGCGCCGCATCTGCTGGTGCCTGTCTCGGATTCCTCGTATGGAACTTTCACCCTGCAAAGGTGTTTATGGGAGACACGGGTTCACTTTTCCTCGGCGGTCTTGTATGCGCTCTTGCTTTTGCAATTGATATGCCTATTCTTCTTATTCCGATCGGAATTATCTATATTGCTGAGGAGCTTTCCGTTATTCTTCAGGTCAGCTACTTCAAAATCACACACGGCAAGCGTCTTTTCAAGATGAGCCTATCCATCATCACTTTGAAATGTGCGGTTGGAGCGAGGTTAAGATTGTCGGTGTGTTCAGTGCAGTAACCGCAGTTTTCGGTGCAATCGCTTTTGCACTTGCATATTTTGGTGCATAAATAAACGCAGAAATACTTGTTTAAAATAAATTTTAAGGGAGGAACGGTCTTTGGCTCCACAAAAAAGAATGATGCTTAAAGCTGATGTAAACAGAATATATGATGAAGAGGTTTACTCGGAGCAGAAGATCAGGGAAGAAAAGTTTTTTGTCCGTCCTACTCGTCAGAGAAAGATGAAAAAAGGAAAGCTGTTTTCCGTTGGCATGGGACTTGACCTTCCGTTTTGCATAATCATTCTTGTACTTCTCATTATCGGTATGATTATGATGTTTTCTGCAAGCTATGCCTATGCTTATTACAATCAGGGCGACAGCTATTATTACCTTGTAAGACAGCTCATTTTTGCCGCTATCGGCGTGGGCATAATGTTTTTCCTTTCGTTCTTTAACTATAATAAACTTCACAAAATCGCACCGATTGTTCTTGCAATTTCGTATTTGTGCCTGCTTGTGGTTCTTGTACTGCCGGGTTCCGAAGGCGTAAAAAGATGGATTCCTCTTGGAATTTTCAACATTCAGCCTTCTGAGATTGCAAAGTTTGCAATTATCCTTTTTTTCTCACATTGGTGCAGTAAATACTATAATAAAATGCAGTTTGCCCGTTACAGCGTTCTGCCGGGTGTAATTGTTTTCGGTTCAACGGCACTTCTGCTTTTTCTCGAACCGCACTATTCGGGTATCGTAATCATCGGTATTCTTTCGGTTGTAATGCTTTATATCGGCGGAATGCAGACAAAGTATCTCGGAATAGGTCTTGGACTTATTGTCGGAGTAGTGCTTATACTTGCCGTCACAAACAGCCTGTCCTATGCTATGAGCCGTCTTGACGGTTGGGGTCAGGCACTTGAATATACAACAGATGATATGTGGTGGACCACATATCAAACCCGAAATTCACTCTATGCAATCGGTTCGGGCGGACTTTGGGGACTTGGTCTTGGTCAGTCAAGAATGAAGTACCTATATATTCCCGAGCCGCAGAATGACTTTATCTTTGCCGTTGTTGTTGAGGAGCTCGGTCTTGTGGGCGCACTTATGATTCTCCTTATTTTTGCACTTCTTGTGTGGAGAGGCATCACACTTTCACTTCGTGCGAAGGATAAGTTTGGCAAACTTCTCGGTATCGGTCTTACCTCACAGATCGGCATTCAGGTTGTGCTGAATATTCTCGTTATCACAGACTGGCTGCCTAACACGGGTATCAGCCTTCCGTTTTTCAGCTACGGCGGCAGTTCGCTTATTATGCTGCTTGCCAGATGGGACTTGTGCTTTCAATTTCCAGAACGGCAAATATCGAAAGACAATAATTTAAAAATAGTTTTCTCCTGCATGAGTTTTGCAGAATTTTCAAAAGAAAGGTAAGAAAATTATGAAAGTATTGCTTGCAGGCGGCGGCACGGCAGGACACATAAATCCTGCACTTGCAATAGCCGGATATATAAAGAATAAAAGAAATGATGCCGAATTTTTGTTTATCGGCAACCGTGGCGGAATGGAGCAAAGACTTGTTCCGCAAGCCGGTTTTGATATTAAGTCAATCACGATCAGCGGATTTAAGAGGAGCTTTTCTCCCAAGAGTATGCTTGAAAATGTTAAGACAGTTTCAAGAACCTTCACTTCTTCAAGAGAGGCAAAGAAAATAATTGCCGAATTCAAGCCTGATATCTGTATCGGAACAGGCGGATATGTTTCGGGTCCCGTTATCAGAACAGCCGCAAAAATGGGTATTCCGTGCATTATTCACGAGCAGAATGCATATCCGGGCATTACAAATAAAATGCTTGCAAAGAGCGTCAAAAAGGTAATGCTTGCCGTTCCGGACGCAAAAAAGTATTTTGACAAAAATGTTGATTTTGTCATTACCGGAAACCCTGTAAGACAGGAAATCCTCACGGCAAAAAAAGAAGAGTCAAGAAAAGAACTCGGGCTTGACAACCGTCCCGTAGTGCTTTCGTTCGGCGGAAGCCTCGGAGCAAGAAAAATAAATGAAGCTGTTGCAGACCTTGTTGCAAGAAGCGGTATTGACGGCAGATATCAGCACATTCACGCATACGGCAGTTACGGCGACTGGTTTCCGCAGCTCGTTGAGGAAAAGGGTACTGATATTGCCGATTGTTCAAATCTTGATATAAGACCGTATATTGATAATATGCCGACTTGTATGGCGGCGGCAGACCTTGTAATCTGCCGTGCAGGTGCAATTACTCTCAGCGAAATTCAGGCTATGGGCAAACCGGCAATCCTCATTCCGTCACCTAATGTTGCCGAAAATCACCAGTACCACAATGCAATGGCACTTGTGAATGCAGGTGCGGCTGACATTATTGAGGAAAAAGACCTCACGGGTGCGGCCCTTATGCGTAAAACTGACAAAATGCTTCTCAATCCCGAAAAGCTTGAGAAGTACAGCGAAAATTCACGCAAAATGGCAATTACCGACGCCAACGAAAGAATTTATTCGGTAGTCAAAAAAGTTCTCGGACTTGTGTAACGGTAACATTTATAACGCTTTCTCATAGAATAGAAGGGTATTCTTTTTGAGAGGGTGTTATTGTGTCAAAACTGCTTGTTACAGGACGCAAAAAGCTTGACGGAGAGGTTGAAGTTCAGGGGGCAAAAAACAGCGCTTTGCCGATTATTGCCGCCTCGATTCTTACAAAAGGTGAAAATGTATCCACAATTGTCCTTCGCTTTCCGATGTTGACGCATCTGTCAACATTCTTCGGTATCTCGGCTGTGCCGTCACACGCTGTGATAAAACACTTCTCGTAAAATGTGACGATATCAACCGCTTTGATGTTCCCGTTGAATTGATGCGTAAAACAAGGAGTTCAATTGTTTTTCTCGGTGCAATCCTTGCACGAACGGGAAGGGCGAGAATTTCGTTCCCCGGCGGATGTGAAATCGGTTCAAGACCGATTGATTTGCATCTCAATTCACTTCGGGAAATGGGGGCGGATATTCGTGAAAAGCACGGCTATCTTGAATGTTGCGTTCCAAACGGACTTTGCGGAACAAAGATAACGCTTTCGTTCCCGAGTGTGGGTGCAACGGAAGATATTATGATTGCCGCCTGTCTTGCAAAAGGCACAACAACAATCATCAATGCCGCCCGTGAGCCTGAAATCTGCGACCTTGCGGATTATCTCAATTCCTGCGGTGCCGATATTTCCGGAGCAGGCGAGGGTGTTGTCGTCATTGAGGGTGTAAGCTCTCTCTGCGGCTCTGTCCACACAATCATTCCGGACAGAATCGTTGCCGCAACGCTGATGAGCTGTGCCGCCGTAACGGGTTCAAAAATTATACTTAACGGAATAATTTCGTCCCACCTTGCGGCACTTATTCCAATCTTCAAAAACGCAGGGTGCAAGATAAGAATTTCGGACGGAAATCTTGAGATAAACGCTCCCGAAAGACTTAAATCAATGAAAACAATCAGAACGATGCCGTTTCCGGGCTTTCCCACGGACGCACAGGCGCCCCTGCTTGCAACAGCGTGTGTTGCAGACGGAACAACGGTTTTTGTTGAAAATATATTTGAAAACAGATACAGACACATCCCCGAGCTTGTCAGAATGGGTGCAGCCGTTAAGACAGAGGCAAGGTTGCCGTTGCCGAGGGTGTGGAAATTCTTTACGGTGCGTCGGTTGAAGCTCCCGATTTGCGTGGAGGTGCGGCACTTGTTGTTGCAGGACTTTGTGCAGAGGGCAAAACCGAAATCGGCGGCGTGGAGTATATTGAAAGAGGCTACGAGTGTATTGAATCTACTCTTACATCAATCGGGGCAGATATCAAGAAAATTTAGGGTAATCAGATTTTTAACTGTCGCAGGGCGGATTTCCGCCCTCGGCAGATAACATAAACGAAGGGAGGATTTGCTTTGAGCGACGGTAAAGGCAGAAGACCGCTTACATCAAAAGAGCGAAAGAGTCTTAAAAAACAGCGTAAAAATGCCGCAAAGCAGGCAGAAAAGTATCATAAGGAAAAAGCAAAGCAGGATAAGAGAGCTAAAAAATCCCCCAATCCGAAAAAGGAACAGCAGAAAAAAGCTCCAAAAAGTAAAATTGAGGAGGCTTTTCTCAAGCAAAAAGAAGAGCAGGAATCACAAAGACAAGTCGAAAATATGAGCCGTGAAGAAAAATTCAGGAGAAAAGGCAAGGCTAAAATCAAGAACCTTAAACCAAAGGATTATGAAGACGGCTATTATGTTGACGAATTCGGAGAAAAGCAAAAACAGGAAAAGCGTGCAAAGGAAATCCGTGCTCAGGAGCGTGAAGTAATTCGCAGAAGAAAAAAATCTCTGACAAGCACTCAGATTAAGCACAGGAGAATCGCACTGTACAGTTCAATTTTTGCGGCAGTGCTTATAATCGGTGTTATACTAAGCCTTACAGTCCTTTTTAAAACCGAAAAAATTGAGGTTGTGGGGGACAAGTATTATGACGAAAAACAGATAATTGCATTCAGCGGTGTTGAATATCAGGAGAACATCTTCATGGGTGCAATGTACAATACATCGGACAAGATTGTCAAGAATCTTTCGTATATCGAAAGCGCAAGCGTAAGCTTTAACATTCCGGACACAATAACAATTACTGTTGTTGACGCAACACCGTCATATGTTATTCCAAACGGTAACGGCTATCTGCTTGTAAGCTCAAAGGGCAGAATCCTTGAGGAAATTTCCGAAAATAAGGACAAGCTTCCCGAACTCACCTGCGGCGACATCAAGACCACAGAGGTTGGACAGTATGTGTCATTTAGCGACGCAAATGTTCCCGATATTCTCGAAGATGTTTCGCAGAGCCTTATCAACAACAAGGTTAAGAATATCACAGGCTTTGATGTTACCGACACGGCAAACATAAAGCTCGTTTATGACGGAAGGATTGACATTAACATCGGACTTCCCGATGATATCGACTATAAAATCAGAACTGCAATGACAATCATCAACGAAAAGCTTGACCCGAACAACACGGGACTTGTTGCAGGAACGCTTGATGTTTCGGCTTGCAGTACATCAAAAATTTCTCACTACAAACCTGCCGCAACCCAGCCCACAGCCGCAACACAGGCAACCACACAGGCAACAACGCAGGCGGCTGATTCTTCAGCCGATACGGGTGACGGCGACACAGGAAACTACACATGGGATGACGGAACATATTCGGGCGGTGACACGGGTTATTACGACGATAACAGCTATAATAACTATGATAACGGTACCTATGATAACGGTGACGGCGGATATGACTACGGCAATGCAGACGGCGCCTATACGGGCGAGTAATTTTTCAGCAGAATTTTCCGTATAATTTTGCAGAAAAACGGCTGAAAAGCATTGCTATTTTGAAAAAAGTATGATAGTATAAGATAGTATAATTGTGTACTATGAAGAATAATGATTTCTGACTGAAAGTTGTCAATATATAAGGAGGACGAAAAAATGGCTTTTGAACTGGAATTGGAAAACGAGTATATGCCTAAAATTAAAGTGATCGGTGTCGGCGGAGGCGGCGGAAACGCTGTTAATCGCATGGTTGCGACCGAGGTTAAGAATGTTGAATTTATCGCAATAAATACAGATGAACATGTTTTAAGACTTTCAAAGGCTTCGCAGAAGATTCAGATCGGCGAAAAGCTTACAAGAGGTAAGGGCGCAGGCTCTATGCCACAGATCGGACAGGAGGCAGCCGAGGAGAGCAGAGATGAAATCGCAGCACTTCTCAAGGATACGGATATGGTATTTGTTACTGCCGGCATGGGCGGCGGTACAGGTACAGGCGCTGCTCCCGTAGTTGCCAAAATCGCAAAGGATATGGGCATTCTTACAGTCGGCGTTGTTACAAAGCCGTTTGCTTTTGAAGGCAAGAGAAGAATGACTCAGGCTGAGCAGGGTATTGCAGAGCTTTCTGCCTGTGTTGACTCGCTTATCATCGTTCCTAACGAAAGACTCAAGTATGTTTCTGATACAAGCATCACTCTCCAAAACGCATTTGCAATTGCCGATGATGTTCTCAGACAGGGTGTTCAGAGTATTTCTGACCTTATCCTTCTCCCGGGTCTTGTAAACCTCGACTTTGCCGATGTTACTTCCGTAATGAAGGACGCAGGCTACGCTCACATGGGTATGGGCAGTGCAACAGGCAAGGACAAGGCTACCGTTGCCGCAGATATGGCTATTTCAAGTCCGCTTCTTGAAACTTCAATTGACGGCGCAAAGGGTCTTATTATTAACATCACTGCATCTGCCGATGTTAGTCTTGATGATATCGATGCCGCATCAACAATGATTAAGGATAAGGTTTCAGATGATGCAAACATCATTTGGGGTGCTGTTATTGACGACAAAATGGAAGATGCTATCAGCGTGACGGTTATTGCAACCGGCTTTAACGCAGACGGTCAGATTGCTAAGAAGAATCTTACGGACGCAGTTTCATCAGCGTCAGCTCCTGTTGCGGCTAAGGAAGAGCCAAAGTCAACAACAAAGGACAAGACTGATGATGACGACGATACCTTCTATGATATTATGTCAATTTTCAACAAGTAATACATTCTGATGTAATGAGGCACTCCTTTTCAGGAGTGCCTTTTCGTTTGACAACGGCAATTCCGTTATGGTATAATTTGAACGGAATAAGGGGGAATTGTGAGCTTTTGTGCTTTTACAATTTCTCTTTTTTTGAGCGAAATCCAAAAGCAAAGAAGGCGGAAAAATGAAAAAACTACTTGCACTTTTGATTGCCTTGATGACTGTTCTTTTGTGTAGCTGTTCATCAGGCGGTGAAACAATCCGATTCGGTGCGGCAGGTACCGGCGGAATTTATAACGAAGCGGCAAATTCGATAAAGTCGATTGCCGATGCTGACGGTACTCTGAAAATTGAAACAAAGACAACAGCCGGTTCTGCGGCAAATGTTCGCTTGCTTTCACAGAATTATCTTGACGCCGCAATTGTTCAGTCCGACATTGCACACGACGCATTTAACGGCGAAAATAATTTTGAAAAATCCGGCACTCTTGATGGCTACAGCGCTGTTGTAGGTATGTTTACAGAGGCTTGTCATATCGTTGTAAGAAAAGATTCTGATATTAACAGTGTTGATGATTTGCTCGGCAAAACCGTGAGCATAGGTGAAGAAGAATCGGGTTCGGAGCTTAACGCAAAGCAGATTCTTTCGGCATACGGCTTAACTCAAAAATGGTTAAGGAAAAAAATCTTAATTATGCCGATGCCGCAAAACAGTTACAGAACGGCGAAATTGATGCGGCATTCTTCACACTCGGACTTAATGCAACAGTTGTTGAGGAACTTTCAAAGCAATGTGACATCAAGCTTATAGGAATTGATGACGCAGCTGTTAAAAAGCTTAAAAACACCTACAGCTATGTTGACTGCAAAATTCCGAAAAACACTTACAACGGACAGAGTGATGAAGTCGGCACAGTTGCGGTAAAGGCTGTTCTGATTGTGAACGACAGACTTTCAGACGAACAGGTGAAGAAGCTTACACAGCTTGTCTTTGACAATGCGCAGGAACTTCAGCTGACTGTTTCGGCGGATGTTGACATAACACTTGAAAAAGCCGTTGAAGGTGTTAAAATTCCTTTTCACAAGGGTGCGGCAGAATATTATTCCGAAAGAGGAATAACGGTAAAAACAGCAGGATAACTGCGAAAGGATTGGTGCTGATTGAATATAACTCTTGATATGTATCAGACAATCGCAGTTGCTGTGATTGTTCTGATGGCCGGTGCATTTCTGAAAAAGCGTATATCGTTTTTGCAGAATTTTGTATACCCGCACCTGTAATCGGCGGTTTGCTTTTTGCAATTCTTACGCTGGTTCTCTATATGACAGGTGTTGCGGTAATTGATTTTGATGATACTCTAAAGGAAGTCTGCATGGTGTTTTTCTTTACCTCAGTCGGATTTCAGGCGAATCTCAAGGTGCTGAAAAGCGGAGGCAAATCCCTTATCGTATTTTTGTTTCTTGTAATTATGCTCATTGTAATGCAGAATTTCTCTGCAATCGGACTTGCAAATTTGATCGGACTTGACTCGCTCACGGGTATGACAACGGGTTCAATTCCTATGGTAGGCGGTCACGGTACGGCGGGCGCTTTCGGTCCTGTACTTGAGGATTTCGGCGTTCAGGGTGCGACAACTGTTTGTACTGCCGCTGCAACATTCGGTCTTATCGCAGGCTCACTCATGGGCGGACCTGTCGGAAACAGACTTATTAAAAAGCACAACCTTATTGCTACAATCAAAACAGAGGATGACAGCTTCTTGTTGAAGAAGAAGAAAAGCACGAACGACATTTTTCAATGTATGCTCCAGCAGTATTTCAGCTGATTATAGCGGTCGGACTCGGTACGGTTGTTTCCGATTTGCTTTCACTTACGGGCATGACATTCCCGATTTATATAGGTGCAATGATTGTTGCCGCAATTATGAGAAATATCGGTGAATACACGGGTAAAATCACTATTCATATGGGCGAGATTAACGACCTCGGCGGTATATGTCTCTCACTTTTCCTTGGTATTGCCATGATTACACTCAAGCTTTGGCAGCTTGCCGACCTTGCGCTTCCGCTTATTATACTTCTTGCAGGTCAGGTTGTTCTTATGTTCATTTTCACATATTTTGTTGTGTTCAACATTATGGGCAGAGATTACGATGCAGCTGTTCTTGCGGCAGGTACTTGCGGTTTTGGTATGGGCGCAACGCCAAATGCAATGGCAAATATGCAGGCAATCTGCGAAAAATACGCACCGTCCGTTAAGGCTTATCTTATTGTTCCGATTGTCGGCAGTTTGTTTGCCGACTTCCTGAACAGTCTGACGATAACATTCTTTATAAATTGCATTTAGAATCGGAGGCAGGTATTATGAAGGACAGGAAATTTACATTTGATTCCGAAAACCTTGCTTTTCCCGAGATTCACACGGGCAAAGTAAAGCAGAATGATGTTGCCGAGGATAACACAGACAGCACGGTTGTTTATGATACTGTCGCTGTTCCCGAGGTGCATCTCAAAAAGCATAAGCATAAAAAACAGAAGAAAGACAATAAATAAAACAACAGCCGTACATTTCAAAAGTGTACGGCTGAAATTTTTGTGTTTAATTTTGAAATAAAACCTTACCTTCCGTAATGGGTGTGTATGCGGTAAGTTCGGCTATGTCAAGGTCGATTTTGTGCATATCAACCGCACAAATTTGGTGATTGTTGTAGGTGGTGTAGTAGTAGATTCCCTTGTCGGCATTGCAACAGGAGGTGTAAAGTGTGATTTCATACTTTACGTCTGAAACCTCACAACAACCTCTCTGCTGGTCAACAGAACCGAGAATGTGGAAAAACTGGCTCACGCTTTCGCCTTCGCTGTCACCAGAAACGGAGTTCAGCTTTGTGAACGCAACCTTTGCAAAACGGGATGCGGATGAAAGGTCGCCAGGCAGTCCGATTGCACCCATTCCACGGCTGTATGTGGTAAGCTCGGCACTTTTGCCGAAGTTGTTTTCGGGTTGCTTTGGTGAGAGTGACATATAGTTGTTGAGCATGAACATCTGAATGTCAAACGGAGGATTGTTTGTCAGCACACCGACAGGGTTGTCATAGATCTTGAGTCCATCATTTGTCGATTCAACTGTAAGCGATTCGTTTCTGTCGGAAATAATCCAATGCAATTGAGCACAGGGGAGCTTGTCGCTGAACTGCGTATTTGTTATGTTAAGGTTTTCAAGCTTTTTTCTTGCCTGCAAAACGCTGTCGCAATGTGAAAGTATATACGGAATGAACTCAAATTGTGCAATATTTTCCTTGCCGTTTTTCGGTTCAAAATATACGGCATTGCCCACAAAATTTAGCCCTGCCATACACAAGCCCTTTTCATTCATTGCGTCGTAATATAGCGGATAACCGTCTGCAATGTGAGCCATGCCAATCATCGCAAAGTGGCTGTTGCATTCGTTTATATGGCGGAACTTAAACGGAAAATTTCGTGGAGTAATTGTAATTTCGTCACCGTATGAAAATTCATAATCAAGCGTTCTGCCAAAGTAAAAGTCTTTTGTTTTATATGTTGCCGCTGTACACATATCATCAGCCTCCGATTCTTTTAATAATAAATATTCTTCCGCTTGGTATAGAGTATCATACTACTTAAACAAAATGATTGCAAGGTGATTTTTGGAAAATTACAAAAATTGTCGAAATCACTTGAAAAATTAACTTGCTCGGTATATACTATATATGTCAATATGAATGGGAATGAGGTTCTCCCACGGCTTTTGTCGAAACCGCTTTTGCTGATGACTTCTGTTTTTGAACAGGGGCATTGGCTTTTTTTATGCGATGTTCTTTGTGCGGAAATTTTGAGGAGGAAATTTATGAAGAACAAATTTGTTGATTTTAAGGTGCTTGCAACATCTCTGTGCTGTTCCGTTGTGATGGGACTCATATCGTTTGCGTTTCTGAAATGTCTTGACTATGCGGCAGATTTCAGGAGCTTCTTTCCGCTGTGCTATATGTTTTTGCCCGTAGCAGGTATTGTGACCGCTTTTGTATATAAGCGTATCGGCGGAAAGTCGTCAATGGGCAACAACATTATTATTGAGAGTGCAAATGACGGTGAAAAAGTGCCAAAGCGACTTGCATCGCTGACATTTATATTTACCTGCATAACCCACCTATTCGGCGGTTCTGTCGGCAGAGAGGGAACTGCCGTTCAGATTGGCGGTTCGCTGACAAGTAATGTTGCCGATTATCTCGGCTTTAAAAATAATGACCGAAGTACAATCGTTCTCAGCGGAATCAGCTCTGCATTCGGTTCGGTTTTCGGCACACCGTTTGCAGGTGCATTTTTCGGAATGGAAGTCTGCTGTGTCGGAAGATTGTCGGCAGGTGCGGTAATTCCGTGCTTTGCGTGTTCATATCTTGCAAATTTTGTTACACAGCTTCTCGGCTTTAAACATGAAAGATATGCAATTTCGTCAATCCCCGATTTTGACGCAAGATTTCTTTTTGTGTTTTTAATTGCGGCAGTTTGCCTCGGCTTAATCGGCAAGCTGTTTGCACTCGGAATAAAGTATGTAAAACTTGCATACTCAAAAATTTTCAAGAACTACCTTCTTGCCGCAGCAGTAGGTGCGGCAATCGTAAGCCTTTTAATTTTCGCTTTGGGGCTTAACGATTTTGAGGGCTTAAGCACATGGATGCAGAACACCGCCTTTAAGGGCGATGCAAAATGGTACGATATGCCGGCAAAATATCTTTTGACCGTACTCACCCTCGGTGCAGGATTTCAGGGAGGAGAGGTTACTCCTATGTTTGATATGGGTGCGTCATTCGGCGGTTGGTTCGGAGGCGTCTGCGGATTTGATCCCACATTTTTTGCGGCAATCGGATTTGTATGTGTTTTTGCCGCAGCAATCAACACACCTATTACAGCAATTGTTCTCGGTATCGAAGTTTTCGGTGCGTCTGCCGCCCCGTATTTTGTGCTTGCAGTCCTCATCAGTTTTATCGCATCCGGCAATACAACAATTTATCCGTCGCAAAAATTCCCGGTTGATAAAAGCCTTTTTCATTTTCAAAAGAAGTAATGCAATAGACTTGAACAAAGTGTAAGTCGGCGTATTTAGGCGTTGACTTTACCAAAATTATTATTTATACTTTTCTCATAATCAATAGTTAGTTGTGGGGGAGATTATATGAAAAAATTCAGAGCGGTTTGTTTGGCTTTTGTGATGATGTTATCCGTTGCGGTAATGCTTTGCGGTTGCGGTGATACGAAAATTACAGACAAGGTTAATTTTTCCGATGTTGATGAAATAACCGTCGTAATGTCGGATGAGTCAACCGCCGTGCTTGGCGAGGTTGATTTCAAGACGGTCAAGAATATTCTGCAATCAGCCGAAACAGGCGGTACAAGCGGTGAGTTTGACGGTGGAATCCTTATTGAAACACGCAAAGACGGAATTGTTACCCACAATATCAGTGTCGGCGGTGCTGACAAAATCTGTGTTGACAAAGACAATTCAACCGTGTATAAAATTTCCGATGGTGATTACAAGACCTTGGAAAAGGTTATGGACAATTACAAGCTGTAACGCTTGAACAAAATCACGATAAATAAAAATATAAGCGAGATGAATTCAATCGAAAAACTCATCTCGCTTTTTGCTTGAAGATTAAATTGTTTGCTGAATAAAATCAGAAATCATCGTCGAAATCCGTGTCAAATTCATCATCTAAATCAGACGAAAACAAGTCGTCATTATCTTCGTCATCATTCATAATATCCTCAATCACGGTGAACTCAAGACCTTTTTCAAGCGGATCAAGCGTTCCGTCATGGTTTAAATCAAACAATCTTTCAAAATCGAAAATGCCCATAAATTTTCCTCCTTAACATATGGGATATCCTATATGTTAATCATATCAAATGAACTGTACGATAAAACGGACTTTCCTTTGCTGTCAGACAAATTTATTGAGTTCTGCGTTGTATTTGCAGTCAATTGCAGAAAGCTTGCTTTCAATTTCTTCTTTACTGCAACCGAGATCGTCACACATTTTATCAAGGCTGGGGTAGAAATCACGCAGCTTTGTATTAACAAAGCTTAAAAGAATCATCGGATCATTCGGAATTGTATTTTCAGCCATAAAAATCGCCCTTTCAAAATTATTTACTGTATTTACTAATCTTACAATTAGTAGTATAATATACAGGTACAAATTTGTAAACGGTATTTTGTGTGATGCCGTGTGTAACAGATAAATTTTTTCAAAGGAACTTGGAAATGGATAAGAAATTTGATGTTGTAATCGTTGGCACAGGTGCGGCCGGACTTTATGCGGCACTTAATTTTCCCGAAAGCGTGAATATTCTTCTTGTTTCAAAGCGTGAACTTCAGCTTTCAAACAGCTCTCTTGCGCAGGGCGGTGTTGCGTGTGTGCTTGATACGGTTCACGACAGCTACAAGCTGCATATTACGGATACATTGATTGCGGGAAAGTATAAAAATACTCTTTCCGCTGTTGAAAAGCTTGTTACCGAAGGTCCTTCGGATGTTCTTAAAATAAAAGACCTCGGTGTTGATTTTGACCTTAACGAGGACGGCACAATGTGCAAAACTCTTGAGGCAGGTCACAGCAGAAACAGAATTGTTCATCATAAGGATTCAACAGGCAAGGCAATTGTTGACGGACTTATCGCAAAGGTTACTCAGCTAAAAAATGTTACCGTGTGTGACAACGCTCTTGTTTATTCAATTGACAAGGTCCTGAACGGTTTTTATATAAGCATTTTGAGAAACGGTGAAAAGCTTCACTACGGCTGTAACTACTGTCTGCTTGCAACAGGCGGTATCGGCAGAGTTTATAAGTATACAACCAACTCCGCAATCGCAACGGGTGACGGCATTGCGTTTGCATATATGCTTGGTGCAAGAATTAAAAATCTTTCGAGAATACAGTTTCACCCGACAGCATTTGCAGCTGATCATGGCAGAGAGCGTTTTCTTATAAGTGAGGCTGTTCGTGGTGAGGGTGCGGTTCTGCTCAACTGCAACGGCGAGAGATTTGCCTCAAATTATGACAGCAGAGGAGAGCTTGCTCCGAGAGATGTTGTTTCAAATGCGGTTATGCTTGAATCAATTAAGACGAACAGCGAGAATTTCTATCTTGACATAACCCACAAGCCGGCTGATTTTGTAAGAAATCGTTTTCCGATGATTTATGAAAGATGCCTTGAAGAAGGCGTTGACATTACAAAGGACAGAATTCCTGTATTTCCGTGCCAGCATTACCTTATGGGCGGTATTGATGTTGACCTTCATTCACGCACAACCGTTGAGGGCTTGTATGCCGCAGGAGAGTGCTCGCACACAGGTGTTCACGGTGCAAACCGTCTTGCAAGTAACTCGCTCCTTGAGGCGCTTGTTTATTCAAGAACAGCCGCTCTTGATATTACGGATAAAATCAACAAATTCGGCAGAAGAACTCTTGGTGAAGAACCTGTTTATCGCCCTGTTGAGGGCAAGACTATGCCGCATGGCTGTCGTTCAAAAATCAGAGAGATTTTGCAGGACGCATATTTTGTTCTTCCAAAGCCTGAAAAATATGAAGAAAGCAGTAAGCAGATTCACGAGATTATGAGTGAACTGTTTGCAGAAAAGTACGAAATCAATTCCGACCTTGTTGAGGCAAGAAGTGCGGCAATTGTTGCAAGTATCATTTTTGATGAAATTATGGAGGGTACAGACTGATGACACTTAACAGCATTTATGTTGACAATCTTATCAAAACCGCATTGCTTGAGGATATCAACTATCTTGACACAACAACCGATTACCTTATTGACGAAAATCAGGAAAACACGGCAATTTTCCTTGCAAAAAGTTCAGGTGTTCTTTGCGGTATCGAGGTTGCACTCCGTGTGTTTGAAATTCTTCAGCCAAACGGTTTTGAGGCAAAGGTTTATAAGCATGACGGCGACAAGCTTGTAAAGGGCGAAATCATCGCTGAAATTCACGGTAAGACAAGAACAATTTTAAAGGGCGAGAGAACGGCTCTCAACCTTATTCAGCATATGAGCGGCATTGCAACCGCAACAAACAAGGCTGTTGAAATTGTCAGCGGTACAAAGGCTTCTATTGCCGACACAAGAAAGACACTCCCGGGTATGCGTCCGCTCCAGAAGTATGCTGTTACGGTTGGAGGCGGAAGAAATCACCGTTACAATCTTTCAGATGCCGCAATGCTCAAGGATAACCACATTGACGCAGGCGGCGGAATTGCCAACGCTGTTTCAAAGCTTAAATCAAAACTCGGTCATATGACCAAGGTTGAGCTTGAAGTAAGAAACCTTGACGAACTCAATCAGGCTCTTGAGGCAGGTGTTGATGTTATTATGCTCGACAATATGAGCCCCGAGCTTATGAAACAGGCTGTTGACATCACGGCAGGCAAGGCACTTCTTGAGGCAAGCGGCGGCATCACGGACGAAACTCTTCGTGAAATTGCCGAAACCGGTGTTGATATCATTTCAATGGGTGCGCTCACTCATTCGGTTAAGGCTTTTGATATTTCACTTAAAATAAAATAAGCCTGAATTGAAAAAAAATTTAAATCCAAAACCAAAAAAACAGCGGTGATTATTCTTCATCGCTGTTTTGTGTTGTTTGAGTCGAAATTAAATTGTTGTGTTTGTAAAATGCAGGGAGCATTGCATAATGACGATGATTTTATAATCGGAAGTTGTGATAACAATTAGCAAGACTTTTGTATATTTCTGTCGGTATCGCAAGATTTCCTTTTCCGACTCCAAGCAAAATATCGGGTTTTGTTGCTCCGTGAAAGTCACTTCCGCCGCTTTTCAAAAGACCGTATTCGTCACAGATTTTCTCGGCAAGCTCTGTTTCGGCATTGTCAAAAAGCGAATAGTACGCCTCCGTTGCGTTAAGACCGCAAGCCTTTGCTTTTGGCAGAAATTCTCTCAATTCATCTTCGTTCATATTGAGAAACGGGTGTGCAAGAACGGATATCGAACCGAAACCTTTCAGCCTTTCAATTATATACAGAGATGACGGTCTTTTCGGCGGAACATAGTAGCCGAACTTCGACATAAGCAAGGTTTGAAATGCCTCTTTGACAGAAGAAACATAGCCCTTTTGCATAAGAGCGGCGGCGATGTTTGCACGGTTTACAAAGCCGTCAACCGTGCTGTTTTTGATTTCGTCATAGTCGAGAATATAGCCGTCTTTCGCAAGATTTTTAACGAGCAGTTTGTTGCTTTCCTCCTTTAATTTTTGCGACTCAGCCATAATTTCGGTTATGTCGGAATAGTTTTCTTCCTTGATAAACAGACCGACAATGTGCAGCTGTTTTGAATTGTATTCGGTTGAAAATTCAATCCCCGCAACGGTGGTTACGCCGTACTTTTTACCTGCCGAAACAAATTCGTCAAGTCCGGCAACCGTGTTGTGGTCGCAGAGTGCAACGGCGTCAAGCCCGATTTCTTTGGCTTTTAAAACGATTTCCGTAGGTGAAAATGTGCCGTCCGAAAATGTTGAATGTGTATGCAAATCGCAGAACATAAAATTCCTCCGATACAAAATGGAGTGGGATAATTTTACCCACTCCATTTTAGCATATACGGTTTGCAAATTCAACGCAGATGAATATTTCACACAAGCTTTTTCAGTTTCAGTGCAAGGTCGGCAATGTGATTTACTCCGTTTCTGAAAACATAGTCAAACTCGCCGGCATAGGTTTTGACTTTTCCGTTAAATCCCTGTTTAAAGCGATATACACCGTAGTTTTTATGCGCTTCGTCATACCAATAGGGAATACCGCAAAAATCATATGTGTGGCAACCGCTCTCAATTGCGTACTTAATCATCGTCCATTGCATAAGATAATTCGGCATATATTTTCTGTATTCGTTTGATGAACAGCCGTAAACATAGCTTGCAACATTTGCATAATTTACAAGCAATGCACCCGACAAAACTTTTCCGTCAAGTTTTGCGATACATAGCTTTGCGTTGCCGTGAAATGCCTGTAAAAAATTCCTGAAATATTCTTCCGAACGAATTTCAAAGCCGTCACGCCTGCCTGTTTCTTTCATAAGCTCCATAAAATCGTCAAGCTCATCTTCACCGCAGAATTTACACTCAACGCCTTTCCTCATTGCAAGGCGAATGTTGTACCGCCATTTTGATTTAAAATTTGCAAAAACTTCATCACACGATTTATCTTTTATGTCAAGCACATAATTTTCTTTGCATTGGGTGTTGTCATATCCTCGTTTTTCACCGTGATAAACAAAGCCGAGGTCAACAAGATTTTTAATCGAGATAAAGTCGGTTTCGTCAATCAGCGGATCGGTTTTGAGTGTGTATGCGTGATATTTTTCTGCAATCAGCTTTATCTGCTCAAATATTTTTCTGACGGTTTTACTGTCGTGAGTGTCGCATACAAAGCCCCTCGGTGCATAAAGCATTGCCGTGTTGAGAATCGGTATTTTCTTTACAAGCACAAGTGTACAGCCGTTGATTTTTCCGTTTTCGTCACGAACGGCAACATACTCGGGAATCCAACCCTTTTTAACCTTTGCCCAGTCTGCCGACTGCATAAAGTTTCCGTATTTACTGTTTTTACAAAATTCCTCATACTCTTTAATATCCATAAAAAACAAGCCTTTCGTAAGTGTATCTATACTATACAAAAGGCTTGTTTCTGAAATTGTTCAAAAATGTATCATAGTTGTTTCATCAGCCATAATAATCAAATTGTTCGTTGTTTATTTTGCTGTATTCCAAAAACGGCTGTGGGCAGATGTTGATGCTGAAAGATTCGGAACTTGCCTTAACCGTTATTGAATCGGAACTGACACCCCAGTATTTTATGAGTGCATCGTACAGCTCCTGTCTATAACTGTCGCTGTATTCGGTTCTTCCGTACAGCTCCTGTTCATACGGAATAGAAATTTCACTCCCGGTAACGCTGTCCGTCAGGTAGGTTGTATCAATGTTAAGCTCATAAATTGTGAAAGTTTCCATATCAAACAGCATTGTTATGTTTAGTCCGTATTGTGCGCCCTCTTTGGCATAGTTGCATGTTACAAACATAAAATCGGACGAAACAATTACATTACCGTCAAGTGTTCCGCGCATTGTAAGTTTGTAACCGCTGCAGCTGTCAAGTGTAAAAAACGGCCGAATGTAGCCTGCAATATTGGAAAATAATTTTGTGTCTTTAAGCGAATTTGCAAGATTGCTTAACGCTTTTTTTGCATAGCTGATTACAGTTTCTGTTTTCGGAGCATTGTTTTGAAGAACCCAAACGGTATCTTCGCTTGAAATGAGTTTCAAAAATTCTCCGCCGCTCAAAGTGGTTATATCGGCGGTAAGTTTAAATGTTTCGGCTGTGTTTCCGACAGAACCCCGATTGTCCGTTACCGAATAATAAAAGCGGGGGAGAAACACAACGGTTGCGACTACGGTCAAGGTGAGCAAAGTGCAGATGATATATTTTGCGGATTTTTTAAGGTTAAATTTCATCTTCAAAATCCTCACTTTCCGCAGAATTATCGGCAAGGCTTACCGTAAAGCTGATGTCCGTACCCTTGCCGACTTCACTGACGATTTCAAGAGTTGAGCCGTGAAGCTTTGCAATTTCATTGCAGATTGAAAGCCCGAGTCCGGCTCCGCCCATACTCCTTGAACGGGATTTGTCAACCATATAAAACGGTTCGGTAATTTTGGCAAGGTCATCTTCCGCAATTCCGCAACCGCTGTCGGTAACGCAAAAACGGTATCTGTCGCTGTCAACATATCCCGTGAGTGTAACAGGCTTTCCGCTCTCACTCGCTTTGCAGGCATTGTCAATCAGGTTGTACAAAAGCGTTTTCAAGAGCGACGGCTCTGCGTTGACTTCTGCTTTTTCAACATTCAATTTTAATTTCACACCGTATTTTTTCAAAATAAAGAGAACAGACCTTTTAATGTCATCGGCAATTATGTCCGTTCTGATGTTTACGGTTTTGATTTCGTCATTTTTCAAACTATAAGGTTTAGCAGATTAAGCGAAAGCGCCTCAAGCCGACTGCCCTCTTTGTAGATAAGGTCGGCACATTCTCTGCGTTGTTTAGGCTCCATTTCATAAGAACGGAGCATATCCGCATAACCGATAACAGATGTCAGCGGAGTTTTTAACTCGTGGGTAAAATCCGCAATAAAGTTGTCACGATTCTGTGTTGCAAGCTTTAGCTGTTCAATGTAGTCTTCAACATAATCTGCCATGGTGTTAAAGCTCTGCGAAAGCTCGGTTATTTCGGTTGAAGATGTAATGCCGTGGCTTTCCTTTACTCTCATATTAAAGTTGCCCTCGGCAACTTCCTTTGACGCATCCTTTAACTTAACAAGCGGTCTTGTCAAAAGCTTTGAGAAGATTACAAGCAGAATTGATGCAAACAACGCAACGCCTATGAGAATGAACTGATAAATTGTGCAGTACATATCACGGTCGCTGTACACGCTTGTTATATCGTCAACAGTTTCAATATAACAGCTTTTGGTTACAAGCTGAATTTTGCTTATTGTTTGAATATAGTATTTTTTGTTTTCAGTAACTACTCTGCTTTTTCTGGAATTTACCGACATACCGTGGGCAAATTCATTTTCTGCCGAAAAGCTGAGCTCGTTTATTGAACCGATTTTGATTTTAGAATCCGAATTGCCTGCAATTTGTTTTGCAAATCCGATTGCCGAAACGCGCAGATATTCCAAGTTTCCGTAGGTGGGCAGATTGTTGTCTGCATATACCGAAAGTGCCGTTGTGATGTAATTGTTGTTCTTTTTGGCTGAGTCAATACGGTTGTTCAGCGTGTTTGTAAAAACGGTGTTGATGAGGAGAAAACCTCCCGCACCGAAGGAAGTAATTATAATAAGAAAGGTAATAAAAAATATTTTCCACGAAAATTTCATTAGGGCTTTCCCTCCGCTTATTCAACAAGACGGTAACCGACTTTATACACAGACTGAATGTTGTCTTTTAAATCAAGCTTTTTTCTTAACCGCTGAATATGCAGATCCACGGTTCTTGTATCACCCATATACGGTTCATTCCATACCCTTTCGTAAATCATTTCACGGTAAAGGGCAATGTTTTTGTTGCGTACAAAAAGCAGAAGTATTTCGTATTCCTTTAATGTAAGGTCAATTTGTACTCCGTTTTTGGTGACTATTCTTGAATTTGTGTCAATTACTATGTCTTTAAAGCTGAGTTTTGTTTTTGCCTTGTTGTATCTTCGCAGTACCGCATCGACTCTTGCCTGAAGTTCCGAAATGTTAAACGGTTTTGTTATGTAATCGTCAGCCCCCAGGTTAAGCCCGTAAACCCTGTCCGATATATCTGATTTTGCAGTAATGAAAATTACGGGTGTGTCAAAGCCTTTGATGTAGTCCATAAGCTCAAAACCGCTGATTTTCGGCAACATAACATCAAGCAGAATAAGGTCAAAGTGCTTTTTCTCCAGAACATCGGCACAGCTTTCGCCGTCAAACACACAATCGGTTTTGTGCCCGTGCCGAGAAAGAGCCATTTCAATAAGATTTGAAATATTCTTTTCGTCCTCAACAATCAATATGTCAGCCAACAACCCCACCTCCAAGACACAGTTTATATTGCCATTGTATCATAGATGTATCATTTTTTTCAAATTATCTTTTTTCGCAGAGCTGTATCTCTAAATCGGTTAATGCAGAATATTGTCAAATTATGTGCAGCTGTTAATTATTTCACAAACCGTGCTTGAAAACAAAGTCGAATAATGGTATTATTTTATGCAAGCAAAGCATTTTGAAAGGAAGATTACAATGGGTAATTCTAAATCGGTAAAAAAAGGCGTTGCAGTTGTAACGGCAGTTATTGTTGCTGTTGTTATGGTTTGCGTTTCGGTAGTTTGCAATTTGTTTTCAACAAAAACAGAAAGCTCAAATCAGACATATCTTGATGACGCAAAGGCTCAGCTTACAGAATACAGCGATAACTATAACTACACTAAATTTGAGTTTATGAACTCACTTTTTGAAAAGGCAAATGTAATTGCGAGTGTTGTTACGGAAAATACTTCGGCTGACACAAATGCCGCACTTGTAAAGAACCTCGGCATCAATTCATTTGTTATGACAGACGCTGACGGCAAGATTATCGCATCGTCAGACGATAAAAAGGTCGGCACAAATTTCCTTGATGACGAAACAACAAAGCAGTTCAAGGCTAACCTCAAGGTATGAAGGTCAAGAGCATTTCAGAGCCTACAGCCGTTGAGGGCGAGGACGGTGTGTATAACCTCATGGCTTGCGTTGCAAGAACAGAGGGCGGCATCGTTATTATTGATACAAATACAAGCGACTATTCGGCTGTTATCGGTGCTGATATTGCAGAAAGCTGCAAGGGTGATACAATCATCGTTAAGAACGGCGAAGTTGTAAGCACAAATATGAACCTTGGCGATAACGGTCTTAAAAGCGCAGGTATTACAGACGAAATGATTCGTTCGGAAAATTTCAATGTTACAATCGACGGCACAACATATTCACTCAGCAGTATGCCGTCAGGTGAATATACAATCATCAGCGGACAAGCTGCGACAGAAAGCGGTTTCAATATGATTTACGGTGACGTAATTCCGTGTGCTGCGGGTGTTGTAATGATTATCATTTCCGTAATTATACTCAGCCTTGGCACAACAAAGAAAAAGGAAATCGAGTAATTGTTAATTACAGCATACAAACAAGAAGTGGACATTTCACGAAATTTGTATGTAAAATTACGAAAAGGTCATAAATTCAAGAAATATCCCCGAAAACATTGTGCTTTAGCACAAAGAATATTGTGCCGAAAAATATTGCATAACCATATTTTGGTGATATAATAATGGCATAAACAAAAAAGATGCAAAGCAAAGGAGCTTCTGAAAAGGAGGCTCCTTTTCTGTTTATCTTTTTTGGTATCTTAAAAAGGGGAAATTATTATGACACCTGAGAAAATTGTTGAAAACCATAAGAAATATGTCCTCCAGTCATGGAGCAAGCAGGGTAATCTCAATCCGATTCCCGTTGCAAAGGCAGACGGAATTTACTTTTACGATTTTGACGGTAACAGATATACAGATATGTCATCACAGCTTGTAAACCTCAATCTCGGTTACGGAAATAAAGCAATCGGTGATGCAATCATCGGTGTGAAAGCCGATATGGCTGACCATATTTCTTCAAGAAAGCTTGAATCGGCATTTGAACGAACAATTTATTCCTACAAAAAGCACTGGGGCGGTTTTAAGGTAGACAACATGATGTTCTATGTCCTCAATGACTTTTCCGATGATGAAATTGAAAGCATAGCCGAAAAAATTCAGTCGGAAAAGGAGAGATATATAAGCGTCAACAAGCTGTATGTGGCAGTGAGCAAAACAAATAACAAGCTAAAATCACTCCCGAAAACATACCAGATTGTTTTAAGAATGTTAAGGCTTGCCGTCCGTGCAAATATGACGCCTATGTTCTATGACCGACTTGAAGTTAAAAAGCTGATTCTTGCGGTTGACGATATTTCGTTGCTTGAAAGTATCTATAACGAAAATCTCAAAAAGCTTGAAGTGTATGACCGTGACAACGGCACGGATTATATGAGCTTTTTAAGACTTTACCTAAAGTATGACGGAAGTGTTCAGAGGGTTGCTCAGGAAACCTTTGTTCACCGCAACACCATAAATTATCAGCTTGCAAAAATCAAAAAGATTCTCGGCAATAACCTCAAAACCTTTGAAGAACGATTCAAAATTATATTAGCCTTTGAAGTTCGTGATGTGCTTTGATAGCCTCCGTCTCCGTCACGATGTTAATACTGAAAATCCCCCGACAGCCTAACGGAAACCGCTGTCGGGGGATTTTTTTATGTGTTTATTGTAGTTGTATTTATTTGAGTAACTGATACTAATTGATATCAATTAGTATCAGTTACTATCAGTCAGAGTTAGCATAAGTAAAAAAGAACCGATACAAAAGTATCGATTCTTCTTTGGTGCGGGTGACAGGACTTGAACCTGCACATCGGTTGACACTAGAACCTAAATCTAGCGCGTCTGCCAATTCCGCCACACCCGCTTATTAAATTGAAAGTTGAAAATTGAAAATGGAAAATTATTGGTTCTTTGCTGACTTTAGTATAGTAACCAAAATTTTTTCAATTTCAACACAATCATCTAAAATAGATTTTGTTTGATTTTCAGACAAATATTCTGTAGCACCCAACAATTTTATCCAATATTTTGTTTCGGATGCTTCTTTTAGGGCTATCTTATTTTTGATACAAAATCAGGCTTGCTTTGTGCCTGTTGGGATTCGGTGACATTAGCACCGATACTTGTGCCTGCACGAAGTAACTGTTTGGACAGAATGTATTTTTTTTCTCTTCACACAAAAATTTATATAATCGTACAATTCTTATTGCAAACTGAAAACTTTTGTTTTCTATAACATTATCCATAATATTCGTGTATATCAAAATTGCGATTATTGCAGAGAACAGAAAATTAAAAATTTTCCACTTTCCATTTTCAATTTTCAATTTCTGCAAGACCTACCGTTAGATAATACTATAAATATCAGCAAAAGTCAAGTATAAGCAAGCAGTATATTACTACTGCTTGCAGAACACGATGCCGTCTTTTTTGCTGATTGACTTGATTTTTGCCAAAGATTCAACTCTTATGCCCATATCACGAACGAGGTTGCCGCCGCCCTGATAAGCTTTTTCGATAACAATTCCCGCACCTGCTGTTTTTGCGCCTGCTTTTTCAATAAGCATAAGAAGTGCCGTTAAGGCGCTGCCCTTTGCAAGAAAATCGTCAATGATAAGCACATTGTCTTCTTTGCTCAAAAATTCCTTTGAAACAACTATGTCATAGTCCCTTTTATGAGTGTATGAGTGGACGGTTGCGTTGTATGTATCTGAGTAAATGTTTATCGTCTTTGTCTTTTTTGCAAAAACAACCGGAACACCAAAATACTGAGCCGCAAGACAGGCAATGCCGATTCCAGACGCTTCGATTGTCAGAATTTTTGTTATGTTTTCGTCCTTGAAAAGCCTGTAAAATTCCTTGCCAAGCTCACACACAAAACTGACATCAATCTGATGATTGAGAAAGCTGTCAACCTTTAACACATTGTCAGCACCAATATGTCCGTCTTTAAGAATTCTGTCTTCTAAAAGTTTCATATCAATCTCTTTTCTGAAAAATAAAATAGTAACAAACAATACGATAAATTATACTACAAAGATTTGCACATTTCAATTGATTTTTGTGATATTCCATGCCTTATTTTTCTTATTTTCGGGAAAAATTAAATTCAGACACAAAAAAGGCAGTCGTGATAAAGCGACTGCCCCTGCGGTTTATACTTCAATATTTTTAATTGAATCAAATTCGTCCATGATTTCTTTTGACGGCGTTTTTGAAAGAAGAGAAACAATAACATTCACAATAAGCGCAAGTCCGAAGCCTACAACAAGTGAATAAAGATTTGTTGCCGCATAAAGCGTCTGACCGTTTACAAGCGGAATATAGTCCCATATGATAACTGTCAGAGCACCTGTTGCCATACCGCTGATTGCACCCGAAAGTGTTGAGCGTTTCCAGAAAAGTGCCAACAGAACAACAGGTCCGAATGCCGAACCGAATCCTGCCCATGCATCCGAAACAAGTCCCATAATGCTTGATTTAGGATTAAGTGCAATGAAGAATGCGATTACAGCAACAACTGCAACTGCGATTTTTCCGACCAAAAGCGAACTCTTTTCGCTTGCATTCTTTTTAACAGCACCTTTGTAAAGATCCTCTGAAACAGCCGACGCAGTGACGAGAAGCTGACTGTCTGCTGTTGACATAATTGCGGCAAGGATTCCGCAAAGGAAAATACCGCCGATAAAGATAAGCACACCGTTGCCTGAGAAAAGCTGCTGGATTGTTCTGATGAATACAGATTCGCTTGTTGCATCGTCAAGCTGTGCTGTAAGGTAGCCTCTTGCGATAAGACCGATAAGGCATGACGCAGTAAGTGAAATAATTACCCAAACAACAGCAATTTTTCTTGACTTCTTGATTTCTTCATTGCTCTTTACAGCCATGAATCTGACGAGAATATGCGGCATACCGAAGTAACCGAGTCCCCACGCAAGGTTTGAAATAATCGAAACAGCCGAAACAGGCGTTCCGTCACCGTTTACAAAGAAGTTAAGGAACTGAGCAGGCTGTTCAACACCTTTTGCAGCAAGTGCAGAACTGAAGCTTGTGTCAAATGTGAGAATTGCATATGCAAGCACCGGAACGGTAAGGATTGCAACAATCATCATAAGTCCCTGAATGAGGTCGGTTGTACAAACTGCCTTGAAACCGCCCATGAATGTATACACAAGAATTACTACTGCGGCAACGATAAGACCGATAACATAAACCCGATTGTAGTTTTCGTCACCGCTTGCGCTGTCCGAGAAGAGTGTTGCAAAAAGCTTTGCACCAGAACTGAATGCCGACGCTGTGTAAACCGTGAAGAAAACTGCGATGATTGACGCCGAAACAATCTTGATTATGTTTTTATGGTCACGGTAGCGATTTTTGAAAAAGCTCGGAATAGTGAGCGAGTTGCCTGCCACAATTGTGTATTTACGAAGTCTTGCCGAAACAATGTACCAGTTGAGAATTGTGCCGATAAGAAGTCCTACGGCAATCCATGCCTCGCCTGTGCCGGCAAGGTATACGGCGCCCGGAAGTCCCATCAAAAGCCAACCACTCATATCAGATGCCTGTGCCGACATTGCAGCTGTCCAACTGCCGAGGTTTCTGCCGCCGAGAAAGTAGTCCTCATTGTTCTTGTTGCCCTTTGAACAAACAAAGCCTATTACGATCATAATAATCATATAAGCTATAAACGCACAAAGAACTATTATGTTGTTTGTTGTCATTATGCCCCTCCTGAAATTAAATTTATAAATCAAATACCTTTTAATTCTACCAAAAATGAATAAATAAATCAAGTGAATTGCAGTATTTAGGACTTTTATGCAGATAATTTGTGCATTTGCAAAAATTCAGGAGTAACATTTTGCACATAATTACGAATAAAATAACTTTTATATGCATTTAAAGGGGGATTTTGTGTTGATTTGAAGAATCAAAAGTATTATAATTACATTGATTGCAAATTGACTGTAAAAGGTATGTGGAGAGATAGAAATGAATATGGTAAAAAGAACTTGGGCTGAAATTTCACTTAATGCAATTGAGCATAACTATAATGTAATAAGAAATAAGGTTGCAGACGATACAAAGGTCTGTTGTGTTATAAAGGCTGACGGCTACGGCCACGGTGCAGTTGAGCTTTCACAGATTTATGAAAAACTCGGAGCAGATTTTTTTGCTGTTTCAAATATTGACGAGGGTATAGAAATCAGAAAAAGCGGTTCAAAACTCCCTATTGTGATTCTTGGCTACACTCCCGTTTCAGAGGCTGAAAATCTTGCTGAATATGATATTTCTCAGGCTGTTTTTTCACTTGAGTATGCAAAGGAGCTTTCCGAAAAATGTGTTGAAGAGGATTGTATCTGCAAAATGCACATCAAGGTTGACTCGGGAATGTCAAGAATCGGCTTTATGTGTCAGGAGTTCCCACGGGATGAATATTCTATTGAAGAAATTTGCGAGGCTTGTTGCCTTCCGAATCTTGAGGTTGAGGGGCTTTTTACTCATTTTTGTGTGTCTGATGAAGATGCCGAGGGCAGAGAGTTCACAAACAAGCAGTATGAAAACTTTATTCATGTGCGTGACAGCCTTAAAAAGAGAGGCGTTGATATCAGCGTTGTTCATTGCTCAAACAGCGGTGCAATTGAAGATTACCCCGAAACCTGTTGCGATATGGTAAGGGCAGGTATTATTCTCTATGGACTTGCTCCGTCATCAAAGCTTGCCGACAGACTTGACCTTGTTCCTGCAATGACTCTTAAAACAGTTGTCGCTTTTGTAAAAGAGGTTCAAAAGGGTGCAACAATTTCCTACGGCAGAACTTTTACGGCCGACAGAAAGATGAAAATTGCAACCGTTCCTATCGGATACGCTGACGGATTCATCAGACAGAATGCAAAAGACGGCTATATGATGGTAAACGGAAAGAAAGCGAAAATTGTGGGCAGAATATGTATGGATCAGACAATGCTTGATGTTACCGATATTGAAGATGTCAAGACAGGTGACGAGGTTGTCGTATTCGGTACAGGCGAAAACGGTGAGCTACTGCAGATTCACTTGCCGAAAATACAGGAACTATAAACTACGAAACCGTTTGTCTTGTCGGAAAGCGTGTTCCGAGAATTTACATTAAAGACGGAAAAATTGAGAATGTGATGTATAAATTATGAGATTACTTGCTGTTGACGGAAACAGCATTGTAAACCGTGCGTTTTACGGAATAAGACCGCTTACTACAAAGGACGGTCAGTTTACAAACGCAATTTACGGATTTCTTACAATGCTGTACAAAATTAAAAATGAAGAAAATCCCGACGCGTGGCGATTGCCTTTGACCTGAAAACACCTACCTTCAGGCACAAGGCTTATGCAGGCTACAAGGCAACGCGAAAAGGTATGCCGGAAGAGCTTGCGTCACAAATGGAACCGCTGAAAAAGCTTCTTACCCTTTTAGGCTATAAGCTTGTTACCTGCGAGGGCTTTGAGGCTGACGATATTCTCGGTACGCTCGCCAAGGCTTGTGAAGAAAACGGAAACGAGTGCGTTATTGCAACAGGTGATCGCGACAGCCTTCAGCTTGTGTCGGACAAAACAAGCGTTCATCTTTGCTCAAACAAACAGGATATACTCTATACCCCCGAAAAGATTCTTGAAACTTACGGTGTAACTCCAAAGGAGCTTATAGAAATCAAGGCGATTCAGGGCGATACTTCGGATAATATTCCGGGTGTTGCGGGAATAGGTCCAAAGGGTGCAGGCGACCTCATTCAGAGATATCACACGGTTGAGTATATATATGACCATCTTGATGAACTTGAAATCAAGGACGGTGTGCGTAAAAAGCTGACTGCGTCAAAGGAAAATGCAATTCTCAGCCGTATGCTCGGTGAAATAAACTGCAACGCTCCTGTTGACACAAATGTCGAAAATTATGTTGTAGATATGAAAGATGTCGATGAATGTGCCGGATTTATGGCAAAGCTTGAACTGTTTTCTTTAATAGAAAAATACGGCATCAAGGCTGACAAAAATGCAAAGCCCGAAAAGGTTGAGAAAAATTCGCTTGAGGTTGTGTCTGATTTTGACGAAAATGAACTTTTAAAAAATGTTAAGTCAGAGAAAAAGCTCTATCTCAACTTTGAAACAGAGAATAAAGAATTAAAATCCTTTGCCGTACTTTTTGACGGCAAGGTGTATATAAGCACGGACGAAGAACTTTTTGTTAAGTTTATTGCCGACAGTGAACTTGAAAAGTACACAAGAAACATCAAAACGCTCTACGCTTATGCCGATGAGAAAAATATTGATGTTGAAAATATTGTGTTTGATATTGAGCTTGCGGCATATCTGATTGAACCGTCGTCAAAGGATTATTCGGACAAAAATCTTTGTGCCTCTTACGAAATCGCTCTGCCTGTCTGCACTGATGAGCAGAATGAAAAATACGAGGCATTTGCCTGTTACGCAGAATTGTGCGAAAAACTCGGAGATAAAATCAAGGCTCACGGTCAGGGAAAGTTGTTGAGTGAAATTGAAATTCCGCTTGCAAAGGTGCTTGCAAGAATGGAAAATATCGGTGTCTGTGTTGACCGACAGGGCATTGAAAGCTACGGCGAAATGCTTTCTGCACAGATTAAGGAGCTTGAAACCGCAATTTACGAAAGTGCGGGCTGTGAGTTTAACATCAATTCTCCAAAACAGCTTGGCGTAGTTTTATTTGAAAACCTCGGACTCCCTTGCAAAAAGAAAACGAAGAGCGGTTACAGCACAAATGCAGAGGTGCTTGAAAGCCTGAGGTATGAACATCCCGTTGTTGAAATGGTGCTGAGATACAGAACGCTCTCAAAGCTGAATTCAACCTACTGCGAGGGACTTTTAAAGGTCATTGCAGATGACGGCAGAATCCATTCAAATTTCAATCAGACCGAAACAAGAACAGGCAGAATCAGCTCAACAGAGCCGAATCTCCAGAATATCCCCGTAAGAACCGAGCTTGGCAGAGAGATGAGAAAGTTTTTCTGTGCAAGAGATGGCTGGGCGCTTGTTGACGCCGACTACTCGCAGATTGAACTCCGTGTGCTTGCCCATATTTCGGGTGACAAAAATATGATTAAAGCGTTCAAGGATAACGAAGATATCCATGCAATCACAGCGTCACAGGTGTTCAATATGCCACTTGATATGGTAACTCCGATTATGAGAAGCCGTGCAAAGGCGGTTAACTTCGGTATTGTTTACGGAATCGGCGCATTTTCACTTGCAAAGGATATCGGTGTTTCAAATAAAGAGGCAAAGCACTACATTGAAAGCTATCTTGCCCATTACAGCGGTGTTGACAGCTATATGAAAAATGTTGTTGAAAAGGCAAACGCTGACGGCTATGTTGAAACGATGTTCGGCAGAAGAAGAAATCTTCCCGAACTCACCTCGAGCAAGCATATGATCCGTGCATTCGGCGAGAGAGTTGCAAGAAATATGCCTATTCAGGCACAGCCGCAGACATTATCAAAATTGCAATGATTAAGGTTGACGAGCGAATGAAAGCCGAAAATCTCCGTGCAAGGCTTGTGCTGCAGGTTCACGACGAACTTATTGTCGAAGCTCCGCAGGATGAGAGCATGAGAGTTGCACTCATTGTTCAGGAAGAAATGGAAAACGCAGTTAAAATGAGCGTTCCGCTCACAGCCGATGCGGCAATCGGAAGGACTTGGTATGATGCAAAAGGATAACAGAACGATTGCCTTTGTATGTACGGGCAACACCTGTCGCAGTCCCATGGCAGAGGCAATTTTAATGATATGGCAGAGAAAAACGGTGTTTGCGTCAGGGCGGAAAGCTTTGGCATTGCGACCTCAACGGGACTTCCCGTGTCGGAAAATTCCGTGATTGCCTGTAAGGAAATCGGAATTGACCTTTCGGGCAAAGCTTCAACAGCCGTAGCTGATGCCGGCATTGAAAAATACGAAAAATTTTACTGTATGTCGCAAAGTCACGCAAAAATGTTGATGCAGTTTTTTCTTGTACAGCCCGAAAAAATCGCCGTACTTGGTATAAGCGATCCCTACGGCGGTGACATTGAGGTGTACAGACATTGCCGTGATGAAATTGTTAATTCTGTAAAGGAAATATTAAAAGCGTATGAAAATTGACAGAATGACCGAAAATCAGCTTGAGGCGGTTGCACAGCTTGAACAGCGGTGTTTTTCGCATCCGTGGTCGTTTAACAGCCTTGAAGAAGAACTGAACAACGAAACCTCGCTGTTTTTTACCGCAACGGAAGATAATGCCGTTGTCGGATATATAGGAATGAGTGTTGTTGTTGATGAGGGTTACATTTTCAATGTTGCCGTAGACGGTACACACAGAAATCGGGGAATAGGTTCGGCGCTTGTTGAAACGCTTGTGACCTATGCCAAGAAAAATAACCTTTGCTTTCTCACTCTTGAGGTTCGTGAAAGTAACGGGAACGCCCGTTCTCTCTATGAAAAATTCGGATTTATCAAGGTGGGAGAGAGGAAAAATTACTACTCCTCTCCAACCGAAAACGCTGTTTTAATGACACGCTGTTTTTGACATATATATGTAATAAAACATTATATTAACGATATTACGGAACTTCATCATAAATGTTTCGTAGTGAAAGGAAAATTATGAAGATACTCGCAATAGAATCGTCCTGTGACGAAACTGCGGCAGCGGTTGTTGAGGACGGCAGAAACATAATCTCCTCGGTGGTTGCTTCTCAGGTTGAGGAACACAAGCTTTACGGCGGTGTTGTTCCTGAAATCGCATCACGCCGTCACGCAGAGGCAATTGTTCCTGTTGTAAGACAGGCTCTTGAAGATGCAGACTGCAGGCTTTCCGACATTGACGCAATCGGCGTTACATATGCCCCCGGACTTATCGGAGCGTTGCTTGTGGGAGTGAATTTTGCAAAAGGACTTTCACTTGCAACAGGAATTCCGCTTGTTCCTGTTCACCATCTTCGTTCACACATTGCATCAAATTATATTTCAAATAAAGAATTAAAACCGCCGTTCCTTTGCCTTGTTGTGTCGGGCGGTCACAGCCATATTGTTATGGTTGAGGACTACACAAAGATGAAAATTATCGGCAAAACCCGTGATGATGCCGCAGGCGAGGCTTTTGACAAAGCCGCAAGGACAATGGGAATGCCGTATCCGGGCGGAATTGAAATGGACAGAGTTGCGGAAAACGGCAATCCGTTTGCATTCAAGCTCCCTCGTCCCGCAGTTCACGATGCGCCGTATGATTTCAGCTTTTCGGGACTTAAAACAGCCGTAATCAACCTCATTCACAATTCGGCACAAAAGGGTGTTGAGCTTAACAAAGCCGATGTCTGTGCATCATTCCGCTATGCCGTTGTCGATTGCCTTGTTACAAACTTTATCAAGGCGGCTGAAGACTTGGGACAGAAAAAGCTTGTAATCGCAGGCGGTGTTTCGGCAAATTCACTTCTCAGAAGAACCCTTGCAGAAGAGTGTAAAAAGCGTGATTGGGAAATGTATATGCCCGAAAAATCTCTTTGCGGTGACAATGCCGCCATGGTCGGTTCACAGGGTTATTACGAGTTTCTCAGCGGAAATATTGCAGGAACAGACCTCAACGCTTTTGCTACAATGAGCATTGAAAAAGGCTGATTTATTCGCAAATAATCACTAAAACACTTGCTATTTTATCAATAATATACTAAAATAGTGTTAATAAACCGAAAGGACGATTTAAAATGAGCAATCCTATTGTTACTTTTGAAATGGAAAACGGAAAAACAATCAAAGCGGAGCTTTATCCCGAAATTGCTCCGAATACTGTAAATAATTTTCTCAGCCTTGTAAACAAGGGTTACTATGACGGACTCACATTTCACCGTGTAATCTACGGTTTCATGATTCAGGGCGGTTGCCCCGAAGGCACGGGTATGGGCGGTCCCGGATATTCAATCAAGGGCGAATTTGCCGTGAACGGCTTTGAAAACAATCTCAAGCATACAGAGGGTGTTCTCTCAATGGCTCGTTCAATGATGCCCGACTCAGCAGGCTCGCAGTTCTTCATTATGCACAAGAACGCTCCGCATCTTGACGGTCAGTATGCCGCATTCGGCAAGGTAATTGAGGGTATGGATGTTGTCAATGAAATCGCAGAGTGTGACACAGACTATTCCGACAAGCCTCTTGATCCTCAGATTATGGCAAAGGTTACAGCCGAAACCTTTGGTGTTGACTATCCCGAGCCTGAAAAATGCTGATTGTTAAGAAAGGAATTTTAAAATGAATGTTTTGCTTGCAGGCGGCGCCGGATATATCGGCTCGCACACTTGTGTTGAACTCATCAACGCAGGTCATGATGTTGTAATTGCAGATAATTTTTCAAACAGCTGTCCCGTAGCGGTTGAAAGAGTTGAAGAGCTGACAGGCAGAAAAATTCCGCTCTATGAAGCCGATGTTTGTGACAGAGATGCCGTTGAAAAGATTTTTTCGGAGAATAAGATTGATGCGGTAATTCACTTTGCAGGTCTTAAAGCAGTAGGCGAAAGCTGTGAGAAGCCTGTTGAATATTACCGTAACAACATTGATTCAACGCTCACATTACTTGAAGTGATGAAAAAACACGGTGTGAATAACTTTATTTTCAGCTCAAGTGCCACGGTTTACGGTACTCCGGAAACTGTTCCGCTTGTTGAAACAATGCCAAAGGGTTCTCCTACAAATCCGTATGGCTGGACAAAGTTTATGATGGAACAAATTCTTACAGACACCGCAAACGCAAATCCCGATATGTCTGTTGTTCTTCTTCGTTACTTTAACCCGATCGGCGCTCACGAAAGCGGCAGAATTGGTGAAGATCCTAACGGAATCCCGAATAACCTTATGCCGTACATAACACAGGTTGCCGCAGGCAGACTCAAGTGTCTCGGTGTTTTCGGCAACGATTACCCTACGCATGACGGCACGGGTGTGCGTGACTATATCCATGTTGTTGACCTTGCAAAAGGTCATGTAAAGGCTATTGAATATTCCGCAGAGCACAAGGGAACCGAGATTTTTAATCTCGGAACAGGTGTGGGCTACAGCGTTCTTGATATTGTAAAGGCTTTTGAAAAGGCAAATTCGATTGAAATTCCTTATGTTATAAAGCCACGCCGAGCAGGCGACATTGCAGAATGCTTTGCCGACGCAACAAAAGCCAAGAAAATACTTGGATGGATTGCCGAAAAAAGTCTTGAGGATATGTGCCGTGACAGTTGGAACTGGCAATCTCACAATGTGAATGGTTACAAATAACAAATAAATGATATTTTATTTGTGCATTCCTACAAAAAAACAATATTTTGTCAAATAATCAGCCGGCAAGAGTTTTTAGCATTGACTTTTGGTGGTTGATTGTTGTATAATTAAACTGCTTATAGAAGCATTATCACATAAGGAGGAAAAGAAAATGTTCAAAAAAGCACTTAGCCTTTTACTGTCTATGATGCTTGTTGTGACATCACTCGTTGCAACTGTAGTGAGCGTTTCTGCTGCCGGCGATTCATATTTCGTATCCGGTTCTGAAGAACTCACAGGTTACAAGTGGGCTGAGACTGAAGCAACTTGCGGAGATAATGTAATGACAGAAAACGGCGATGGTAACTACGAAAAAGTATTTACCAACGTAGCAGTCGGCAACGGCTACCAGTTCAAGATCGTTAAAAACGATACAGAGTGGATTGGTGTAGGCGATACCGGCAATGACAACTTCACATTCAATGTAACAAAGGAATGTGATGTAACAGTAACTTACAACCCTACAACAAATGAAATCACTGCAACAGGTGAAGGTGTTGTAATTCCGAAAGAACTTGTTGTTGACCACATTACAGTCGTTGGTAACGGTGAAGATGCATGGCTCAACGGTAAGGACTGGAAGGTAGATGCTGAAGCTAACTACATGACAGAAACATCTGAGGGTTCAAAGGTTTACCAGATTAAGTTTGAGAGCCTTGACGCTTATGAGAACTATCAGTTCAAGTTTGCTGCCAACGGTTCATGGGCAGATAACTGGGGCCTTCCTGAGCAGGGCACAGCTCCTCTCAATGAGTGGTTTGACCTTACATACAACGGTCAGAACATGATCATTGATACAGATGCAGCTGGTTACGAAGACGGTTATGACATCGTTCTTACACTTGACCTTTCAAACTTTAACTATGCTACAAAGCAGGGTGCAAAGGGTAAGGTTGACATCGTTACTGATGCAGAGCCTACAACAGTAGCAGAGCCTACAACAGTAGAGCCTACAACAGTAGCAGAGCCCACAACAGCAGAGCCTACAACAGTAGCAGAGCCTACAACAGTAGAGCCTGCAACTGCAGCTCCTGCAAAGGGTCTCACAGTTACAGCTACTTCAAACCTCTTCCCTGAGAAGAAGGTTACTCTCAGCGCAGATAAGAAGACTGTAAAGGTTACATACATGTTCCAGTCTAAGGATAAGGACATGTTGGACTTCCAGTGGGATATGAACTACGATGCAAATGTACTCAAGCCAACAGCTAACACAACCAGAGCTAAATCATTTGAATATCCAAAGATTGGTAGTTATGTTTGGAATTCTCTTCCGGGTGTAATTAAAGCTAACGGTAATACACTCAGCCTTTATGACACAACATCAAAGGAAATCGTATTTGCTTCTGCTGAGTTTGAAGTAATTGATCCTGAGGCTACAGCAACTACTGTTAATCTTGATGTACAGGTACTTCGTCTTTCAAAGGTTGATCCTGCAACAGACATGGAAATCGGCGATGAAGAAGTTTCGGTTGCTGACAAGTCAATCGTTGACCAGGAAGTATTTGATAAGTATGTTGTAGCTAATAATACTGTAACAGATCCCGACGCTTCAGAAGAGCCTACAACAGAAGAGCCTACAACAGCTCCTGCTGCCGATACTACATATGTAGTTGCCGGTACAACAAATCTTACAGGCTATGAATGGGTTGGTACACCTGCTGCAGCTCCTGAAAATGTTATGACAGCTGACGGTAGCGTATTCACAAAGACATTCTCTGCTGTTCCTGCAGGTAAAAACTATCAGCTCAAGGTTGTTGCAAACACAGGCGACGAGCAGAAGTGGATCGGTCTTGACGGTACAGATAACAATGTAACTTTCGATGTAGAAACAGCTTGTGATGTTACTGTAACATTCGATCCTGCTACAAACAAGATTACTGTAACAGGTGACGGCGTTAAAATGGTAACAGACCTTGAAGTTAACAGCATTACAGTTGTTGGTAACGGTGAAGACAACTGGCTCAACGGTGTAGCATGGGGTGTTGACGCTGAAGTTAACCACATGACTCAGGTTTCTGACAAGGTATATCAGATTAAGTATGAAAATATTGAATCTGCAGACGATGCTTATCAGTCAAGTTTGCTGACAAACGATGATTGGGCAGCTAGCTGGGTCTTCCCGAGCAGAGCGCA
>ENA-OPZM01000055-OPZM01000055.1-human-gut-metagenome-genome-assembly--contig:-NODE-55-length-46020-cov-2.670255_pt1 | contig 46020 bp, 54 predicted proteins | sample MGYA00242478_ERZ504493 | MGnify/ENA primary metagenome ERZ504493 (study PRJEB26092, sample SAMD00036227) | human gut metagenome | host: Homo sapiens | study: EMG produced TPA metagenomics assembly of... | reverse complement strand
CCATAAGGTAAGAGGTCAGAAGAGGCAGAAGCGATACCCTCAATATCTGTACGAATAGTTTTTACGACTTCATTTTTCTTGTATAGCTTGCCCTCAACCAAAACAGAATTATCATTTAAGGAAATGATGTCAAAGACAGTATCTTTCAGAGTGGCACTTCCTTGTGGCTTTGTATCGCCCGTTTCTAAATCTCGTTTCTGAATTTTGACACCGCCACGGATAACCTTGTCTGATACGGAAAACTGGTTACTTCCAGATAATACGGCAAGGTCGCCGTCCTCGGTAATCTGTGTTACATATAAGCCCTTAATCTGTTCGGACTTATCGCCAGCCTGCATATATGCACCCTCTAACAAGTAGCCGTTTGGAGCTTTCGTTTCCTCAACGGTTAGCGTTCCAAGTGGAAGAACCGCCTTGCCGTCCTGCATATAGAAGCTATCGCCAGATACCTTGTATGCGTCCGCTAATTTTGTGATGTAGTGAGTTGTCCCGTCGCTGTCTGTTTCAGCGATTGTCTTTGTAACCCATGTACGAGTAGCTTCGGCAGGGAGATTGTCTTTATTATAGAAGCCTGCATAATACTTCCATGTAAATTCCGCACCTGCTAAAGAAGCGTTCCCTTGCGGATTGTCTTTCTGTGTTTCCATATCAATCTTGAAAAGCTCAATCAAAGTGTCCGTTACTTTTGGCGTATCAGATACTTTCAATGTTGCTGTCTTTCCAGCTTCAACCTTTAAGGAATATACAGTTTTATCCACTTTATATCCTGCTGGTGCGGATAATTCCTTGATATAGACTGTGCCTGCTTTTACCTCTACAATATCTGTATTTCCGTTTTCATCAGTCGTAAGGGGAGCAAGCTGTTTCGTGCAGTCCTTATCAGAAAAGACACCATAGGTTGCACCTGCAATAGAGTAATTCCCGTTACCGTCTGTAATGCTAGTATTACTGGAAGTCTTTTGTAATTTCGCATTTCCGACATTCAGTTTCGCCCAGAATTGTCCCAATTCCTGCCCCTCGCAGATAGATATAACCGCCACATTCATAGCGTCCTTTATTTTCTTTGACAAAGGCTCTTGCACCAGAGAAAACTTCGTCCTGCGTTGCCTTTGGAATTTCATCATAAGAAGCTCTCACGTTGTCGCATTGCCAGCCAAGATGTACGCTCAATCTCTGCCAGACAACAAGCTGTCTTAAAAGGTAGGCGTGATTGTTGCTTATTCCGCTGTGGCTGTCTGTGTACTGTTTCACATATTCGATAGATAAGGCAACGTCGCTTATCTGGTCGGCACTCATACGGTGCTTGCGTCAATTCTGGTCTTGTAGCCATTCCTAAAATCTGTGTTAATGTCGATACAGTAAGCGTCCTCGCCCTCGACGGTCAAATGTCCCTCGTTAAAAGTAGAACCAATCGAACCGTCATTCATTACTTTTTCAACGATACCGACACGCTCTTTTGACTCCGTCCAGTATTGCTTGCTTTCTGCATGAACGGGTGTCGTCGGTAAAGTAGTAACGACAGTTGCAAGAGCTAAGAAGCCAGTACACAATCGTTTTAACATCTTTTTCATAAATCTAATGCTCCTTTCATTTTGGGTAATAAAATAGCCGTCCAATAAGAACGGCTGGAAATAGAAAAGGAACGTCATGTTAGGCGTTCCATAGTCTATAAGTTATTCAATTTTTTCTTGTTTCAATACTGATGTGTTGTACCATATCTTTGCATATCTAGGAAAACTTGCGTATCAAGGCTCATTCGTTAGTAGTAAATAAGTAGTAAATTGATGTGTTTGTTTCCTTGAAAATGCTGATAGATACTGTGTTTTAGCGGATAATCAGATTTTTATTGTGTTTTTAACTCTAAATAAATAGTAGATTATTTAACCCCAGCCATAATAATGACTGAGGTTCATTTTTATAATCCGACTTCTTTTAAGGCGTCTGCTAGTTTGGCAAATTCGGCAATTGAGAGGGCTTCTCCGCGATAGATGGTTTGATTTCTGCGATTTCAAGCGCTTGTTCAAGTTTGGCTTTGGTTTCGTCTGCTTTTCCAAAATGGCTTGTTAGGTTGTTCCAAAGGGTTTTGCGGCGGTGAATAAAGCTAATTTTTGAAACACGGAAGAAGAAATCTTCGTCTTTGACTTGAACGAGTGGTTGTTCACGGCGAGTCATTTTTAAAATCGCTGAATCCACATTTGGTGCTGGTATAAAGACTGTACGCGGTACAACAAAAGCAACTTTAGCGGTCATGTAATATTGCACCGCAATTGATAACGAGCCGTAAGCTTGGTGTTTGGCTCTGCCGAAATACGATCTGCCACTTCTTTTTGCATCATCACGACAAATTCCGCAAATGGGATTTTTGATTCAATCAAGTGCATCAAGATTGGTGTTGTGATATAGTAAGGAAGATTTGCCACGATCTTAATTGGAAGGTCTGGATTAGCAAATTCTTTGATGCGACTTTGTAGGTCTGATTTCAAAATATCCTCGTTGATAACTTTTACATTATCAAAATCGCGGAGCGTATCAGCTAAAATCGGAATTAAACGGTCGTCAATTTCAAATGCCATGACTTCGGCAGCATTTTCAGCCAAAAATTCTGTCAAAGCACCGATACCAGGACCGATTTCGATAACATTGACGTTCTTGTCAATTTCAGCAGTATCCACAATCTTTTGAAGAATGTTTGTATCTGTCAAAAAGTTCTGTCCAAATGATTTTTTAAACGTAAATCCATGACGCTCAAGGACAGCACGCGTCACGCTGTAATCTGCAATTCTCATAATTAATAATCCCAACCGATAATGTCATTAGTTAAGGGATGTCTTTCCTTTCATTTCTATCAATGCAAGTTACTATTGTATCACATCTGCTCAATCGCAAAATACTGCGACGTTTTCGCATGGTTGCTGTGATATGTAACTGTTTTTCAAGGTAATTGGTATTCAGTCGCTTTTTCTTTGCTTCTCTTGGTAAATAGAGGTACAGGCACTCACTACCAGCTTTCAAAATTTCAGCACCAAAATCCATCTCTAGTAGTTCATTTAATATCTCTTGGTCAAGATGGTCATTGGTAAATACCAAGTGAACACGTGAGTCATCGTAGCTTTCATCAAAGGGACTTTCAGCAAGAGCCGTCGTAAACTGGGCTTGCGTTTTGAGGATAACCGATAAATCAGCACCGATTTTTGCCTGAATCGTGTCATGAATCAATGCACAAACGTCACCGTCAGACAAGGTTGTCTCAAAAACGATATTGCCACTTTGAATATATGTCTTAACATTTTCAAGACCTGCTTCTGTTAAAATCTCTGCCAGATAAGCCATTTTAGGAATACAATTCTGCCCAACTGGCGTAACTCCCCGTAAAAGCGCAACTTTTTTCATCCCTCATATCTCTCCATAGCTTCTTCTACTTCGGCTAAAGTGATACCAAAGAGTTCTAGGCGTTTGAGAAGTTGTTTGCCGTTGCTGTAACCAATGCGGAGCTTTTCGCCCAAATATTCACGGCGCCTGCGGCTATCAGTTCCCATTAAAAGCCCCATACGCATTAGGTCAGCTCTTGTGATGTCGAATTGATTATCATCATCAAAATTTCCTAATACGCCAGAAAGGGCTTTTTGCAAATCTTCGAAACTTGCGTGCTCAACGCCGAGTGAACGCCCTTTACTTTTTGATTTTGGCGCAGCTCATCACGATTTAAAAAAGCGTGTTTAACATTTGGGATAGCATTCATGATGATTTTGCGAATGCGTTCTCCGTTATAATCTGGGTCCGTAAAGACAATGACCCCACGAAGGTCATTTAATTTTTCGATACGTTCAAGGTCGTCATCATTGATAGCTGACCCGCGGGTTTCATAGGTATCTACATCATAAAAACGGCGCAAATTTTCGGTATCGTCTTTCCCCTCAACAACAAGCACTTCTTGAATTTTGATTTTTTCAGTCACAGTTAAACAACCTCTTTGCATTATTTGATGTCGCTTTTGCCACTTCTTCACTGGTCAAACCACGGAGCTCTGCAATTTTATCTACAACATAGCGAGTATAAGCGGTGCGGTTTTCACGACCACGTTTTGGAACGGGAGCAAGGTAAGGCGCATCCGTTTCAACTAAAATCTTATCAAGCGGCAATTTCTGCGCAGCTTCTTGAACATCAAGTGCTTTTTTAAAGGTAACAACCCCTGAAAATGAAATCATCATGCCAAGCTCGATAAAACGCTCTGCCATTTCCAAAGAGCCTGAAAATGAATGAATAATCCCGCCGCGAGGTCCAACGCCTGCTTCTTTGATGACAGCGTAAGTATCTTCAAGCGCATCACGAGTGTGGACAATAAAAGGGAGGTTGTGATCTTTTGAAAGCTGAATCTGACGTTTAAAAACCTCAATTTGGACGTCTTTTGGGTCTTCCATCCAATGATAATCTAGTCCAATCTCACCAAGACCAATCACTTTGGGGTGTGATAGATGGGCAACAATCATATCCTCAATTTCTTGAGTATATGAACCTGCTTCCGTTGGGTGCCACCCAATCGTGGCGTAGATTTCAGGGTATTTTTCAGCTAACTCAATAGCACGTTTAATAGTTGGTGCGTCAAACCCAACAACGTTATGTCGAGTGACGCCCATTTCTTTAGCAAGTGCCAATTCTTCTGCTTCACGCCCAGCAAAATCATCGGCGTTTAAATGCGTATGTGTGTCAAATATTTCCATGATTTTATTATAACACAGACCACAAGAGAGACCAAAACCAAGTGCGAAGAAAATGGTGAAATATCAAAGATAAATAAGATAATAAAATTCAAAAATGGTTCTTTAGTTACTTTATTTCTTACCTTTAACTCTTTCTCTCTCCCCCCTTTATGCAATCGCTTGCTTGGTGGCGTTTATTTTGTATAATAAATATAAACAAAACATTAAAAAAAGAAGAGCTGGATGCCTATGTTGACATATCTATGGAAATTTAAAAAAGAAAATCTACTTTTGCTTGCTATCATCATTTTCTGGGTTATTACTAATGTCATGAGTTCGCTATCCTTGACATGGATGTTGGATTCATTGATAAAAAGTAGATGGGATAGCTTTGTTTTTTGGAGTGTGATTGATATTCTTTGTTGGGGAGGATACAGTTATTTTTCAGATTTGGAAAGATTCCTTGAAAGAAAAGCTGTGTCAGGAAGAAGTCAATCTTATTCGTAATGATTTATTAGATTCTTTAATTAGTCATTCATATGCAGGTAACTCTCATCATAGCAAGGACGAATACAATTCATGGTTAATTAATGACATGAATTTATTAAAAGATAACGGTTTTAATCAGTTATACAACACCATTGAAAGTATTATAACTGTGCTATTTAACGCTTTTGCTATCATTTATTTTCATTGGCTACTACTTGCGGTTAGTATTTTAATGACTGCTTTAGTTTACTTTCTTCCTAAAATTTTTGAAAATAATATTGCACAAGAAACGGAGGTTGTCTCATCTGATTTGACTGTTGCTTTAAATCGTACAAGTGATTATTTAAGTGGTTTTGACATTTTTTTCCACAATAATCAAACTGCTTACTTTAAAAATCGCATTTTAGCAGACTTTTCCACAGTGGTAAAATCCAAGGTTAAGTTGGCAAGAAGCTCTAGTACGGCTAATTCTCTTTCATTGATGTCAAGTGTTGTGGCACAAGTAATTATTTTTATGGTTACTGGTTATCTAGTCATTAAGGGGGAAATCACTACGGGGGTTATTTTCTCAATTGCCAATCTAACCAGTTGCCTATTCAACTACACCAGAGGAGCTGCTTATAACATTGTTACCTTTAAAGCGACCTTTAAATTGCTAGAGAAATATCCTAAAAAAGTAAGTATTGAGAATCTCGATACTGTAACTAACTTTAATCAAGAATTGGTTATTCACGATTTGTGTGTCACTTTTGAAAATAGCAATAGCATCACTTATCCTAATATTACGATTAAGAAAGGAGAAAAGGTTGCTATTGTTGGCGGATTGGGCGCTGGAAAATCAACATTAATCCGAGTATTAACAGGAGAGTTGACCCGCTATGACGGTGACATTGTGATTGATAATCATCATTACAAAGATACGTTGCTAGAAAGTTTACAAACTATTTTTGCCTTGATTCCTCAAAAACCACATATTTTTAAAGAATCTTTACTTGATAATCTGACACTTGGTCGTTCTGTGGATAAAGAGCAGTTTGAAAAAAACTTTATCACTGTCACATGTGGACAACTTTATTGAGGGACGTTTGAATCAAATCTACAACGATGACTTGTCTGGTGGACAAAGAGCAAGAATCTCTATTGCCCGTGAATTAATTGGTAACAAACCAATACTCATCATGGACGAGGGTGTTTCAAACCTAGACAAAACGACCGCTATTAATATTGAACGACGTCTGCTTCAGACCAAAGAACTAACAGTTATCATGATTACTCATCATCTCTATGACGAAAATAGAGCACTATTTGACCAAATTATAGAGATATAGAATCTATTTTACGAGGAAAACTAGTAGAAAATACAGCTTTTATACCGTACAAAACAGGTACTTATTAGTAACTGTCAGATTGAAGAAAAGTCCATTTTGGATATTTTTCTTCAATCTTTTTTCTTTTTGTTTAAAAAATAAAAACTCTTAGAAACGCCGTTATATCAGCATTTTTAAGAGTTTGTTCAAATCGGTAGACACACTCTAAATTTACAATATTTATACTGCTGAGAGGGTTTGCCTACGCTCTGCACTACAACTATGGTTATCAACTAGCTGACAGTACTTGGTAATTCTAAAAATAAGGTATTTCTGACTGATAGTAATTAATATCTTTATTATTAGCACATACAAACGTATTTCTTCATATTCCAGATATCTAAGCGTTTAGACTTTTACAATAAAATAGGTTCTAATTTCTATTAGGATACATTGTTTACCTAATATCACTTCATAAAAGATTGTTTTGGAGATATGAAAAAGCTAACTAAGAAGATAAAGGCTGAGGTTAAAACGATACTAGAGCCTACTGCTATATTAAACGTGTAGCCTAAAAATAACCCTACAATCGAAGTAATCGCTCCAATTCCTGATGATAGGAGTACCATCACCTTAAGACTATTCACATAAAGATAGGCTGTAGCCGCGGGGGTAATCAGCATTGCTACAATTAAAATAGTCCCTACGCTCTGCATCGCTGTTACAGAAACTAAAGTTAATAGTACCATCAAAAGATAGTGAAAAAATTTGACATTCATCCCCATTGATTCCGCTAAAATTGGATCAAAAGAGGTTACTAACAATTCTTTGAAAAAAATAATAAGAAGCCCTATTACAATTCCTGAAATAACTATGGTAACCCATTTATCACTATCTTGTACGGCTAAAAGATTTCCAAATAGAATATGAAAGAGGTCTGTTGAACTATTGGCTACTCCTATCAGAATAACACCCAACGCTAGAAAAGAAGAAAACGTAATACCAATAGCTGTATCCCCTTTAATAACACTATTTTCTTTAATAAAAGTTATGATGAAAGAAGCTAATATACCGAAAATAACTGCTCCAAATAAAAAAAGTTAATTCCTAAAATAAAAAGATATAGCTACTCCGGGTAATACTGCATGTGAGATTGCATCTCCCATCAGTGACATTGAACGTAAAATAATAAAACAGCCAATAGCTCCTGAAACAATTCCAATAACAACAGCCGTTACCAAAGCATTTTGTAAAAAATGATAGGTCATTAAATCGTTAATAAATTCCATAAATACCCTCTTATAATATAACAATCGAATCCCCATAAGCTTTTTTTTAAAGCATCAGGAGTAAAAGTAGTAGCTACGTTCCCATAGCCTACCAACTTTTTTATTCAAAATGACTACTTTATCAAAGTAATCCACTACCTTACTTAAATCATGATGAACAATCACAATTGTCTTTCCCTCTCTTCTTAGTGATTGCAATAAATTCATAATAATTTGTTCACTCACTAGGTCTATCCCAACAAATGGTTCATCTAGAAAAAGAATAATCTTGCTCTTGAATCAAACATCGAGCAATTAACATTCGTTGAAAATTGTCCTCCGGATAAAGTGGAAATAGGGTGATTACTAAATTCTTCTAACTTTACTTGCCTTAAAACATTCTCAACCTTTCCCCACTCTTTTTGCTTAAATGTCGAAAAAGTCCAACTCGCTGATAAGTACCAAGGGATACGCACTCCTTAACAGTAATAGGAAAATGATAGTCAACATGACTTTTCTGCTCAACATAAGCCACTTTCCCACGTAAACTATTAACTCTTTCGTGTGAAATAGTGATCATTCCTGTACAAGAAACCAACTAATAGTGCCTTCATAAAAGTTGATTTCCCTGCACCATTTGGTCCAATAACACCAATAATATTTCCTTCTTCTAAAGTAATTGACACATTAGCTAAGGCTTGATAATCATTATTATAAATAACATTTAATCCTTGTATCTCTATCATTTATTTCCTTTCATAGTTTCACCAACTTTATCATACATATCATCACTGAGATAATCCTTCGGCTATTTTATCTAAATTCCACTTCATCATACTATAATAGCTGTCCCCTTCTTCACCTTTATTAGCAATAGAATCCGTAAAAATTTTTGAATAGATACTAATTCCTGTTTCTTTAGAAATTGTTTTCATTGGACGGTCATCAACACTTGACTCCACAAATAATGCTGACGGCGTTGGTCCCTCTTTTAATTTCCTAACTAAGCTAGTAGTCTGCTCAGGTGTTCCTTCTTCCTCAGTATTAATTTCCCAAATATAGGCTGATGGCACGCCATACGCTTTAGAAAAATATTTAAAACATCCTTCACTTGTAACAATTAATTTTTTATTTTCTGAGATTTTTGAAAATTTTTGCTTAGCTTCCTGATCTAATTTATCAAGTTTATTAATATAGCTAGTAAGATTTTTGGTATAAAATTCTTTATTTTTAGGATCTTTAGCTATCAATTGTTTCGCAATATTTTTTGCATAAATAATACCGTTTTCTAAGTTTAACCATGCATGTGGATCTTCTTTTCCTAAGTCATTCTTTCCCTCAAGATATATGACATCAATACCATCGCTTACCGCAAAATAGTCTTTATTAGCCTCTTTATGAGCATTTTTAACTAATTTGGTGAACCATGCATTTCCACCAGTCTCTAAATTGATACCGTTATAAAAAATAATATCTGAATTTGTTGTTTTTTTAACATCTTCAGGAAGTGGCTCATATTCATGTGGATCCTGACCGATAGGAACAATACTGTGTAGGTTTATTTTATCCTTACCAATGTTTTGAGTAATATCAGCTAATATAGAATTAGTCACAACAACATTTAACTTACTCTTTTCTGATGTCTTTGTAGTAGCACATGCTCCCAAAATACATATTATTAGTAATAAACATATGAGTGATGTTATCTTTTTCATTATAGAACTCCCCTTAAAATATTTATATTCGCAAAATTAAGTGTGCTTAATTTTATATTTAATATAACTTAATTAAATTACGGTGTCAAGTATTATTTAAAAATAAGTTGATTAAAATTTAGAGCTTAAAAAATGACTAGAACTTTCTAGTCATTTTTCAACTCACTACAGATAGCTTACATGGTTCTTATATCATCTAAAAATATTCAATCTTGCCAAAGAACAAGGATGAATATTTTTCCAGAAGTTGTTGAATTAATGTAAAAATTGGATGAGGATTCCTCCTAAAATGAGGACAATTGCACCACCTAGACGATTTGCCATTTGGGCAAAGGCAATCATTTCCATGCGGTCCGCCGCAGAAAGCACAGCGATATTTCCTGTACCGCCCATGGAATTGTTAATCATCCCAGCACCGATAGCTGTTTCGACTGGATACATACCGAGAACTTGTCCCAAAATCCAGCTAGCAAGTCCCATTGACACAACAGATGTTAAACTGATAAGGACAAATTGCCATGTCATGGCTTGCGCTAAAGAACTCAAATCGATCATTGAAAGCCCGATACCTGCCAAAACAGCGTGTGTCAAGTTAGTCATAATCACACGATTAAACATGACCACTGCTTCTTCTAATGGTTTTGGTACAATATCAAGCGCTTTGAGAACGAAGACAATAATAATCATAAAGGCATAGCTGTGCACTTTTGGAATAAAGCATTTAAGATAACGCCGATAAGGAAAAGGGCAAAGGCAAGCATCATTCCGACACCGATTTTTGTAGGGTCAAGCGGAGCTTCAGATTTTTTCAAATCGTCTTTATCAACACGAATGAGCACACCATTCCCATTGAATTTGGTGTTAGCAAATCCACGCGCTAACACAATGGCACCGATAATGGCAAAGATATTTCCTAGCGTGGTTGCTGGGGCTAATTGTGACAAGATTGATGAGGCATCTGTGTGCAATCCAGCCGCATAGATTTTAGATAATGGCACGATTCCTGCACCCATCCCTCCTGCCATTTGGGCAAATGAAATGTACATGACAGAATGTCCAAAGCCTTGACCAAGCCAAGCTCCAACAGCACCAGTGGCAAAGAAACCGATAACCATTGATAAAAGAGCGACAGGAATGAATTTAGCAGAGGCTTTCACCAAAAGTTTGCGGTTCATTCCTAGAATTGAGCCACAAATAAGCGCTGCAATATAAAAATCTAGAAAGCCCCAATCACTCATAAAAGTAGAAGTGGCTGAGACAACTGATTTTGGAATCAACCCTGTTGAAGCTAAGATTGCGGCTAACAGCAAGGTAAAGACTGACCCACCACCAAGGTAAGTATTCCAAAACGGTAATCGTTCACCAAGGAAATAGAAAAGATGTCCTAAAACGACCAACATGAAAGTGATTCCAACCATGTTAAGCGGTAGTTTCCCCATTGCAATAACAACAGCTAAAATAATAACCAGAGCCGTATAAAGCGGAAGAGAAAGCCCCGCAATTTTGATATTAGATAACTTTTTCATACGAATGGTTATCCTCCTAAACTAATATTTTGGATACCATTTAAGCTCGCGAACAGCTTTAGCCATGTCTTTTTCTTCAGCTTGAGCTAAGCCTTGTTCTTGAGCTTTTTTAGCAACAGCTTCCGCAACTTTGATTGACACTTCAGCAACGTATTGGAATGGAGGAAGAACAGGTGCTCCTGGTTGACCTGGATCTACAAGACCACTAAGTGAGTGAGCTGCAGCACCAATCATTTCATCTGTAAGAAGTGATGCTTCAGAAGCCAACATACCAAGACCAAGACCTGGGTAGATTAGGGCGTTGTTTGCTTGACCAATTTGGTAATCAACACCTTTGTAGCTTACTGTACCTGAAGGCACACCAGTCGCAACGAAGGCTTTACCGTCTGACCATTCGATAACTTGTTTGGCAGTTGCTTCTAATTTCTTAGTTGGGTTAGAAATTGGGAAGATAACTGGGCGTTCAGTGTTTTCGCACATTGCTTCAACGACTTCTTTAGTGAAAGCACCAGCATCTGTTGATGTTCCCACCAAGATTGTTGGTTTAACAGCTTTGATAACGTCAAGAAGTTTAGTCATATCACCGCAATTTGCAAAATCTTCACGTTTTTTAGCAAATGGTTTTTGGGCAGGTGTCAAATCTTCCATATCGTCAAAAAGGAGACCTTGTTTGTCAATCATGAAGAAATGTTTGTAAGCTTCTTCTGATGAAAGTCCTTCTGAAACCATTTCAGCGTGAACACGGTCAGCAATACCAGCACCAGCAGAACCACCACCGTAGCAAAGGTAAACTTGGTCAGTTAATTTTTCACCTGTGATGTCCATAGCACCAAAGATACCGCCAAGAACAACGATACCAGTTCCTTGAATGTCATCGTTAAATGTTGGAATTTCTTTTTTGTATTTGTTAAGAATGTTGGCAGCATTTGAACGACCGAAGTCTTCCCAGTGAAGGTACAATTTAGGGAACATATTTTCAGCAGTTTGAACGAATTTGTCGATAAATTCATAGTATTTATCACCAGTAACACGTTCGTGACGGTTCCCAAGATACATTGGATTTTCCAAAAGTTCTTTACGGTTTGTACCAGCATCGATAACAAGTGGCATAACTGAAGCAGGGTCAATACCAGCAGCAGCTGTGTAAATCATCAATTTACCAACAGAAATATCCACACCTTGGACACCCCAGTCACCAATACCAAGAATTCCTTCGGCATCTGTCACAACGATTAAACGAATGTCACGGTCACCAGCAGCATTTTTTAGTGTTTCTTCGATTGTTTTCTGGGTGATTAATATCAAGGTAAGCAGCGTATTGTGGGTCAACATACAATTCGCTATATTCTTCAATTGTTTCAGCGATAACTGGGTCATACACGATTGGGTTAAATTCAACGATGTGTTGGTTGAATAGGTAGTAGAAAAGCGTACGGTTTGTATTGAAAATTTCCATTAAGAAATGGCGTTTTTCAAGATTTGATGGTTTACGCAAGAAATGTTGATAAGCTTGTTCAGCTTGTTCTTCGATTGTTTGAACGTAAGGTGGTAAAATACCAAGCAATCCTAGTTCTTTACGTTCTTCCATGGTAAAAGCAGTACCTTGTTTAAGAATGGGTTGTTTAAAATATCATGTCCACGCATGACGTATCCTCCTAAAGATGTATTTAAATAAGATGAAATTTCTTACGCGGGTCATTATAAACTGTTCCAGTTCTTATAGTCAAACACCTTAGTTTTAATAAATATTATTTATAATAAGTTTTAAAAGATTATGGTAAAATAAAGCAAGGAGGTCTGAATGAATTTACGAGATTTAGAATATTTTTACCAATTAGCAAAGCTAAAATCTTATACCGCTGCTGCACAGTATTTTCAAGTTAGTCAACCGACAATTACTTATGCTATTAAACGGCTTGAAAAAGAATTAGGCTGTGATTTGGTCATCAAAGACCCGTCACATCGCTCAGCAGCACTTACTTTGCAAGGTGATATTTTTCAAAGCCATGTTGAAGATGTTCTACTTCAAATAAAGACAGCGGTCAACGAGGTGCATCAGTCACTCGATCCTATGATGCTGTTGGATTGCCACCGATTATCTGCAATTATTTGCTGACGGAACTCCTTCACAAAAATGAAAGTATCGCCCCATTTTCACAAGTTAAGGCTGTGCGTGGTGGCTCTAATAGTTTAATGATGAAATTGCTAGATGGAGAATTGGATTTCAGTCTGTTGGGTTCGCTAGCGCCGCTCAAAAATGACCAGTTGATTATTCATCCGCTGTTTAAAAAAGATTTTTATGTCATTCTTTCTCCAAAACACCCTTTGGCAAACCAGAAAGAACTGTCTTTTCAGGATATTCTTTACGAAAAATTTATCTTGTTAGATGAGCATAATATCCACCTAACCGCTTTTAATCAGCTCAATCATCGTTACCATGACCAAGCTTCAATTTTGTTTAAAATCGATGATGTTTCGGTGATTAAGCAAATGGTTCGGAAAACATGGGCATTTCATTGCTGTCTGATATTGCGCTAACGTCAGGTTCTGACCAATTGGTTAAAGTGCCTCTGGCTGAGCAAGACGTATCTCTTTCTACGTCAGCTACGCCCATTCACGACATGCTATCCTCTCAAAAGAAGCCAAAGATTTGGTCCGCCTAATCGAAAAAAATTTCTTAGTGGACTTTCCTTAGCAAAATGATAATAACTTTATAAACACTAACCCCTCCTTATAAATCCTATAAGGAGGGGGGTGATTAATTGGTTGCGTTTTGGGCGTTTAGCCAGTCGAAAATATTGTTATAAGAAACGCCGTTGACTTGGGCGTCACCACCATTGGTTGGGTTTGTCGCAACCATGCCCGTTAAACCTGACCATGTAACGACATTTATTACCCAAGAAAAGTTACTAAAATGTAATGATTTTCGATCCATAAAGCGCTCACAAGGATATTGTACTCCCAAAAGATACTATTTTCAGAAATTTTCAAATATGAAAATTCAACAACAGAAATATTAAAATTCCTTGCCGATTATGACAAGGAATTTTTTTAAGAATTTGCATTAAACTGCTGAACAGAGCCGTCGTAGCTTGCCCAAACTTTCGTTAAAAATTGGTCATTTAAGTGATAACTTGGCGTGGCTTGTTTCTGACTTAGAAACGGATTAACAACTTTGTCCATGGCTAACCAGCCAGTCCACCCCATGTGAATAGTATCTTGCATAAAGAAAGGTTTGTCGCCATCTTTTGAAAAATCAGCAATATTGGTAAAGCCTTGGCTTTGTAATTGATACTTTATCTTAGCGACTGTTTTTTGGTACATAGCTTGATTAAGACCAGTATAATTTGCCCATTTTCTGTTGACTGGTGGGATAACAAAGAGAACATTGGTATTGTCCTGTGCAAATTGACTGAGCACTAGTTGTAAATCATTGTATTCTGGAGAGTTTAAGTAATTAAATTTTGTTTGAGACTGTTTTAATCGTTTGAGTTGCGCTTTAAGACGTGTGTCAAAAAAAGTGTTGTCGATATCAAAGGTATTATTACTACTTCGTTTTTTTCCGTCAGCAATAGCTATGCCACCGAGTTTGCTGTAAGAAAAACAAGCTGGCAATTTCTTAGCTTGCGGTTTAATCTTGCTGTCGTAATTGTCAAACATAGGGATTTGGCTAAAAAGAGCATCTTCTTTCTGGAAAATCATCTGTTGCGTGTTGAGGTTTTCATTGTCAGAGGCAGTCAACGATTTTCCTGCCGCAACATTTTCCATCATATCCTTAAAAGAAGAGTCAGGGTACATTTTCAAAAAGCGTTTAGCAGCGTAGCGGTCATAAACACTGCCGTTTTGATGTTTTAGGAAATCAATCGCTTGTCCGCTGCTAAAATATTCTTGAAAAGCGCTAGCGCTCGCTCCCTTAGATGTAAACCATTGTGGTGAAATTACATAAACAGCTTGTTTATTTTTGAGTTCTTTATTAATCTGCTGAATACCAAAATAATGCGTTAGTGAAGCCGAGCCACGTTGTCCGAGTAAATAAGGCGTATAGTTGCGATGATATTTTTCTGCCAAGACAGACGGATGCATTTTATCAAAGCGCAGCCATTCGCTAGAGCCAAAAAAGGGCACAAAACGGTGCTTAGCATCTGTTAAAGCACGTACCTTTTTATATTTACTCTTAAAACTCGTTTTGCTTAATGAGACCGCATCTTTTTTCTCAGCTTTTAAATCATGCTTTTGATTAGCTGTTGGAACACAGATAAAAACCAAAAGAACAATCAGTACAGCACAGACAACTGGTCCTAAAATCTGCCAGAGGCGCTTAAACATGGCAAAGCTCCTCTATTCCTGCAATGATTTTATTAGCTGTGTTCCAGTCATTACGCCCAAATTCTGAAATCGGAATATCAATGTCAAAATGACTTTCCAATTCCACAATGAGTTCTACCGTTCCCATGCTATCTAGCACACCCGCATCAAATAAATCTTCGTCCATCATGTCAGAAACATCTTCCATGAAAAGGTCATCAATAATCGCTAATACATCTGTTTTAATATCCATGTGATAAACTCCTTTTAAATCTGAAACGGTTTATTTCCCAACTGTTTTTGGAAACCACAACTGGTCTAAGAAACCTGAAAATAGTAAAAATGACAACATCACAACGTTAAATGTGATAAAAACACCAAGTGCCTGAGTCCATTTGTTATCTGGCAAAGGTGGCAAATCTTGCGCCTTACGCTCTCGATTAATCTTTTTCTTCTTTCGCACCCAAGCATCGTTAATCACAAGCCCAATACCATGAAAAAGACCGTAAGTGATATAATACCAAGTCAATCCATGCCAAAAGCCCATGATTAGCATATTGGCAATGTAGGCAACACTTGAGGTGACGTTTCGATTTTTAAAAACTTTGTGTTTAACTAAAACCTTGACCAAACGCATAAAAAACAAAATCACGGAACCAAAATGACAAACTCATGTGCCAACGATTCCAGAATTCCTTTAAATCACGTGATTTAAAAGGTTGATTGAAGTTAACAGGCTCTTAACGCCCATAAGATTAGAAATAGCAAGGGCAAACATGCTATAACCTGCAAAGTCAAAGAACAAATCAAACCCATAAGCATACATGACACCAAGCGTTGCAATGTTAAACACACCACCCATTTGCAGGGCACACTCTTTTAGCTGTGGCAATAGCAAGCTACCAAAAACATAAGCCAAAATGAATTTGTAAAGAAAACCAAACATCAAGTAATGCACGCTTTCTTCTAACATATTCAGAAGCTCAGCTTTTTCAGGAATATTCTCGTAATCTTCATTAAACCGTTTGAAACGGTCAATCGGACCACTTGAAAATGTCGGCATGAAAAGCAAGAAACGCAAGAATTCCCACATGGTAAATTCACTCAGCACGCCGTCTCGCATTTCCATAATCATACCAACCGCACGAAAAGTCAGGTAAGAAATTCCTAAAAAACCAAAAAGTGATTGGTGATTATCAATGGTCATCAAGGTGTCAGCTTGGTCCAAGCTAATGGCAAAATAGACAAAAACACCCAAAGATAGAAAATCCATTTATGATTATGACGTTTTCGGTAAATCTTGTAGGAAAAGACGAGAATTACTTGCCAAACGACATAAGCTAACAACGACACAAGCTGATTAGCCGTTTTTCCTGTTAACATCAAAATAATGAAAGCTAGGCTAACCAAAGCTTCATACAGCGGAAAGCGTTTCTTGAAAAATAATCCGATGAAAATGGGAAGCACAGCCACAATCAAATACAGAAAATATTGCGGATTGCCATAAGCTTCTAAATGCGGTAATTGCTGAAGAAACTCACTCATCGGCGATTTACCTCGTTCATCAAGCCTTTAATATCGATTTTTCCATTCGGTGTGAGTGGTAAGCTGTCACGATAGAGGAATTTAGACGGCATCATGTAATCCATCATGATGTCTTTGAGTTCTTCTTTGATTACCTTAGTAATGTCCAGTTGACGCTCAAATTGCTCTGCAACACCGTCTTTTAAAACAACGTAAGCCAGCAGATTTTGTACTTTGTAGTCTTTGTTGTAACGCGGGACAGCCACAGCCGACTTGATATAGGTTGATTTATTCAGATTTTGTGAGACTTCCTCAAGCTCGATACGGTAGCCGTTGAATTTTATTTGAAAATCCATGCGCCCACCGTAAAGAAGCATACCGCGGTCAGTCATGATACCTAAGTCACCTGTGTGATAGGCTGGCAAACCATTGAATTCGAAGAAAGCAGCTTGCGTGCGTTCTGGATTGTTGAGGTAACCTTTAGAAACAGCTGGACCGGATACGATGATTTCGCCTTGTTCTCCATTTGGCAAAGGATTGCCATTTTCATCGATGACAAAAGTGGGAGAATCGGCTTTGGTGTAACCAATTGGCAGACGCTTGCAAGTCGCTAACATCTCATCTGTGATAGCTACCGCAGAAAGAGCCACGGTCGCCTCCGTTGGACCATAAGCATTAACAATGCGAGCTTTTGGGAAACGACTGCGCAATTTTTGAGCGGTTTTCACCGTTAATTCTTCGCCGTCAAAATAAAAATGCGTCAAGTTGGGTAAGGTTTCATGATTAAAATCATTTGATAACATTGCCATATCAACAAAAGAAGGCGTTGATGTCCAAACACCAATCGGCAATTGATTAATCGTCATAAAAAGACGTTGAAAGTCTGTTGTCAACTCTTTTGGAAGCGCAAAAAGCGTGCCACCCAATGCTAAAGTCGGTGCCCAGTACATGACCGACAAATCAAATGAATACGGTGGCTGCGCCAGCATTTGTGGGCGCTGCGGAACAGAAAAAGCCTCTGCTTCAATCATCCAATTGGTAAAACTAAGCAAATTATCATGCGAAATTTGCACGCCCTTTGGCTGACCCGTTGTGCCAGATGTGAAAATAATATAATAATTATCATCACCTTTGACAGAATGTGTGATATGATAATCTGATTGTTGAGCAAAAATAGTCTTGAGCTCTGCAGATTTAATGATAGGAATGTGTGTAATTTCCAAAGGAAGATCACCAACGGCAATAATCAAGCTTGGCTCTGCTATTGCCAAAATAGCTTCAATTCTCTCAAGAGCTGAGTGTTGGTCAACTGGAATATAAGCATGACCTGACTTTGTCAGCCCAACAAAACTGACTAACATTTCATATTCTTGACCGCCAAAAACCAAAACTGGCGACTTTTCCTCGATTTTCAAAAAATCAATATAGGTTCCAAGCATCTGAATCAGCCTTTAAATCACCATAAGTGTGAACATCTCCCAGAATATTATAGACAGGAAAATCAGCTTGTACTTGTGCAAAATGCTCAATTCTTTCAATCATATCGTGTAACATGAAACTTACCTTTCTAAAATTCGTTGTAGATGAAGTTACCCTGACCACGCCCAAGATAACTGAAAAAGTAAATTAATGCTAAAAAAATCAACACATAAAATAATGTCTTTAGGATAAATTGACTTATTTCTTTCATGACTTGCTCCTCATACTAAATCAGTATAATCAAATTCACTGGAGAAATCTTGGGCAAATTGTTGCAAAACTAGGGCAAATTTGTGGCAATTCCTCTAAAGTTCAGTTTAACCAAATTTTCACCACAAACTCTTACAGAATTGTAAGAAATTATTTTAGTATCACACGTGATTTTTAGCAAAAGCAAAAAGCCTCGGACACAATGTCCAAGACTTAATCTATGTTTTTTATTCTACCTCTACAATAAATGTTACGGATGCGCTGTGAATTTTAAGCGTTTATAAGACATCATAAACTGCACAGCAGCAGAAATGATAAAAATAGCTATCGCAAGCACTAGAATGCTTTTAACACCTCTATCCAGTACCAACAAAATAGCAAGTAACAAATCAACTATCCTAATATATGCCCAAATTTCTTTAAACATCGTAGCCTCCCAAAAATGATGATTAATCGTTTGATTTAAAGCGCTTACAAATATTATTATATCACTTTCTATCATAATTACTAGCCATTTTCAAATATGAAAATAAAAAATCCCTCTAGGTAGTCATCCTAGAGAGATAGTCGTATTTAGTTATCTTTATGAAGAGCTTTTTTGACACCTTCAATAGCACCTTCCGCGCTTTCTTTGACATCACTGACTAATTCTTTTCCTTTGGCGATAGTCTTTTCGGCAAGACCTTCTGTTTCTAGTTCCTTATCACCTGTTACTTTTCCAAAACCTTTTTTAAGATTTCCTTTGACTTGTTCTAATTTTGCATCATATTTTTTTTTCAGACATATTATTTCCTCCTGCCCTTAAATTACCTATAGTTTATCACCTTACAGCCTATAAGTAAAAGAATTCGATTACAAATTTAACCTAACAAAAAGCGTCTAAAAGACACTTTTTGTTTTATTTAACTTTCATAATGCGGATTAGGTTAGCGCGTTCTGCTTCTTCGATTTTTAGTTCGATATAACGAATGGTTGTGTATTCCAAACCATTGACACGACGGCGTGTTTTTTCAATTTCATTGGCCATCAATTGACAAGATTTTTCGATTTCAGCCAGATGAAACAAATTCTCTGTCAATCCCTCAACGGCAAGGTGTCGTCCATTTCACTATTAGAGGCTTGATAGCTGTACACAACGTTACCGTTATCATTACCATACGGATTTTCAATATGACTGTGCATTTTGAAACAGTAACGCTCATGATATTTTTTATTTCAATAAATAGTTGAACCTCTTTTATCGGAACTGAAAAACTTTCTTCTACCATAAGTGTGTTTTCAAGAAATTTCGCTATAACAAAATCTTATTAGATCATCTTTTTCATGAACACCCAAAAAATAAGACTGATTTTCAAGAAAATAAAAAACCGTCAGACTCGAGCACTGACGGTGACTTTTTATATTCTATCAATTAAGCAGATAAAACTTTACGTCCTTTACGACGGCGAGCAGCAAGCACGCGACGTCCGTTTTTAGTTGACATACGGTGACGGAATCCGTGTTTACGTTGACGACGGATTTTACTTGGTTGATAAGTACGTTTCACGATGAATACCTCCTCATAGATTTTCGTATTCGTTTAGCCGGCTATATTTGATCAGTTACTAAACATACCATACTATTTTATAATAAGAATAGAAAGCTGTCAAGGACTACTTGGTTTTTATTTCAATGTCTCTCTTTTAAAAGATGACCCCAAAGAGCTTTTATAGTTTAAAAATACTCTAGTATATAAAGCCATCTTACGGTAAGCGGTAAAAAAAGAGCCTTAACGGCTCTGTAAATTTATTGAACAGCTGTCACAACAACGTAGCGATTTGGGTCGTTACCTTCTGAATAACTATCCACACCATCAATGCTTGTGATTGTTTTGTGAACAATTTTTCGCTCGCTATTGCTCATTGGTCCATGACATAATCTTTACCAGTTTCGAGAACACGATTGGCTGCTTTGCGAGTAAATTCAATCAATGTCTCTGTGCGGTGTTCCACATAATCATGAACATTCAAAATGACAGAAAAATTCTTTGAATAACGGTCATGTAAGAAATTTTGTGAAAGTAATTGAAGAGATTTCAAAACTTTTCCGTGATAACCAATGACACGACCAGCTTCTGGCGTTTCAATTTGCAATTGATTTGACGGCGATTGTGGCTAGTTTCAACCGTTGCATCAATGTCCATTTCATAGATGATTTTTTTGACATATTCTGCAACTTCTTCCGTAGCTTTTTCGATGTCTTTACTCAATTCACGTTGAGCTGGAAATTCACTAGCAACAAATTCTTCAAAAGATTGCTCAGTTTTAGCCACTTCTGGGCTTTCGTCAACCTGAACATCTTCTTCAACTGGTTCTTTAGCCTTTTCAAGTGCTTCTAAAACCTCTGTATGCCCAGCTTCTTCAAGAATGGTTTGTGTTTTTTTCTTGTGCATGACAATATCTTCTTTAACCGAATCGTCAATGACTTCGCCACGCTCTTCCATTTTTTTAATAATGCTGGCAACTTTTCGAAGTTCCATTGTATCTTCAAATTTTGATGACACAGGTTCATTTTTTTGATTAACTTCCTCTGGCACACCCTTAACCACTTTTTGGTTAGCTCGGTGAGCCGTCACTTCATTAATCCCTTCGATATCAACCTGAGCAGGCTTTTTACCAAAACCTAAGAACCCTTTTTTTTCACGAGAAACCACTTTAATGTGGGCTTTAAGGCGTGACAAATGCAACTCCTTCAAGCCTTTTTCAATAGCATCTTCAACAGTTCTACCTGTGATATTACCATACTTTCTTCCTCTTACTTTCTTCTCTTTTGCGCTTTCTTCTTAGCACGACGAATCTTAGCCGCACGTTCTTTTTCAGCTTGTTCCTCTTCCAATCGTTTGGCAATGATTTTGAAGGATTATTCAACAAAAGAATTTGGAATACCTGAAAAGCATAAGAAACTGACCAATAAAGCACAACCCCTGAAGCCAATCTGAAACTCATAAAGAAAATCATAATTGGCATCACATAAGTCATCACCGTCATGGCAATATTTTTCTCACGCGCTGCTTTGTTTGTTAACCAAGATGAAAGGAATGTGAACAAAGCGGCTAAAACAGGCAAAATAAAATATGGGTCTGGTTTTGATAATTCAATCCATAAAAATGTACCTGTTTTCAAAAAGGCAACACGTGTTAAGGCTTGATACAAAGCCATCAAAATCGGCAATTGAACGACTAGTGGGAGCATCGTCGCATATGGATTAACACCGTATTCCTTGTAAAGCGCTTGGCTTTCCTCTGTCAACTTCATGCGGCTGTCTGTATCACGACCAGGATACTTTTCTTGCAACTTTTTAAGCTCTGGCTGCAAGTCTTGCATTTTTGCCTGATTTGATTTGCATATTGTAAAGCGGCATCATGATTGCTCGAATGATAATGGTAAAGAGAACAATCCCAACTCCGATTCGACCATTAATCGATAGCCACTGAATAGCTTTGGCAAAGAAATAAACAATTTGATCCCAGCCATTAGTTGATGAAGCGGTTACTTCACTGCGACCACAAGCAGCCAAAAGTATTAAAGTAAGACTACTTAACCCTAATAATTTAATCTTTCTTTTCACTATTTAGACCTTCCTGATATAAATTGGCAAGTTTTAAAACATGGAGTAAATTTTTCTTCACTTCATGATAATCAAGTTCCTCGACACCTTTACGAGCAATGATAACAAAATCATGATGTCGTAATTTGGTGACAATTCCATGACAACATGTCGAATTTTTCGCTTGATGCTATTTCGGGTAACAGCATTACCAAGTTTTTTGCTTACAGAAAGCCCTACACGATAGTGGCCTTGATTTTTTTCTAATTGATAGACGACAAATTTTCGATTGGCAACACTTGTTCCCTTGCTAAAAATTGCCTGAAAATCTTTGTCACTTTTGACACGATAGGTTTTCTTCAACGTACGACTCCATTCTAAATTATTTTTATTATACCATAAAAATTTAAAAAGCCCTAACCTCTAAGGATTTTGGGCTTAATATCTTTAAATATTTTATTGGAAAATGCTTTAGGAAGTAGAAAAAATTGTTAATGAGTCGCTTTTAGACTGTTTTTGGCTTCTTTAATTTGCCATTTGACTTGGTCAAATCCAGTCCCACCAAGAGAATGGCGACGCTCAACAGCGGTGTGTGATTTAAGAGTTTCATAAATGTCCTCATCAATCAAATCAGAAATTTCTTGGTAACGTTCAAACGGCACGTCTTGCAAATAATAGCCAGCTTTAGTACATTCTAATACTAATTTACCAACGATTTCATGAGCTTGACGGAATGGAAGCCTTTTGCTTGCGAGATAATCAGCCAATTCAGTTGCATTTGAAAATCTTTTTCAGTTGATTCAGCCATATGCTCTTTATTGACCGTCATGGTTTTAAGCATACCAGCCAAAATATCAATAGCCACCGTAATGGTTTCAGCCGTATCAAACATACCTTCTTTATCTTCTTGCAAATCTTTATTATAAGCCAAAGGCAAAGATTTCATAACCGTCAAAAGCCCAAAAAGATTACCATAAACACGACCAGATTTTCCACGAATCAATTCTGCCATATCAGGATTTTTCTTTTGCGGCATGATTGATGAACCTGTTGAGAACGTATCTGAAAGCGTCACAAACTTAAATTCATTTGAACACCAGCTGATGATTTCTTCACAAATACGGCTCATATGCATCATCAAAATCGAACTATTTGCCAAAAATTCCAAGATAAAATCACGGTCAGACACTGCATCAAGGGAGTTGCTGTAAGGTTTGGCAAAGCCCATAAGCTCCGCTGTCATCTCACGGTCAATTGGAAAAGTTGTTCCAGCAAGAGCAGCCGCACCAAGCGGTGATATATCCGTATGTTTCACATTAAATTCAAAACGTTCACTATCACGCGTAAACATATTATAATACGCCATTAAGTGATGCCCAAATGAAATCGGCTGTGCGTGTTGCAAGTGTGTATAACCTGGCATGATAGTATAGACATGCTCATCAGCCAAGTCCACCAACGTTTGACGTAAATTGCCAAGCTTTTCAATCACTTCATCAAGCTTAGCTTTTAAGTACAAGTGCATATCAGTTGCCACTTGGTCATTACGTGAACGCGCCGTATGCAATTTTCCAGCCACAGAACCGATTTTAGCAGTCAAGAGACTTTCCATATTCATGTGAATATCTTCGTTTGACACGTCAAATTCAATTTTTCCAGCCTTGTATTCTGCAAGCAATTCTTCAAGACCTTCTTTGATTTGCGCAGCTTCGTCTTTTGCAATAATGCCTGTTTCACCAAGCATGATCACATGAGCAATTGAGCCTTTCAAATCAAATTCTGCCATTTTTTGGTCAAAAGAAATCGATGCTCCAAATTCTTCAACCCATTTTTCAAGACCAGCTTCAAAACGCCCGCCCCATAATTTATGATTTTCTGTTGCCATAACAATGATACAATGAACCACCAAAACACGTGGCGTTCAAAGCCTTTCTCTTTTCTTATTTGTTTAATTAATAAATAAGTCCAAGGAGCGACCTAGGACTTATAGGGTGTTGCCTCACGGGGCGTTGGCCTTAAATGATTCTCACAGGATATCATTATTTAAGCTCGATGCCACTCTCTGTTGACATTAACGAGGATAGGTAAGTTATAAGAAAAGAGTCTCAGATGGGGCTCCCTGTCCCCTTTTATCTGAAGCTTGGTGGAAATTTTCGGTACTAATTATCGTCATCATGGCTTGCCATACCCTAAGTACTGCCTGCGCCATTCTTCCTTGATTAGCCTTGAAAATTTCTCACCAATTCTTTTCTTACTTATTAAGATTTTTTCTACGGCTCAATTCCTTGATTGACATCAAAGTTATCGCCTTAGAAACTATTTTTTTGTTTTCTGTTAATTATTTATTGTTTACTTGTGAATTAACTTGGGTTGGTAGTCCCCAAAGTTTGATGAATCCTACAGCTGCGTCTTGGTCAAAGCTGTCAGCTGATGTGTAAGTTGCCAAGTTTTCGTCGTAAAGTGAGTTTGGTGATTTACGAGCCACAACTTGAGCATGACCTTTGTAAAGTTTCACTTTAGCGGTACCGTTAACCACTTTTTGTGTTTCTTTGATGTAAGCAATGATAGCTTCTGTCGCAGGGCTAAACCACAAAGCATTGTAGATAAGGTTTGACAATTCATTTTCAAGAATTGGTTTGAAATGAGAAACTTCACGTACCAATGTGATGTCTTCGATTTCTTTGTGAGCTGTCAAAAGTGTGATAGCACCTGGCATTCGTAAATTTCACGTGATTTGATACCAACCAAACGGTTTTCAACGTGGTCAATACGTCCAACACCGTGTTTACCAGCGATTGTGTTTAATTTTTGGATAAGGTCTGCCAATTTTAGCTCTTCGCCGTTAAGTGCAACTGGTTTTCCTTCTTTAAATTCAATATCAACAAATTCTGGTGTATCTGGAGCTTCTTCTGGAGAAGTTGTGATACCAAAAGCATCCTCTGGTGCTTGATTCCATGGATTTTCAAGGACACCACATTCATTAGCACGACCCCAAAGGTTTTGGTCAACTGAATATGGATTGTCAAGGTCAGCAGGAACTGGCACACCGTTTGCTTTAGCGTATTCAATTTCCTCTTCACGAGACCATTTCCATTCACGAACTGGAGCAATAACTTTCAAGTTGGATCAAGCGCAGCGATTGCCACTTCAAAACGAACTTGGTCATTACCTTTACCAGTACATCCGTGAGCAATAGTAGTCGCACCAGTTTTATGAGCAATTTCAACCAATTTTTTAGAAATGACTGGACGGCTAAGCGCTGATACCAATGGGTATTTTTGTTCGTAGTAAGCGTGAGCTTGAAGTGCTGGAAGCACATATTCTTCAGCAAATTCATCTTTAACGTCAAGGACGTAAGATTCAACCGCACCGACTTTAAGAGCTTTATCATGAATAAAATCAAGGTCTTTACCTTCGCCGACGTCCATACAAACAGCAACAACATCATAATCTTTCATGAGCCAAGTAATGGCAACTGAAGTATCAAGACCACCTGAGTAAGCAAGGATAACTTTTTCTTTTGACATAGGAATACTCTCTTTTCTTATTTTTGTGTTTTTATCAACTTTATATGTATAATTATACATATCAAAAACAATCCTGTCAACACTTTTTTTGAATTTTTTTCAAAAAAAAGCGAAAATTTTTACGATTTTATAACAAATATACAGTATATATACAAAAAATGAGCGATTTTATGCAATGATATCTTCCTATCTAATCTAGGAAGATATTATTTTTCATCTATTTATAATATTTTTTCAAAACGTTCGGTGTAGAACAAAGCTACTGTCATGATAATTGTACAGATGAATAGGCAAAGGGCTGCTACTGTCCATGAACCAAAGAGATCAAAGCTATAACCAAACAGTGTTGGTCCAAAAGCTGCTAGGAAGTAACCTCCTGATTGTACCATACCAGATAATTGAGCGGTTTGGCTTGGTGTATGAGATTTCATTGAGAAAGCGACAAGCAGATATGGGAAAAGGGCGCTAACAGCAATTCCGATTAAAACATTAACAAGCAACCAATAGACAAAACTACTTGATTGGAATAACAGCATACCAGTTCCGATGATACCACAAGCAGAGACAATCGCTAACATGATTTTACGATTCTTAGCCGATAAATTAGTGGCTAAAGTTGGAATTGTCAATGAAAATGGCAAACTAATCAATGAATAAATAGAAGCCAAGATACCTGCTGCTTCGCTTGATACACCAGCTTGACTTGCCATTGTTGGTAACCAAGTCATTCCTGTGTAAAAAAGAAGAGATTGCAAACCACCAAAAACAAGCAATGCCAGCGCACGCTTATTCTTCCAAAGTGAGCCAACGTGTGCTTCTTCATCCTTTTCAGTCACATGATTATGAAATGTATTTGGAAACCAGACCACCAAAGCAAGCAAAATCAAGAAACTAAGAAGTAAAATCAACCCTTTCCATGATGTCATCTTGACAATTGGCACAGCCACAGATGAAGCGACCGAAGAAGCTAAACCCATAGCTGTCGTATAAACAGTCGTCAAAAGCCCAATACGCAACGGTTGATTAGCCAAGATAACGCTTGGTAGTAAAACGTTCATCATGGCAATACTAACTCCAATAATCATAGTACCGATATAAAGACTTGGTAAATTAATCACGCGCATACTTGAGCCGATAAACATGGCAATCAAAACCATGGTGAATAATTTTTCAAGCCCAAATTTATCTGCCAAGCGCGGTGCCAAAGACGAACAAAAAGCAAACATAATCAACGGAATACTCGTTAGAATCCCTAGTGAATTGACCGAAACGCCCAAACCGTCTGCAACATAGCTCAAAACCGTTGGTATCGTTGTAAATGGGATCCGCAAAACAGCTCCCACTAAGATGATACCAAGAACAAAAAAGCTCGAATAATCTTTTTTCATGTAACCCCTCTTAACTTAGAAATAAACAAATTCAATGCCTATTATAACAAGAACTACACACGTTTAGAATAGACATTATCAAAAAACGGTTTTTACAACAAATTTAAATATTTCTCAAAATTCATTATTTTAAGCAAAAAGCCCGAGATTTACATCTCAGGCTTTTATTCTATCATTCAAGCTGTTAAGCATATTTTCGATGTGTTCAATTGATTTTTCACGACCAAGAAGGTAGATAGTATCTGGAAGTTCTGGACCGTGCATTTCACCTGAAACAGCGATACGAATTGGCATAAAGAGGTTTTTACCTTTGATACCTGTTTCTTTTTGAACGGCTTTGATTTGTGGGAAGATATTTTCTGATTTGAAATCTTCGTCACTCATCGCTTCAAGTTTAGCTTTGAAAGCTTCAAGAACTATTGGAACTGTTTCACCAGCCATGAATTCTTTTTCAGCATCTGTTAATTCTGGGAAATCTTCAAAGAACAAATCTGTTAATGGAATGATTTCGTCAACAGATTTCATTTGTGGTTTATAAAGTTCAACCAATTTTTCAGCTTTGTCAGTCAAACGACCAGCTTCTTCCAAGAATGGTTTCGCCATTGCAAAGATTGTATCAAAATCAGCATTCTTGATGTATTCGTTGCTCATCCAGTCCATTTTCTTTTGGTCAAAGGCAGCTGGAGATTTGCTCAAACGATTTTCATCAAAGAGTTTGATTAATTCTTCACGTGAGAAGATTTCGTCTTCACCACCAGGATTCCAACCAAGAAGAGCGATAAAGTTAAAGACTGCTTCTGGCATGTAACCTTTTTTTACGGTAGTCTTCAATAAATTGAAGGGTATTTGTATCACGTTTTGACAATTTTTTACCAGTTTCAGAGTTGATAATCAATGTCATGTGACCGAATTCTGGTGCTTCCCAACCAAGTGCTTCGTAAACCATCAATTGTTTTGGTGTGTTTGCGATATGGTCATCCCCACGGATAACATGAGAAATTTCCATCAAATGGTCATCAACAACAACGGCGAAGTTGTATGTTGGGTAACCATCTTTTTTCTGGATAACCCAGTCACCACCGATGTTACCACCTTCAAATTCGATGTCGCCTTTAACGATATCATGCCATTTGTAAATGCCTGATTCGTTAACAGCCAAACGAACAGTTGGAACGATTCCTTTAGCTTCACGTTCTGCGATATAAGCAGCTTTTTCGTCTTCTGACATACCAAGGAATTCGTTGATATAACGAGGTGTTTCACCAGCAGCTTCTTGGCGTTCACGTTCTGCAGCTAATTCTTCTTCAGTAACGTATGATTTGTAAGCTTTACCTTCTGCCAACAATTGGTCAATGTATTTTTGGTAAATGTCCAAACGTTCTGATTGGCGATATTTTTCATGAGTTTGTGGGCTTTCATCCCAATCCATTCCCAACCATTTAAGGTTTTCCAATTGTGAACGTTCACCGTCTTCGACATGACGTTTACGGTCAGTATCTTCGATACGAATAACAAAATCACCACCATGGTGACGAGCATAAAGATAATTAAAGAGCGCAGTACGCGCATTTCCGATGTGTAAAAGTCCTGTTGGACTTGGTGCATAACGCACGCGAATTTTCTTAGGCATTTTCGTCTCCTGTTGAATTTCAATCATTTCTATTATAGCACAATATTTATCCTTGGAACAAAAAATCAGCTGAAAACAGCTGATTTCCTACGTATTTTTCAACATTTGATTTCCAGCAAATTTTGATTTCTTGTTGTTAACCTAAAACGGTCTATTTCCAGACCATTACTTTCCAACTCTATAATCAGCTTGAGGCAGAGCTACTTGATGATTCGATTGCTTTGACATAGTCGATAGCAATCACTAGCGAAATCACTAAATCAGCAAGACTGTCATCGTAAATATCAACATGGTAAGTCGAGGCTATCTTGAACCATTCTTGATGAATACTTGCCACTTCACGCCCTTGGTCAAGCAGACTAAAATTCATATTCCAAATGTCTCCAGCCACTTCCAAACCAAAATTAGAAATATCATATTTAGCTTTAAGCAATGAAAAACGCTGTTGAATTGTAATCTGTTTACCGTCCACAAAAGTCACCGTAAACCGTTGAAAAGGAAAGCTAAAATGATGTTTGATATGACTAACAAACTGCCCTTGACTGTCAGAAATTGTGAATTCCTTTAAAAACTTTAAAAATGATCCTTGAACGTGATAGGCAAGTTGACCAGTTTCATCTTTAATATCAAATTTGCCAGCTAATGACCAAAGTTTTTGTTTAATCTCAAAACTTCTCATCTTGTACACCTCAATATTTCAATTCGTTTGTACCGATATACTAATACAAAAATTATATTACTTCCCTGAAAAACTGTCAACAAAAACCCATCTTTATTTGATTTCTCTCATGCGTCCTGTATCCACATCATAAATAGCTCCCGAAATCACAACATCCTCTGGGATTAAGGGAGAATTTCGCAAAATAGCAATGTCCTCACGCACACTTTCTTCCACATCAGAAAATGGTAAAAAATCTTTATCGTGGACATCAACACCCAAATCACGCTCTAACTGCGCTGCAAAAGCTTCATTTGTAAAACTTTGTGCCCCACAATCTGTGTGATGAAGAACTACAATTTCACGTGTCCCCAATTGTTGCTGAGAAATCACCAAAGAACGGATAATATCATCAGTCACACGACCGCCAGCATTACGCAAAATATGAGCATCACCAAGCGCTAACCCCAAAGCCTGTGCCACATGTAGACGAGAATCCATACAAGTCACAATAGCAACATGCGTTTTGGGCTTCTGTGGCAAATGCTCTGTACCATGTAAATCAGCATAAGCTTGGTTAGTTTTCAAAAAATTTTCAAAATAAGACATCAAAAGTCCTCCTTGACTACATGACTAATAAAGTTTTTCTTATATTATCATTTTTCATACCTCTTGTCTCCTAAAATGACTTTACAATGAGGAAATAAAAAAAAGCGGAAATACTCTCCCACTTTTTACGGCTCTATAACTTCTGTAGTGGGTAAAATCCTGCTAAGAAGTTATGGAGTTTTTGAGTATACAAAAAGTCCCATATGACTTAAAATTTAAAGCGACAAAACCATAAATAGAAAGAATCATATGAGACAACTCTATCATACTACAGAAGTAATCGGAATTAAAGACAAAATATCACTTTAACTAAAGTTTTTCAACACGAGACACATATTGAGGTTGATTACACTCCTCCTAAGTGTTGCTATTGTCAAGGAAAACAAATTAAATATGACTTTCAAAAACCTTCTAAGATTCCTTTTATCGAAATTGGTGGTCTTCCCAGTCTGATTCGTTTGAAAAAGAGAAGATTTCAATGCAAAGTCTGTCGTAAAGTGACGGTTTCTGAGACTCCCTTGTTCAGAAGAACTGTCAAATCTCTGAGCTAGTGAAGCAGAAAACAGCTCAACTCTTACTTAAGCGAGAAGCTTTAACGCACATCGCTGAAAAACTTGCCTTCTCTACCTCAACTGTGTATCGTAAGCTTAAATAATTCAGTTCAAGGATAACTTTTCAACCTTACCTGAAGTACTGTCTTGGGATGAATTCTCTTATCAAAAAGGAAAACTAGCTTTTATTGCTCAAGACTATAACACAAAGAAAATCATTACGATCCTTGATAACAGACGACAAACAACCATTCGCAATCACTTTTTCAAATACTCTAAAGAAGCTCGAGAAGGAGTGAAAATCGTTACTATGGACATGTCTGGTAATTACATACCTTTAATCATGTTGCTTCGCTCTCCAGTTTCTAGGCTCAGGCTAAACAGTCTATTCCTAGACTGTTTCACTCCCAAATGCTAAAATTGTTCTTGACCGTTTTCACATTGTCCAATACATGAACAGAACGCTAAAACAGACACGTATTCAAATAATGAAATAATTTGAGAAGAAATCTCTTGAATATCGTGTTCTAAAATATTACTGGAAACTCATTCAAAAGGATAGTCGAAAACTATCGCCTAATGCTTTTTATTCAAGGACTTTCAGAGAAACGTTAACGCTTAAAGAGTGTTTAGACAAGATTTTTAAACACGTTCCGCAACTTGAAAAAATACTACAACCTTTATCAAAGATATTAAACGAAACGCTTTTGGTTATAGGAACTTTGACAACTTAAAAAACGCATTTACATCGCTTTGAACTGCAAAAAAGCGAGAACATCATTTGTTCTCGCTAGAGCTTAACTTTGCCACCCACTACAGTTGACAAAGAGCCCTTTTTACACAAAAAACTTTTTTGAGAACTTCGCCCACAGTTGTCACACCAATGACTTGAATATTGTCTGGAATATCAATACCTGACAGTGAGTTTTTAGGAGCATAAACTTTGGTAAAACCAAGTTTTGCTGCTTCGTTGATACGTTGCTCAATACGTGTCACACGACGAATTTCGCCTGTCAAACCAATTTCACCGATGAAGGCTTCCTGTGGATTTGTTGGCTTTTCTTTATAGCTTGACGCAATGGCTACCGCTACTGCCAAATCAATCGCTGGCTCATCAAGTTTAACACCACCAGCCGATTTCAAATAAGCATCTTGATTTTGCAATAAAAGTCCACAACGTTTTTCAAGCACCGCCATAATAAGGCTAACACGGTTAAAATCCAGTCCTGTCGTGGTGCGTTTGGCATTTCCAAAGACTGTCGGCGTTACCAAAGCTTGGACTTCCGCCAAAATTGGACGGCTACCTTCCATGGTAACCACGATAGCTGACCCCGTTGCACCGTCCAAACGTTCTTCTAAGAAAACTTGGCTCGGATTAAGCACTTCAACAAGACCACCAGATTGCATTTCAAAAATGCCAATTTCGTTAGTTGAACCAAAACGATTTTTCACAGCACGTAAAATACGGAAGGTGTGATGACGTTCCCCTTCAAAATAAAGCACCGTATCCACCATATGCTCAAGCATGCGCGGTCCTGCAAGCTGCCCTTCCTTAGTCACGTGACCAACGATAAAGGTTGCAATATTATTTGTCTTAGCCAGTTGCATCAACTCTGCAGTCACTTCACGTACTTGTGATACCGACCCTTGAACCCCAGAAATATCAGGCTCATAATTGTCTGAATCGAGTCAATAATCAAGAAATCAGGCTGAATTTGCTCAATCTGTGCGCGAATGGCTTGCATATTCGTTTCAGCATAAAGGTAAAATTCATTGTCAATGTCGCCAAGACGCTCACTACGTAGTTTAATCTGCTCTGCTGATTCTTCCCCAGAAACGTAAAGAACCGTTCCCTTATCTGCAAGTTGAATAGATACTTGCAAAAGAAGCGTTGATTTTCCAATACCTGGGTCACCACCGATAAGCACCAAACTACCTGGCACCACACCGCCACCAAGCACGCGGTTAAATTCATCCATGCTAGTCTTGGTGCGTGAATAATGAATCGAGCTAACATCCTTTAACTTAGTCGGTTTGCTTTTTTCACCCGTCAAACTAACACGCGCATTTTTGACTTCTTGCACCTCAACTTCTTCAACAAAAGACGTCCAAGACGAACAATTCGGACAACGTCCCAAATATTTCGGAGAATGATAGCCACACTCCTGACAAATAAATGTTGTTTTTTTCTTAGCGATAGCCCATTACCTCCTTTGCATTTTCAAATTGTTTTGCTGTACTCTTATTTCCCAGTTGACCCAAATCCGCCCGTACGAACGCCGTCTGCTTCGTCACCGTCAGCAAGCAAGAAAGGCATGAAAACACCTTGAACAATGCGTTCGCCAGCTTCGACCACAACAGTCTCATTAGTGATATTTTTCATTTGTGCAAAAATGTGACCTTCATTAGCAGGATTGCCATAATAATCACCGTCAATGACACCTACCGAATTAATCAAAACCAAGCCTTTTTTACGCGGATTTGAAGAACGGTCAAAAAGATAAAGCACCTCACCAGCTTGCATGTAAGCTTTGACACCAGTTGGCACTAATTTAATCTCACCAGCTGCAATTTCTGTTGTTTCCGCAGCTTTCAAATCATAGCCTGCAGCGTGTGCTGTTTCTCGCCTTGGTAGCAATGTTTCATCAGTAAATTGTGAAACTAATTCAAATCCTCTGATTTTACTCATTTTGTCTCCTTAATTATTTATTCGTATTAGATTTCTTTTCCTTCGAAGGTAAAGCGGATGTGTGGAAATTCTTTTTCGCCGTCTTTTTCCGACCATAAATGCTTTGGCTTCTTTTTTGATTTGGGTGAAGTCAACACCTTGCATTTTAGCAGCAAAAACACAACCACAGTAACATTGACGATAGATGTCATATTCCTCGCACATTTCTACTGAACGGCGGTAGCATTATTTTTCTTGAAATCACTTGGTAGATACTTGGTTGCATAAACTTTTTGGACTTCGATTCCCACGCTATTAATAACCTGTGAACTTTTGTGCGGACTAATGGTCAAGGCACTAGCAAAATAATCAAAGCCAAGCTCAACAGCCATTTTTGCTGCCTTATCTAAACGGTAATCAAAGCAAACACGGCAACGCTCGCCACCCTCAGGTTCCTCCTCAAAACCATGAACTTTTTGAAAATACTCCGACGGGTCGTAAGGCGCTTCAATAAATTGAACGTTATTGCCTGTTTTTTCATTAAAATCCGATACAAATTTTTGAACAACATAAGCTCTACGGTAATATTCTTCCTTGGGATGAATGTTTGAGTTGGCAAAATAAACCGTCAAATCAGCATATTGCGTCAAATATTCCAAAGTATAAGTTGAACAAGGTGCGCAGCAAACATGAACAAGAATACGTGGTCGAGTCTCTTCTTGCATCCACCGTTTTGCCATTTGTTGCATGACACGGTCATAGTTGATTTTCTGATTGGGATTCATTTTGGATAAAATCTCTTCTAAATCAATCACAACTTATTTCTTCCTTTCATAGTAACGTCATTTCATTATACCACAAGTTATTTTTCAAAAATATAGGAACACAACCTTATGCATTTTTATCATTGGGGTATATAAAAGAGGGAATAAATTTAATAAGTTCAGCAAGCAAGGAACCAGCACCCAAAAGCTGCTTTTGTTAGTTTGGCTGTGGTATAACATAGTTGTTCTTGATAATCTATTTGATAATTTTTTAAATACTGATAAACTAGGTCTGTTCATGTGTTAAACTTTCTGAACCTAGGTCTTTGCAACTGGCAAAACTCTTTCTCTTGAAAAAATTTTATTCGGTGTTAGAATATAAAAGTAGATAGTTAAAAGACTCAGTCTTTTCACTTATCCATTTTTTTGAGTTTCATTTGTCACCGATACCGTCCAAAAAGGGGGTATCTTTCTTTTGCTCCTAGACACATTCTACAAGCGTTAAATCAAACCTAAATGCTGGTTTGATATAATTTCCATATTCTGCCCTTTCATGATACCATGCATCTATTGGCACAAGCCAAAACAAATATAGAAATGCTTATGATATAATAAGGTTAACATATTTTAAGAACTTTGTGTGGCATGGCTTTCTCTTTCAGATTGTGGGTTATCCATGGTCTTTTTTGATACCTAAAAAGCGCCCCAATAATGGAGCGCCTGCGGTCAAGGAATTGTAACTATATGAAAAAGTTTATTTAGAGTTTAAAGGTTTTGGCTTTTCAACGATAAAAGAACAAACTGACCGCATACAAGCAAGGGAGTATACAAAAATATATGGATGTTTTTTATATTGCAAAGGAAAATCCTCCTGCCTGCTCTTCCATTCTACTACTTCCATTACAAATTGACAACATCTAAAACCTTAACAAATTTAATTGCTAGCTAATTAACAAATAGCATAACAACAAAACTTAATGCAAGTTATGTCCCCTTTAAAAATCTGAGAATTAGTCTGCAATATAAGCAAACACCTTGTTGTAACTCTCCTTGGTACATACATGGAGAAGGAGTATTTAAAAAACACATCACCCTAAAACGTCATACAGTACATTTTATGGCTAATAGTGACATGCTAGAAAAATCAAAAAGGGAAATTACTCACGAAAGAAGGTGGCGTTGTTTATTTTGAACGGTATATGCCTCGTTCAAAATTAAGTGAGGTATTCCCAAATAAAAAAGAAGCTATCAAAATAGCTCCTCCTAAACGTTAAGAAATTTTAATAATATTGACTGCTTGAAGTCCGCGTTTTCCTTGTTCAACGTCAAACTGAACTTTCTGACCATCCTCTAAAGATTTAAAACCGTTAGATTTGATTTCAGAAAAGTGTGCGAACACATCAGCTCCATTTTCTTGAGAGATAAAGCCAAAACCTTTATCCGTATTAAACCATTTTACTGTACCTTGTACCATTGAGTTACCTCTTTTTTATATAAATTTGTAAAAATATTCAAGAGGAAAAACAAAAGATACCACTTATTACTTAAACTCCAAATCTTATTTACACTCATTACTCTAACAGTAAAGTCACTATAAGTCAAGACTAAACTCTCATTTACCAAATTATAGAGAACCATTGAGTGATATATTTTAAATCTGCTTAGCTATTTCTTGAAGTGCTTTTTCGTTTTAATCGGAACAAAGTTCTGTCAGCTACTTCGAAGAAGTCTTGAATTTCCCTATCTAATTTTTTAATATTTTTTATCTTTTTATCATAAGCCATAAAAAACCACATTTCTTACAATTCACTAGTTCTATTATATCACGAATTAGTAATATAAGCGTGGTTATATTGTATAACGGAAGATAGTGTTTATTTTTTAGTATTTGCCACGTTTTTTAAATACAGGGTGCTACCGTTTACCTTTTGTAATTCTCTTTTTTTACACTTTTCAAGTCGTAGCCCTTCCTTAATAAATTTCTAAACCTTTAGCTTCTGCTAACGTTATTTTATTGGGGCCGACAGCGATGTTTATTTCACCAGTGTTCTGCCAACAGTGTGTGTAGGATTTTATAGGATTTTTGAAAAGGTTGGATTTAAAATCCAAGTATTTCTAACCTGTTTTCCCAACAATTCATATAAACCTAAAACCTTTTTAATAATGGCTTACCTACTGTAGAAAGTTTTACCATAAATATCAAAGAAGTTATTAAAAAAGACGGTGCTAAAGTGTACTGCTCAAATGTTTATTTGGGAGTAGATAGCATTACAGGAAAGAAAGCACAAACAAGCGTAACAGCACGGACTATAACTACTTGGATACGCTAAACAAATCAAAATATTATAATCTATTTGACGTTGTGTTTTCTGTATTTCCTCACGATCACCCTTATTATGGCACTTTTAAAGAACAGACTAAAATGGCATTTAAAGCACGCTGCTGTACCGTACATAGGCTTTCACGGTCTATGACACACTCACGCTACTATTATGCTAAATGCTGGTATACAGCCAAAAGATTTACAATATAGGCTAGAACATAGCAATATCAGCATGACACTTAACACGTATGTTCATGTCACAAAAGAAGGTGCTAAAAATTCAGCTAGTTTCTTTGAGTATGCTATTAATGCTTTTGGGGAATAATAAAGGAAGTATAAATTACATTAGACAAGCCATAAATCATTGATATTATAAGGCTTATCGTCATTTAGGTTATTTTTCAAAAATATAATCTAACTTCCGGAAATTTCCCCTTATCACAAATAATTCCCCAATTACCTTTCCAATAAACAAAGACAAACAAGGGCTCTTGTGATATAATGGGGAGTGAAATCTTACTCGTTTGAGAGAGGAGAAAAAATGACAAGACAAAAAGTTGCTGTCTTAGGGCCTGGTTCATGGGGAACGGCTCTTGCGCAAGTATTAAATGATAACGGACATGACGTTTGTCTTTGGGGAAATGTCCCAGATCAAATCGAAGAATTAAATACCAAGCATACAAACACTCGCTACTTTAAAGATATTATAATTTCTGAAAATATCAAAGCGACACTCGACTTAAAAGAGGCACTCACAGACGTTGACGCTATTTTATTTGTTGTACCGACTAAAGTAACACGTTTGGTCGCAAAACAAGTAGCTGAAACACTTGACCACAAAGCTGTTATTATGCACGCTTCTAAAGGACTTGAACCTGGAACACACGAACGCCTTTCTACTATCTTAGAGGAAGAAATTCCTGCTGAATTGCGTTCTGAAATCGTTGTTGTCTCTGGACCAAGCCATGCTGAAGAAACAATTGTTCGCGATATTACATTGATTACAGCCGCTTCAAAAGACCAAGACGCCGCTAAATACGTCCAAGAACTCTTTAGCAACAATTATTTCCGACTTTACACTAATACTGATGTTGTTGGTGTTGAAACAGCTGGGGCTCTTAAAAATATCATTGCTGTTGGTGCTGGTGCCCTTCACGGACTTGGATACGGTGATAATGCCAAAGCAGCTGTTATCACACGTGGACTTGCCGAAATTACTCGTCTTGGGGTAAAAATGGGAGCTAATCCACTCACTTATAGCGGACTTTCTGGTGTTGGTGACCTTATCGTGACAGGAACATCTGTTCACTCTCGTAACTGGCGAGCTGGTGATGCACTTGGACGTGGTGAAAAACTCGAAAACATCGAAAAAAATATGGGTATGGTTATCGAGGGTATCTCAACCACTAAAGTTGCTTATGAACTTGCTAAAGAGTTAGGTGTTTACATGCCAATTACTAGCGCTATCTATAAAGTGATTTATGAAGGCGGCGACGTCCGTGAAAGTATCTTAGGTATGATGTCAAATGATTTCCGTTCTGAAAATGAATGGCACTAATATTAGAATTGTAGTATAATTTCGTCCAGTATAGTTAATTTATGAAAAGGAGTTCTCATATGAGAAAAGTTAGAAAAGCCGTCATTCCCGCTGCTGGTCTTGGAACACGCTTCTTGCCAGCAACTAAAGCACTCGCTAAAGAGATGCTTCCAATTGTTGATAAACCAACCATTCAATTTATCGTCGAAGAAGCCTTGAAATCAGGTATCGAAGACATTTTGGTTGTTACTGGGAAATCAAAACGTTCAATCGAAGACCACTTCGATTCAAATTTTGAATTAGAATACAATTTGGAACATAAAGGGAAAACTGACCTTCTCAAACTTGTGAATGATACAACAGCTATCAATCTTCACTTTATCCGCCAAAGTCATCCACGCGGATTGGGAGATGCTGTTCTGCAAGCCAAAGCTTTTGTTGGTAATGAACCTTTTGTCGTTATGCTTGGTGACGACCTTATGGACATCAATAATAACAACGCTGTGCCATTGACAAAACAACTTATCAATGACTACGAAACTACACATGCATCAACTATCGCTGTTATGCCTGTACCACACGAAGAAGTATCATCTTACGGTGTTATTGCTCCTCAAGGAGAAGGCATTGACGGACTTTATAGCGTTGAAACATTTGTTGAAAAACCAGCCCCTGAAGATGCACCAAGTGACCTTGCAATCATCGGCCGTTATCTTCTTACTCCAGAAATCTTCAATATCCTTGAAACACAAGAACCTGGAGCTGGTAATGAAATTCAATTGACAGATGCTATTGATACCCTTAACAAAACGCAACGTGTTTCGCCCGCCAATTTAACGGTGACCGCTATGATGTCGGTGACAAATTTGGCTTTATGAAAACTTCTATTGACTATGCCCTTCAACACCCTCAAATCAAAGATAGCATGAAACAATATCTTATCGATTTAGGTAAAGAATTAGAAGCTGATTCAAAAAGAGAAGAAACTAAATAAAATCCCCCCCTTAAAACTTTGACCTGCACCCCGATCGTTAGACACGACATCTAACGATCGGAGTGCTTTTTGTATGACATTAAGTTACGAAGACAAGGTTCAACTCTATAAGTTGAGACAAAATGGAGAATCAATTAAATCCTTATAACAAAAGTTTAGTATTTTGTTAAGTCTCATATTAAATATATTCTCCGACTGATTGATCGGTAGGGAATAGGTATCGTCAAGAAAAGGAAAAATATCTATTACTCTCCAGACTTAAAGCAGGAAATGATTGCTAAAGTTTTGTTTAAAGGTCAATCCCAAAAGCAACTAGCTCTTGATTATGCCTTACTCAATTATAGTCAGCTGGCAAAGTGGCTGGCACAATATAAGAAAAATGGGGATACTATTGTTGAGAAAACTAGAGGGAGCCCACCAAAGATGGGGCGAAAACCAAAGAAAACTTGGGAATAGATGGAATCTTTCTTTGGCATTCTAAAGTCCGAAATGTTTTATACGGGAAGTCTTATCAGTCTCTTGATGCGTTTGAGAAAGCCATTACAGACTATATTTTTTACTATAACAATAAACGAATCAAGACAAAACGAAAAGGATTCAGCCCTATGCAATATAGAACTAAATCCTTTCAATAATTAATTGTCCAACTTTTAGGGACCAGTACAGTTGTCTAAGTGAGGATTTTTATAACAACGCAGCCAAAATCAAAATAAGATTTAAAACGACATACGAACCTGCCGCAAGCCAACGTTGCCAAGGTTTAAACATAATCTTTTTCTACAATTGTTGGTAAAAAGATAGCACATAAAATACCACCAACAAGACCGCCAATATGTCCGATAATCCCAACACCTGGGGTGAATAAATTAAAAAGTAAATTAATCAAAATCAACAATTGGTAATTGCGCCCCAATTCTTTCAAAAAAGGATTTCTACCAAAATAGCCAACTACCATAATAGCTGCAAAGACACCAAATAGCGATGTTGAAGCACCTGCTGCAAGCACATTTGGCGTAAAGAAAAGGGTAAAGGCATTTCCAACCACTCCTGATAGCACATAAAGCGCTAAAAATTTATGATGCCCCCAAATCTGCTCTGCAATTTGCCCAACAAAATAAAGCGTTAAGGCATTAAAGAAAAAATGTTCCCAACCAATATGAACAAAAATTGGTGTCACTAAGCGCCACAATTGTGTCGGGACTAGGCTAACATAAGCACCATACATGCCACCAAAATTAAGAATCGCTTGCCCAGAGGTCGCATTGCCAAAATAAACAATCTGCATTGCCAAAAAGACAAGTATTGTTAAAACCAGTAAAAATATCGTTATTGGATTTCTTTTAATTTCATTTTTCATCTACTAAAAACCTCCTTCACAGCCATATCATGACAATCTGCCTGAAACTCTACTTTCTGAAACTCATAAATCGTGCTAACGGTATGTCCGTCATAATCAGCTAAATAACGGTCATAGTAACCGCCGCCATATCCGATACGAAAACCAGCCGGATTGAATCCTACGCCTGGGACATGAATGACATCAATTTGCGACTTATCCACAGCATTAGCTACCGCTGGCTCCCACAGACCAAACCTTGTTTTCACCAAATTATCCTTATCGTAAGGGCAAAAAATCATTTTTCCTTTGGAATAAGTCTTGGGAACAAGAATTTTTTTCCCATCTTTTTGGGCTTGATTGATTAACAATTGCGTATCGTATTCAAAATCAAAAGCTAAATACGTTGCGATTGTTTGCGCATTTTGATAAGCTGCTGACGCGACTAAATCTTCTAACAAAGCCTTATCTTTAGTAGCTTTCTCCGCCTTGTCATGCTCTTTTAACTGAGTCAGAATAGCTGCTCTTAACTGTGATTTTTCCATGCTATTATGATAACACAAAACTGGATTTTTACTTAGCAAAAATTCTTAAAATTTATTTTAAGGTTTCTTTAAGATTTTTCCGATAAAATATAAATATCCTAAATAGCGGTTCTCCCAAACCGCTGGGAATAAACTCTTTTGGGATTTATTCCCTTTTCATAAATCTCCTGGACATGATTGATAAAATCATGTCCTTCCCTTTTAAAGTCGCTAACTCCCAATGGCGACTTTTTTTGTTCCCTAAAAAAGAACTCGAGAATGAAACACTCAAATTCTTTTAGCTATCACTACTTTGCTTTTTCTTTAAGAAAGGCTGAAATTTCACTAACCGCAAATGGTAAGGCAGCTTCATTTGGACTCATTTGTGGGTGATGAAGCGCATAAGGCGTATCAACACCAAGCCAAAACATCACACCGGGAATTTTATTTAAAAGATAACCAAAATCTTCTCCAGTCATCGCAGGCGGGCAATCAATCAAATTAACAGCCTCTCGATTTCGGAAAAACACCATTAAGTCTTGTGCCAACTCTGGATTATTTTCCACAGGCAAATAGCCTCCTTGCTTCAAATGGACATCAACTTCCATGTCAAAGCTGGCAGCAACGCCTTTGGCAATTTCCGTTAAACGTTTTTGAATATGCAAGCTCATATCCTGCGTCAATGTTCGAATGGTACCATGCAAACGCGCTGTCTCGGCAATGACATTGTTAGTTGTTCCAGCATGGAAAGAACCAAAAGTCACCACACCACCTTGAATTGGGTCAACATTACGGCTAACAATTGTCTGTACTTGCGTGACAAAATACGAAGCAGCAACCAAAGCATCATTTGCTTCATGTGGAAAAGCAGCATGTCCTCCTTTTCCTTTAAAAGTCACCAACACTTCGCAAGTTCCTGCAAACAATGTTGAGGTATTGGTCGCAATATCACCAACCTTGAAATCAGGGCGAACATGAAGTCCATAAAATTCATCTGGTTTCCAATCACCAAAGGCATTATCTTGATACATGAGCATGCCGCCTGCTTCATTTTCCTCTGCTGGTTGGAAAAGAAAGAGTAAATTATTTTTGGGCTGTACTTGCACCAATTCATTAAGTAAACCAAGCGCAACGGTCATGTGCATGTCATGCCCGCAAGCGTGCATACGCCCTCATGCTGGCTAGCAAACGCCAACCCAGTTTCTTCTACAATAGGCAAAGCATCAATATCTGTTCGCCAACCAATCGTCTTTTCAGGAGCTGAGCCATTTAAAAAGACAAGAATCCCAGTTCGCCAAGTACGTTGCTCTACAAAACCTTTTCCAGCCGTAATTTCTGCAATACGCTCCAAAAGATAAGCTTGTGTTTTAAATTCTTCCAAACCAATTTCAGGAATCTGGTGCAAATCACGGCGGATATTAACTAAATCTAAAGTCATATTTTTTCCTTTATTTTTTAAAAGCTTGAGAGAAGTTCTCAAGCCTTTACTTCCTTTATTACAAATTACGCAAAGCGTCTTCGAGTGCTGTTTTTTTGTTGTGTTTTGGCATCAATTTCTTTGATGACACGCGCTGGAACACCTGCTACAACAACATTTTCAGGGACATCTTTGGTAACAATAGCTCCCGCAGCAACAACAGAACCATTACCGACTTGAACCCCTTCGATAACGACCGCATTAGCACCGACAAGGACGTTGTCTCCGATACGCACAGGGTCAGCTGAAGCTGGTTCAATTACACCTGCAAGAACGGCACCTGCACCGATATGGCTATTTTTACCAACAATGGCACGACCACCAAGAACAGCACCCATGTCAATCATTGTTCCTGCACCGATTTCAGCACCAATATTAATCACAGCTCCCATCATAACAACCGCATTGTCTTCGATTGTCACTTGGTCACGAATGATAGCCCCCGGTTCGATACGAGCGTTAATACGGCGTTTATCAAGCAATGGCACAGCTGAATTACGACCATCTTGTTCAACAATATAATCTTTATTTTCAGTCAAGTTTGCTAAAAGTGGCTCAATGTCTTTCCAATCACCAAAAAGCACATTACCAAGCTTAATGACACTTTCTGGAACAGCTGCTGCTAATTCACCTTCAAATGTCACTTTAACATTTGTTTTTTTCTCAGCATTTCCGATAAATGCGATAATTTCTTGAGCAGTCATTTTTTGTGCAGTCATATTTAAGATACCCAGAGCGTTGAAGCGGCTCACAGAGCCTTTCAATCGAGAAAAAGTAAAGCAGAACATCTACTACTAACCAATTTTCCCTTTTAGCTCAGATACAGTTATTCAAAACTCCCCTTGCTAAACACTCAAATCCTTCTAATTCAAATTTTATTATATAATTTACTATTATAACAAATATTCAGAAAATTTGGAAAGAAATTTGGTTATTTATTCACCCCGAATAATTTTTTCACGCAAAAAAGCTCCCTTACGGAAGCTTTTTTATCTATGTTAATGATGAATTAAAGACGTGCGTTCAATTCTTCTGACAAGTCTTCAAATCCTGGTTTACCAAGAAGAGCAAACATGTTTTTCTTGTATGCTTCTACACCTGGTTGGTTGAATGGGTTAACAGCGTTAAGGTAACCTGAAAGACCGATAGCCAACTCGAAGAAGTAGATTGTGTAACCAAGAGTGAATTCATCTTGTTGAGGAAGTGTCAAGAACATGTTAGGAACACCACCGTCAGTGTGAGCAAGAAGAACACCGTCAGTTGCTTTTTTGTTTACGAAGTCAACGTCTTTACCTTGAAGGTATCCAAGACCGTCAAGGTCTTCTGACAATTCAGGGATAACAACGTTTTTACGTGGTTTGTCAATACGAACAACTGTTTCGAAGATGTTACGGTAACCTTCTTGGATAAATTGACCAAGTGAGTGAAGGTCAGTTGAGAAGTTAGCAGATGTTGGGTAGATACCTTTTTGGTGTTTACCTTCTGATTCACCAGCTAATTGTTTCCACCATTCGCCAAAGTATTGAAGTGATGGTTCGTAGTTAGCCAAGATTTCAGTGATGTAACCTTTACGGTAAAGAATGTTACGAATAGCAGCGTATTGATAAGCGATGTTTTCTGAAATTTCAGCAGAAGTCAATTCTTGACGTGCAGCGTTAGCACCAGTCATAAGAGCTTCGATGTCGATACCAGCGGCAGCGATTGGAAGAAGACCTACAGCAGTCAATACTGAGAAACGTCCACCAACGTTATCTGGAACAACAAATGTTTCCCAATCGTTAGCAACAGCTTCAACTTTAACAGCACCTTTAGCTTTATCAGTTGTAGCGTAGATACGTTTGTTAGCTTCTTCTTGACCGTATTTTTCAATCAAAAGTTCTTTAAAGACACGGAAAGCAATAGCTGGTTCAGTTGTTGTGCCAGATTTAGAGATAACGTTTACTGAGAACTCTTTATCTTTAACGTATTCCACTAATTCTGCAAGGTAAGTTGACGAAATTGAGTTACCAGCGTAAAGGATTTGTGGACCTTTACGGTCTGCAGATGCTTGAAGGTTATAGAAGTGGTTGCTCAAGAAGTCGATAGCCGCACGAGCTCCAAGGTAAGAACCACCGATACCGATAACAACAAGAACTTCGCTGTCTGATTGGATTTTTGCAGCAGCTTTTTGGATACGCGCAAATTCTTCTTTGTCGTAGTTTTCAGGAAGGTCTAACCAACCAAGGAAGTCAGAACCTGGACCTGTACCTTTGCGCAAGTATTCGTCAGCAGCGTTGACTTGTGGTTGCATGAAGTCGATTTCTTCTTGTTCGACGAATTGACCCAAAAGTTTTGAATAATCAAATTTAATATGTGTCATTACAATACTCCTCAAAAAAATTAAATTTCTCTTCTATATTACTCTTTTATGCATGATTTTTCAATGATTTTTACTAAATTATCTCATTTAAACAAAGCGTTTACCAAGTTGCTGAAAACTTTCATGGAACAACCATTTGTGATGAAAATTTCATAGATTTTTACAGTTATAACCACGTCACAACACAGATGACACTTGATTTATCTAAACGATTAAACACAATTAAAATATTTTAATTCCTGCCCCTTTTCGCCCCTTTTAGTCTCTTAAATAAAAAATAACCCTCTGAAACGATTGATTTCAAAGGGTTTTAGTTTTATATACAAAAAGAGCACACACCTACAATCGCTTAGGGCTGCTGGATTCCTCCCCTGACCCACTTCACGCGCAGATGTTGCTCCGAAGAATATTATATCATAATTTCTAGATTATGCAAACTAAGACTGTTCTTGGGCAGCTTGCTTGGCTGCTTTTTTCTTTTCACGGTTTTTACGGAAAAAATCTTGCATGATAGCTGCACATTCGGTCTCTAAAATCCCAGTCTCCACTTCCACTCGATGATTGAGACGAACGTCCGTCAGAATATCATAAAGACTGCCTGCACCGCCAAATTTTTGATTGGCAGCCCCATAAATCACTTGCGGAATGCGGGCAAGCCCAATAGCTCCACTACACATCACGCAAGGCTCAATGGTCACAAATAGGGTGCTATCTAGCAAACGCCAATTGCCTTCGTTTTCATTGGCATCATCAATCGCCATGATTTCAGCATGCAAAATGGCTTTCTGACGTTCTTCACGCGCATTATGTCCACGTCCAATGATGTCACCGTTTTTCACGATAACACAGCCAATTGGGATTTCCTCTTTTGCTAGCGACTTTTGCGCTTCCTTGAGCGCTTCTCGCATGAAATATTCCTTTTCTTCTTGTGTAAATTCAGCCATTATAGCTCACCAAGTTGCCATGATTTGTGTGGCTCAGCCAAATCAACAGAAACACCGTCAGCATAATTTTCTGCTTCTTCTTTAAGCATTTGAAGGTGATTTTCGGCATCAATGCCTTGCGGTGGAACTGGTGGCGTGTGCGTCAAGACAAGAGATGTCACACCTGCAACCTTGGCAATTTGCCCTGCTTCTTTGGTTGTCAAATGCGCTGGATGATTTTCATTTCCTGCATAAAGGTAAACATCTGCCAAAAAGAGGTCAGCGCCTGCAGCAAATTTATCCAAGCCTTCAAAATAGCCCGTATCACCAGTGAAAACAAGTGTTTGCCCTGTTGCATGTTCGACAATACGAAAAGCGTAGCAAGGAACAGGGTGAACGGTTTTGATAAAGGTAATGTCGAATGGACCAATCTTCTCAACGCCGTTGACATCATAGGCTTTCCCTTGAGAAACACCGTCTAAAGTCAGTTTAGCAAATTCTTGTTCATCTTCGGTGTGTCCGTAGATTGGCAAAATTTTAGGCTCCCAGAGATGTTTGGGATATAGTTGGAAATAATGGCGTAGCACGCCTAAATCAGCAACATGGTCAGGATGATAATGTGAAATAATCACCGCATCCAAGTCAAG